>Ga0335076_10001693_pt1 | contig 21502 bp, 22 predicted proteins | sample Lox_Sample_25_FD_206717 | JGI IMG/M metagenome (GOLD analysis project Ga0335076, IMG submission 206717) | Soil microbial communities from Loxahatchee National Wildlife Refuge, Florida, United States - Lox_Sample_2.5 | ecosystem: Environmental > Terrestrial > Soil > Wetlands | place: USA... | reverse complement strand
CAGTGGAGCGACCAGTAACAACTTTCCGTTCCATGCTTGACGGACGGGCTTAATCATGATAATGTCCATAGAAATGGTAGAGTATGCCCTTGCCGACTGGCGGTGGCATTTGGTCGTTGGATTTTTATTGACTACGAGGTCGATATAGGAGCCTCAAGGACGTTCAGGTGATCGCCTCTCACCATCTTCCCGGCCCTGCGTTTCGCGTTTCGATCACGACGACAACCAGTCGCGCGTGTTGTTGTTGCCGCTGAGTTTTCCTCCAATACCGCTGTTCCAATCCCAAGCGTTTCTCCGAGTGGTTAGCTTCTTCAGTTAGCCGAGCCGCCCGGAATCCAGACAAAGGAGAGAGTATGAAACACCGTCGTACATTCGTTCGCGGCGTAGTCCCGGCGATTCTACTGCTGGTAGCGCCACCGGTTCACAGCCAGACATTGACAACCGGGAATGTCACCGGAGTCGTGACCGACCAGAGCGGGGCGATTGTGCCAGGCGCCGACGTCACAATCCGGTATGCCGACACGAACGAAAGCCGATCCACCGTTAGCGGGGGAACCGGGCAATACCGATTTCCTTTGCTGAAGCCGGGAGCGTACACCATCGCGGCGAAGACCGCGAGCCTCAAGTCGGAGAACGTGCGTATTGCCCTCCTGGTGGGACAAGAGCAAAGCGTGAACCTGGTGCTGAACATCCAAGGCACGGGCCAGGCGGTCGAGGTACGTGCGGAGTCGACCCTCATTCAGACGGAGAATGCGAACCAGGCGACATCGTACAGCGAACGCCAGGTCGCCAATCTCCCGGTGAATGGCGGCGATATCACCAACTTTGCTTTCACCACGCCCGGGCTGAAGCTGAACGTCGGGGGTGGAAACAATAACTTCAATGCGAACGGGCTTCCGCTGAATTCGGGCCTCTATACCTTAAATGGGGCGGATATTACCGAGCCATACAACAACAACAACAAGTCGGGCGCAAGCAACAACACATTGGGGGCGAATGAAATCGCCGAGGCGGCGGTCATTCTCAACGCCTTCAGCGCGCAGTACGGACGCATGGCGGGGATGCAGGTCAACTTTGTTACGAAAGCGGGCACCAATGCCTTCCATGGCGACCTGGTGGAAAACTACAATGACGCGATTCTGAATGCCAACGACTTCTTCAACAACGCCACGCGCACTCCGCGAGGCCGCTCGGTAGCCAATCAATACGCGGCCGCGTTGGGTGGCCCCATCATCAAGGACAGGACCTATTTCTTCGTCAACACGGAGGGCCTGCGGTATGCGCTGCCATCGAGCGGAGTGGTATCGGCGCCATCGCCACAGTTCGAGCAATACACCCTGGCGCACGTGCCGGCGGCCTCGGTTCCGCTCTACCAGGATATTTTCACCCTTTATAACAACGCGCCCGGCATTAATCGGGCGGTTCCGGTAACCAACGGCACCGGCCTGCTGCAGGATGGCACCGGCAACCTGGGCTGCGGCCATCAGAAGACGTTTCCGGGAACGTACGCCGCCGGGTCAAGCGGACCGCAATTCGGCGTCGGCATTCCCTGCGCGCTGGCATTCGGCACCAACACTTCCAGCGTCAATACCGAAAGCTTCGTCTCGGGGCGGATCGACCACAGCTTCAGCGAGACGCAGCGCGTCTACTTCCGTATCAGCGACGACTGGGGAATGCAGGCGAGCAGCACCAGTCCGCTCGGCCCGGCCTTCAACCGGCAGAGCTATCAGCCGTGGATCATTCCGCAGATCAACTACACATACATCGTCACGCCGCGGATGGTCAACAACGTCATCCTGAGCGGCAACTGGTACTCCGTGATCACCGGTGTCCCGAGTTTCCCGAAAGCACTGGCGCTGGCGCCCGAAGGAATCAGCATCAGTGATGGCGGCGCGAACGGCGGCGGGTTTGCGGCAATCAGTCCCGCGCTGCCGACCGGACGGCGGGGCCAACAGTTTCAGATCATCGACGATCTCTCCTGGAGCCAGGGACGCCATACGGTCGGGGTGGGAGTCAACCATCGCGCGAACCGTGTGACCGACACCAGCATCGCCAGCGGGTCACAGGCGGGAATCTACACCTTCAACGACCTGGCGGATTTCGCTGCCGGGCAGGTCAACAGCACGAATACGGGCAGCAAATTCAGCCAGTCTTTCCCCTTGCTGCAGGCCGCGCATATCCGGCTGCATTCACTCAATCTCTATGCGCAGGATGAATGGGCGGTCTCGAGGAGCGTGAAACTGACCTACGGAATCCGTTTGGAGCAGAATGGCGATCCGTCCTGCCTGGAGAACTGCTTCTCGCAACTCACCGCGCCGTTTCTCGGGTCCGGCTATCAAGCCGGCGCGGCCGTCCCGTATAACACGACGATTGTGACCGGGCAGGGCCGGGCCTTTCCCAGGATGGAAGGGTTCATTTTCGAGCCGCGCCTGGGGGCCGTGTACTCGCCTTTCGGGGCGTCCGGTCCCGTGGTGCGGGGCGGCGTAGGGCTGTTCGCAAACTCCCCGGCGGGAAGCGTAGCCGCGAGCATTTTTGGAAACTCGCCGAACAAGTTCAGCCCCACGGTCAGCTTTGCGACAGTCGGACTGCCAGGCGATGCGGCGAGCGCGGCATCCGCCGCGGCCGCATCCAACCAGATCTTCCAACTGGGATTCGCGCAAGGATACACGCTGTCGCAGTTCCAGTCCGCGCTGGGAAAAGTCCCGTTTGCGGCGCCGACCTATTACACGACTCCCATCAATTACAAGACCATCAAAGTGGTGGAATGGAGCCTCGAGATCGAGCAGGGAATCGGGGCGTATGACGTATTCGCGCTTACCTATTCGGGCAACCATGGATACGACGAACCGGAGACGAACGCCGACGCCAACGCCTACATCGGCACTGCCGGCCGCTACCCGAACGGGTTCGGAGGACTGCCCGGCGCGATCCCCGACCCGCGTTTCTCCACGGTTACATCGCTGCTCGAATCGGGCTATTCCAATTACAACGGCCTCACAGCGCAATTGCGCCACTCCTTCCGGCGCGGCTTCCAAGGCCAGCTTGCGTATACCTGGAGCCATGCGCTGCAACTCGGGACCGTGTACAACCCTTACAACCTGAATTTCGGCTACGGAAACACCGGCTTCGATTCGCACAGTAACGTGACTGGCGATATCGTCTGGGTTTCTCCCCGTATGCACGGACGCTACTTACAGGCCGCCGGCTCCGGATGGACGATTGGCGCCAAACTGTACCTGTACAGCGGCAGACCTTTTTCGGTTACGAACAGCCAGATTCCCGGCAATCTATCGAGTACGTTCGGCGGAACGGTGTTGGCCGACCTTTTGAATCCGAGCCTGGCCGGCGTTCCATGCACCAATGTAAACACGCGTTGCCTGAGCGCGACCTCTTTCGCCGCCACGTCGGCCACGTCCGCCAATGCCAATGTCCAGACGGATTTCGGAAATATCGGGCCGAACGACTTCTGGGGACCGGGCTTCTTCAATATTTCCACGCAGCTGACCAAGACCGTACCCATCCGCGAGCGCGCCAATTTACAGTTCGGCGCGAGCGCGTTCAATCTGTTGAACCACCCCAGTTTCGCGGTGCCCAACGTCAATGTGACTTCAGGATCATTCGGGTTGATTACGAGCACGGTGAGTTCCCCGACAAGCATCTACGGGACGGGCCAGGGAGCGATTGTCTCCGGGCGCGTTCTGGTGTTGTTGGCGAAGTTGAATTTCTGACGGCGGGCACATGGAGAACACGATGAGACAAATGTGGTTTGCCTTAACGATGGCCGGCACATTGCTCGCACAGACGCAACCGGCGCGGGTGACCTTGGAAGACCTCGTCAGCAATGAAGACGGCGGGCGCGCCGGCCGCGCCGGGTTAGTCCTGATACCCGGCGGCCGGTATTTCGCGAGCGCCCGCAACGGGCAGGTGATGCTTACGCCGGTTGCCGGCGGATCGCCGGCGCCTTTTGCTCCGGCGCCCGGCGAGAAGTCGGAGCTCAGTTGGTCGCCGGATGGGAAGAAGCTGGCTTATGTAAGCCGCGGCGCCATCTGGGTGGTGGAGGCGGGCGCCAGCGAGGCCAAACAACTGACGGAAGGCAAAGCGGGACCCGGCGACCCGCGCGGCGCCGCGGACCACTTCCCCCGATGGAATCCCGATGGCAAGTGGATTCTTTTTGAATCGGGACGGAACGGCCAAAACGAGCTTTACGTGGTGAGTGAGGAGGGCCGGGTTACCAATTTTCTGGCCGCGACCGAGATTTACGAGGGCGCGGACCATTTAAGTGGCGCCAGCGACCAGGGTGACGACGCTGTTTCCTCGGATCGCTTCGATCCCAGCCCGGCATGGTCGCCCGATGGCACTCGAATCAAATACACAGAACGATCGCGGCGCTTCTTTTCGGGCAAGTTGAAGATCCTGGGATTTGATTCGGTGACCGGAAAAGCTACCAGCAACGCAACTGTGTACACGGCGAAGAACGATCGCGGGGGCGCATGGGCGGTGAATACGGCAGTCTGGTCGCCGGACGGCCGGACACTCTCCGCGGTTCTGCAGGAGACCGGTTGGGACAAAATCTGGCTCATACCCGCGGCAGGCGGTAAGCCAAGGCAACTGACGCGAGGCGAGTGGGAGGATGAGAACCCCGTCTACTCGCCCGATGGGGCGTCTCTCGCAGTGGTGTCCAATCGCGATCACGCCGAAGAGCGACATATCTGGATCGTACCGGTGAATGGCGGCTCACCTCGCCGGCTGACGCAACTGGGAACCGGCATCGAAGGCGCTCCCGAATGGTCCACCGACGGCAAGATTATCTATTTCTCATACGGAACGCCGCTTCGTCCGGCAGTGGCATATTGCGTCGAGGTGGATGGCTCCGGGGTGGCACGGCCTGTACGTGGAGAACCGCAAGCATCGAAATTCGAACTGGAGGGCCTGAGCGCTCCGGAGGTGGTCCATTTCAAAAGTGAGGATGGTGTAACCATCGCCGGTATTCTGCATCGGCCGCTCGGATTCCGACCGGGCACGCGATATCCGGCGGTGATCTGGGCTCACGGCGGTCCGGAGGGCCAGGACACCGTCGCGTATGCAGCCTGGCCGCTCTTCCTGGCGCAAGAAGGATACGTGGTATTGCAACCGAATTTCCGGGGAAGCACCGGCTACGGCGAAACGTTCCGGAATCTGAACGTCCAGGATTCGGGAGGCGGAGAGATTGACGATGTGGGAGCGGCTGCGAAATTCCTGGTGGAGCGGGGGCTCGCCGACTCAAGTCGAATCGCCATCGGAGGCGGCAGCCATGGCGGCACGGTGGTGGCGAACGCGGTGACGAAACTCCCGGACCTATTTGCCGCCGGCCTGGAACTGTACGGAGTGGTCGACCGCGCGCTGTTCCTGCGCTACACGAACCGGAATTCCAAAATCCGCTGGGAGACCAAGATGGGCGGCACACCCGAGGAGAAGCCGAACGTATACCGCAAGGCGAATATCCTGCCCGATGTGAGCCGAATCCGGACACCGCTGCTCATTCTCCACGGTGAACAGGACCCCCAAGTGCCGCCGCAGGAATCGGCTGAGTTTGTGGCGGCTCTGCAAAAGGCGGGCAAGACATTCGCATATAACACGTATCCCGGCGAGGGTCACGGCTTTACACAGCGGAATCACCGATTGGACGCCTGGCAAAAACAATTGGCGTTTCTGCAACGCTATATCGGAGGGGCGGGCGATGGGGCGAACGCAAATCGCCCGCAGAAGTGAGCCCGGACTTTCATGTTCACTTCACTCCATCCAACACGAGCACCCAGTCGTTGCCGGGCTCGGGTTTGCCGGGAGGGGTGAATTCGCGCACGCCGGTGTTTTTGAAGATGCCGATCGACTGCGCGGATCCATCGCGCGGGCTGTACCAGGAGGCGCGCACATTCGCGCCGGTCAACACACCCAGGCGGACCTGAAACGGCCTGCCGGTATAGGTGTAGGCGAACAGGTAGTCTTTGCCGCGAGTGGCTTCGACGTAATCGTATTTCGTCCCATTCTCACCGCCGATCACGCCCTGGTCGGGGATGCGGTCGAAGTAGGAGCGGGAGAGCATGAGGTTCTTCAGATACTGCATCTGCACGGAGCCAGGATCGTCGATGCCCTCTCGCCAGGTTTCTTTCGCGCCGTAAGCGCCGCGGCCGCCGCCTTTGTAGAACTGCATCACGGCATTGTCGCCGTAGGTGTGTCCGGCCGCGCCGGCGAATACCGACCAGTAGGCGTAGCGGCGGCAATCGGCGGCCGTCCAGCGGGGCTGGGCGGGATCGTGCAAGCCCTGCGGGATGTTCTCGTAGGAAGGTTCGCCGTCGACTACCGGCCTGGCGGGTTCGGTGGTGTAGCTGTCGCGGACATATCGCCAATTATCTTCGCCGTAGAGGTGCGGCGACTTGGTGTCCTGATCGTAGCGGTCGTGGCCCGATTGGAACATGTTGAAGTCGAGCCAGGGTTCGTTGTTGAACCAGGTGAGGGATTCGGTGCGGCCGAAGGGGTGGTAGGTGATCAGGTGGCGCGGATCTTCGGCGCGCAACGTTTTTCCGAGCAGGCGAAAGACTTCGGGATGCACGTCGCCCATGACGTCACCGCCGAGAATCCAGATGACGTTCGGCTTGTCGCGATAGCGGTGCGCCAGAAACGCAGCATAGGCGGCAGCATTATCGGAATTGAGCACTCCGGTTTTGACCAGGGACCCCCATGCGGGCAGCATAGCCAGCCAGAGGCCGCGCTGGGCAGCCTGGTCGAGCACCCAATCGACGTGGTCCCAATAGCCGTTGGGGCGAAGGTCTGGTTTCGAGGGATTGCCGCCGGTCAGCGCGGGAGCGCCGTCCACAGTTTTCATCTGTGGCGAATGGACGAGCGAGACCTGGATGACATTGAATCCTTTTTGGGCGCGGTTGTCCAGGTAGGTTAGCGTATCGGCGCGATCGAGCTGGCTGGTGAGGAGCCAGGCGGTGTCACCGAGCCAGAAGAAAGGCTTGCCGTCCTGATATTGAAAGAACCGGTGGTTCGGAGAGACGACGATGGGACCGGTAGGTGGACCGGCGCAGAATGAGGAGATAGTCAGGAGCACTACGAGGACTGCTGTTCGCATGGAATCACCTGGATATTTGCGATTATGAATCAATCGTACGCTTTTGTTGGGTGGCGCGGGGTTCGTGATGCTCTTGAACTGAAGGGCGCCCGTGGCGGAATTTGACTCCTGCGGCTCACTGCAATAGACTCAGCCCATGCGTGTGAGGGGAGCGGCGTTCGCGATGCTGGCCATGGCTGTCGTATCGCCTGCCCAGAGCACCTACAAAGCCCCCCGAGCCGCCGATGGCAAACCGGACCTGAACGGCATCTGGCAGGTTCTCAACACCGCCAACTGGGACATCCAGGGCCATGCCGCGGCGGCCGGCAACCTGCCGCAACTCGGCGCGATAGGAGCGATTCCGCCGGGGCTTGGGGTCGTCGAAGGCGAGGAAATTCCCTACCTGCCGGAAGCGGCCGCGAAACGGAAGGAGAATTTCGCCAACCGCTGGACGGCCGATCCGGAGTTAAAGTGCTACCTGCCGGGCGTGCCGCGCGCCACCTACATGCCGTATCCGTTTCAGATCGTGCAATCGCAAAAGACGATTTTGTTCTCGTACCAATATGCCAGCGCCGTCCGCATCGTGAATATGGGATCGACCAAGCCGGCACCGATCGATAGCTGGATGGGTTGGTCAAACGGGCGATGGGAGGGTGACACGCTGGTGATCGATGTCACGGGCCTCAACGATCAAACCTGGTTCGACCGCGCGGGCAATTTCCATAGCGACGAACTTCATGTTGTGGAACGGTACACGCCGCGCAGTCCGGAAACGCTGGATTACGAGGCCTCGATCGAGGACCCGAAAGTCTTTTCGCGCCCGTGGAAGATGAAGATGATCCTTTACAAACACCTGGAACCGGGAGCGAAACTGCTGGAGTTCAAGTGCGTGGAATTTGTGGAAGAATTGATGTACGGCCCGCTTCGTAAGAAGACGGGAAAATGACGGAGAGGGGAGCCATGACTCACCTTGGGATACGAGCGGCCATCGCCGCCGTGATGCTGTGGATTGCGCCCGCGTGGTGCCAAAGCCCTGTGCCGCGCACTCCCGACGGCCATCCGGACCTGCAAGGAATCTGGACCAGCGCTTCGGTTGTCCCGTTGGAACGGCCCGCCAGTCTCAAGGACAAAGAATTCTACACGGAGCAGGAAGCCGCCGAAAACGCCAAGCGCGTGCTCGGGATATCGAGCTGGGAACGGCTGGGTGTTCAGGCCCGCGAGCACTACAACATGTCGCAATACGGGCTCGACCTGAGCCAGGTCAAAGTCGCGTCCACGCTGCGTACCTCGCTGATCGTAGGGCCGGACGGGCGCGTTCCGCCGCTGACTCCCGAAGCGCAGAAGCGCGTGGCGGAGCGGTCGGCGCGAAATCGCGGCCATCAGTTTGACGGGCCCGAAAACCGGCCGCTTCAGGAACGTTGCCTGATCTACTCGACCGAGGGTCCGCCGATGCTGCCATCGGCGTACAACAGCAATCTGCAAATCGTACAGGATGCCGGGCACGTAGCGATCCTGCAGGAGATGATCCACAGCGCGCGTATCATTCCCACCGACGCCAGCCCCCATCTGCCCGCCGGCGTTCGCCAATGGATGGGCGACTCGCGCGGCCGATGGGACGGCGACACGCTGGTGGTGGATACGACCAATTTCACCGACAAGACGGCCTTTCGCAATTCCACGGCGAGTTTGCACCTGGTGGAGCGCTTCCGGCGCATCGACCGGGAGACTTTGATCTACGAATTCACCGCCGAAGATCCGAACACGTGGGTACGGCCATGGACGGCGCAAATCGCCATGGTGCAGATCGAAGGCCCGATTTTCGAGTTCGCCTGTCACGAAGGCAATCTGGGGATTGCCAATACGCTGAGTGGCGCGCGCGCGGCCGAGAAAGCCGCCGAAGAAGCCGCGAAAAGGGAAAACAGATGAAGTATCGTGTTCATCTCGCAACCTTCGCGTTGTGCTCGGGACTGCTGCTTACGGTTGCTCCGCTCGCGGCGCACCATTCGTTCGCGGCGGAGTTCGACATCAAACGGCCGGTCAAGCTGCACGGCATCGTCACCGCCATGGATTGGATCAACCCGCATTCCTGGATTCATCTGGATGTGAAAGGTCCCGACGGAAAGGTGGTCAGTTGGATGATCGAAGGCGGGAGCCCGAATGCGCTCCTGCGGCTGGGCTTTACCAAAGCCGCTCTGCCCAAGGGCAGCGAAGTGGTAGTGGAGGGCTTCCAGGCCAAGGACGGATCGAATCGCGCGGTAGGGCAATTCGTGGCATTCGCCGATGGGCGAAAGCTGTTCCTGGGCGGATCCGCGCCCGGCGCTCACGGGGATGGGGACAAATAAGCGGGATGTCCCTCCTTGGAATCTGCGAGCAGATCGACGCTACCTCCTTCAGCACGGCGATTCGCGAATCGGTCTGGTTGTTTCCGATCCTTGAAACGCTGCACTTGCTTGGCATCGGGGTTTCCGCGGGCACGATTCTGTTCGTGGATCTGCGCCTGCTGGGCATCGGCATGAAGCGCGCCCGCTTGAGCGATGTTCTCGATCAGCTTCAACCCTGGACCCTGACGGCCTTCGCGGTGATGGTGGTCACGGGCACGCTGCTCTTCCTGTCCGAATCGGTAAAGTGCTACCACAGCGTGTTCTTTCGCGTGAAGGTTGCGATGCTGCTCGGGGCCGCGGTCAACGCCGCGCTGTTTCACTGGAAGGTTTATCCCGGGGTAGCGGCTTGGGACGATTCTCCGCGAATTCCGGCGCGCGCGCGTCTGGCCGGCGGGGTGTCGCTGACCTTATGGGTCGGCATCATCGCGATGGGCCGCGCCATTGCCTACGGAAGGTGATGTTTCCTTCAGCGGTGCGACCCCTGTTTCAATGGTGCGACTCGACGTGGATCAGCACGACCATTCGCGACTCCACCTGGATGTTCGCCGTGGTGGAGATCCTGCATCTGCTCGGCCTGACCGTGCTGCTGGGGTCGGTGGTGGTGTTTCACCTACGGCTGCTCGGGTCAGGGATGAGGCGCCAATCCGCGCCGGCGCTCGCGCGGGACCTGTGGCCATGGCAAGCCGGCGGTCTGGCCGTCATGATCGTAACCGGCCTGCTGATGTTCTTCTCGGAAGCGATGAAGTGTTATGCGAGCCCGCCCTTCGCGATCAAGATGGCGCTTCTGGTTCTGGCGGCGTTTTCGCATCTATTGGTTTTTCACCGCGTGTGGCGCCTCCGCGATGATGCGCGGCTTCCGGTCTGGACGAAACCGGCCGCGGGTCTGTCGCTGCTCCTGTGGTTCGGCGTGGGATTGGCGGGACGCGCCATCGGATTTCTGTAGCCATGCGGTACGATCCATCCACCAATCCGCTGAACAGCAATGAATGGGCATTTCCAATGCTGGAAATCATCCATATCGCGTCGTTCGCGGTTACCGTCGGAACCATCGCCATCGTCGATCTGCGAATGTTGGGCGCAGGAATCCGGCGGCTGACGCCATCCCAACTGCTAAAAAGCATCGATCTGTGGACGCAACTCGGCCTTCTGGCGGCGGTGATGTCGGGGATTTTTCTGGTGACCACGGATCCTCTCAACTATCTGCGCAACCCGGCATTCCGCTTCAAACTCGCGTGCCTGGCGGCGGCCATCGTCTATAACTACACGCTGCATCGGCACGTTGCGAACTCGGGAACTTCAGGGCCTCGGTCCAAACTGACGGCTGCCATTTCGATATTGCTTTGGCTCTCGGTAGTGTTCGGCGGTATTTTCTATGCCTTTATCTGAAGCCGCGGCGGTGGCGCAAAATCTCTCGTTCTTTACGGCCATACGGGAATCGGCGCTGGCGTACCCCGTAATTCTGGCATCGCATTTATCTGGAATCGCCATGTTCGGCGGCACGATCGTGATTACCGATCTGCGATTGCTTTCGCTGATCATGACGGACCAACCGGCGTCGGAAGTCATCGCGGAATTGCGCCCATGGAAGCGGGCTGGTTTCGTTCTGATGGCGGCGAGCGGCGTCTTGCTGGCCGGCGCGAAAGCGGCGATGTATGCCGGCAACCCGTATTTCCTGCTGAAACTGGGGTTGCTGTTGATGGTAGGAGCACACGCCAGACTCTTCCGGCGCGGCGTATATCGGAATGCGACGTTAGCCTCTGTGAATCGGCCACTGCCGGGCGCCGCCAGGCTGGCGGCCTGTTTTTCGCTGGCGCTGTGGCTCGGTATCGTGTCCGCCGGCCGGCTGATTGCGTACTACGAACCGGCTCCGGGCGCGATCACCGTGTCCACTCAGCGCTAGCGCGGGGCGCGTGATTCCGCGTGGCGCCGCGGACCAGCCGGCAGCATCATTGCTTCCGGCACGACGCTTCCTCCCGGGCGGCTCTTTCCGAGAATCTGGCGTCCAAATTGGATTTGGTTTTCGCAAACAGATCCACCGAACGGCGCAGATACTCGCAGGCCGGCGCGTTCTTGCCGCCTTGTTTTTCCAATTCGCCTAGCAACAATTCCACATGGGCGAACCGGCCGATGGATTGCGCCGGGGGTAGCGTGCGCGCGGCCAGGCGCCGGTAGAGCGACTCGGCGCGCAATAAGTCCTGCCTGGCATCCGACAGGTCCATATCGGCCTTGTAGAAGGCTTGCATGCTGACCGCGAAAGCCAAGCGGTCCAGGGCACGGACATCATCCGGATTGGCGGCAAAAATCTGTTCGCGCAGTTGTATGCTTTGGGCGGCAAAAGACATGGCCTCGCGAAGTTTGCCGAGGGTCTCATAGGAGCTGCTCACCTGGCTGAGATCGATGGCCACGTCGAGCATGCATCTTTGATCGGCCGGCCGCGCGGCCAGCAGCCGGCGGTCGATGTCCAGGGCTTTTTGAGCTTCATCCAAGGCGCGGGGACTTTTCCGGGCGTCGAAGACGCTGGAGAGATTCTTGTGCACCAGGGCGCAATCGCGCAGCAGTTCGACGTCGTCCGGCGTCCGTTTGAGCTGCACCTCGTAAATCGCCAGGGCCTGCTCGAATGCATCCGGATCGCGCAGGGCGTTTGCCTGGGCGAATAATGCATTGGCCAGGGATTGGCGGTTCTCATTGCTCGGTTGAACGTCGACCAGCATACGAGCCGCGTCCACGGCGCGACGGGCGAAGTCCCTGCCCCGCTCGGAGTCGCCCCTCTGCAAGTATTGAGTGGCGCTTTGCCGGTAGACGAAGACCGCGGTGGAAAGCGCGCCGGGGTTGCGTGGAGCAATCTCCAATAGCTGGCGTATCAGCCGTTGGGCGCTCTCCAGGCTCCTGGCGGCAGCGGGGGCCCCCACGTTGGCTCCGCCCATGTCTCCCTGGACGCGCGCCAACTCGGCGTAGGAGCCGGCCAGTTCCCGCAGAAATCCGGGATCGCTACCGGCATTCTTCTCCATCTCCTGGAGGTAGCGGAGAGTGCTGTCCAGCAATTGCGCGCGGATCGCGGTGGCGCCCGGCAGGGATTCCAGCCTGGGTTGGATTTCGAAGATCACGGTATAGATCAACCTGCGGGCCTGCAAAAAGCGGTTTTGAGCCAGGGTTCGCTCCTGTTCGGCGATGCGATGCTGCCAGGCAAACGCGGCGAAGCCGGCGAGCAGCGAAATCACCAGCGCGGCCGTGACGGCCGAGAGCCACGGATTGCGCCGGACGAATTTCCAGGCGGCATATCGCAGGGCCGGCGGCTGGGCCAGTACGGGCCGGCCATCGAGGAAGCGGTCGATATCGGCCAGGAGCTCACTGGCGGAGCCGAAGCGGGCGCGGGGATCCTTGGCCATGGCTTTGTGCGCGATGGCGTTGAGGTCGGCGGGGTATTGCCGCGGAAGCCGCGGCGGATCGTGTTTGCAGATCCGATCCAACGCCCGGTCCAAGGTGAGTTCTCCCGGCGCTTGCGGATTCTCGCCGGCCAGTAATTCGTAGAGCAACACGCCGAGCGAATAGATATCGGTGGCTACGGTCAGGAGTTCGCCGCGGGCCTGCTCGGGGCTGGCATACGCCAGTGTCATGGGGCGCATGAGCACATGGGTGGCCGGTCCGGAATCGTCGGACCCAGCGAGCTGGGCCACGCCGAAATCCAGCACCTTGACATCTCCCTGGCCGGTAACGAGGATGTTGCCGGGTTTAATATCGCGGTGGATCACCAGATTCCGATGGGCGTGCGATATGGCATCGCACACGTCGCGGAAAAGGCTAAGGCGCGCGATTGTTCCGAGCCGGCGCCCCTGGCAGTACTGCACCAGAGGCTCTCCCGAAACCAGCTCCATGACGAGATAACGGCGGCCATCGGCGATGCCGCCATCGAGCATGCGGACGATGTGGGGGTGATCCAGACGGGCCAGGACCTGCCGTTCAAAGAGAAAGCGCCGCTCCGCGTCCGGAGCGAAGTGGCCGCCCCCCATCAACTTGATGGCGACTTCACGGCGGAACTCGCCATCATTGCGTTCCGCGCGGAACACCACTCCCATGCCGCCCTGGCCCAACTTCTCGAGGATGCGGTAGGCGCCGATCGCGGACCCGAGCGGTGGACCACCGCCGCCGTCGTCGCCTTCCAGAAACGAACCCGCGCTTTCGTGCGCCTCCAACAGAGAACGCACCTCTTCGCGGACCTCGGTGGGCAGGGAGTCGAGGAGCTCGGTCCGGCGCTCTACTGGCAACGCAAGAATGGCGGAGAATGCTTCACGGACAGCCGTCCAAGTCTCCGGACGCATGAATCCCCCTTACGCCTTCAACGACCTCTTCTGCAGATACATGGCGGAAAATACGGCGAAACTCTGTCACGTCTTTTCCGAATTTTCGGCGGCGCCGCGCAATCGGCGGAAGAGCCAGGCCCGGGCGAGCGCCCAGTCGCGGTTGGCGGTCGACAGAGAGACGCCCAGCACTTCAGCAGTCTCCTCCATCGACAGGCCGCCGAAATGCCGAAGCTCGACCACCTTGGCCCGGTCGGCATCGAGCGTGGCCAGTTCATCCAAAGCGATATCCAGGGCGATCACATTGAGATCCGGTCCGCTGGCCACCGCGAGATCGAAACCCAATGCTCCGGGCACCACGCCTTCTCCGCGCTTGACGGCCAGGCGCGCGCGCGCATGATCCACCAGGAGCCGGCGCATAATCCGCGCGGCGACTCCGAAGAAATGAGGCCGCGCGTTCCACCCCACCTGTCGTTGACCGATCATGCGGATGAAGGCTTCGTGCACCAGGCCGGTGGTGTCAAGCGTGGCCCCGGTGGGCTCTTTGCGCACAAAGTTGTGAGCCAGGGACTTCAGTTCGTTGTAGACAATCGGCATCAAATCATGAATCGCCGATTCGTCGCCATCGCTCCAACGCTGGAGCAGTTCGGTCACTTCCGCCACGACTGGTACCCCAAAACCAAATCCGATCATTATAGCGAAATCGCCTGACATGGTTTCACCGCGGTTTCCGCCACGAGTAATGTGATCCATCAACAGCGCGTTCGTGCCCGCGGAGTCGCTGTTGGAAGGCCAGATCGACCAGACACTCCTGCCCACGCTGACGACTGGGACGAACGTCGCGAGAAGCGCCGACGTCTCCGTGTACAATCAGTTTCTGAATCAAAGCCTGCTGCCCACGCTGGCCCCGGGGAGCAATGCCGCTCGCAGCGACGATGTCTCGGTACACAACCAGTTTCTCGACCCGACGTTGCTGCCCATGCTGGCGCCGGGGATAAATGCGGCGCGGTCCGCTGATGTGAGCGTGTTCAACGGTCTGATCGACCCGGCTGCGCTGCCGGTTCTGGCTGGCGGACTGAACCAGGCATTTTTCCCGACGGTCTCGCTGCAGAATCCCGCTTCAGCTCCCACGTCGATGAGTTTCGCCGCGCCGGCGGCGGCCATCGGCGCGGCGCCCTCGATCGGCGGGCTGGCCGGCGCCGCATCCGACGCGTCCGGTGCTGCGACGGTGTACGCCGGGCAAACACTTCACCTTCCGGGCCGCCTCGGCCTGAATGCCGGCACCCCACCGGAAGCGGGCGGCGCCCTCGGTCGGCGGGCTGGCCGGGGTGATCGCGACGGCGGCGACGGGCAACGGCGGGCCGGAATCTCATTTTAGCGTCGGTTCCGGCGGAGGCGGCGCGGCAGGATTTTCAACATCCGATATCGGCGGCGGGGGAGCAGCCGGCGGAGGCGCGATTCGCATCGTGGCGAACTCGTACAGTTTCGCGACCAACACGTCGATACAAGCGCGGGGCGGTTCCGCCACCGTCGGCGCACCCGCCATGAACTGCCTGGGCGGGGCCGGGGCCGGCGGCAGTATTCACATCGTGGCACCCGCTCCGGTGCCTACACTCGGTTTCGTGAGCCTCGACGCCCGGGGCGGATTCGGACAGACCTCATTGGGCACGAACCAGGGAGGCAACGGGTTAATTCGCATCAGCACGGGCGATACTTCATGCAGCAGTTGCAACCTCCCCGTCGTGTTCGGACCTCCCTTTACACCGCCTCTCCAGACGCGCACACCGAAGCTGCAGATCGTCTCCATCGGCGGCCAAGGCGTCCCGGCCGAACCGACCGGGTCGTATGTAACGCCGGATGTCACCCTGAATACCAACAGCCCGGTTGCCATTCAGATTGCGTCGAGCAACCTCCCGGTCAACACGGTGGTCACGCTGCGAATCACAAATGAAGTCCAGGCAGACCAAACCATCAGTTGCGCTCCCCTGTCGGGAACTCTCGCCAACGCGACGGCCACGTGCAGCGCGACTTACGCGCAACTGGGTTCGATGACGAGCATTCGGGCGGTATGGTGAGCGCGGGCCGCTCACCGTCGCTGCAATTGCGAACCCGGGTTTCGAGCACCGGCGCGCGAAAGCAGTAGTTCCGCCCAGTCGTCCATGCCAGCATTGGTTTTGGAAGAAACCAGCAGAGCCGGCATGCCAGGCCGGACGGCCTGAATGTTCGCCAGCGCTGCATGCGAGTCGAACCCGGCGGCGCCGGCCAGGTCCATTTTGGTGATTACGGCGACATCGGAGCTATTGAAGATGGTCGGGTACTTGAGCGGTTTGTCCTCGCCCTCCGTCACCGAGAGCAGGACCGCCCGTAAGTTTTCCCCCAGATCATAAGACGACGGACACACGAGGTTTCCAACGTTTTCGATGAACAGGAGGTCCAGGTCTTGGAGGTTCCAGCCATCCATCGCGCGTTGCACCATGGTGGCGTCGAGGTGACAGACGGTGCCAGTGGTGATCTGCGCCACGGGCGCACCGCTTCTCCGCAGCCTGGCGGCGTCATTTTCGGTCGCGAGGTCGCCCACCAATGCGGCTACGCGATAAGCGGAACTCAATCGGGAAAGCGTGTTCTCCAGGAAGGCCGTCTTGCCGGATCCCGGACTGGAGACCAGGCTGATGACGAAGACGCCTGCTTCGCTGAATCGCCGCCGCAATTGCGCCGCGATGACGTCATTCTGCTTCAGAACGTTGCGCCGGACTTCGACCAGTCGTGGCTGCGTACTCATGGAGCAATCTCCAGGGCGGTAACTTCCAACTCCCTGCCTTGCAGGACATCTCCGGCCGGGGCGCCGCAAACCGCGCAGCAGAATAACTGCGGGGAACGGATCGGACGCCGCTCGCGGCAGACCGGACAAAGGACTATCACGGGCACTTCCTCAACAATCAGACGCGAGCCTTCGAGCGGAGTGCCCTGAGTGGCCAAATCGTAGGAGAACAGTAAGGCGTCCTTCACTACTCCAGCCAGCGCTCCAAGCCGGAGATGCACCGCATAAACGGCCGTCGAGGCGTGGTTCCGCGCTTCTTCCTGAGCGGCTTCCACGAGGCTGATGGCGATGGAGAGTTCGTGCATGGGCCTAGGTCACCACGCAGCCGCTGCCGCGCCAGCCGACTTCGATCACTTTGCCGTCTTCGACGAGCACCGGCACCAGGCGCTGGGTAGTCAGTTGGCGTAGCCGAACGGCGGCGTCGCGGTCAGCGTCGATGTCATGTTCGATGAAGTCGCACCCGCGCCACTCCAGCCATTCGCGCATGTCGCGGGTATGGGGACAGCAGGCTGTTCCGAACAACTCAAGCACGGGCACGATGAATCAGCTCCAGGTTTTCGCGGATCACATGGTAGATGGAAGCCTGCACTTCCTGAATCCGCGGAATATAATCGCAAGGCACCACAATCGAAAAGCCGGCCAAGCCGCGGCGCCGGATTTCGCCGCCGTCCGAACCCAGAAGCGCCACCGTGAGAAGCTTACGTTTTCGGGCTTCCTCCAGGGCGGCGATGATGTTGCGTGAGCCCCCACTGGTGGAAATGCCGATGGCCACGTCTTCGGGCCCGGCTTGCGCGATGAGCTGCCGCAGGAATATCAAATCTGTCCCGACATCGTTGGCTACGGCGGTGATGATCGCCGGTTCCATGGCGAGGGAAACCGCCGGAACGGGCTGGTAGCCGCTGGGCGGAAGCACGCAATCGAAGGCGAAATCGTTGGCGTCGGTGGCCGAGCCGCCGTTGCCGAAGAGGATCAGCTTTCCCCGCCGGGCGATTCTCTCCGTGATCGCTTCCGACGCACTCCAGATTTGGCCGGCCGAGCCAGCCGCGACCTCTTCGCGGAGCCGTTCGTCATCGGCGACCTTCATCAGAATGGACACCGCGACTTCATCGATCAAATCGGCAGTTCGCCGTTGCTCGCCGCCGAGGAACGGGTACAAGAAGCCTGCGTCGCCGGTATCCAAGCCCTCCTGGCGGTGTTCCAGGAATACGTGGACGGTCTCCCAAAGGGTGTGATAGAGAATCTCGATGACTTCCTGATGCACGAACGGATCGTGGCAGGCTGCGTCGCACGAATAATCAGCGTCCGGTCCAGGCAACGCCAGCGTCATCGCTCCCGCGGCCCGAGCCATACAAAGCGCCTCAGCCACTTCGGGGTCGCCTTGTGGCGGACCAAAACCGACGACGATATCTTCCGGGCGCAAAATCGCACGCAGCCACGGGCCGAAGAGAGGCGAGAGATCCAAAGCCGGCAACGCGCGTTTACCCACAATCACGGGATGAACAAATTCGACGGCGATATGTTGCGCGTCGGTGGAGTACGAACCGCGGCCGAAGGCGAGCAATCGCCCTCCCGTCCGAAAACGCTCGGACATGGCCTGACAGGCCGCCGCCAAGCGGTGAGCTTCGCGTGAGAAGAACTGCCTGCATACCGGATTGCGCGCGACGAGCTGGTCCGCGACTCTGGCGACAGACTCAGTCGAATGGGCAAGGCGGGCCATCGCGTTTCCTCTCTAACAAATCCTGGGCAGCGGGTCGCCGACGAGCATGTCGACAATCCGCGTGCCTCCATAGGGCGCGGCCGACAAGACAGCGCAGGCCGGCTGCGGGCGGACCTCGCCGATGATCCGCGCACATTCGCCGCCCGGCGCGCGGTGTAGCGCGTCCAGCGCGGCGTCAGCGTAATCGGGCGAGACCACCGCCAGGAATTGTCCTTCATTGGCGATATGCAGCGGGTCGAGCCCAAGCAACTCACAGGCGCCCCGGACCGCGTCGCGCACCGGGACCCGCTCTTCAAACAGATATACGCACAGGTTACAGTCGCGCGCCAGTTCATTGAGCGCGGTGGCGACGCCGCCGCGCGTCGGATCGCGCATCCACCGCAAACCGGGAGCCGCAGCGCCTGCCAGCGCTTCCACCAGCGGAAGAACCGGACGGGTGTCGGAGCTCAAGCTCGCTTCCAGATCGAGCTCGCCGCGAGCCAACAGGATAGTGATGCCATGGTCGCCGATCGGGCCGGAGAGCATCACCACGTCGCCCGGCCGCACCGAATCGGGTGAACAGTGCACTCCGGGAATCAGCCGTCCCACACCGGCGGTGGTGATGTACATTCCGTCCGCTTTGCCGTGCTCGACCACTTTGGTGTCACCGCCGGCAATCGTGACGCCGGCCGCGCGCGCGGCCCGTCCCATGGCCGAGACCTCGGCTTCCAGGACCTCGGTCGACAGGCCGGCTTCGAGCACATACGTCACGACCAGAGTCTCCGCGCGGGCGCCTGACACGGCGAGATCGTTTACCGTGCCGTTCACGGCCAGTTCGCCAATCGATCCGCCGGCGAAGCGAAGCGGGCTAACCACGAAGCTGTCCGCGGTGATCGCAAAACGGGTGCCGTTCCAGCCGATGTGGGTGGCATCGCCCAGCGGTTCCGAGCTGGAGCCGAGCAGCAGGGGCGCGAACAGGCCTTCGATCAGCCGACGGCTGGCTTTGCCGCCGGCGCCGTGCGCCATTTCGATCTGAGCATCGCGGAACCGGACTTTGGTGGAAGCCGTAGCCATGGGCGCCCTCACGCGGAAATTGCAACCAGCGACTTGCGGTGCTCGTACTGGTAATACGCCGCGCAAGCTCCTTCCGAGGAAACCATCAACGCGCCGATCGGACGCTCGGGAGTGCATTCGTTCCCGAAGAGCTTGCACTGCGCCGGTTTCAGCACTCCTTTCAGCACCTCACCGCATTGCGCCGCCTTGGGATCGGTCACGCGGATTCCGGGAATGGAGAAGCGCTTTTCGGCGTCCCATTCGGCGTACTCGTCGCGCATGGCAAGGGCCGATTGCGAGATGAAGCCCATGCCGCGCCATTCGAAATAAGACCGCAGGGTAAATACCTCGGCCATGGCCTGGAGGGCCGGACGATTCCCCTCCCACGGAACCACGCGGCGGTACTGATTCTCGACTCGCGCTTCGCCGCGCTCCAATTGCCGCAGGAGCATCACGGTGGATTGGAGGACGTCCAGAGGCTCGAAACCCGACACCACGATCGGCTTGCCTTCATGGCGCGCGATCCACTCATACGGCCGGCATCCGATTACTGTCGACACATGCCCGGGGCCGATGAAAGCGTCGATACGCATGTCGGGCGAATCCAAAATGGCGCGGATGGCGGGGATGATGGTGACGTGGTTGCAGAAGACCGAGAAGTTTCGAACGCCCAGGGTTTTCGCCCGCTTCAGAGTGAGGGCTGTGGAGGGAGCAGTGGTCTCGAAGCCGATGGCAAAGAACATGACATGCCGATCGGGGTTCGCGCACGCGAGTTTCAGCGCGTCGGCCGGAGAGTAAACGGTGCGGATGTCGAGTCCCCTGGCCTTATGTTCCAGCGGGCTGCCGTTCGTTCCCGGCACGCGCATCATATCGCCGAATGCTGCAAAGACGACGTCATGCGCGGACGCGATCGAGAGCCCGTCGTCGATCCGCCCCATCGGCAATACGCATACCGGGCAGCCCGGGCCGTGAACCAGCTCGATGTTCCGCGGGAGCATGTCTTTCAAGCCGAACCGGTAGATTGCGTGAGTGTGGCCGCCGCACACCTCCATGAAGCGATACTGCCGCGCGGGATCGGCAAGACGGCGGATCTCCGCGGAGGTTTCCGCGATCAGCCGCGGCTCCCGGAATTCATCGATGTATTTCATGGCGGCGAGCCCCCTTTCCCCTCGGAAACGTCGTCCAGATATCCCCGGACCTCATCCATCGCGGCCTGGGTTTCGCCGAGCGACCGCAGCATCCTCATTTGGTCGTGTGCGTCCTGTTCGCGGATTTTGCTCATGGCGAAGCCCACGTGAATCAGAACCCAGTCACCCAAAGAGACGCCCTCCGGCTCGACGAGGCTGATGTCCACCTTGCGGCGGACGCCGACCACGTCGACGGTCGCGCTATGAGCGAGGGCGGGGTCGAAGGAAACGATTTGACCAGGTATGGCGAGGCACATACGATCTCCTAAGAAGCCTCCGTGCGGGTCATTCGACCTCTTTCTTCCGGTCGGCGGCGATGTCGAATGAGAAACGGAGTTCGTCCTTCACTTTGAGCGCTCCGCCGGCGGCCGAGACGGGGCGGATCTGGTAATCGGTCTGCCGGATTGTGAACTCGCCGCCGGCCCGAAGCCGGCCGCCGCCGACGGTGAGGTTGCACGGAATCTCCAGATTGCCCGTGACGCCGTGCAAATTGAGCCGCCCGGCGAGCTTGATCCGATACATCCCGTCGGCAATTTTAGACGCCTCACCTGCCTTACCGTCGAAGCCGATCTCGGGATAGCGCGCGGCTTCGAGTACGTCGTTCTTCATGGCCGCTTCCATCTCCGCGCGGTCCTTCTCATTGACATCGCCGGTGATGGAGAGAGATGTTGCGTCGATCGCCAACCGGAGAGAGGACTCGGCCGGCGCGTCTTCGTCAAAACTCGCCTCGCCGCGAAAGCCGCGGATCGCGACGGTGGGGTTATGGCCGAAGGCGGACAGCAGTCCGGTCGCGGTCACGCGCACCACGAAGCGGCTTCTCGACGCGTCGACGATATACGACGTGAGGAGACCTTTGGAGCTATCAGGAGAGGGCGCCATAAGGATCCATCACATGGATCGAATCTTCAGATACCGCTCCAGGTCGGGAAGCGCCGACTGCAGCAGTCCACCGACGTTGGTTTGACCCATAAGCTTTTTCACG
>Ga0335076_10001692_pt1 | contig 21506 bp, 17 predicted proteins | sample Lox_Sample_25_FD_206717 | JGI IMG/M metagenome (GOLD analysis project Ga0335076, IMG submission 206717) | Soil microbial communities from Loxahatchee National Wildlife Refuge, Florida, United States - Lox_Sample_2.5 | ecosystem: Environmental > Terrestrial > Soil > Wetlands | place: USA... | reverse complement strand
GTGTCTTAGGCGCGGAAGCGAATCGATTACCTGCTTCCGAGTGTTCATCCCACAGAGCAACACCCAAAATGTGACTGCAATAGCGGGTGGCGAGTCAACAAAGGCCGAGCGTGAACGGGCGCCAGAAGTTTCAAACTCATCTAAATCTCGTTCTTCGCCGAAACAGGTTTCGGGTAAGGTTGCGAATAAATCGACAAATAAGGTGTGTGTCTCCGAGATCAGGCGCGAAAACCATGTCCATGGCCGGGCAATCTGATTGCACACTTGAAGAGCAATGGTGGAGGCGGCGGGAGTCGAACCCGCCGTAAACACTGAAAACACTCAAGTTACTGATACTGAGAATGCCCGAAATTTGCCGAATTTCACGATTGCCCGGTTTGCGTACAAATCGCGTACAAACAATTTCAGGAACTCCCAGAACTCCAGCCACTGCGACTTCCATTCCGTTCAGCGGACGATCTGAAGTATTCTCTGATCTTTATACAACAGTTCCCGTCCGCCGGGTCTTGAAAACGCGGCCATCTGTTCATGTGAGTCTGCCGGCGAATCCAGACGATGACACACTCAGCGCCATCTTTGGATCCACACCTACCGAGCTGCCCATCTCGCAAGAAGTCCGCAAGTCTGGGGTCACTCGTCGGTAGCTCATGAACGGGTTAGTCTGAGCTCGCTATCCTAGAGCGGTGGAATTGATTCCTATGCCGGTCAGTACTTGTTTTCGCTGAAGCAATCAAGGATTAGCCGCCGAAAATAGCGCGCTCCATCGTCACCATCGGTTCGTGCGTGCCAGAACATTGCGATATCGATGCTGGGCAATTCAAAATCAGGTTCCACAACTTTCAGCGGAAGCATTCTGGAAAAGACCTGCGCAGTTCTGCGCGGTACCGCGGCAATGTTTTCGGTGTGCGCCGCTGCGATCGCTGCGGCCGTGAAATTCGGAACCGAAAGTGCAATGTCTCGCCGTAATCCCTGGCGAGTCCATATTGCTTCCGCGATTTGATGACCTGTCCCAGGTCTTCCCTGAGCAATCTCGACGTCAATATGCTTCAGCGAATTGAACAACTCTCTGCGTATCCGCCGCTGCTTCACCCGAGGATGATCCTTCTTGACCAGCAGCACACCCAACTCCTTGCAGACATGCTCGGAGTAGAGCGGCGGCTGGACATCAACCGCCGGCCCGAAGGACACATCGATCTTGCCCGTTGCGAGCCCATCACTGCTCAGCAGAAAGTCGGGACTGACGACGCGCAGAAACGCATGCGGCATTTGACGCGAAAATCGTTCAGCGATGAACGGGACATCGCAGACTTGCTGACTATCCGCGGCCGCCAGTGTGAAGGTTCGGCTGGTTTCGCCCGGTGCGAACCCATCGTCGCCGTGCACCGCGCTCTGGAAACAATTCAGCCCCGCGGAAATCATGGGCGCCAACTGTTCCGCGCGCGGCGTCAGCGTCAAACCGCGACCATTCCGCACCACCAAGGGATCCGACAGGATCTCACGCAGCCGCGCTAAAGAGTTACTGACAGCCGATTGCGTCACATTCAGCTTGTTCGCTGCCCGGGTCACGCTTCGTTCCGAAAGCACCGCGTCCAGCACAGAAAACAGGTTGAGGTCCATTGTCGAGAGATTCATATCAGTGATATATACCATCACCATTCATCACTTGCAATGACATAACGAATGCCCCAGAATGCCTAAATGCTCTTGGGATCGAGCAGAAGCAGTCTGCCGGCAGTGCGCGATCGCTTCGGTCACCTGGGGGGCTAAAGGAGATGAAAATGATCACAAACTCAACAGCGGTACAAACCCGAGAAGGACAAAGCGTGCTTGCATTTATCCGGTACGCGTCTACGGGGGCCGTCGCCGGACCCGCCCTGTTCGCGATCGCGTGGCTCGCGCTCGGATGTCTGCAGCCTACGGTGAGAACGCAATACGGTCTAATCGGGGGCCTGTCTGGAGCCGTGACCAATCCGATAAGCGCTCTCGGCGTCGGACCCCACGCAGAACTCTTTAACTGTGCCTTCGTTCTTTGCGGCTTACTGACATTGGTCGGGGTGTTCGCAGCTTTTGCAACAATGGAAATCAAAAGACCAACCACCAGGTGCAAGTGGTGCGCAGCACTATTCGCCCTCTCTCCAATTGGGCTGGCACTGGCCGGGGTATTCACTTTGGCTGATTCGCTGGCAATGCATAACGTGGCGGCCCTGCTTCTTTTCGTCGTACCCTTGCTCGCTTTCCCTGTCAGCGCACGGTACTTCAGGCGCATCGCTCAGTGGCGCCGTTACGGGACTTTTCTCCTGTCAGCCGGTCCCATCACCTTCGTGCTTCTTGTTCTCTTTATCTCCACCTTTCATCTTTCGGCGATTGTTGCAGGGACCGGAGCTGCAGGGCTGACTGAGCGGCTTCTGCTCACGGAAATCCACGTATGGTATGTGGCTCTGGGCTGGCATGCCTTCCGTCTCTAAATATCTCTTCCACTCACAACGGGCGGCGCCACGTGCAATCACTGCCCCTTCACAATGCAGGAGCGCATCAGCCCGAAGGAGGTAGCTATGACTCATACGGCGCATCCCGAAACCTCGACGAGCGAGTTGATCAGCAGAATCGAGAGACAGCGTGAAATCATCTGCGATCTTTTGGTGAAGAATGAGCACTTGAGAAATCGGCTACGCCAAATCGAACGCGGTACCCGGTCAAATCAGGCCAGGCATGGCGAGATTGCTGCGGCACCGTGTTTCGCTGGAGCTATTTCCGAAGACTCACACATTCAAGAGCCAGGTCCGTGAGTCGGTCGGCTTCCTCTTGAGATTGCTGAAGATAAATGCGCTTCCATCAGTGGCCTCTTCCGACCTAGTCGCGGTTTTGTTTGAGCGCATCACCCCCAATGTGTTGGCTGGCCCTGGCGCGGTCACCTCGAATTCGGTCGAATTTTCAAAATGAGCCGCCATTACCAGCCGATCACGACAATTTTGTACACCAGCAGAGTGATTACGCTGGCGAGCGCAATCCAGGAGGACAGCGTGTAGCGTCGGAAGAAGTACAAGGCCACCCCCACCCAGCAGAGACAAACGGCGATCAATGAGCCGCCGACATAAGGCATCGCAGCTGCCGTCGAGAAGTTCGTGCCATGGAGGTGCTTAAGCCGAAAGATCTCCCCGAGTGTCCTGACGACGATAAGGAATTGAGTCGTGATTCCTATCTGAGCCCAACGTTCTCTGGTCACGGGAAAATTCTAGCCGGTGGGCCGGTTTATGGAATCGCCAAAACACGTTTCGAAATGTGCAGTGCTTGACGCTGCCGTGACTCAAATCGCAGCGGGAGCTTCATGGCCTCGCTTCAAAGACGAGATTGAACAGCGTTTGCGCAGCACGGCGGAAGCGCGTAAATCCGGCGTCCGTCACTGCGCTGCGAATACCTTGCTCGCCAGCTTGGGCACCAAGCGCCGCACCGACTTCTTGCGCCAAGGACGCGGGAGTACAGAGCATGGTCGAGGCTGAGTAGTAAATCCTGCCTCACATTGCCAAACTGCAAACACGCATCAGCAGCATTTGCAGGTTTGGCCGTTCCAAGCCGATCTACTCCCTTTTAACAGGATGGGAAGTGCGGCGAGAGCGTCAGCGGCACTCACTATGTGACTCCGCGCGCTCTCACAGCGAAAATCGCGGTGAACTTTTGATTGGACAAGCAATCTCGAAGGGCCAGATAGGGCGATATCTTCCGGGGTCTCGCCATCTGGCCCATCTGGAGGGCGCGATGCGTGTGATTACCTTCGATCGAGGCAGCAAGCGGCGGCTCCGGCAGATCCGGTGGACGTTGCGCGAACGTGCGCCTAGTTCTCCTCTTCTTTTTGCTGCTTGCGCTCTGCATCCTTTATGTTCGCTGGGATGTTGGCAAAGAGCACCCGTTCAGCACGGACTCAATCAGGATCCTAACGTCGACTCCTGAGTGAAGATCAGTTGAACGGTGCCAAATGGAATTTGGCCGATGCCTGAGGCCGAATCTATGTTGCGTAACCCAGATGACGATCGACGCGGAAGGACAGATCCACCGAGGGCCTGTTGGAGGCTATCCTACACAGAACTTGCTCACACGCAAATAATCCCTGGACTCCTCGTATACCATTAGATCAATGCGGCGCGGCTTCTCCATCTTCCTGATCCTGCTGTTCGGGCTTGGGCCGCTATCGGCGATGGTCGACGGCAGCGAGGACGCTGGTCTGCCGTTATGCTGTCGACGACACGGTGCTCACCACTGCGCCATGGCCATGCAGATGGCCGCAATGGCGCGGATTCCTGATCCCAATCCCGCATTCTCTGCGCCGCTAACCTGCCCGAACTATCCCGGTCCCACAGTCGCGATCTTGATGCCATCGCATGCTGTCGTCATCTCCGCCGTCTCCGATCTGGCGGCGGTGGTGGTCGGGTGGCAAATCCCCGTGCTCCGGCAAGTCGCGGATCCCTCCGCGCCTCTTCGCACGCATGCCGGGCGAGGCCCTCCCCTCTCGGAACAAAGCTAACGATCCCGTTCATCTCATCCCTTCGGTGATTTCTTCCCCTCGGCCCCGAGGGGTCACGGTCGTGTCCCGTCAGTGAAAGCGGCTGCTGATCGGTCGTGCACACCTTCCGCGCGGAGCTGTCTCCGATTCAGGGATGTAATCCGATCACGGCGATCCTTTGCCCAGCTCGACCAAGGAGGTCAGGGATGTTCCGATGGACGATAGGCTTCGTATTGTTTTGCTGCATTGCGATTCCTGCCGCACGCTCGCAATCCGTTCAGAGAGTGTCACTGCAAGGTGTTGTCACTGATGCTACTGGCGCTGTCCTCCCTAGCGCTGCCGTAATCCTTCTCGATAGCGCCGCCTACCGCATTGCGGCGACCACCACTGGAGGTGACGGGACCTTTGCCTTTCGCGATCTCGCTTTGGGCCGGTACAACGTGGCTGTAGAACGGGCAGGCTTCCAGCGCAAAGAAACCAGTGTCGAACTGCCCACTCCTTCCGGAACCCCACTTCGAATTGCCCTGATGGTTGCGGGTCCTGGAACGACGGTCACAGTGACAGCCGAAAGCGGCACTTATCACAGCGACTATGCTTCATCCGCCACAGGCATGGAGATCCCGATTCGAGAAATTCCGCAGGGCATCGGGGTCGCGAATCAGGCGCTCATCCAGAGCCAGCAAGACATCCACTTTGCCGATGCGGCCGAGAACATCAGCGGCGTCAATCGCGATGTCCTCGCCGCAGGAGATGTCGGCAACGCTCTCACGATTCGCGGGTTGCCCCTTGGGGTCTTCAGCAACTATTACGAGGACGGTTTTGTGTTCGATGGCATGGTGCCATCCGACAGCACCGATGTTGAACGCATTGAAATTCTCAAGGGACCGCCATCGGTCCTCTATGGGCGCGCAGCGTCTGGCGGCGTGGTTAATCTGATCACAAAAGAGCCTTTGCCGGTTCAGCAGACGGAGTTCTCCATGGAGGGCGACAATTTCGGAACTGTGCGGCCCACGTTCGACGTCACCGGCCGTCTTGCTGGCAACTCATCGCTGCTCTATCGCGTCAACGGAGAATTTGCCAACGCATTCGACTTCCGTAACGACTTCCACGATCGCCGCTATTTCCTTTCTCCGCAGCTGACCTGGAAGCCCGATGCTGCTACTGCTATCCGCGTCCAGCTGCAGTACCTGCACGGCAGAACAACAACTGATTACGGAATCCCTGGTTTAGGGAACCGTCCGGCTCCCGTCGACATTTCGAATTTCTATGGCGAGCCATGGCAATATTCACTCTTGCAGAAGCGAGATGGAACTCTCGATGCCTCAAGAAGCCTCAACCGGGAATGGATCGTTCGCAGCCGATTCCGCGCTGCGCTCACCAACTGGGATTATCTCGACACCAGCACCGGCTATCTTCTCCCCGACAATCAAACGCTCACGAGGTACTCGGAGGACGCGGCGTATCCTCTGCGGTTCTACGACTGGCAGACCGATCTTACGGGACTATTTCACGCTGGAAGAATCGAAAACAACGTCCTGATCGGTTTCGAGTACAGTCGCGACCAAGTCGTTCAGGACGCAATCTTCGACGATGCTCCCTCGATTAACTTCTATCATCCGGTCCCATTCAGCAAGACTATGCCCGATCCGGCGACGCTGACGGAGTATTTCTTTAATCCCAACTCTCCTGACTACTTCCCGCTCGATGGCACCACAAAGCTGATGTCACACGGAGGCTACTTTCAGGATCACGTCAGACTGTTGCCATCGCTGAAGGCTCTGGTCGGCGCGCGTATCGAAGGCTTCACCCAACGGTATGACGAGACCGTGTACGGTACGCATACGACGCAGGGAAACATCGCATTCCTGCCGCGTGTCGGGCTCACCTGGCAGCCTGCACAGCCGGTGACCTTTTACACAAGCTGGAGCCGCAGTTTCAGCCCCACATTGGCGGCGCAGTTCACCCCCGGAGGTAAGCCGTTCCCCTCGGAGTATGGCCAGCAGTGGGAGGGCGGAGTTCGCACCTCGGAGATCCACGGCAGGCTCTCCTCCTCTCTCGCTGTTTATCGGATTCGCGCATCGAATCTTCTCATCACAAATCCTGGGAATCCTCTCGCATCCATCCAGATTGGCACCACCGGCTCAAAGGGCATCGAACTGGACACCTCTGGCCGTATTCTTCCCGGTTGGGACGTGACTTTTGCCTACGCTTACAACGAAGCGCGCATTCTCGCCGATCCGATTTATCCGGTCGGCAACATCTTCCAGAATGCTCCTCGTCACGGTGGAAGCCTGTGGACGGTCTACGAAGTTCAACAGGGTGCAGTACGCGGGCTTAGCTTTGGTGGTGGCTTCATCGCCAGAAGCTATCGGTTCGTGGATCCGGCCGATGACCTGGTTCTGCCCGGCTACGGTCGGCTCGACGCCATGGCAGGCTACGCCTTCGGGCCGCAGCGCCGAGAAGCGCGGATGTTCCGTCTGAGCGTCAACCTCCGGAACGTGACCGATCGCTCGTATTTTGAATCGGGCAACACGCCCAACGTCATCTTCCCAGGTTCCCCCATCACCGCACTCAGCCGGTTGGAGGTGCATTTTTGACCCAGTCCGCCATCACCTACCGGACGATCTGGCGCTGGCATTTCTACGCAGGTCTGTTTTCGATCCCGTTCATCCTCTGGCTGTCGGTCACTGGCTCCATTTATCTTTTTCGCCCGCAGATAGAACGGCTGCTCGACTGGCGCTACGACCACCTCGCGATTCAAGGCGCTCGCGCCACCCCCGCTGCGGAGGTGGAGGCTGCCCTGCATGCCGTTCCAGGAACGAACTTCCATTACTTCGAACTCCCTCGCGACAGGAACTCGGCGGCGCAAGTGGTTGTCGGCAGAGGGAAGAAAGAGTATCGCGTCTATGTCAATCCGGCTACCCTGCATATCCTCAAGGTCGGCGACGAGGACAGGCGTCCGATGGAGGTTCTTTTCTATCTTCACGGCGAACTCCTCCTCGGCGACCGGGGATCGAACATCATTGAGTTGGCTGCTTCCTGGGCCGTTGTGCTTCTCATCACCGGCATCTATCTCTGGTGGCCTCGTCAGACCGAGCGTCTCGCCGGGGTTCTGTATGTCCGACTGCATCGTGGCTCACGAATATTCTGGCGTGACCTTCACGCGGTAACCGGCATTCTCATCTCCGCATACGCCTTTTTCATCCTGTTCACCGGCTTGCCGTGGGCCAGCTTCTGGGGAGGTCAGTATCTGCTTACGGTCCGGACCTTTGCCGCTTCGCACCTGGTTCACCAAGCCTGGAGCACGGGAGAGAATTCCGCGCTCCAGCGGAGAGAGGCAAGCGATGCAAGTGCCATGGCCGGGATGCAGATGCCGTCTGCCCCTGCGGCCCGGGGAGCGCTGCCGAGAGCCGGAGACTTCGATCCCCTGAATCGTCTTCTTCCCGAAGCGGAGAGTTTTCACCTCGCCCCACCCGTCCGTATCGCTCCCCTTGACCAGGCCGGCGGAGCCTGGAGTGTACGTTCCGACTCGCAGGACCGGCCCCTTCGCACCACTCTGTATCTCGATCCCGCGAGCGGAGCCATCGTGAAGCGCGAGCCGTTCTCGCAACTCCCACTGGTCGATCGGATTGTCGACACGGGCGTCGCCATGCATGAGGGCCAGCTCTTCGGCCTTCCCAATCAGCTTCTCGGCCTGGCCACTGCGTTGGGTCTTATCACGATGTGCATCAGCGCCATCGTGATGTGGTGGCGGCGCCGGGCGGATGGAGTTCTGGGGGCCCCACTGCCAATCGGAAAGCCGCGATGGTCCTTCACCCTGGTCGCTGCGATCGTCGCCCTTGCAATCTATCTTCCCGCCATGGCTGTTTCGCTGCTTGTTGTCCTTTTGACGGAGAAGTTCGTCTTGTCGCGAATACCATCCGTGAACCGATGGCTAGGACTCTCCGGGGCACAAACGCCACGTTCGCCAGTCCCGTCCGCTCCATGACTCGTCACGCAGAAAGGAGATCGCAAATGAATTATCGGCCTCGCCTCACTGCTCTCCTGGCTGGCAGCCTTCTGCTCGTCTGCGCTGCCGGCTGCCGCCGGTTGGGAAACTCCGCCGATACATCCGGCCTCAACGCAATTCGCTATCACGTTCAGGGCGTGGTCCTTGGCAAGAGCCCGTTGAATCAGGAGGTCACCCTTGAGCAGGCACCCGTGCCAAAGAGGATGCCTGCGACCTCAGCCGTGTACCGGATTTCCGATTCCGGCCTCTTTCGAGACCTCCAAACCGGCGACACCGTCGCGGGCGAGGCGATTCTGCCCGCCGACGGCGGCGAGCACGAACTCGACGGCGTCATGATCCTGTCCGAACTGAGCAATCCCCGGGCCCGAGCAGCATTGCCTCCGCACACGCTGCTCGAAGGCGAGTTGGTGCCGTCAATCCCCATGGTGAATGAGGACCGCCGAGAAGTGGAACTCACACAGTTCCGGGGCAAGGCCATCCTCGTCACATTTGTCGATACGCAGTGCACGGAAGACTGCCCGATCATCACCAAGTTATTCGGGAGGGTGGACCATCTGCTCTCTCAGAACCCGCAGGTCTACCAGCGCAGCCAGCCGATTACTGTCAGTCTCGATCCCGCTCACGATACTCCTCCAGTCCTGCGCCGCTATGGCCTGCAGTATCTGCACGGGAATAAGTCGGGCTTCGACCACTGGGAGTTCGTCACCCTCACTCCGGATAACCTGCACCGGTTGGCTACCAGCTTCGGAGTTATGTATCAAGCCTCTCGTGGCGGTGACATCGTCCACACAATCGATGTCTCGCTCATCGGCCCGAACAACACGCTGATCAAATCCTGGGAGGGAGACGACTGGAATCCATCGGTAATTGCCAAGGCGGTCGACGCGGCCGTGCTCGGGCAGTCGTCGTAACGTCGAAGATGGCAGCGCATCGGCTGCCTCATGCATTGACCTCTCGTGAAGATGGTAATGTTTCAGAACGCCCCGGCCCTCTCATGGAAGGCCAATGCACTCCTTAGGCCCACTCTGAGTTTGGGCAGAGGTCGTGAGTGCAATATTGGCTGTCTGTGGCGAAAAAGGCTGAACAGCACGCGATCAAAAGGAATAATGTTCAGGATGAAGGTGCGAATCCTGAACTTCCGTGCGCTAAGAACAAAGTTCCCAACGCAGAACCACCCAGATCTGTGAGGCTAAGTCGTTGAAGCAGTACCTACTCCCCTTGTTTTTGTGCGCTCTTCCCGCCCTCTGCCAGAGCAATAGCGGAGAATTGCGACTCCATGTTGCCGATCCTTCAGGGCACGGCGTTCGTGCGGCGGTTCACGTGCTCAGCCAGGCCAACCAGTACAGCGCCGATCTTGAGACCGATAGTAACGGGAACCTCAATGTCGCGAGGCTTCCTTATGGCATCTACCGCTTGAGTATCGACCAAAACGGGTTCGCTCCAATCGCCGAAACGGTCGCAATTCGATCATCCATCCCCCTGGAACACTCGGTTGAGCTGAAGATTGCCTCAATCAAGCAAACGGTTGAAGTTCAGGCGAGCAAGACCCTGCTCGACCCGGAACAGCCCAGCAACGTGGATCAGATTGGCTCTTCCTTTATTCAGCACCGCCTCAGTTCAATTCCAGGACGTTCTCTTCAGGACCTGATCAATTCGCAACCCGGATGGTTGTATGAGGGCAATGCTGTCCTCCATCCTCGCGGTTCCGAGTACCAGACGCAGTTCGTTGTCGACGGCATTCCCCTGACCGATGATCGCTCACCAAGTTTCGGACCCGAGATCGAGGCCGACGGCGTCCAGTCACTAAGCATCTACACCGCCGGAATTCCTGCTGAATATGGCAGGAAGATGGGAGGCGTGGTCGAGGTCAATACGCAGCAGGATGCGGGACCCGGCTGGCATGGGCAGCTTTCCCTGTCCGGAGGCAGCTTCGATTCCGCAGGGGGGTTCGCTAAGGCTCAATACGGCTGGGGTAAGAACACGGTATCTTTCAGCGCGGATGGTAGCCGAACAGACCACTACCTCAATCCTGTGGTTCCGCAGAACTATTCCAACACTGGGACGCTCGGCGACTTTGCTGCCAGCTACCGCCGCGCTTTCACGCCGAGCGACAATCTCAGCCTCAGCGTCCGTCATGAGTTCTCGCGATACGACATTCCCAATGAGCTGATTCAGCAGGCAGCTGGCCAGCGCCAGAAGGCAGACAACATCGAGACGATGGGCATCGTCTCTTATCAACACCTTTTCTCTGCGAACGCCATGGCTCAGTTCTCCGGCATGGTCCGCGACAACTCAAACGACTTTTATTCCAACCCCGAATCCACTCCTGTCTACGTAGGACAGCACAACTCTTTCCGCGATGGCTACTTCAAGGGTGTCTATACCTATAACCACGGCCGTCAAGAGTGGAAAGCCGGTATCGAGAGCGATAACGCCTTTTTGCAAGAGAACACATGCTATGTGATCACCTCCGACGAGGACGACGACGGTGATGACGCACATCTTGCATCAGGCAGTCCACGACGCCTGCGCAGCGGTGCACATCCGATGGACGCCAGCACGGACCCCGGTCTCTGTGCCGCCGCCCCAGTTGATGATGACAATGCGCCTTTCTCTTTCGTGGATCAGCGTCCCGATCTTGAGCAGGCCGCCTTCGTTCAGGACCTCATCCGTCTGAATGATTGGACCATCTCAGCCGGCCTCCGATGGGATCACTACCAGCTCATTCTCAATGACTGGGCTCTTGAGCCGCGCTTCTCCATCTCACGCTATTTTCCGTCGGCCAGTACCGTTCTGCACTTTTCCTATGATCGCGTCTTCCAGACGCCGTCCTTTGAGAACATCCTGCTCTCCAGTTCCACCCAGGTCGAATCCATCGATCCCACCGACTTTCTGCGCTTACCTGTGAAGCCATCAACGGGCGATTACTTCGAAGCTGGAACCAGCAGTGTCCTTGCGCAGCATCTCAAGTTCGACGCCAACTGGTTTCGGCGCGTAGTTGATGACTACGCCGATGACGACCAGATTGACAGCACCACGATCAGCTTCCCGATCGCTTTTCGAAAATCCATCATTTACGGTCTTGAGGGCAAAATAGAAGTACCCGAGTGGACACACTTCTCTGGTTTCGGCAGCTATTCCTATGAAGTCGGCAATGTCTGGAATCCTGTCACCGGAGGACTCTTCCTTGGCGACGATGCGGATGAAGCCGCCGCAGATCTTACCGGCCATTTCCCCGACTCTCAGGATCAGCGTCATACGGTTCGGGGGCGCGTTCGGTACCAGGTACATCCTCACCTCTGGTTCGCAGCCGGAATTCAATACGACACCGGGCTTCCTTTTGAATTCGGCGGTGACCGCGATCAGGCCCTCGCACAATACGGTCCAGCCATTATCGACCGCATCAATTTCAACCGCGGCCGAATCCTGCCATCCTTTCAGGTGAACGCCTCAGCCGGGGCCGATCTGTACAACTCCGAGAGAGTCAAGGTCCGGCTGCAGGCGGATGGACAGAATCTGAACAATGTTCTTGACATGATCGACTTTGGCGGGTTGTTTTCTGGAAATGCGATTGGGCCTTCACGCAGTGGAATGCTTCGCCTCACGTCGATATTTTGATTTTGCTCCTTGCTCCCTGATCGCTTCATCGGGAGACCAGCCGCTCCAAGCGGACAACCGAGGCATTTGTTAGAAGGTGCCTCGCAGACCAAACCGCACCTGGAATGGTTCGACGGGGTGAAAGACATCGGTGAACGCGGGCGTGACGGTTGGCGTTATTTGGGATTCATAGGCGTAGTCAATGTCGTGATCTTTGCGGTCCAGCAAATTCAGGAATTCTGCTGAAAAGCGCCAAGTCTCGCTTATCCGATACCCTACCTCTCCGTTGACCAGCGCCGTTGCATGAGAGCGATAGAGTCCATCAGAGGTCAGATCGCGCGGGCCGAAGTAGCGCAGACGCAAACTGGACATGAGGCCTTTGAAATTGGGCACAGCAACACCCGAGGCAATCACCAGCCCCACGGCTTCGGGCACGCGCCTGCCACCCGGACTGCCTGGCGCCGCATCATCTGGATCGATTTCAGAAAAAAGAGCTTTGGAGTTTGCAAGGTCAAAGTCAACCGCCAGATTCTTCATTAACGTGTAGTAGTTCGCGAATTCGAAGCCATAGCGGTCACTCGGCTGCCGTGAGGCTGTCGTGCCGCCGGTGTCGCCGGACTGCTGCAGTTCCGAGGCGCTGTGGAGATACCAGAACGAGAGCGTGCTTTGGAGATGGGGGACGGCCGCAGTGCGTACGCCGGCTTCCGCGCCTTTGGTCGGAATCAGGGGCGGAATCGGCGTAGCGGGCGTATTGGGATAAGGATTGTCCCCCGAAACAGGCTCGACCCTCAGCGTTGTACCGCGCCCGTCGTTCGAGTGATAACTGGACCCGCCTTGCGCGTAGAACTCAGTGTTCGCCCAGGGGCCGAAGATCAAACTTATTTTTGGACTGGGCAGCGTCTTGCTGGCCGTGCCGGAGTTGGCCGAAGTGACCAGGCTGGTCACTTCGAAGTGTTCAACGTCGCAGCGCAGTGCTGCGACCGAACGGAGCTTCGACGCCCACTGGATTCGATTCTCTCCGTAAAAGCCTAATAGCGTGTCCGTGAAGCGATCCTCTTGGGTGGTCGCGGGCAAGCTGTTGCCAGTACCAGAATCTGTCTTGTCTACACGCGCGCGGTTTTCATTCTGGTAGAGACCGTTGTGAATCCAGTCGTTGCGAACTTGTAGGCCGAAGGTGTCTTCTACCCTTCTGCCAAACCATTGGCTGAAGATCGTGTGGTGTGCATCGAGGCCGGCCACCCAGCGCCTGTCGCGCTGTTCGAACTGGTCGCCGCGGACCGGGTCGGTCAGGTAATAAGTGAAATCGGAGAATAGATCGAGATCGTAATAGAACCCGTAAGCGGTGATCTTCGTCGCGGAATTCGTGCCTTGGCGATGCCATTCGCCTTGCAGGCTGTAACGCTGGGAATGGCCACCGTCGGTCGGATTCAGTGCGCCGAAGAAGCCAACCAGCGGTACGGCATTTTCGGCGATTTGATCGCTTGAGTGCCATGTTCCGTGATAGCCGCGGGAAGTGACGCTGAAACCATCGGCGTCTCCGCCCTGGCTGTAGGTCAACAGCCCGTTGAATTTGAAGTAATTGTCCGGATGCGTCCACGGTCCGTCGTCGTGATAGGCCTCTCCACCGTAAAGCAAATTGCCCGCGCCGAGTTTTTGCGACTCGCCGAATACGAATCGGCCATAGTCGTACATGCCGCCTTCCACACGGAAAAAGTTCTCGGGCAGGGTCTTGAAGAACTCCAGGTGAGCCGATCCAGCCGAACCGTAGTTGCCCACGTCGGCGTAATAAGGGCCTTTCTCGAAGTTCACACGCCTTACGAATTCCGGGATAACCGTGTTCATGTCCGAGTACCCTTCGCCGTGCGCATGTGAGGGCAGGTTGAGCGGCATGTCATCGATGAAGATGGCGAAGTCCGTGCCGTGATCGAGATTGAAGCCGCGGAGGAAGTACTGGTTGGCCTTTCCGCCGCCCGCGTGTTGAGTGATGATGACGCCAGGAACCGTCTCCAGAACTTCCCCGGAACGAAGCATCGGGCGATCCTGGATTTCCGCTGCGCCTACCGTTCCCTGAGTACTGGAATCGGCAATTCCGATCAGATCGTCCGCGCGGCCCTGCACGTTGATGGTGGTGTTCATGCCGCTCACGGCAAGAGAGATACGCAACGGGGCCAGCGCTTCGTTGGTTCCGATGGTGATGGGGATATCTCTGGATTCAAAATCGGCCTTGGAAATGATGAGCCGATAATCACCTGCCGAGAGCCCAGAAATCATAAAAGCGCCGTTCGAGTCTGATTGCGTCGTTTTTTGTGTAGCGCCGTCCGTGCTTCGAACTTCCACAGCGGCCCCGGCAATCGCTGCGCCAGACGAGTCAACTACTGTTCCCGAAAGCTGCGGCGATGACGCTCCGTCGCTCATCTGGCTCAACGCGAGTGGGCTTCCAGCCAGAATAGAGGCCAGTATTACGAACTTTGAAATCGTGCTACGGACTGTCACAAGTCTTCCTCTTTTCGGATAAAGCAAAATGCATCAGTGCCTGTGGGTATGAGGCTTTCCGTTACCGTGGTGGTGCTGGGCTGTCGGCTCTGCAACCGTCATGACGAGTCGCCCGTGCTGCACACCTTTCAAGCCGATCAAACGTCCGGCGAACTCCTCTACTTGTCGAGCTTTGCCGTGGACAATGAGGACTTCCAGGCAGGAATCGTGATCGAGATGTGCGTGGCTGGTCGAAACGACCAGTTCGTGATGGGCGTGCTGGAGTTCGGTGAGCTTCTCGGTAACTCCATGAGCGTGATGGTCGTAGATAAGCGTGACGGTGCCGACCACCGTCGCACCAGGACTTGCCGTCTGCTCGGATACCAGACGATCGCGAATCAGATCGCGAAAGGCTTCGGACCGATTTGTATACCCTAGCCGGGAGATGAAATCGTCGAATCGCTTGAGGAGGTCAGAATCGAGTGCCACTCCGATTCTGCTGAGAACGCCCATGCTCACTCCTTCGAAGAAAATTCCATCTCACAATTCAAGAAACGTAGCACGAATATAGAATTCGTGACATCCTGATTCATTCATAGTACAGCGACGGAATTGAGCGGCGTGACGGCCATCACAATAACCTCTTCGGAACTGCGATTGAATGCCGCCTGTGATCATGAGGGGCGATGATTAGGCATCTGAATGGGACATCGATTGAAACATCCGAGCGCGGAATATCAGGAACTCCTGATTGGACTGGTGCGGTGCGCGTCTTGCATCATGCCGCGATCAAGCCCGTATTTGGTCTGGGGATCATCGAGGAGCTTTCCCGGCACGGCTATCGTCTGGGCCCGGGAACCATCTATCCCCTCCTGAGGAGTCTTGAACGGCGCGGGTCGCTCGAATCCGAGGTAAGTCATACGGAGGGAGGGCGCCGTCGAATCTGCTATACAGCAACTCGGGCCGGGAGAATCGCGTTGGACGCAGCGCGTTCGAAGGTGAAGGAACTTTGCCGTGAGCTATTCAGCCCGGAAAAGTGAAGTCAGGCTCATCGATCGGGACATCGGCGTTTCACTTGTCTTTCCGCTTTCCGCTCGGCCTCTTGAGGTGACGCCCGGAATCGCTCCCGCCGGGATCAAGACTCTGAGCTGCCGCGCCCAACGCTTCCTTCAGGTCCTTCGCTGAGAGCGCGCTCGCCGGATCGATCAACCACTGGAGAATGAGTCCGGACAGGACCACGTGGTAAAACGTACCGATCGTTCTCACCGTGTGTTCACTCACCGCGCTTTCATCCTGATTCAGGAACATCGCCGCCAATCCGCGGCGCGCGATATGCAGTTTGCCGGCCATGATGTCGCGGGCTGCCGGTTGTGCGACCATTTGCGCGAAGATCTCGAAATTGGCCACCCAGAGCGAGCGATGAGTTTCGAAGGTCGCCATAATCTTCGTCCAGGTGACCTCAAATCGTTTGGCCGGAGAGACGTTGGAGGGAACGGCCGTTCGCAGCGCCTTCTGGAGATCTTCGTCCCATTCACCAAACGCCAGCAGCAAAGCCTCGGTCAGCAGAGCTTCCTTGGAGGAAAAATGGTAGCCAATCGCCGCCAGGCTCACCCCGGCCGCGGACGCTATATCCCGTGCCGTGGTTCGGCTGAACCCTTTTTCCAGCAAGCACTTCTTGGCTCCCAGCAGCAGGGCTTCCCGGTTATTCAAATTCTCTTTGTCCGCCATAGAACGATCGTACCAGACATCCGTCTTGCACACATGTCTAATACATTCGTACAATTCCATTACAGGAGGTTGCAATGAACAACAGGAACATACTTATCTCCGGAGCGAGTGTTGCCGGGCCGGCACTGGCCTTCTGGCTCCATCGCTTCGGATTTCGGCCAACGATTGTGGAGCGTGCGCCATCCCTGAGGCCAGGTGGATATGCCATTGACTTTCGCGGTGCCTCCCTTCGCGTACTCGAACGCATGGGTCTTCTGCCCGAAGTGCAGCGCAAACAGACCCGCATCGGCGCCATCACCATCGTCGATCGGAACAACCGCAAGGTCGCAAGCATGCCGGACGGATTCACAAGCGGAGAACTGGAAATTCTGCGCGGGGATCTCGCGTCCATCTTTCATGATGCGACGCGAAAGACGACCGAATACATCTTCGACGACAGCATCACGGCGATTGAGGAAGGCCCCGACGGAGTGGAGGTGCAGTTCGAACGGGGAGGGCTGCGGAAATTCGACCTTGTGGTGGGAGCCGATGGGCTGCACTCGAAGGTCCGATCTCTAGCGTTTGGCAAGGAGTCCGATTTTGTCCGTCATCTCGGTTATTACGTCTCGATCTTCACGATTCCCAACTATCTGCAACTGGACCATGCCGGTCTCTATTACGGGACGTTGGGAAAGAAGATAGGCATTTTCAGTGGAGGACCTCCGTCGGAAGCTAAGGCGTCTTTCTTTTTTGCTACTGAACCGCTCGACTACGCCCGACGCGACAGTGCCCAGCAGAAAGAGATCCTGCGCGAGCATTTCCGGCAGGATGGCTGGGAGGTGCCGCGCCTGCTTGAGTTTTTGGAAAGGGCACCCGACTTCTACTTCGACTCGGTCAGTCAGGTGAAAATGGACCGCTGGTCGGCGGGCCGCACCGCTTTGGTAGGAGATGCAGCCTGGTGCGCGTCGCCGCTGTCAGGCATGGGGACAGGCATGGCAGTGGTCGGTGCGTATGTCCTGGCCGGCGAATTGGCCGAGGCTGAAGGGGATCATCGCATCGCGTTTGCAAAATACGAATCGCTGATGCGGGCCTTTGTTGATAAATGCCAGGGCATTGCGGACGGGGGTACGGACTGGTTTGTGCCTCGAACCCGTTTTCGACTCTGGTTGAGCACGCAGATGTGGAAGATTCTTCCGTATACGCCCTGGAAAAACATGATGATCGAGGTCCCCTTGAAAATCGGGAATTCGATCCAGCTCAAAGAGTACTCGCTCCGGACGGATTGCGCCGACCGGCTGATACAAGTTTGCCCGTAAAAACATCCGCAGCCATCTCTTGATCAGATGGCTCGCAGACATATAATAGAACGGTCGTTCGTTTTATTATATGTATCTGGAGACTACGATGAAGGCAAAGAGTCCAAGCCGTACAGCCGAACACAATGCGCTCTTCCGGGCCATTGAAGGAGCACGTCGGCCTAAAGATCGGATCGTCGATGACCAGATGGCCCTGAGCTTTTTGTCGCCATCGTTTCGATTCGTTGCCTCGCTCGCTCGCAACCCTCTGGTCTCGGCAATGCTGTGCCGGTACATCGATGCCCGCTGGCCGGGGTCACGAACTTCACTCCTTGCTCGCACCCGGTTGATCGATGAGTATGTAACGTCAGCTTTAGCCAACGGAGTGTCACAAATTGTCGTCCTCGGGGCTGGGTTTGATTCCCGCGCCTATCGGCTTGCTGAGGCCGAACGCACGCGGTTCTTCGAGATCGATCACCCGAACACATCGGCCGTCAAGAAGGCGCACATCGAGCGCTCGCTCGGAGTCTTGCCCAAGCATGTCACATACGTCGCGGCAGATTTTGAGTGCGATCAAGTCCCCGCGTCTCTCCAGGCCGCCGGCCTCGACGGCTCCCGGCCAAGCTTGTTCCTTTGGGAAGGAGTCTCCAACTACCTGACAGAGGACGCGGTCAGGTCAACATTGTCGTTTATCGGGAGCCTGGCTGCGGGCACTGCGCTCGCGTTCACCTACGTAGATCGAGCCGTACTCCATGATCCCACAGGCTTCGCCGGCGGTAGGGAGGTCCAAAGGACGATTGCCCGCTTGGAGGAACGGTGGACCTTCGGCATTCAGCCGGGCCGAGCGCCTGGATTTCTCAAGGAATGTGGTCTTGACCTCGACAGCGATCTGTCTGCAGCAGATTACCGACAGCGGTATTACAAGAACGCAGCCCGAATCAGAGGATACGAGTTCTATCACGTCATCTTCGGACATGTGCCGTCGAGAGCTGGGCTGTCCGATGCATACTCATCGCGGGAGGTCACGCTTGCCCAAAGTCAGTAAAGAATACCTCGATTCCCGACGTTCAGAAATCCTCGAAGCGGCGCTCGTTTGTTTCTCGAGGGATGGATTTCACCGGACGACCATGCAGGACATTGTCCGCCAGTCCGGTCTGAGCCCCGGCGCGATCTACAACTACTTCAAGAGCAAAGAAGAAATCATCGAAGCCGTTGCCAACGAGCGCCAATTGACAGAAAAACGACTCGTGATGGACGCGGTCGAAGAGGGCGGGGCGGCTGGAGTTCTCGAACGACTCCGTGATGCCTTTTTGGATGAACTGGATAGTCCCAAGGAACGACGCCGGCGTCGTGTCAGCGTGCAGTTATGGGCCGAAGCCCAGCGCAATCCCGGCATTCGGCGCATAGTTCAACGCAGCTTCGAAGAGCCTCGCAAGCTCATCTCCGAAGTTCTCGCCTCCGCTCAAATGCGCGGCGAGATCGCGAAGTGCTTTGATTCAGACGCGCTGGCGAGCTTTCTGATCGCAACCTTCCACGGTCTTGTCTTGCAGCGAGAATGGGATGACCGGTTTACTGCTGAGCCGCACAAGATGCTGCTGAACGCCCTCTTAAGGGCGGTCAGCGAATCGACGCATGTTGAGAAAGCAGCCGTCGGAAAAAGATCCAGGAGGATTCTGCGCAGCTGAGTGACAATCAGGAAATCCCGCTTGCCTGCTCAAGCTTCTACAGCGCCAGATTTAGTCGTGATGGTGCTTCCGCCACTCCCAATAGTCATGCTGTTCAGCCTTCTTGCGTTTCTCGTAGTCCACGTGATCGCGATGGGTTTCGTGCTCCCACTGTGTGTAGTACGGCGCTTCTGCCGGACCATAAGTCTGGACATAAATGTGCCCATGCGCAGCACAACCCGTGATGACAGGAGATAGCAATGCTGCCCCGAGCAAGATCGCATTGAGCTTCTTCATTTGAGAGGCCTTTCCCTTTGTAAGCACAACACATGACAAGATGCTTTTTCAAAATGACAAGTTGTTCATCTTAGGGTCAAATTGTCCAATCAAAGCCGCCGTATGCGCGACGTCGGCGAGGATGAAGGCCAACTCCCAGAGCCATCCAAGTCGCCGCACCGTGTCGGATTTCGGAATACACCTCCAACCCTCGAAACCCGTAATTCACGCAGCGGCGATTGATATCGGACCGATTTTGTCGTATATAGTTAATGAAGGCCGACCAATTTGGTCGTATTTGTTCGAGCAGTTGGAATGGATTAGAGGGACCAGGGTTTCTCGGCGGTTTGTCTCTTGGAGGAATCCGCGAAGACCCCAGGGCCCGTTTCGAAGGATTGAAGAGGACCATGAAGGAAAAAGCTCGCAAGAAGAATCCTGGACGGAGGATGCCATCGCAGTCACTCCGCCGCACTTGGATTGCGATGGGAACCTTGGCCACGTACGCCGCATTCGGAGCTGGAAAATCCGCGATCGCCGCTGAAAAAGCACTTCCAACGATCGATGGCGCCGCTCCGCCCACATTGCCCCTGAAACGATTTGATATCCCCGCGGGCCCGCTTGAACAAGCAATCCATTCTTACGAGAAAACAACCGGATTCAAGATAAAGGTCGTACTGCCTGCGGGGACGCTGGCCGGGTTCAACTCGCCAGGGGTCATCGGTCTTTACCGCGAACAGGATGCTCTACGGCTTCTTCTCAATGGCACCGGGTTGAACTTTCGCATGGAGGATCGAGACACCTTTGTCATTGGCGTCCAGGCGAGCGACACGGTTTCCGTCAATGCCTCCATTGCTGATTTCGTATCGATGCAGAAATTCCCCGAGCCGCTCATCGAAACACCCCAGAGCGTAACTGTGGTCCCGCAGTTCGTGATGCAGGACCAAGGGCTGTCCACGCTGCGGGACACGCTCAGAAACGTGCCCGGCATAAGTCTTGCAGCTGGCGAAGCCGGCGCGCAGGGAGACAATCTCACGATCCGCGGCTTTACCGCGCGAAACGACATCTTCCTTGACGGAATTCGCGATTTCGGCAGCTACTACCGGGACTCTTTCAACTTCGAGCAGGTGGAAGCGCTTGAGGGTCCGGCAGGAATCCAGTTCGGCAGAGGCTCGACGGGCGGTGTCGTCAATCAGGAGAGCAAGGTTCCAGGTTCTGAAAAGTTCGTCAATGTGCAAACTCAATTCGGGACAGATCTCACGCGGCGCCTTACGGCCGATCTCAACAGCCCGCTCGAAGACTCGCTTGGGGGTACTGCATTTCGCGCCAATATCATGGCCGAAGAAGCAGGAGTGGCCGGAAGGGATGCCGCCGAAGTACGACGGTTCGGCATTGCACCTTCGATTTCGATCGGACTGGGAACCAAGACGCCCGCAACGTTGAGCTATGAGCACCTCTCAGAAGACGACACGCCAGACTACGGGTTGCCCTGGCTCTTCAACGGGGTCGCACCGGCGAATCGGCATAGCTACTTCGGCTTTGCTGACGAAAACTACCTGAAGACGAACGACGACATTCTGACTTTGAGAGTCGAACACGATTTCAAGCCCAACCTCAACGTACACACGATTGCGCGCGCAGCGAACTATCCACGCGAGGCGCAGATCTCCGAACCGCAGATCTGTTCCAATGCCTCGCTCAGCGTTCCTGTAGGAGGCGTGGTCTCGTCTCTGCCCACGCTGGCGTACAATTCAGCGCTTCCCTGTCCATACACGCCTCAGACACCGGCGGATCAGATCGCTCAGGTGAACCGTAACCAGATTCAGGTCAAGAGCGTTGAGGGAATTCTGTGGGATCAGGTCGAGATGAGCTCCGGATTCAAGACCGCGGGCATTCACCACGATCTCGTAGCCGGCGCCGAGGGTGGGCAGGAGATCTCGAATCCGATTCGCTACAGCTACACCATCAACAAGATCAATACAGTGCCCGAAACG
>Ga0335076_10001688_pt1 | contig 21519 bp, 20 predicted proteins | sample Lox_Sample_25_FD_206717 | JGI IMG/M metagenome (GOLD analysis project Ga0335076, IMG submission 206717) | Soil microbial communities from Loxahatchee National Wildlife Refuge, Florida, United States - Lox_Sample_2.5 | ecosystem: Environmental > Terrestrial > Soil > Wetlands | place: USA... | reverse complement strand
CGGACCGGCAAGGTCGACATGAACAAGGTGATCGATCACTTCTCCCGGCGCTGCCGGGCGGTGCGGCTGATCCCCTTCGACCCGCATCTCGAGGAGGGCGCCGAGATCGATCTGGATCGGTTGCGGTGTGGGACCCGCGAAGCGCTCATCGAGTTGGCGGCCGTTGTCGCCGATGGGTTTCCGGGCGACCAGCGCAACCCGGGTGTGGCTTAGCGAGGGTTGTTAATCCCCGTGGCCTAACCGCCGCAAGAACTCTGGATCGTCGTCGGGTCCGATGACGCGCGTCTTCGTGCGGTGGACCTGTGACCGCGCCGCGCGCCAGCCAACGTAGATCAGCGTCCCCAGAACCAGGACGAGCAGCAGGTAGAGCACTCAACACCTCCTTTGAGCGAATATACGCGCGCCGTAGGCTCGAGCTGTGTCAGAAGGGCTTAGCGACAACAGCACTGGAGAGCGCACGAGAAACCGCGCGGTGGGCGACGTTTTGCTCTACGCGGCGGCGCGGTTGGCGCTGGTGGTCGTCCTCAGCGCCGCGATCTACGCAGCCGCGCGATTGCTCGGGGTCACCCAGTTCCCCGTTGTGGTCGCGGTGTTGTTTGCCCTGATCATCGCGATGCCCTTGGGCATCTGGCTGTTCGGCCCGCTGCGCCGGCGCGCCACCGCCGCCCTTGCGATAGCCGGCGAGCGCCGGCGCCGGGAACGCGAACAGCTGCAAGCCCGGCTGCGCGGCGAGGCGGCGCGGCCCGAGGAGCCCGACGCCTAGCTGGTCGGTCCCGGTCGCACACTCAGTGCCCGAGCGCCAACGCCGTCGCGACCGCGATCGCCCACACCACCATCGCCAGCCCGGTGTCACGCAGCACCGGAATCAGTTGGGGGCCGCCGCGGCCGGAGCGCACCGGCGCAAGCGCGCGCAGGGCCAGCGGCGTGGCCACCAGTCCGACGGCGCACCACGGCGTTGCCGCCATCAGCACCAGGGTCGCGACCCCGGCGGTCGCCAGCAGCGCCTGGTACAGGACCCTGGTGCGGGCATCGCCCAGCCGCACCGCCAAGGTGATCTTGCGCGACTGCACGTCGGTCGGGATGTCCCGTAGGTTGTTGGCCACCAGCACCGACGACGACAGCGCCCCGACCGACACCGCCAGCACCAGCCCCACCCAGTCCACCCGCAACGCCTGGGTGTACTCCGTGCCCAGCACGGCGACCAGGCCGAAGAACACGAACACCGCGACCTCGCCAAAACCCGCGTAGCCGTATGGTTTTGAGCCTCCCGTGTAGAGCCATGCCCCGGCGATGCAGGCCGCGCCGACCGCGATCAGCCACGGCGCGCTCAGCAGTGCCAGCGCCAGCCCGGCCACGGCTCCCACCGACAGGCTCGTCACCGCCGCGGTCAACACCGAGCGCGGAGCGGCCAGCCGCGAGCCGACCAGCCGAACCGGGCCGGCGCGGTGGTCGTCGGTGCCGCGGATGCCGTCGGAGTAGTCGTTGGCGTAGTTGACGCCGATGATCAGCGCCACCGCGACGGCCAGCGCCAGCAGCGCCTTCCACCACACCGCGGAATGCAGCCACGCCGCGGCGCCCGTCCCGGCCACGACCGGCGCCACCGCGTTCGGCAGCGTCCGGGGCCGGGCCCCCGAAATCCACTGCGCGAAACTGGCCACCGAAATATCCTGCAACATCCCGCCAGGACGCGTGCGCCGCCCCGGCCACGCGATCCTGCGGGGGGCATAGGAAACAATGGGCGGATGCTCGGAGTCATCGGCGGCAGCGGCTTCTACAGTTTCTTCGAGTCACCTTGTGGAAGCAAAGTCCGCAACGTCGACGTCGACACTCCGTACGGCCCGCCCAGCGCCCCGGTCACGGTAGGCACCGTCGGCGAGCACGAGGTCGCCTTCCTGCCCCGGCACGGTGCAACCCACCAGTTCTCGGCGCACACCGTGCCGTATCGGGCCAACATGTGGGCGCTGCGCAAGCTCGGCGTGCGGCGAGTCTTCGGCCCGTGCGCCGTCGGAAGCCTGAACCCCGCCAACGGCGCGGGCGCCGTGGTGGTGCCCGACCAGCTGGTGGATCGCACCAGCGGCCGTCCCGACACGTATTTCGACTCCGGCGCCATCCACGTCGACTTCGCCGATCCGTACTGCCCGACCCTGCGCGCCGCGGCCACCGGCCTGCCCGGCGTGGTCGACGGCAGCACCATGGTGGTGATCCAGGGGCCGCGCTTTTCCACCCGCGCGGAAAGCAGGTGGTTCGCCTCGGCCGGTTTCAGCCTGGTCAACATGACTGGCTACCCGGAGGCGGTGCTGGCGCGTGAACTCGAAATATGTTATGCGGCAATAGCTTTGGTTACCGACCTGGACGCCGGTGTCAGGGCCGGCGAGGGCGTGACAGCCGTCGAGGTGTTCGCCGAATTCGAAAGGAATATGGAGCCCTTCAAAGAGCTGGTGCGCGCGGCGATCGGACGGGTCGCGGTCGAGCGCACGTGCACGCACTGCCTGCCCCACACGGGCGTCACCCTGCCGGTGGAGCTGCCATGAGGGTGTTGCTGACCGGTGCGGCCGGTTTCATCGGGTCGCGGGTGGACGCGGCGCTGCGGGCGGCGGGTCACGACGTGGTCGCTGTCGACGCGCTGCTGCCCGCGGCGCATGGCGTGGATCCGGTGCTGCCGCCGGGATGCCGACGGGTCGACATCCGCGACGGCGAAGCGCTGGCCCCGCTGTTGAACGGCGTGGACCTGGTGTGTCATCAGGCGGCGATGGTGGGTGCCGGCGTCGACGCCGCCGACGCGCCCGCCTACGGCGGTCACAACGACTTCGCCACCACGGTGCTGCTGGCGCGGATGTTCGCCGCCGGGGTGCGCCGCCTGGTGCTGGCGTCGTCGATGGTGGTCTACGGGCAGGGCCACTACGCCTGCCCCGACCACGGGCTCATCGACCCGCTGCCGCGGCGGCGCGCCGACCTCGACGCCGGCATCTTCGAACCCCGTTGTCCGGCATGCGGGCTCGACGTGACGTGGCAGTTGGTCAACGAGGATGCCGCGTTGCGGCCGCGCAGCCTGTACGCGGCCAGCAAGACCGCGCAGGAGCATTACGCGCTGGCGTGGTCGGAGGCGACGGGCGGCTCGGTGGTGGCGCTGCGCTACCACAACGTCTACGGGCCCGGGATGCCACGCGACACCCCGTATTCCGGGGTGGCGGCGATCTTCCGCTCGTCCTTGGAAAAGGGCGAGCCGCCAAGGGTTTTCGAGGACGGCGGGCAGATGCGTGACTTCGTCCACGTCGGCGACGTGGCCGCCGCCAACCTCGCGGCGATGGCTGAGCACCCCGGTCTTCAGGGCTTCGCCGCGTTCAACGTCTGCTCCGGGCGGCCCATCTCGATCCTGGAGGTGGCCACCGCGCTGTGCGACGCGCGCAGGGATTCCAGTGGTTCGGTGTCCCCGGTGATCACCGGCCAGTACCGCAGCGGCGACGTGCGCCACATCGTCGCCGATCCCGGCCGGGCCGCCAAGGTGCTGGATTTCCGGGCGGCCGTCGACCCGCGCGAGGGCTTGCGCGAATTCGCTTTCGCGCCTTTGCGTTAACCCGCTACTTCGAATCCTGCGGGGGCCGGAAAATCCTGGGCTTCTGGGTGGGGATCTGCCGCGTGGCGGAGTCTTGGTCTTCGGGGCCGCGGAAGATGCGCGGCGAACCGGCCAGCTGGGGCATCGCCCGGGTGGGGGAGTCCATGCCGGCGCCGCGGGTCGGGATGCGCGTCGTCGCCGCGGCCGACGGCGGGGCGGTGTGGCCGACGGGGATGCGCGTCGTCGGCGCGGCCGGGCTCGGCTGGGCGGGGGGCGGGCCGGCGCGCTTGTGGGCGGCGCGGCGCTTCTGGCGTCGCAGGCGCCGACCGCCGAGGTGCCCGGTGACGATGGCCGCCGCGAGGATGCACAGCGCCAGCGCGCACAGCGCCACGTCGAAGGTGCTGGTGATCTGCTGGGCGAGGTTGTTTCCGTAGACCGGGTTCGGCGCGGGCGCGTTGGGCGATTCCTCGAACCGCGGCGCCAGCGCGACGCCCACGACGACGCGGGAGATGCTCAGCGTGGCGACGAGTCCGCACAGCGACGAGATAAGCCTCGTGGACACCGTGTCGTTGCCGAGGTTGATGCGCAGCCAGATCGCAAGCACCGCGGTGGCCAGGTCGAACGCGGCCAGCACCATACTGTCGTAACGCGAGAACGGGTAGTTCAGGCTCACGGCGACGGCGAGGTCGGTGATCCTCATCAGCATGGACCCCAGGCACCATACGGTGATGAGCAGCAGGCCATTTCGGGCCGCCGCCCGCCAGGCATTCTCCTCGGTCGCCGACGTGTCTCGTCGGGCCAACAGTGCCGGCGGCGCGAAGATCGCCGCGGCCGCCGCCCACGCCAGGTAGCCCTCGAAGCCGACCCCGGCCGTCGAGGTGTTCTGCGCTATGCCGTGGAATGCGTCGATGTCGCGACCGGCGGGAAGGATCCACACGAGGATCCCGGCGACCAGCGTCGACACGCCGAGCGCCACGGTCGCCAGCCGGGAAGCCCTGGTGCTACGCAGCAGCCACGTCGACGCGACCACGACGGCGGCCAACGCCACCACGCCGTACACCACCGCCGTCGCGATGACCGCGATGTTCTGCTTGCCGAATTCGGACGAACCGCCCGCGGCGTGCAGCGCGAACCGCACCCGCCAGAACAGGTTGAAGCCGAAGCTCAGCGCCGCGCCCACGATCGACGCGTAGCCCATGATCCGGACGGGCCTGACTGTGTCATCGGCGTCGTCGGGTGCCTTTGGACCAGACGTCACCGGTTGCGCGCCCAGCAGTGAGCCGGCGATCCCCAGCCATGCCCCCGGACCGACCCCGCCCGGGACGTTCACCGTGCCGCCGAAGCGGACGGTCTCGAACACGTCGAACGCGACGAAGCCGACGATCAGCAGCGAGTAGGGGATGTTCAGCGCCAGACGAAGCCGCCCGGCCAGCGCGGGATTGAACCGCGCGCTCGACGACCTCCAGGCACCGGCCACGGCGATCGAGATCAGGGACAGCACCGTCACGGCGAACAGCACCGCCAATACGGCCTTGTTGCTGCCAAGGATCCCCAAGCCGAAATACAGATTCCACGGCAACAACAGCGCGACGACGAGCAGGGTGGCCGCGGTCAGGTCGCGGGCGATGTTCCACCGCCGTGTCGCCGTTGGCGCCGCGTTCTGGCGGGGGCCCGGTGACGGGTGCTGCATCTGCCCGCGGATGGGGCCGGTAGGGGCGTCGTCGCTGCTCTGGCTCACGGTTCCCCCGGGATTTCGAGGACGGTCACTGGCGGCGCAACTTCGGTTGCGAGGCGGGAGAACCCCCTGCCGCGCCGACTTCGTTGCTCACTTGGAAACATAATCTCCGTTCGGACGACGCGGCAGTCCTGAGAACGTGCGGTCCGTTGCGCGGTTTGCCAAGACGGTTACGCTGCGCTCACAGGCGAACACTGAAAACCTCGGTCGCCCGAATGACTGTTACTGCCGACGGTATCGCAGTGTAATGATGCCGGGACATGCTGGTTTGGGGTAGCCGGCCGAAGGAGAGTCGGGATGGACGTCGTTTTGGGGGTTGCGGTCACAGGCCCCCGTGCCCGCTTGGCGCTTGTCGGCTCGGGCGCACGGGGTGCCGATGTGATTGACGAGTCTTTCGTCGACCTCGCCGATCATCCCATCGAGAAGTTGACCGAGACGGTGGTCGGGACTAATCGGTTGCTGGCCGACGAGAACCACCGTCTGCTCGCCACGCGATTGTGCTGGTCGGATCCGCAACGAGCCGATCGGTTGCGGCGGGCATTGGAAGACTCCGGTGTCCAGGACGTCGCAGTGCTGTCGGAATCGCAGGCCGCGACGGCTTTGTCTGGGGCGGGACGCTCCCTGTCGAGCGCGCCGGTTCACACGGATGACGACCCGACCGTCACGCTGGCCCGAGGCGCGGCCATCGCGGCGGGGCTCGCCGGAGACGCGACGGGCATGGCCCCCACGGTCGGGTTGGCCGGAGCCGCGACGGGCCTGGCCCCCACGGTCGGGTTGGCCGGAGCCGCGACGGGCATCGCCCCCATCGTCGGGTTGACCGGAGACGCGACGGCGATAATCCCCGCGGTTCGGGGAACGCACCCAGCCGGCCAGGTGGGACCCGACTTGGCGTACTCGATGGCCGGCGAGTCCGACCTGCTTCCGATGGAGTGGCTGACCGAGCCCGAAGACGAGGACGAGGCCGAGACGGGTCCCGTGGGGCTCAGTTCACGACGGCTGGCCGCGACGGACGCGGTGCTGGGCATCGCGGTCGCCGGTTCGGTGGCGCGTTTGGCGCTCGTCGGGCCCGTCGGTGGGGGTTATGCGGCGATCAAGCACTTGGTGATTGAGCTACCGATCCAGCCGTTCCAAACATTGATCCAGCCGTTCCAAACATTGATCCAGCGGGTGGGCGACATCCAGCAGTCGCTGGCCGCCGAGGGCCGCCATCTGGTCGCCACCCGGGTGTACTCGCCGGATCACGCACAGGCAGAGGCGCTTCGCCAAGCGCTGGCCGACTCCGGGGTCCACGATGTCGGGCTGGCTTCCCAGGCGGGCGCGGTGAAGGCGCTGCTGCAGACTGTCTTCCGCGGTGTCGCGCTGCCCGGTGCCGTCGCGCTCGTTGTGACCGCCGAGGCGGCGACTTTATTTGCGCTGGGCGCCGCTGCCGCCGCGGACGTCTTGGCCACCGTGGCGCTGGAGGGCGTGGACGCCGCCGCCGCGGCCGTCGACATGGTGCTGGAGTGGCTGCAGTCCGCGCCGTTCGCGGTGAGTGCTGCGTATGTGCTGGGCACCTTGGCCGACCTGACCGCGCTCGCCGACCAGCTTCGCGCCAGATCGCCGCTGCGGGTGGAGGTTTTGGAGCGTCCCGACTTCGCGTTCGCGCGCGGTGCGGCGCTGGCAGCGGGGCTCGCGCCGTTGACGCCCCAACCCCCGATCACGGCGGGAGCGGCGACCGCGATGGTCCCCGCAGCCCTACTCGGCGGGGACGGGACGGCGATGGCCCCCGCGACACAGGTCGCCGGGGGCGCCACGGGGATCGCCCCCACGTCCGGGATGGCGGGCTCGGGCGCGGAGGAACCGCAGCTGGCGTACTCGCAGGCAGGCGATGAGGAACCGCTCGCCGGCGGGCTGGACGAATACGGCTCTGAATTCGGTGGTTACGACGACGTCGATGCAGCCGGAACCGGGCCGGCGCCGCTCAGCAGGCGGTCATTGCTGCTCGGTAACGCCGTCATCGCCTTTGCGGTCATCGGATTCGCGACGCTGGCCGCCGCGGTGGCCATCGCGATCCGGCCGACCGCGAGCCAGCAACCGGTGGTGGGGCACCAGAACGCCGCCCCGGGCAAGTTCATGCCGCTGTTGCCGACGCAGCAGCAGGCGCCGGTGCCGCCGCCGCCGGTCGACCAGCCCAACGCCGGGTTCCAGGGCGGCGTCATTCCGGACTCCAACGGCTACATTCCGCCGCAGCTGGCGTCGCCCGGCGGGGGCGGTCAGGCGCCGGTTGCCCCAGTCAACCCGGCACCCGGCGTTCCCGGTTTCATGCCGAACCCGAACCCGGGTGTGCCGATCCCGGTCCCGGTCATCATTCCGTATCCGGGCTGGCGCCCCCCCTACCCGTACAACCCATATCCGAGCCCGTATCCGCCGTCCACGACGCTGACCACACCGCCCACGACGCCGCCGAGCACCCCGCCCACAACCCCACCGACCACGCCACCCACGACGCCGCCGACAACCCCGCCCACGACAACGCAGGCCCCGAAGGCGACGACCACCCCGCCCACGACGCCGCCGACAACGCAGGCCCCGAAGGCGACGACGACCGCCGCCCCGACAACGCCGCCCCCGAAGGTGACGACCGCCGCCCCGACCACGGTCGCTCCGAAGCCTACGCCGCAAACAGTGGCCCCGAAGCCGCCTACACAGCCGCAGACGGTGGCCCCGAAGCCGCCCACCGCCACCCAGCATCACTGATGGCGGCCTAACGCATGCCCGACGACGCGGTCACGGTGGTGCTGCCCTGTCTCAACGAGGAAGAGTCGCTGCCGGCGGTGCTGGCCGCCATCCCCGCCGGCTACCGGGCGCTGGTGGTCGACAACAACAGCACCGACGACACCGCGGCGGTGGCGACGCGTCACGGCGCCCGGGTGGTCGCCGAACCACGGCCCGGTTATGGGTCGGCGGTGCACGCGGGCGTGGTCGCCGCGACGACCCCGATCGTGGCGGTCATCGACGCCGACGGCTCGATGGACCCCGGCGAACTGCCCCGGCTGGTTGCCGCGCTCGACCGGGGCGCCGACCTGGTGATCGGCCGGCGGCGTCCGGTGCCCGGGCTGCACTGGCCGTGGGTCGCCCGGGTGGGCACCGTGGTGATGAGCTGGCGGCTGCGCACGCGCCACGGCCTGCCGGTGCACGACATCGCGCCGATGCGGGTGGCCCGGCGGGCGGCGCTGCTGAACCTCGGTGTCGCCGATAGGCGATCGGGCTATCCGCTGGAACTACTGGTCCGGGCCGCGGCCGCCGGCTGGCGAGTGGCCGAGCTCGACGTCAGCTACGGCCCCCGCACCGGCGGCAAGTCGAAGGTCAGCGGGTCACTGCGGGGCAGCATCACCGCGATCCTGGACTTCTGGAAGGTCATCTCGTGAGCGTGCTGCCGGTGACCCTGCTGGTGGTCGCCAAGGCGCCGGAGCCCGGCCGGGCCAAGACGCGGCTCGCGGCGACGGTCGGTGACCGCGTCGCCGCCGACATCGCCGCCGCCGCGCTTCTCGACACGCTGGACACGGTGGCCGCCGCGCCGGTGGTGGCCCGGGTGGTGGCGTTCACCGGCGACCTGGACGCGGCGCCCGGCGCCGCAGAAATCCGGCAGCGGCTCGAGGCCTTCACCGTGATTCCGCAGCGCGGCGACGACTTCGCCGACCGGCTCGCTAACGCCCACGCAGACTCGGCTGACGGGCATCCGGTGCTGCAGATCGGGATGGACACGCCGCAGGTCACCGCCGCGCTGTTGGCCGATTGCGCCGGCCGGCTGCTGGAGGCGCCGGCCATCCTCGGGTTGGCCCACGACGGCGGTTGGTGGGTGCTCGGGTTAGGCGCGCCGACGATGGCCGAATGCCTGCGTACGGTCCCGATGTCTCATCCTGACACCGGAGAACTCACATTGAAAGCATTGCGGGACAACGGTATTGACGTGACACCGGTGCAAAGTCTGTCCGACATCGACGTCGTCGACGACATCGCCGCGGTGCGCGGCGCGTGCGGGCCCGCCAGTCGCTTCGCGCGGGTCACCCGCGCGGCCGGACTCTGACCAGCGCATCGAGTGTGTGTCTACGGCGGAAAACTCGCCGGCGGATTCCCGCCCCGCATGCACTCGACGCTGCCAGCACACTCAACCGCGGCGACGTGGTCTCTGGGTTTGAGTGTGCGTCCTGGGCTTTGGGTGTGCGTGCTGGGCGGCGAAAACGCCGATATTCCGCCCTCGGCGCACACGGAAAGCCGTCAGCCCACACGGAAAGCCGTCAGCGCACACTGATAACCGTCCGCGCACTTGAACGCGCGCCTACCAGTTCGTGACCATGACGGTGTTCACGAGCAGGGCACCAGCGGCGTTGAGCGCCAACCAGAATCGGTGCGACCGCACCGGGAGCAGCGCGGGCGCCGCGGTGAGCCAGATGGTGAACGGCAGCCAGATCCGTTCGACCTCGGCCTTGCTCAGCATGCTCAAGTCGGCGCAGACGATGGCGGCCAACATCGCCAGCAGCAGCAGGTGGAAACCGGAGCGGCGACGGATGGCGGCCCAATCGAATACCCGGCTGATGCCGGCGACGCTGCCCAACCCGATCGCACACACCACGCACGCCAGGTTCGCCCAGCTCCAGTACTGAAATGGCCGGTATTTGGCGATGCCCTGCCAATAGCGTTGCTGCACTAGGGTATAGCCGTCGAACCAGTAGAACCCCGCCACGGCGAAGCTCACCGCGACCGCCAGCGAGGTCAGGGTCGCCGGGCCGAGCGCGCGCAGCACCGCTCGCCAATCGGACGCCGACACCAGCACCGCCAACGCCGCAAGCCCCAGCAAAGCCAGGCCGTAGCTGAGGAAGACGCTCCAGCCCAGCAGTAGACCCGCGCCGGCCGCGACCAGCGTCGGGAACCGAACCGGCCGGTCCACGGCCAGGGCCAGCAGCGCGATGCCCCACGACGCGACCCCGGCGAAGTAGCCGTCGGCCGAGACCGCCACCCAGATCGCCGTGGGCGCGACCGCCACGAACGGCGCGGCCCGGCGCGCCGTCTGTTCGCCGGCGAGCGCGCGCACGGCGATCACCACTGCCGCGGCCGCGCTGGAGCCGGCCAGCAGGCACAGCAGCCCGGCCCAGGCACCGCCGTGCAGCCCGATCCGGTCCAGCCACACGAACGTCAGGAGCGCACCCGGCGGATGCCCCGAGACGTGGGTCGTCCACGAGTTCGGTTGGTAGTCGAGAATCCGGCTCGAGAACGTGCGCACGGCGGCGGGGATGTCGGTGATGGTGCCCACCTGCGAGAGGTACTCGTCCCGGGTGGTCAACCGCCCGGCGAAGCCGCGTTGCCAACCGTCGATCATCGCCAGCGCAAACGCCCAAGCGCAGGCGGTGGCCCAGGTGCCCAGCGTTAGTGCCCGCCACGAAATGCGTTGCGCGACGGCGGGTCCCCACACCACGGCGGCCACGGCGATGAGAATGGCCGGCCCGGTTCCCCAGCTGGCGTGGACTTCCCACGCCCCGAAGATCGGCGAGGCGCCCGCGTGCATGCCGAACCGCTCCTGGCCGACATCGAGCCGCGGCCTGACGCCCCAGTGCAAGCGGGGCAGCACGAACGCCGCCGTCACCAGGACGACCCCGGCCGCGACGGCCGGTAGCTCCCGTCGCGCGACCTTCACGATCGACCAGCCTATTGATCGGGTTGCCGGTCGGTTCCGGCGAACCGGCGCACCAGCGCCATCCGGTCGACCTTGCCGATGCCGCGTCGCGGCAGCGCGTCGACGACGTGCAGCTCGCGCGGCGCGGCGGTGGCATCCAGCGTGCGGGTCACGTGGGCCCGCAGCGCCTCCAGCGTCGGTGCTTCGCTGCCGTCGCGCACCACGATCGCGGCGACCACCCGCTGCCCCAGGCGGTCGTCGGCGACACCGAACACCGCGCAGTCGCCGACGGCGGGATGGGTGCCCAGCGCGGCCTCGACCGGCTGCGGCAGCACGGTCAGCCCGCCCGTGCTGATCGCGTCGTCGGCGCGGCCCAGCACGGTCAGCACGCCCGCCCCGTCGACCGCGCCCACGTCGTCGGTGTGAAACCAGCCCGGCTCGGCGAACGGGTCGGGATCCACCGGGTTGCGGTAGCCCTTGGCCAGCGTCGCGCCGCCAATCACGATGCGCCCGTCGTCCTTCACCCGCAGCGCCACCCCATCCAGCGGGACACCATCGTAGACGCAGCCTCCCGCGGTCTCGCTCATCCCGTAGGTGCGCACCACCGCGACGCCCGCCGCGGTCGCGGCATCCAGGATCGGCCGCGGAGCCGGTCCGCCGCCGAGCAACACGGCGTCCAGTTCGGCGAGCGCCGCCGTCGCCGCCGGGTCGGCGAGCGCCTTGGCCAGCTGCGTGGCGACGAGGGACGTGTATCGCCGACCCGGGCCCAATCGCCTTATCGCACCGGGCACTTCGGTCACGTCGAAGCCCGCGTGAGTGACATCCAGCTCGACGGGCACGGAGCCGGCGAGCACGCTGCGCACCAGCACCTGCAGGCCGGCGATGTGATACGGCGGCAAAGCCAGCAGCCAGCTGCCGGGTCCGCCGAGGCGGTCATGGGTGGCCGACGCGCCGGCGGTCAGGGCGGCGGCGGTCAGCAGGGCGCCCTTGGGCGCACCGGTGGTTCCCGACGTCCCCACCACCAGGGCCACGTCGTCGTCTATCTCCTCGCCCACCCGCAGGCCCGCTTGCAACGTGTCGTCGTCGGGCGGCACCGCGACCAGCGCCGGTCCACGGCCATTCAGCACCCGTTCCAGGGCGGGCATCAGCAATCGGGCGGCGGAGCCCGCCGGGACGCCGAGCGCACGCAGAACGGCTATGCGTGGTCTCCACTGTCAAACTGGTCGCGGGGCTCGTCGAGCGGCCAGCCCTTGGCGGCCAACCGGGTCCGGACCCGGTCGACGTCTTCCTGTGACGGCAGTTCGTCGGTGATCTGGGTGATCGCCACGCCGATGTCGATGTCGTCGAAATCGCCGCGCTGCATGAGTTCGTGGGCCACGGCGATGACTTCGTCGTTGCCCAACCGGCGGGTCAGCAACGCGAGCACGGCGAAGGTGTCGGTCGGTGGAATGCCCTCCGGGTATCCCGCCCGCAACCACGAAACGACGGAACTCAGGAATCGGTTCACTTTGCTATCTCTCCACGCGAGGGGATCGGCAGTTCGGTGGACAACGATTCAATCCTACTTAGGTTTGGCCCCCAGGAAGGCTTGGCCGGTTTGGTGCGCGATGAAATCGCGGGAGATGTAGAGCAAAGCGAAGAGGATCACCGCGAGTACCAGCGCGTAGATCGCCCAGGCGATCGCCAGCAGCACCGGATTCTTGTGGGGCGGCCTGCCGTCGATGCTGACCTGTCCGCCGCCGACGGCGTGGAGCCGGAGCCCGAGGGCGAACAACCCCGGCAGTGCGGCACCGGCCAGCATGCTGAAGACCAGGATCTTCAGGGAGGCCTCGTAGTTGAACCAGTCGCTGAAGTGGCTCATCAGGCGTTCCCCGCGATCATGGTGTCCCCAGAATCGGAGCCGGAGCCGGATCGAGTCGCGCCTACCTTCGGACCACCGGGCGGCGGTTGATGGTCTTCGGAACCGTCGAGGCCGGCGGTGAGGCTGCCTTCCCACTCGGCGTTGACGTTCTTGTGGTCGACCTTGACCCGCCGCGACCGGATGTAGATGGCGCCGGAGACCGCGACCAGCAGTCCGAAGCCGATGATGGCGCCGGGGTATCCGCCGATCAGGTGCACGGTCCAGTAGGTGATCGCCCCGACCAACCCGGCCAACGGAAGCGTCACCAGCCAAGCGACCCCCATCCGGCCGGCCACCCCCCAGCGCACCTCGCCGCCGGGCTTGCCCAGCCCGCTGCCCAGCACAGAGCCGGTGCAGACCTGGGTGGTCGACAGCGCGTAGCCGAAGTGGGTGGAAAGCAGAATGACTGCGGCGGAGGACGATTCGGCGGCCATGCCTTGTGGCGACTTGATCTCGACCAGCCCCTTGCCGAGGGTGCGGATGATGCGCCAGCCGCCCAGGTAGGTACCCATCGCCATCGCCAGGGCGCAACCCACGATGACCCACAGCGGCGGCGCCGAGGCGCTCTTGCTGACCGACCCGTAGGACATCAGCGCCAGGAAGATGATGCCCATCGTCTTCTGAGCGTCGCCGGTGCCGTGCGCCAGGGAGACCAGTGAGGCCGAGCCCCACTGGCCGTACCGGAACCCGGCCTCGGTGCGCTTGGTCGGGACACCGCGGGTGATCCGGTAGACCAGCCAGGTTGCTATCGCCCCGACCGCGATGGCCAGGATCGCGGCGACGACGGCCGGGATGAGCACCTTGGACACCAGGCCCTTCCAGATCACCCCGTGCGCACCGACGGCGGCGATCGTGGCGCCGACGATGCCGCCGATCAGCGCGTGCGACGAGCTCGAGGGGATACCGAGCAGCCACGTCAGCAGGTTCCAGACGATCCCGCCGACCAGGCCGGCGAACACCAGTTCCAGCGTCACGATGTGCCCGTCGATCAGGCCCTTGGCGATGGTGGCCGCGACGGCGGTGGACATGAAGGCGCCCACCAGGTTGAGCACCGCGGACAGTGCGACGGCCGCCTTGGGCGCCAGCGCGCCACTGGCGATGGAGGTCGCCATCGCATTGCCGGTGTCGTGGAAGCCGTTGGTGAAATCGAAAGCGAGTGCCGTGATTACGACAATGACCAAGAGGAACAAATCGATGTTCACAGCGCCTGATTCTCGTAGTTGCGGGATGAAATTGTCGAATGGAGAGATTGCTGAAACGCAGGTGTACCTTGACTTGTCGTTGAATGTTAGCCGCTAGTTAACCGGGCGTTCCACCGCGATCGCCACGGGTGTCGCGGCGCAGCGGGTGATCCCCCGGGACCTCGACGAAAATCAGCGTGATCCCGTCCGGATCGATCACGTGCATCTCGTGCAGGCCCCACGGTTCGCGGCGCGCCTCGCGGGCGATCGGGACCCCCCGGCCCTGCAGCTCGGCCTGGGTTGCCGCGACGTCGCGGACCTGGAGCCACAACGCACCGGGAAAGGGTCCGCGGGAATGATCCGGGGAGCCGTAACCGGCCAGCTCCAGCAACGACTGGCCCGCGAAAAACACCGTGCCCGCACCGTATTCACGGGCTATCGCCAGGCCGATCTCGTCGCGATAGAAGTTCAACGACCGCTGATAGTCCGCCGGCCGGAGCAGCATCCGGCTGGCCAGGATCTCCATAGCGTCGTGTCTATCACGTCGCTAGCGCGACGGGGTGCACCGGCTGCGCAGCGTCGGCACGCCGGGGCCGACGAGATCGTCGCATGCGGCGGCCCGGCCGGTCATCGCGAGCAACAGCGACAGCAACGGGCCCTGCACCGGCTCGCCCTGCCCGTGCTGCCAGTCGTCGTCGGTGGCGGACAGCGCCAGCCCGGCGACGCGGTTCTTCGAGCCGATCAGCATGTTGGAGCCCTTGTAGAAGTCGATCACCTGGCGGACCGCACCTAGCGGGTAGGTATGCGGGATCCGCAAGGGACGACGCACGTCGGCGCCGTGCACCACCACCTCCCCCAGCCAGGAGGTCTTGGGGCCCGGCGGTGCGGAGGTGGAATTCTGCAGTCCCTGGAACTCCGCCAGGGTGGCGCCCGAGTCGGCGCCGCGGTGCTTGGCGATCTGGCCGTTGGCGAATTTGTCGAAGTTGAACCCGGCCTTGGCCATCGCGACAACGAACGTGGCCGGGTTCAGCGAGGCCGTCGCCGACAGGTGCGCGACGATGTCGCGGACCGTCCAGCCCGCGCAGAGCGACGGCGTGTCCCATTGCGCCGGCGTCAGGTCGGCGAGGTCGCCGGCAAGCGCGCCGCGCTCCGCGGCGATGGTGGCCCAGAGATCAGACACGGCAACTCCCGAGGGTCGCGCGGGTTCCGGCTCAGGTACCGGGTTCGTGGTTCGGCTGGATGGTCTGGCGCTGCATGAGTGTGTTTACCCAGCGGGGACCGAAGGTGTCCAGCGCCTTGGCCGCGATCGCCATCCGCGGGGCGATCCGCACCGGCCTGGTGCGCGCCGCGGTGACCATCCACTCGGCGGCCTCGTCCGAGGTCAGGGCGGGCATCCCCTCGTAGGCCTTCGTCGGCGCGATCATCGGTGTGGCCACCAGCGGGTAATACAGCGTCGTCGAGTGCACGCCCCTGCGGCCCCACTCGGTTTCGACGACCCGGCTCACCGCCGACAGCGCCGCCTTCGAGGCGTTGTACACCGAGAACAGCGGCGACGCCTCCGAGAGCACGCCCCACGTCGAGACGTTGATGATGTGGCCGTCGCCGCGCTCGAGCATCCCGGGCGCGAGTCCGCGGATCAGCCGCAACGGCGCGTAGTAGTTGAGCACCATGGTCCGCTCGACGTCGTGCCAGCGTTCCAGCGACTCAAAAAGGGGCCGGCGGATGGACCGGCCGGCGTTGTTGATCAGGATGTCGACGCCCCCGAGGCGCTTTTCGACGTCGGTGACCAGCGCGTCGACGGCGTCCATGTCCGAAATGTCGCAGGGGATCGACGTGGCGCTGCCGCCGGCCTTCGTGATCCGGTCCGCCAGCGCGTCGAGCAGGTCCTGGCGGCGGGCGACGACGACCACCTTCGCGCCCTCGCGGGCCAGCCGTTCGGCCCCGGCCTCGCCGATGCCCGACGACGCCCCCGTCAGCAGGATCCGCTTGCCGTCGAGGTCGACCGGTTTGATCGCGGGCCGGTTGACCAGTATTTGCGGCGACGCGGGCGGTCGCATCGTCGCCAGCACGATCTGGTCGGTGAACCGGCGCAGCGGACTCTTGCTCACAGGTGGGAAGTCTAGGCGGGGGCGCTTCGTCGCCGAGATCGACGTTAGCGCGGCCTCCCCGACCTTTTCCGCGCTGGCGTCGATTTCGATGCGCGCGACCTCAGAAGTAGCGCGGGAACGGGCCCCAGTCGGGCGCGCGCTTCTGCAGGAACGCGTCACGGCCTTCCACCGCCTCGTCGGTCATGTACGCCAGCCGGGTGGCTTCACCGGCGAACAGCTGCTGGCCCACCAGCCCGTCGTCGAGCAGATTGAACGCGAACTTCAGCATCCGTTGCGCCTGAGGGGATTTGGCGTTGATCTCGGCCGCCCACTGCACGCCCACCCGCTCCAGATCGGCGTGATCGACGACCTCGTTGACCGCGCCCATTTGATGCATCTGCTCGGCGGTGTAGGCGCGGCCCAGGAAGAAGATTTCGCGGGCGAACTTCTGGCCCACCTGGCGGGCGAGATATGCGCTGCCGTAACCGCCGTCGAAGCTGCCAACGTCGGCGTCGGTCTGCTTGAAGCGCGCGTGTTCGCGGCTGGCCAGGGTGAGGTCGCAGACCACGTGCAGGCTGTGCCCGCCGCCGGCGGCCCACCCGTTGACCAGGCAGATGACCACCTTGGGCATGAACCGGATCAGCCGTTGCACCTCGAGGATGTGTAACCGCCCGGCGCGAGCGGCATCAACGGTGTCCGCGGTTTCTCCGCTCGCGTACTGGTAGCCCGACCGGCCGCGGATGCGCTGGTCACCGCCGGAGCAAAACGCCCAGCCGCCGTCTTTAGGCGACGGGCCGTTGCCGGTCAGCAGCACCACGCCGACGTCGGGGGACATCCGGGCGTGGTCGAGCGCCCGGTACAGCTCATCGACGGTGTGGGGCCGAAACGCGTTGCGCACCTCGGGGCGGTTGAACGCCACCCGCACCGTGGCGTCGTGGACGTGCCGGTGGTAGGTGATGTCGGTCAGGTCGCCGAATCCGTCGACTCCTCGCCAGGCCTGCGCGTCAAATGGATTGTCACTCAAGGCTGTTGAACTCCGTCCTTGCCGATGGTGAGTTCGCCGCAGCTGATCGTCCGCGCGGAGACGACCGCGGGGTCCTCTGCGGAGGTGGCGGTCACGGTGTCGGACGGCCCGATGGTGGCCAGCGTGCCGTTCAGGTCGATCTCGGTGCGACGGACGGTCCACTGGCCGTCGTTGAAGGCCTGCAGGCCGACCAGGCGCCGGCCGGCCGACGGCGGGCCGAGGTCGCTGCAGCCGACCCCGGTGCCGTGGTCGCGCAAATTCTGCAGGTCGAACAGGAACGGCGCGCCCTGGTTGTCGGCGACGGTTTGTATCCGGCAATCGGCGAACACGAAGAGGTGCGCGCCGCGCCCGTCGCTGACGATGATCTGGTGCTGGCCGTCCTGCTGGGCGTCGATGGCCAAGGCGGCCAAGGGGATTGGGCTCGCCGACACGACCTGCACGTCGGAGTTGGCGCCGCTCGCCGTCGTGACGCCGACGACCCGGTTGGTGCGGCCGCTGCCGTCCCGAAACTGCCCGACCCACAACGTGTCCGGCTGGCCGTCCCAGTCGAGATCGTTGACCTTTCGCTGGGCCGCCCCGGCCGGGGGAGGGGTCCCGCCCGGCGCGCAGCCCGACGCGCCGAAGGACCGCCCCGCGGGGACGCCCACCCACACCGTGAGCAATAGGGACACCACCAGCAGTACACGCCGCATCGGGCTACACCGCGTCCAGGCGGAACACCGCGCAGCGGCCGGCCAGTGCCTCGAACTCCTCGGGGCGGCCGTCGCTGATCAGCCCCGCCCGTTTCATGAAGCCGACGCCGGTGGGCACCTCGGCCGGGAAGGCCCGCAGGACCGGCCGCGCGGCGTCGGGCGACAACTCCACCATCCGCACTCTCTGGAGGTGGCGGCCACGGGCCACCGTCACCTGTTCGGCGGCACGCACGTTGGCCACCCAGTCGGCTCCGGGAAACCCGGCGACGACGTACTGCTTGCCGTCGAACGTCATCGGGGTCACCGGTGTCGACCGCTCACGCCCGGACTTGCGCCCCGGCACCGTCAACACGACCGGGCTCTCGCCGCCGAAACTCATTCCCAGCCGCGACATCTGGATGAAGACCTTGTTGGCCGGCTTCAGCCACCACGGCGGCCTGATCCGTTCACTGTTGCCCACGCCTGCCACAGTAACCACCGTGACGCCCGGGCCTTAACCCACGGCGCGGCCGACGCCTTCCCAAAACTGCGCCCGGACGGCCTTCTTGTCCGGCTTGCCCAGTCCGGTCAGCGGCAACGATTCGGCGATCACCACCCGCTTGGGAGACTGCACCGAGCCCTTGCGTTCCTTGACCGCGGCCTGGATCTCGGCGGTCATGGCCTCGATCGCGGCGTCGTCGCGGGGGGCGTCGGCGCGGAGCACCACCACCGCGGTGACGGCCTCGCCCCATTTGTCGTCGGGCGCCCCGACCACGCACACCTGCGCGACGGCGGCGTGCTCGGCGACGACGTCTTCGACCTCCCGGGGAAACACGTTGAAGCCGCCGGTGACGATCATGTCCTTGACCCGGTCGACGATGTAGTAGAAGCCGTCCTCGTCCTCGCGGGCCATGTCGCCGGTGTGCAGCCAGCCGTCCTTGAATGTGTCCGCCGTCGCGTCGGGAAGGTTCCAGTAGCCGCCGGCCAACAGTGGCCCGCTGACACAGATCTCGCCCGGGTCGCCCTGGGGCACCGGCTTGCCGTCTTCGCCGAGCAGCGCCACGCGCGCGAACAGCGTCGGGCGCCCGCACGAGGTCAGCCGCTTCTCGTCGTGGTCCCCCTTGGCCAGGTAGGTGATCGCCATCGGCGCCTCGGACTGCCCGTAGTTCTGGGCGAAGATCTTGCCGAACCGCTCGATCGCCTCGGCCAGCCGTACCGGGTTGATCGCCGACGCGCCGTAATAGACGGTCTCCAGCGACGACAGGTCCCGGGTGCGCGAATCCGGGTGGTCCATCAGCGCGTAGAGCATCGAGGGCACCACGAACGTTGCCGTAATCCGTTTCTCCTCAATAGTTTTCAGGACCTCGCCGGGATCGAACCTGGGCAGCACGTACATCTCGCCGCCCTTGACCAGCGTCGGCAGGAAATAGGCGGCCCCGGCATGAGACAGCGGCGTGATCATCAAGAACCGCGGCTCCTCCGGCCATTCCCATTCGGCGAGCTGGATCATCGTCATGGTGGAGATGCACTGCGCGGTGCCCATTACGCCCTTGGGCTTGCCGGTGGTGCCGCCGGTGTAGGTCAGGCCGATGACCTGGTCGGGCGGCAGGTCGGCGGCAACCAGTGGCTGCGGGCGGTACTTGGCGGCCTCGGCCGACAGATCGACCACTTCCGCGTTGACGCCCTGCAATGCCTCGGGCACCGGACCAATGGTCAGGATCTGCTTGAGCGAGGGCACCTTGTCCAGGAGCCCCAGCGCGCGCTCCACGAACATCGGGTTGGGGTCGATGATCAGCGAGCTGATGCCGGCGTCGGACAGCACATAGGCGTGATCGTCCAGCGAGCCCAGCGGGTGCAGGGCGGTGCGCCGATAGCCCCGGGTCTGGCCCGCGCCGAGGATCAGCAGGACCTCGGGCCGGTTGAGCGACAGCAGGCCGACGGCGACGCCGGTGCCAGCGCCGAGCGCCTCGAACGCCTGGATGTACTGGCTGATCCGCTCGGCCATCTGACCTCCGGTCAGCGTGATGTCGTCGAGGAAGAGCACCGGCTTGTTCTTGTGGCGCTTGAGCGCGCCCACCAGCAAGTGGCCGTTGTGGTTGGGGTTGCGCAGCAACTCGTCACTCATGAGGCAAGACTAGAACGTGTTGCAATTCGGGTCAGCCGCACCCTGGGAAACCGCGAGGACACCGGGGCTTGCACTCGCGATCGCCACTGCGGCTGAATGGTGGCGACCCGCTTCGTCCGGCTCCGCCGCACTCGCGATCGCCACTGCGGCTGAATGGTGGCGACCCGCTTCGTCCGGCTCCGCCGCACTCGCGATCGCCACTGCGGCTGAATGGTGGCGACCCGCTTCGTCCGGCTCCGCCGCACTCGCGATCGCCACTAGGATCCCTGCACATGGCGCAGGCAGATGTCGTCATCACCGGAACCGTGCTGACCGTCGACGACGCGCGACCCACGGCCGAGGCGCTCGCCGTGGCCGACGGCCGCATCCTCGCCGTCGGCACCCGCTCCGACGTCGCCGGCTTCATCGGCGCCGACACCCGAACCTTCGACATCGGCGATGGCTGCGTCATGCCGGGATTTATTGAGGCACACGGTCATCCGCTGATGGAAGCGCTCGCGCTGTCGGACCGCATCGTCGACATACGACCGGTCACCGTGCGCGACGCGAACGGCGTCGTCGCCGCGGTCGGTCGCGAGGTCAAGGCGCGGGGAGCGGACGGCGCCTACCTGAACGGCTGGGATCCGCTGTTGCAGCCCGGGCTTCCCCAGCCGACGCTGGCCTGGCTCGACGAGATGGCACCCGACGGGCCGCTGGTGATCATCCACAACTCCGGGCACAAGGCCTACTTCAACTCGCACGCCGCCCGGCGCGCGGGTCTGTCCCGCGACGCTCCAGATCCCAAGGGCGCCAAGTACGGCCGCGACGTGCGCGGCGAACTCGACGGCTCTGCCGAGGAAACCGGCGCAGTGTTTCCGCTACTGGGCAGCGCCATCGAGCCCGGCGATTACCCGGCGATGCTGCGCGACGAGTGCGCCCGGCTCAATCGGGCGGGGCTGACCACCTGCTCGGAGATGGCCTTCGACCCGGCGTTTCGGCCGTTGGTCGAGCGGCTGCGGGGCGAGCTGACGGTCCGGCTGCGCACCTACGAGATCTCCAACCCGCAGATGCGCAGCGACGCCACCCCGCTCGAGGGTGACGACATGCTGCGCCAGGTCGGCATCAAGATCTGGGTGGACGGCTCCCCGTGGGTTGGCAACATCGCCCTGTCCTTCCCGTACCTGGACACCGACGCCACCCGCGCCATCGGGGTGCGGCCCGGTTCCTGCGGGCACGCCAACTACACCCGCGAGCAGCTTGGCGAAATCGTCGGCGCCTACTTTCCACTGGGCTGGCCGATGGCGTGCCACGTGCAGGGCGACGCCGGTGTCGACGTAATACTCGATGTGTACGAAGAAGCCCTGCGGCGCTGGCCTCGGCGCGACCACCGGCTCCGGCTCGAACACGTCGGCACCATCCGGCCCGACCAACTCCGCCGGGCGGCCGACCTCGGCGTCACCTGCAGCATCTTCGTCGACCAGATCCATTACTGGGGTGACATCATCGTCGACGGCCTGTTCGGGCCGGAGCACGGATCCCATTGGATGCCGGCGGGTTCCGCGGTGGCCACCGGCATGCGTATCTCGCTGCACAACGATCCGCCGGTCACGCCCG
>Ga0335076_10001687_pt1 | contig 21536 bp, 16 predicted proteins | sample Lox_Sample_25_FD_206717 | JGI IMG/M metagenome (GOLD analysis project Ga0335076, IMG submission 206717) | Soil microbial communities from Loxahatchee National Wildlife Refuge, Florida, United States - Lox_Sample_2.5 | ecosystem: Environmental > Terrestrial > Soil > Wetlands | place: USA... | reverse complement strand
GCTCTTCATGCTCTTCGCCGCCCCGCCGGAGAAGGACATCGACTGGTCGGACGAGCAGGTGGACGGCCTGTTCCGCTTCCTCGCCCGCGTGTGGCGCCTCTTCGTGGCCCGGCAGGACTGCTTCGCGGCGCCCGCCGGGGCGCTGCCCCAGGCGTCGGGCGACTTCCTCGAGCTGCGCCGGCGGACGCACCGCACCATCCAGCGCGCCACCCAGGGGATGGAGGGCGACCTCAAGTTCAACACCGGGATCGCCGCCCTGATGGAGCTGGTGAACGCCCTGAACCCGCTCGAGCCCCGGTCGGACGCCGACCGGGCCGCGGTGCGGGAGGCGCTGGTGGCGCTCGCCACCCTGCTCGCCCCCTTCGCCCCCCACGCCGCCGAGGAGCTCTGGCACGAGGTGATGGGGGAGGCCGCGCGGGATCGGCTCCTCGCCGACGAGCCCTGGCCGGGGTTCGACCCGGCGCTGGTGGTGGCCGACACCGTCACCCTCGCGGTGCAGGTGAACGGGAAGCTGCGCGGCGAGGTGCAGGCGGCGGTCTCGGCCGGCGAGCCGGAGGTGCGGGCCCTGGCCGAGGCCGACGAGAAGGTGAAGACCCACCTCGCCGGGAAGACCGTCCGCAAGGTGGTCTACGTGCCCCGGCGGCTCATCAACTTCGTGGTGGGGTAGGGCGGTGGGGGCCGTGGCGGGCCGCTCCGCGGGATGGCCGGGCCGCGCCTCGGCGGGGGCGGCGCTGCTGGCCGGCCTGGCGCTGGCCGCGCTCGGGGGCTGCGGCTACGGTTTCTCCACGCGTTACCACCCCACCGGCGGGGTCGACCGGATCCACGTCCGGGCGATCGAGAACCTCTCCGCCGATCCGGACCTGGGGGTCGAGGTCACCGCCGCCCTGCGAGAGGAGCTCGATCGCCGGGGCGCCGCGGGCGAGCCGGACGGCCCGGCCTACATCGCGGGGGAGGTGCGCGCCCTCGAGGGGGCGCCGTCCTCCTCGGCGGGGACGACCTGGCACACCGGCCTCGTGCTCCACGCCCGGCTGGTGGTGCACGACAAGGTGATCGCGGATCGCACCATCCGCCGCGAAGCCGATCACCTCGGCGGCGCGGACGCGCTGGAGACGGAGGGGCGGCGCGCGGTGGCGCTGCGGCGGCTCGCGGGCGAGGTCGCCCACGAGCTCCTGCGCGAGCTGGAGGCGGGGGCGCCCTAGCCCTGGGCGGGCGCTGGCCGGGCCACCGCCTTCGCCAGCCGCGCGATCTTGCGCGAGGCCGCGTTGCGGTGGAGGACGCCCTTCGAGGCGGCCTTGGAGATCGTCCGCTCGGCGGCCTTGAGGGCCTGCTGGGCGGCGCCGGCGTCGCCCTTGGCGACCGCCTCGCGGACCTTCTTCACGGCCGACTTGACGCCGGTCCGGACCTGGACGTTGCGGGCCCGGCGCTTCTGCGCCTGGCGGTTGCGTTTCTCGGCCGATGCGGTGTTCGCCAAGGTGACTCTCTCCGTCTCTCTTGAGAAGGCGCGCTATCTACCGTCGATTCCGAGCCGCGTCAAGGGGTTATGCGCGCGCGGGCGGTCCCGGCCCGCGGCGCGCTCCCCGGAGTCGGTGCGGGCGGCCTAGAGCAGCGCGGTTGCGAGAGGCGGATGCGTCGCGGAGCCTTGGGCGATAAGGGCGCGCGCGACACCCACCTCGCGAGCCCTTGTCGCCCAACGAGCCGCCGCGCCGATGCTCAGCGCGCCCGCTCTGCAAGCGGGCGAAATCGCCAGGGACAACCCGAGTTATCCACTCCGGGGCGAACCAGGGGGATCGAACAGGGGGGCCTCACCCACCAGCGTGGATAGGATCGGGGATATCCGGAACCAACCCATCGGATCTCCAGGATCTTTGTGCTGCTGCACCATGCGGCAGGCGGTGCCGAAGCGGTGAAAATCGCGTGCCACGTTCCCCTGACCACAGAGTTATCCACGGACTTTCCCCAACGGCTGTGGAGAAGCCGGCGAAGGCGAGCCCCGTTCGGTTTTCGCTTGACGTTCGAGGACCTTCGCCTCGTCCCAGATGGCGTCCATCTGCGCCAGGGTCGCCTCGCCGTGCGGAACGCCCCGCCGCGCCAGCTCCCGCTCGACGTGGGTGAAGCGGGCGATGAAGCGGCGCAGCGCGCCCCGGAGCGCCTCCTCGGGCGCCACGCCGAGCTTCCGGCCGAGGTTCGCCGCGGCGAAGAGCACGTCCCCGAGCTCGTGCTCCACCTCGGCGCGGTCCCCGCCGCGGACCGCGGCGTCCAGCTCGCCCAGCTCCTCGTCGAGCTTGGTCCGGGCTCCCCCGGCGTCCGGCCAGTCGAAGCCGATCCGGCTCGCCTTCTCCGTGAGCCGGTCGGCGCGGGCCAGGGCCGGCATGTCGCGGGGGACCCCCTCGAGCACGCTCTCCCCGCCGCCGCGCGCCTTCTTCTCCTCGCGCTTCAGGGCCACCCACTGGCGCAGGACCCCCTCCGCGTCCTTCACCTGCGCGTCGCCGAACACGTGGGGGTGGCGGGAGACGAGCTTGTCGGAGATGGCGTCGGCGACGTCGGCGAACTCGAAGGCGCCCTCCTCGGACCGGAGCTGGGCCTGGAAGACGATCTGGAGGAGCAGGTCGCCGAGCTCCTCGCGGTGCTCGCGCACGTCGCCCCCGTCGATGGCCTCGAGCACCTCGTAGGTCTCCTCGAGGACGTAGGGGCGGAGCGAGGTCAGGGTCTGCTCGCGGTCCCAGGGGCAGCCCCCAGGGCTGCGCAGGCGGGCCATGATCGCGAGGAGCCGCTCGATGCTCTCGGAGGCGCGGGACATGCGGCGTCCTTCATAGCCCGGGACCGCCCGTGCTAGCATCCCGTTCTCGCGTGCTCCTCCGCGGAAAGACCGCCCTGGCCGCCCTCCTGGTCGCCCTCGCCGCGGGCGCGGCGGCTCGGGCGCGCGCCCAGGTGAAGGCGCCGAAGCTGGTCGAGGAGTCGGACGAGACGCCGGAGGAGCCGGCGAGGCCGCCGCCGCCCGCCCCTGCGCCGCCCGCCGCCCCCGCCCCGGCGAGCGCCGCCCCGGGCGCCCCGGCGGCCAGCCCGCCCGCGACGCCCCCCGCGGCCGCCGCCCCCCTCCCGCCGCCGCCTCCCCCGCCCACCGCCGCCCAGGACCTGGCTCGCCGCATCGTCCCGGTGGGCACGAGCTGGGCCGCGCTCCTCTCCCACTGGGAGGAGCGGCGGACCGCGCTGCACGAGGGCGACCCGGCCCGGGCCGAGGCCGCCCAGCGGGCCCTGCTCGCCGACCAGCGCGAGCTGGCGATCGAGAACCTGAGCGCCTTCGCCGCGGCGGAGGCCCGGGCCGCGCGGCGGGCGCTGGCGGCGAACCTGGTCTCCGAGGCGGTCTCCAGGGCCGACCTGGCGGTCGCCCTCTCCCCCGACCTGCCCGACGCCCACCTCACCCGGGCCCGGGCCCTGCTCGCCCTGGGACGCCCGGGGCCGGCCCTGGCCGCCGCCGGCGCGGCGCTCGCCGCCGCCGTGCGGGAGCCCCACACCATCCGCGCCTTCTACGGGGACCTGGCCAGCGCCGGGCTCGCCGCGATCTTCACTGCCGCGGGCGCCACCGTCCTGCTGCTCCTCCTCCGGCGGCTGCGCCTCTTCCTCCACGACTTCCACCACCTGCCGCTGCTCCGGGGGAGCGCCTCGATCCAGACCGGGTTCCTGGCCCTGGTGCTCCTCGCCCTGCCCGTCGCCTTCGGGCTGGGGCCGTTCGCCCTGCTGGCGGTGGCCGCCCTGGCCGCCTGGCTCTACCTCTCCCTCGCCGAGCGGCTGGTGGTCACCGCCGCCCTGGCGGCGGTCCTCGCCCTGCCCTGGGCGGCGGCGGGCGCGGCCCGGCTCACCGCCTGGACCGGCAGCACGGCCGAGCGGGTCCACGAGATCGAGCACGGGGCGATCTCCGACCAGGAGGCGGCCGAGACCGCCGCCGCGCCCGGGCCGACGCCGCCGGCGCTGCTGGCCGCGCTCGGGCGCCACGCCAAGCGCCGGGGGGACCTCGAGGCCGCGCTGCGCCTCTACCGGCAGGCGCTGGCCGCCGAGCCGCGCGCCGCCGAGCTGCACGTGAACATCGCCAACGTGCTCTTCGTGAAGGGCGATCTGGAGGGGGCCAAGGCCGAGTACCTGGCCGCACAGGACCAGGCGGGCGGGGAGCTGGCGGTGCTGGGGGCCGCCCACTACGGCCTCTCCAAGCTCTACCTGCGCACCTCCGAGATGGACAAGAGCGCCGCCGTCCGGGAGAAGGCGGAGCGCGAGGCGGGGGAGTTCCTCCGCGCTCGCGGCTCGGACGAGGACTTCGGCGCCAACCGCTACCTCGTGGACGTCCCGGTCTCCTCCGAGAAGATCGCCGCCCTGGCGGAGGGCGAGGGGAGCGCGGAGGCGGTCCAGGCCTGGGTGCGGGCCCGGGTGATGGGCGGGCTCCCCGGCGCGCTCTGGCCCTGGGGCGGCGCCGCCTGCCTGGCGCTGCTCTGGGTCCTCGCCCTGGTCGGCCCGCGGCTGGCGCCGGCCCGGGCCTGCGAGACCTGCGGCCGGGCCGCCTGCAAGCGCTGCGACGGCGCGGCCGGGACGACCTGCGGCCAGTGCGTGAACGTCTTCCAGAAGAAGGGCGTGGTGGACGCGCGCGACCGGCTGCGGAAGGAGGCGCAGGTCCGGCGCCACGGCCGGTTCGTGCGGGCCGCCACCCGGGTCCTGGCGGTGGCGGGGGGCGGGGCGGGGCAGGTGTTCCACGGCGAGGTCGCCGCCGGGGCGCTCCTCATGCTGGCGTTCCTCTTCGCCGGCTTCGTGGTCTGGTTCTGGCGCGGGATCATGCCGCCCCCGCAGCCCTCCGCCTACGTGCTGGCGGGGAAGCTGGCGGTGGCGATCCCCCTGGGGCTCGGGCTCTGGGCCCTGGCGGTGCGCGACGCCTTCCGCCGGACGGAGGACTAGCGGTGGCGCTCAAGGGCACGCTCAAGGACTTCGGGATCGCCGAGATCCTCCAGCTCATCGGCCAGCAGGCCAAGAGCGGCGTGCTCCACCTCGAGTCCCGCGACGACCAGATCCACGTGGCCATCGCCGACGGGATGGTGGTCCGGGCCGAGTCGGCCGGCCGCAAGGCCCGGGAGCGGCTCGGGAACATGCTGGTCCAGGCGGAGATCATCAGCCGCCAGGAGCTGGAGTACGCGCTCGACGTCCAGAAGCGGACGCTGCGGCGGCTGGGGGACATCCTCACCGACCTCGGCTTCGTCGCCCCCAAGGACCTGAAGCAGATGACCGCGCTCCAGACCACCGAGACGGTCTACCGGCTCTTCCACTGGAAGAGCGGCACCTACGAGTTCGAGCCGGGCGACGTGGAGTGGGACCCCGAGAGCGTCGCCCCCCTGCGGGCCGAGTCGGTGCTGATGGAGGGCTTCCGGCGGGTCGACGAGTGGCCGCTGGTGCGCAAGCGGATTCCCTCCACCGCCATGACCTTCCTCCCCGGCAGGCCCGTCGCCTCCGAGCGGACCGGCGGCCGCTCCCTCGCCAAGGAGGGGGACGCCGAGCTCGACGCCGCCTTCGACGCCCTGGGCGAGCCCGAGGGGCGCAAGGGGGAGTTCGCCACCCTGGGCGACAACGAGCGCCGGGTGTACGCCCTGGTGATCCCGGGCCGGACGGTGGAGAAGGTCGTCGACCTCTCGCGGCTGGGCGAGTTCGAGACCTGCAAGGCGCTGGCGAGCCTGGTGAACCTCGGGCACCTGGTGCCGGTCGCGCCCGCCAGCCGGGCGGCGGCCGCGGTGGGCGCCTACACGCACGACTGGCAGGCGCGCCTCAAGGCCGGGGCGGCCCGGGTCCTGGCCACGGTGGCGATCGCGGCCGCGCTGGCCGGCCTCGCCTACTGGGTGGACGCGCGCGGCCTGGCCTGGGGGGAGCCGGCGGGCGGCGCCAGCCTGCGGGACGACTTCGCCCAGCGGTTCCTGGCGCGCTACCAGATGGAGCGGCTCCGCGGCGCGCTCGAGGTCTACCGCCTGGAGCGCGGGGCCTACCCGGCCGCCCTCCGCGACCTGGTGGAGGCGGGTCTCGCCAGCCCGCGCGACCTGCGCTACCCCTGGACCCAGGAGTACCACTACCGCCTCGCCACGCCGGCGCGGTTCGTGCTCCTGCCCCCGCTGGAGTGAGGGACCGGCCCCGTCGGCCGCGTGCCGCCGGCGCCCCGACCCATTATGGTGGGCCCGCGGCCCCGGGCCCGGCCCGGGCCGGGCGGCCGCGACGAGGAAAGGAGGCTCCTTGGGTCAGAGCGCACCGGAACCCCTGAAGACGGCCCGGCTCGAGTTCGCCGACAACGACAAGGTCCGCGCCCTCTGCGGCGCACACAACGAGCACCTGAAGCTGATGGAGAAGCGGCTCGGGGTCCAGCTCGGCCTCCGGGGCGGCCAGATCGTGGTGGCCGCCGCGGAGGAGCCCCGGGTGCGCCTGGCCGAGTCCCTGGTGCGCGAGCTGTACGAGCTGGTCGAGGCCGGCTACCCGCTCTACCTCGAGGACGTCGATCAGGCGACCAAGCTGGCCGGGCAGGGGGTCCCGCTCCGGGAGATCTTCGGCGACACCGTCTTCGTCTCCTCGCGCCACCGGATCATCACGCCCAAGGGGCTGGCCCAGAAGCGGTACATCCAGGCGATCCGCGACGACGACATCGTCTTCGGGATCGGGCCGGCCGGGACCGGCAAGACCTACCTGGCGATGGCCATGGCGGTCTCCTACCTGGTCGAGCGCAAGGTGAAGCGCATCGTGCTCACCCGGCCGGCGGTGGAGGCGGGCGAGAAGCTCGGCTTCCTCCCGGGCGACATCGCCGAGAAGGTGAACCCATACCTCCGCCCGCTCTACGACGCCCTCTTCGACATGGTCGACTACGAGAAGGCGACCGCCCTGACGGAGCGGGGGACGGTCGAGGTGGCGCCGCTGGCCTTCATGCGCGGGCGCACCCTGAACGACTCCTTCATCATCCTGGACGAGGCCCAGAACACCACCGAGGAGCAGATGAAGATGTTCCTCACCCGGCTCGGCTACGGCTCGAAGGCGGTGATCACCGGCGACGTCACCCAGGTGGATCTCCCGAGCGGCCGGGGCTCGGGGCTGGTGGAGGTCCAGAAGGTCCTGCGCGGGGTCGAGGGCGTCTCCTTCTGCACCTTCAGCGAGGTGGACGTGGTGCGCCACCCGCTCGTCCAGGAGGTGGTGCGCGCCTACGACGCGTGGGACGCCGAGCGGAAGGTGCGCGCCGACGCCGCCCGGGCGGAGCGCGGGGAGCGGGGGCGCGAGAGGCCGTCCCCCGGAGCGAGGGAGGACGGGGAGGGGCAGGCCTAACCGGCCGTGCCGGCGGGCGAATCCGGGCGCGGCCCCGGATGTCCGTTGCGCTCCTCCCCGGCCGGTGCAACCCTGCCTGCCCGTGTCCGAGGTTCCGGAGCCCACGCCCAGCCCCGCCGAGGGGACGGCCCCCCTGGCGCGCCGAGACTGGGTCGGCCGGCTGCTCTCCCTCGCCCTGATGACGGCGGTGGCGGCGGCCGCCGCCTGGCTCCTGGTGCCGGCCGCGGTCTACCGCCTGCCCGGTCCGGAGGCGCTCGGAACGCCCGCGCCCGCCACGGTCCGGGCCGATCGCGACTACGACATCGCCGACGAGGAGGCGACGGCGCGGCGCCGGGCCGAGGCGGCCCAGGCCGAGCGCTCGGTCTACGACCTGGACGAGGGCGCGCCCGACGAGGCGGCCGCCCGCATCCACGCCGCCTTCGAGCTGATGCGGGACGAGGAGCGGACCTTCCGCGAGGCGCACCCGGTCACCCACGACGCGCGGACCGAGGCGGCCGAGCTGGAGCGCCGCTACGCCGCCCAGCGCGACGCCTTCGTCTCCCGGCTCCAGGTCATCGCCCGGGACGAGGACCTCGCGGCGCTCGGCTCGATCCGGTTCTCCGAGGCGATCGAGCACGAGCTCTCCCAGCTCGCGCGCCGCGGCCTCTCCGGGATGGTGGTGGAGGATCGCAAGCTCCTCCCCGCGGACGGCGAGCAGGGCCTGGTGGTGCGCAGCCTGCGGGGGGGCGAGGTCCAGGGCGAGCGGGTGGTGGCGAGCCCGGCGCTGGTGCGGGACCTGGCCGCCGCCCGGGAGGAGGTCGCCCGAAGCGCCGCCGCCCGGCTCGAGCGCGAGCCGGCGCCGGTGCGCGCGGCGGTGGCCAGGCTGGCGACCGCCATGGTCCGGCCCACCCTGGTCCAGGACCAGGCCGAGACCGAGCGCCGCCGGGTGGACGCCGCCGCGCGGGTGAAGCCGGTGGTGATCCTGGTGAGGCGGGGGGAGAAGATCATCGGGGACGGGGAGCGGATCGAGAAGCGCCACCTGGTGGTGTTCGACGGGATGCGCGCCCGCCACCGGGAGGACGACCTGGCCCGGGTGCGCCTCGGCGCGGCGGCGCTGCTCGCGCTCCTGGTGGCGCTCCTCTGGAGCTTCGCCCGGCGGAGCCTGGTCCGCTTCGGCCCGGCCCGACGCGACGCGGTCCTCCTGGCGGGCCTGCTGGTCGGGACGCTGGTCCTCGGCTCGCTCGGCTTCACCGTCGCCGACGCCCTCGCCGAGCGGTTCCCCGGCTTTCCGCCGCCCACGCTCTACGACCTCGTCCCCTTCGCCGCCGGGGCGATGATCGTCCGGCAGGTCATGCCGCCGGAGGCGGCCCTGCTCTTCGCCCTGGCGAGCGGGCTGTGCGGCGGGCTCCTGGCCGGGCAGTCCCTCTCCTTCGGCCTCTACGCCACCCTCACCTCGATCGCCGCCGCCGGGCTGGTCCACGGGCGCAGCGATCGGACCGGGCTCTTCCGCGCCGGGCTCGGGGTGGGGCTCTTCGGCGCCGCCCTGGTGGGGGCGCTCGGGCTCTACGGCGGCAAGGGCGCGGCCGAGGTGCTGGCCGGCGCGCTCGCCGCCCTGGTGGGCGGGGCGGTGCTCCTCCCGGTGGCGGTGGTCGGCGTGCTGCCGGCGGTCGAGGGGGTCTTCGGGTACGTCACCGACGTGAAGCTCCTCGAGCTCGCCAACCTCAACCACCCCGCCCTCAAGGAGCTGATCGTCCAGGCCCCGGGGACCTACCACCACTCGATCCTGATGGGCTCGCTGGTCGAGGGGGCGGCCGAGGCGATCGGGGCGAACCCGCTCCTCGCCAGGGTGTGCGCCTACTACCACGACCTGGGAAAGATCCGGAACCCGCTCTTCTTCGCCGAGAACCAGCGGGGCGAGAACCGCCACGACGGCCTCGCCCCCTCGATGAGCGCGCTGATCGTGAAGCGGCACATCACCGACGGCCTCGAGCTCGCCAGCCACTGGCGGCTCCCGCGGGTGGTGGCGGACTCCATCCCCCAGCACCACGGCACGCGGCTGGTCGCCTACTTCTGGGCCAAGGCGCAGCGGGCGGCGCAGGAGGGGGGCGGGCGCGCCCAGGCGCTGGAGGAGGCCCTCTTCCGCTACCCGGGCCCCAAGCCGCAGAGCCGCGAGGCCGCCCTGGTGATGATCGCGGACGCCTGCGAGGCCTCCTCCCGGTCGCTCCCCGAGCCGACCGCCGAGGCGCTCCGGGCCCTGGTGGGCAAGCGCATCAACGAGATCTTCGGGGAGGGGCAGCTCGACGAGTGCGAGCTCACCCTGCGGGACCTCAACGCCATCGCCGGGGCGATGGTGCGCGCCCTGCAGGCCATCTACCACACCCGCCCCGAGTACCCCGGCCGCGGGCGGGACGCGCCCGAGCGGCCACCGGTCCACCTGGTCGCCAAGCCGTGATCGTCCGCGCCGCGAGCGAGCACCCGCGCGGCGGCGGGGCCCTGCGGCGGCTGCGGGCCCGCGCCGCCGCCTGCCTCGCCGCCCTGGGGCGCGAGGACGCCGAGCTCTCCGTCCTCCTGGTCACCGACCGGCGGATCCGGTCCCTGAACCGCGCCTGGCGGGGGAAGGACCGCGCCACGGACGTGCTCTCCTTCCCGATATCGGAGCCACCGGGTTCTGGGTCGCTCCTCGGCGACGTGGTAGTCTCGCTCGATACCGCCGCCCGCCGGTCGCGGGACGAGGGGCGACCGCTGGCCGCGGAGCTCGATCGCTACCTCGCCCACGGCATCCTGCACCTGCTCGGCTACGATCACGAGCGGCCCGGGGACGCGAGGCGGATGGCGGCGATGGAGGCGGAGCTGGCCGGCCACGAGGGGCTCGTCGGCGCCGCGCTCCGGGAGGACCGGCGCGGGAGGCGCGCCGGGGTGGAAGAGGAGCGATGGACCCGTTCGCCGACATCGATCTCGACTCCGAGGCGGTCTGGCTCGACGGCGCGTGGTACACGCGCGAGGAGCTCGCCCGTCGCATCAAGGAGATGATCGAGGCCGGGGACTTCCGGGTCTCGCGCCCGAGCCAGGCGCTGGAGCGGCTCGAGGCTGCGCTCGCCCAGGCGCGGGTGGTGACCGTCCGCATGCCGTCCGACCTGGCCGAGGCGGTGGGCGCGACCGCCACCCGGCTCGGGCGGCCGCTCGGCCACCTGATCCGCGAGGCGGTGGCCTACTACCTGGCCGCCGCGGCGGCGTACGGCGCCTCGCAGGCCGGCCCGGCCGGCGGCGGGCCCGCCCCGGGCACCGCGGCCGGCGCGGTCGACGTCGACGTCGACGACGGCGGGCCGGAGGGCGGCTTCTTCAAGAAGGCCCGCTGACCCTCCCGGCGACGCGGCCGTCAGGCCGCTAGATCCAGGCGTCCACCATGAGGCGCGCGCTCCCCATCCTCCTCGCGATCGGCTCGGGCCTGGCCATGGCGCTCGCCCTGCCGCTGGTCGTCCCCGCGCTCTCCCTGCGCGAGCTCGACCCGGCCGGGCGCCTCGAGCCGATCGCCTTCGTTGCCCTCGTCCCGGCGCTGCTCGCGCTCCGGGGGGCGCGGCGGGCGCGCGGCGCGCTGCTCCTCGGCCTGGCGGCCGGGCTGGCCTACTTCTTCGCCGCCATCTACTGGGTGTCCCACGCGATGACCGCCTTCGGCGGCCTCTCGCTCGGGCTCTCGCTCGTCGCCCTCACGCTCCTCGTGCTGTACATGGCGGCGCACTGGGCGGCGGCGTTCGCCATCTGCTTCCGGATCCGGGAGCGGCTCGGCTGGCCGCTCTGGACCCACCTGCCGGTGGTCTGGGTCGCCCTGGAGCTGTGCCGCAACTACCTCTTCTCCGGCTTCCCCTGGGCGGACCTCGGCTACACCCAGGTCCGGACGCTCCCCGTGGCCCAGCTGGCGGCGGTGACCGGCGTCTACGGGATCGCCGCCCTGGTGGTGCTGGTGAACGCGGTGCTGGCGGAGGCGGTGGCGCGCTGGCGGGAGGGGCGGGGGGGCGCCTGGCGGCCGCTCGCGGGCACGGCGGTGCTCCTCGGCCTCGTCCTCGTCCACGGGCTGGTCCACCTGCGAACGGTGCGGGCGCGCGTCGCGGCCGCGCCCGAGATCCGGGTCGGGGTGATCCAGCCCAACATCGACCAGTCGGTGAAGAACGAGGCCCGCGACCACCGCGACTACATCCTCTCCCGGCTGGTCCCGCTCACCGCCGAGGCCGACGCCGCGGGGGCCGACCTGGTGGCCTGGCCGGAGGCCGCCTACCCGCTCTACGTGCCCCCCTCCACGAGGAGCTTCGACCGGCCCGGCGCGGGGCTCCCGATCCTCTCCCACGCCCACCTGCTCCTGGGCGCGACCACCCTCGACTGGCTCCAGGGCGCGGACGGGAAGCGGGTCCCCCGGATCGCCAACGCCCAGTTCCTGCTCTCCCCCGGGCTGGCCGTCCTCGGGCGCTACGCGAAGCACCACCTGGTGCCGTTCGGGGAGTACGTGCCCTTCCAGCGGTTCCTCCCCTTCATCGGGCACCTCGTCCCCACCTTCGCGCCCGTCGAGCCCGGGCAGGCCCTGACCGCGCTCCAGTTCCCCCTGGCGCGCTCCGCGCCGCTCGCGGCCGCGCCGTTGCCCGCCGACCCGCCGCCCGCCCCCCCGTCCGAGCAGGTCCGGGTCGCCCCCATGATCTGCTTCGACGCCATCTTCCCGGAGATCGCCGGGGCCTACGCGCGCCAGGAGCCCGAGCCCGAGATCCTCTTCAACCCCACCAACGACGCCTGGTACGGGTATTCCTCGGGCCCCTACCAGTTCCTGGCCATCGTCCAGCTGCGGGCGATCGAGACGGGCAAGGCGGTGGTCCGCCCCGCCTACGCCGGGGTGTCGGCGGTGATCCTCCCGACCGGCGAGCTGGCGCCGGGGGCGATCGAGGTGGGGCCGGTCGATCCCGACCTGGCTCCCGATCCCGAGGAGCCGGCCCGCCTGCTCCTCGCCGGCGTGCCGCGGTTGCAGGGGCGGACGCTCTACACTACCATCGGCGACCTCTTCGCCTGGACCTGCGCCGCCCTCACCGCGGCGGCCCTGGTGGCCGCGGCGCGGGCCGGTCGCCGCCCGGGGCGAGGCCAGGGAGGAACCTAGGGCATGGCCGCACCGACCGCCGAGCGCATCTCCGACCTCTCCCGGCGCCTGGAGGCGCTCCGGGGGGCCCTTTGACGTCGAGCGCAAGCGCGACCGGGCGGCGGAGATCTCCCGGCTCTCCGAGGACCCCGGCTTCTGGACGGACAACGTCAAGGCCCAGGGGCTCCTGAAGGAGAAGGCCCAGCTCGAGCAGGTGGTGCAGTCGCACGAGAAGGTCCGCCGCGCCCTCGAGGACGCGCAGGCGCTGCACGAGCTGGCCGAGGAGGCGCGCGACGACGGCGCGCGCGCCGAGGCCGCCCAGGCGGTGGACGGGGTGGCGCCGCTGGTCGAGGGGCTCGAGTTCCAGCGGATGCTCTCCGGGCCGCACGACCAGGCCGGGGCGATCGTCGAGGTGAAGAGCGGGGCGGGCGGCGTGGAGGCGATGGACTGGGCCGCCATGCTCTACCGCATGTACGCACGCTATTGCGAGCGGAAGGGCTGGGAGGTCGAGCCCGCCGACCTGGTGGCCGGGGAGGAGGCCGGGATCAGCTCCGCCTCCTTCATCGTCCGGGGAGAGTTCGCCTACGGCTTCCTCAAGGCGGAGCGGGGGGTCCACCGGCTGGTGCGGATCAGCCCGTTCGACCAGGCGGCCCGGCGCCAGACCAGCTTCGCCGCGGTCGACGTCACCCCCGAGGTCGAGGACGACATCGTCATCGACATCAAGGACGCGGACGTCCGGATCGACACCTACCGCTCCTCCGGCGCCGGCGGGCAGAAGGTGAACAAGACCGACTCGGCGGTGCGCATCACCCACCTGCCCACCGGGCTCGTGGTGGCGGTCCAGAACGAGCGCAGCCAGCAGAAGAACCGGAGCGTCGCCTGGAAGATCCTGCGCGCCAAGCTCTACGAGCTCGAGGAGCGAAAGCGCGCCGCGGCCCGGGACGCGGTCGAGGCGCAGAAGAAGGACATCGACTTCGGCTCCCAGATCCGCAGCTACGTCCTCCAGCCGTACCGGATGGTGAAGGACCTGCGGACCGGGGTGGAGACCGGCAAGGTGGACGACGTCCTCGACGGCGACCTCGACCAGTTCGTGCAGCCCTACCTCATGGGCGTGCGCCGGGCGGACCGGGCGGTGGAGGACTAGGACCCGCGACCCCGCGACCCCGGCCCGAGGGCCCGGGCCGCGGGAGAGCGCCCGCGGGGACCGCCTACTTCTTCCCCTCCTCGGTGGGGAGGCCGGCGTCGCTCCAGGCGAGCATGCCGCCCCGGAGCCACCGCAGGTCCTTGTGGCCGAGCTTGGCGAGCACCCGCGCCGCCACCTTGATCTGGTGGCCGGCGTGGTCGACGAGGAGGATGGGGCCGGCCGGCAGCTCGGCGGCGCGCTTCGCGATCGCGTCCACCGGGAGGTTGCGGGCGCCGGAGAGCCGGAAGGCCTCGAACTCGTCGGCGTCGCGGACGTCGAGGATGGTCGGCGCGCCGGGGCCGGCGAGGAGCGCCTTCGCCTCCTTGGGCTCGAGCCCGGGCCCGACGTCGAACGGCGGCAGCGGGGTGCCCACCACCTCCAGGCCGGCCAGCTTCCAGGCCGGGAGCCCCTCGGTGTACTCGCGCAGGTTGGCGTAGCCGATGGCGGCCGCGGCCTTGTAGGCCTTGCGGCTCTTCGTGCAGTCCGGGCCGTTGCAGTAGAAGACCACCAGCTGCTCCTTGGTGGCGTGGCCGGGGAGCTTGGCGGCGGTCGCCTTCGCCGGGATCAGGATGGCGCCCGGGAGGTGACCCTCGCCGAACTCCACCTCGGTCCGGGAGTCGATCACCACCAGGTCCTTGGCATGGGCCTTCACCTTCGCCGCCAGCTCGGTGGTGGGGATGAGCTTCACCTCCTCGGCGCGGGCGAGGCCGGGGGCGAGGAGGGCGGCGACGAGCAGCAGGGAAGACGGCTTCATGCATCACCTCGAGGATGGGTGCCGGGGAGGGAGCGGAAGGCGCCGACCGGCTCCGGCGCGCCCGTGGACGGAGGGCGAAGAGGGGGGAGGGGGCGCTGGCCGGGGGCGCCGTCCTGGATCCGGAAGGCGCCCACCAGCGTGCCCAGCTCCTCGGCCTGGCCGGAGAGCTCGGCCGCGGCGGAGGAGGACTCCTCGGCCGAGGCGGCGTTCTGCTGGGTGACCCGGTCCATCTCCGACATCGCGTGTCGGACCTGGTCGATCCCGCCGGACTGCTCCCGGGCCCCGGCGGCGAGCTCGGCGACGATCGCCGTGACGCGCTCGACGGCGGCGGAGATCTCGAGGAGCTGGCCGGCCACGTCCCTGGCGGAGCGCTCGCCCACCTCGGCGTGGCGCACCGACTCGCGGATCAGCCCCTCGGTCTTGGCGGCGGCCTCCTTGGACCGGAGGGCGAGCGAGCGCACCTCCTCGGCCACCACCGCGAAGCCGCGGCCCGCCTCGCCCGCCCGGGCGGCCTCGACCGCGGCGTTGAGGGCGAGGAGGTTGGTCTGGAACGCGATGTCGTTGATGTCGCGGATGATCTGGGAGGTGCCCTCCGCCGAGGCCCGGATCTGCTCCATGGCCGTGCCCATCGCGCCCATCCCCGTGGTGCCGGTGGCCGCGGCGCCCCGGGCGGCCTTCGCGAGCGCGTCGGCCTGCTGGGCCTGCTCCGCGGCGCGCCGGGTCATCCCCGCCATCCTCTCCAGGCTCTCGGTCGTCTCCTGGAGCGAGGTGGCCTGCTCCGACGCCCCGCTGGCGACGGCCTGCGAGGAGGAGGCGATCTGGGCGGAGGCGGACGAGACCTGATCGGTCGCCTGCGCCACCTGGGCGAGGGCGCGCTGGAGCGCCTCGGCGGTGGCGTTCACCGACTCGCGGATCCGGGCCAGATCGCCGCGGGCGGACCCGTCGTAGCGGGCGGTCAGGTCCCGCCGGGCGAGCCGCTCCAGGACGCGGCTGGCCTCGTCGAGCGGCGCGGAGACCGCGGCGAACGTGCGGTTCACCGCCTCGACCACCGCGCGGAACTGCCCTTCGTGGCGGGAGGCGTCGGCGCGGGTCGAGAGGCGGCCCTCCTCGGCGCTCGCGGCGAGCGTGCCGGCGTCCTGCGCCAGGGCCCGCATCGCCGCCAGGCAGCGGTTCAGGTTCTGCTCGAGCGTGCCGTACTCGCCCTTCCAGCCCTCCTGGAGGGGGGGCGGCACCTCGCCGCGCGCGAGCCGATCGACGCAGCCCGCGGCGGCCCGCACCGGGGCGACGACCGCGTCGAGGGTGGCGTTCACGCCCTCGATCACCTTGCGGTAGTCGCCGGCGTGCCGGGAGGCGTCGGCGCGGGCGGAGAGCCTGCCCTCCACCGCCGCGGCGGAGAGGGCGGCGGCGTCCTCGACCAGGGCGTTCACCGCCAGGATGCAGCGGTCGAGGCTCTCCTTCATGGGGCGGAAGTCGCCTGCCCACTCCGCCGCCACGCCCGCCGGGATCCGGCCGGCGGCGATCTCGCCCAGGCACCGGCCGGTCTCGGTCAGCGGCCCGACCACGGCGTCGAGGGTGGCGTTCACCCCCTCGATCACGCGCCGGAAGTCTCCCTCGTGGCGGCGCGGATCGGCGCGCACCCCGAGGCGGCCCTCGACCGCCCCCTGGGTGAGGGCGCGGGCGTCGGCGAGGAGCGCGTTCACCGCCCCGATGCAGCGGTTCAGGTTCTCCTGGAGGGTGGCGAACTCGCCCCGGCGCCCCTCGGTGAGGGCCGGCGGGACGTCGCCATGCGCGATCCGCTCCACGTAGGCGGCCACCGTCCTCAGCGGGGTGGCGAAGGCCTCCACGATCCGGTTCATCCCCTCGACCGCGGGGTGGAACTCGGGAGGGAGCCGGCTCGCCTCCGCCCGCACGTCGAGATCCCCCGCGTCGACCGCCGCCCTGACCCGGTCGGCCTCTCCCGAGAGCCCGGCCGCGGCCCGGCGGACCGCCCGGGTGAGCATGAGCCCGATGGCCGCCAGGCCGGCGAGCCCGAGGAGGAAGGCGGCGGCGGCCCCGAGCGTGGCGGCGGAGAGCGTGCGGTGGGCGCTCGCCCCGGCGTCCGACACCTCCTGGGCGCCGATCCCGGCCAGGCGGTCGAGGAGCGGCTCGGCGGTCGCGTAGGCGGTGGCCATCCTGGCCAGCTCCTCGAGCGCCCTCGACTCCGCCGAGATGACGCGCGGGTCGTCGCCGTCCCGGCCGCCGGCGATCAGCTCGTCCCGCTTGACCTGGTGACCGAGGAGGCCTCCGCCGAGCTCCGCCAGGCGTCGCGCACCGGCACGAGCTCGCCCCAGACGGCGCGCAGGGCAGGGGAGGTCAGGGTGTGCTCCAGGCGGGCGGAGGCGTCATCGAGGCGGGCCAGGTCCTGGCGGAACCGGTCGAGCAGCTGGCGCCGGAGGGCGGCCTCGGAGAGGCGGCTGTTGAGGAGCTTCCCTGCCGCCCCGTCGATCGAGGCCATCGAGAGCCGCAGCGCGGCGAAGGCCTCCTGGGCCGGCAGGTGCACGTCGAGGGCGGCCGTCGCCACCCGGGAGAGCGCGGTCATGGAGAACGCCGCGCTGACCCCCACCGCGGCCAGGATGGCGACGGAGACGACGGACGAGAGGACGACCTGCCGCCGCATGCCGAGCGTTTCGATGCGCACTCGTTGTTCCCTCCTCGTGGACCCGCGGCCGCCCCGGTGCGAGGGGCGTGCCGCGCCGACCGCACGTCCGCGCGGACGGTCCGTTCGTCCAAGCCCGGGCGGTCCCGGGGGAAAGGGCATGAGCGGGGAACGAGTGACCCTGGGTGACCGTACGTGTCGGACGCGACCCGGGGTTTCCTGCCCACGGGGAATCCAGGGTTCCGCCAGAGGCCGCCTGTGGCGGATTGCCGCCGGAGCCGTCGGTTGGACCGCCAACTACCGCGGCGAGTAGACGATCGGCTGGCGGGCCAGGGTGAAGCGGTCGATGGCGTCCACCGCCCAGCCGGGGAGCGAGAGCAGCCGCACCCCGCAGCCCGAGGGCTGGCGGCCGGTGGTGGCGCTCTTCTCGCGGACGAAGGCGACCTCCCCCTCGAGCTCCAGCTTGCGGCCGTCGGCCAGGCCGAGGCGGACGTGGAGGCGCGTCCCCACCGGCGGCGGCATGGCGGTGGCGATGAAGACGCCGCCCGAGTCCACCCGGCGGGTGGCGCCCACGTAGAAGTTGTGCTCCGACACCAGGCTCACGTTCACCTCGACCCGGGTGAGCGCCGGGCGGGCCCTCGGCTCGTCGACCAGCTCCTCGTCGATGAGGGCCATCAGGTCCACCGCCGCGCCCTTGGCCCGCGGCGGGGGCGGGGGAGCGGGATCGGGGACGGGCGGCGGCGCGGCCGCCGGGTAGACGGGAGGCGCGGCGGGCGGGGGCGGGGCGGGCGGCCGGTAGGCAGGGGCGGCCGCCGAGGGCTGCGGGGCCCCGCCGCCGATCAGGCCGCCGCCGACGTGCCGCTCCACCACCACCAGGGGCTTGGAGAGCACCTCGGACCGGGCGAGGGCCCGCTCCGCCCCGGCCACCGCGGCGAGCGGCTCGACGATCTCGCGGGAGGGGGCGACCATCACCACCCGCACCCCGACCCGGGCGGCGTTGGCGGCGGTGGTGAGGGCGGTCCCCCAGGTCCCGTCGGGCGCGGCCGGGAGGAGGAGCACGATCACGTGGGGCGCCACCGCCCGGGCGAACGGCTCCAGCTCCCCGGGGCCGGGCAGGCAATAGACCGCGTAACCTGCCCGGTCGAGGTGCAGGTGGAGCGCGATCGAGACGTCGGCGTCCGTGCCCACCACGAGAACGCGCGACGCCACTGGGGCGCCGGCCGGGCTCACGCGGAGCGGCCTCCCGTCTCCATCATGATGCGGCGCTCGAGGTCGGCGCGGTGGGTGGCGTTGGCGAGGGCGGTGTCGAGGCTGATCCGCTTCCCCTCGTGGAGCCGGTACAGGAACTGGTCGAAGCTGTGCATCCCGAGGTCGGCGCCCGCCTGATCCATGTAGTTGCGGAGCTCGTTCACCTTGGAGCCGTCGCGGATCAGCTCGCGGACGGTGGTGGTGGCGAGCAGCGCCTCCACCGCCGGGATGAGCCCGGTGGCGTCGGCCCGCATCAGGAGCCGGAGGGCGATGACCGCCTGGAGGTTGTCGGCCAGCCGGGTCCGCACCCCGTCCTGCTCGTCGGCCGGGAAGAGCCCGACGATGCGGCCGATGGCGCGGGGGACGTCCGGGGTGTGGAGCGAGGTGATCACCAGGTGGCCGGTCTCCGCCGCCTTGAGGCAGATGTCGGCCGCCTCGCGGTCGCGCAGCTCGCCCAGCATGATGATGTCCGGGTCCTGGCGGAGGGCGGCCCGGAGCGCGTCGGTGTAGCTGGCGGTGTCGGAGCCGACCTCCCGCTGGATCACGAGCCCCTTGCCGCCCGCGAAGATGAACTCGATGGGGTCCTCGACCGTGACGACGTGCAGCCGCTCCTGCTGGATGATGTGGTTGATGATGGTGGCGATGGTGGTGGACTTCCCGTTCCCCGTCGCCCCGGTGACGATGACGAGGCCGCGCCGCGCCTCGGCGATGGTCTTGATCACCGGCGGCAGGTTGAGGGGCTCGAACTCCGGGATCTGGAAGGGGATGGTGCGCATCACCGCCCCCCAGCTCCCCCGCTGCTTGAAGATCGAGGCGCGGAACCGGGAGACGCCGGGGAGCGAGTAGCTGCGGTCCACCTCGCGGAAGTCGAGCGGCGTGAAGCCGGAGCCCGGCGCCTGGAGGACCAGGTTGGCGATCGCCTCGGTGTCGGCGTGGGTGAGCGGCGGGTACTTGGCCGCCAGGAGCTCGCCGAAGACGCGGTACGTCGGGGGGTAGCCCACCTCGAAGTGGACGTCGCTCGCCTGGCGCTTCACGGCGAGCTGGAGGAACGAGTGGAACATCTCCTCGCTGAGCGGACCCTGGCCTTCCATGGGGCGCGAGTCTACCCCCAAGCCTTCCAAAAGCGAGAGGCCGCGAGGTGACCCCCGCGGCCTCATCAGCTCAGGCGCTCGTGGCGCCGCTCAGGACACTCCGCCGTGCCTCCCGTGAGAGGCGGACGGCGGTGGAGGGGGTCGACCTTCCGGCCTTGCATCGACCTGGACGTGAAACGGGAGGCGGGCCCTGCAATCCGAGTATTTTGGCTGGGACATCGTCATGGCAGGGTCCTTGGCCGGCCTCCGGCGGGACTCGCGCACGATGAGTTCAATCCGCGTGCCGCGCCGGCGGCCTGGGGCGGAGCCCCTGATTCCGGGCCGTTGCGCCGGTCGGCGCGCGAGGCTGTGCCCGGATTGCACAGGTGCCTGGCGACGCCCGGGTGCTCCGGCACCCGCCAGCCCCCCCGGACCGGGTCAGGCGGCGAGGCGCCCGCGGGGACGTTACGCTGTCGGTGCGGCGCCGGGCTCGGGCGGCGCGCGGGGGCACGGCATGGCGTTCGGATCGGTGGACGAGACCGGGGAGGCGCTCCGCGCCGCGGGCTACCTCCCGTCGCGCGAGATCGCCACCGCCGTCTTCCTCGCCGATCGGCTGGAGAAGCCGGTGCTGGTGGAGGGGCCGGCCGGGGTGGGGAAGACCGAGCTGGCGGTCGCCTACGCGCGGGCCGCCGGGCGGACGCTGGTCCGGCTCCAGTGCTACGAGGGGCTGGACGAGTCGAAGGCGCTCTACGAGTGGGAGTACGCCAAGCAGCTCCTCTACACCCAGCTCCTCCGGGACCGGATCGGCGCCGCGGTGGCCGGGGCGGGCAGCCTGGCCGAGGCCGCCGATCGGATCGCCGCCGAGGGCGAGGTCTTCTTCAGCGAGCGGTTCCTCGTCCCGCGCCCGGTGCTCCGGGCGATCACCGGCGAGGCGCCCGCCCTCCTCCTGGTGGACGAGATCGACAAGGCCGACCCGGAGCTGGAGGCCTTCCTCCTCGAGGTGCTCTCCGACTGGGCGGTGACGGTGCCGGAGCTGGGAACGATCCGGGCCCGCCAGGTCCCCCGGGTGGTGCTCACCTCCAACGCCGCCCGCGATCTCTCCGACGCCCTCCGGCGCCGCTGCCTGCACCTCCACATCGACTACCCGACCCGGGAGCGCGAGCTGGCCATCGTCCGGGCGCGCGAGCCGGGGGCGACGGAGGCGCTCGCCCGGGCGGTGATCGGGGCGGTGGCCAAGCTCCGGACCCTCGACCTGCGCAAGCCGCCCTCCATCTCCGAGACGCTCGACTGGATGCGGGCCCTGGCGGTCCTGAACGCGGACCAGCTCGACCCGGAGCTGCTCGACCGTACGCTCAACCTGGTCCTCAAGTACGAGGCGGACCTGGCGCGGGCGCGCGAGCGGCGAGGCGAGATCCTGGCGGCGGCCCAGGTGAGCTAGAAGCCCCGCGCCTCAGTCCTCCGCGTCCCCGGGCTTGCCGGTCCGGGTGCTCGAGGGGACCTGCACGAGCTCGGCCTCGGGGAGGAGCAGGGCGGTGAGCCGGCCCCCGTACACGCAGCCGGTGTCGATCCCGACGCAGCGGACGCCGGTGGCGGGCGCGTCCCAGGTCACCTCGGGGCGGGCGTGGTGGCCGTAGACCACCGAGCCGGGGCCGGTCCAGGCCTCCGCCCAGCGCCGCACGCCGGGCTCGCCCGCCTCCCCGCGGACCCGGTGGACGGGCTTCCCCCCCGCGTCCAGGTACCGGAGCCGGATCAGCCAGTCGGGCGGCTGGGCCGCGAGGGGCCGGCCCGGGAGCAGCCCGCCGTGGACCGCCAGCCACCCGCCGCCGAGCGGGAGCACCCGGGGGAGGCCCGCGATCCACCCCAGCTCGTCGGGGGTGAGGAGGGCGTGCTCCCCGGCCCGCTTCGGATCCATGCGGACCGGGTTCCGGTGGTGCGGGTCGGCCCGCCGGCGGGCCTCGTGGGCGGCGTAGCGGAGGTGCTTCTCCTCGTGGTTGCCGAGCAGGCACTCCGCCCCCAGGCTCCGGACCCGGCGCAGCACGCCGACGGGATCCGGCCCGCGGTCGAGGAGGTCGCCGAGGAGCACGAGCCGGTCGCGGTCGCCCCGGTAGCCGACCTGGCCGAGGAGCGCCTCGAGCTCGGTCAGGCAGCCATGTACGTCCCCCACCACCACGGTGCGCACCCGAGGAGACATCCGCCGCAGTCTAGCCGCGCCGGGGCCGGCGATCCCGACCCCTCGC
>Ga0335076_10001685_pt1 | contig 21548 bp, 21 predicted proteins | sample Lox_Sample_25_FD_206717 | JGI IMG/M metagenome (GOLD analysis project Ga0335076, IMG submission 206717) | Soil microbial communities from Loxahatchee National Wildlife Refuge, Florida, United States - Lox_Sample_2.5 | ecosystem: Environmental > Terrestrial > Soil > Wetlands | place: USA... | reverse complement strand
CCGCTGCCGCGGCCGACCGCCAGCGCGCCGGCGCCGAGTGCTGCGGCCAACCCGGCGCTGCCGCCCAAGATCGGCCCGACGCCGCCACCGGTCGCGGTGCCGGCGGTCGCCCCCGTGATCCCGGCGCTCGCGCCGGCTCCCGCCGCGACAGCGCCATCACCAACCCAGCAGGCCGCCGCCGCGCCGCCGCCGGTCGCGGCGGCACCGACCCCGGTCGCGGCCCCCGCCGCCCCGGCGCCACGACCCGCCCCGGGCACCGCTGCGCCGCCCGCCAAGGCGACGCCCGCCGCCGTAACCTCGGGCGGCGGCTATCGGGTGCGCCTGGTGTCGGTCAAGTCGGAGAGCGAGACCGGGCACGAATGGACGCGCCTGCAGCAGCATTTCCCGCAACTCGCGTCGCTCCAGATGTCGGTGACGCGCGCCGACCTGGGCGAGAAGGGCGTATGGTACCGCATCCATGCCGGGCCATTGAGCGATGCCCAGGCGGCCAGCCAGCTGTGCGCCGCGATCACGGCCAAGGACAAGAGCCAGGGGTGCTTGGTTGTCAAACCCTAGGGCCGTCATCTACGGCCTGAGCGGACCGCGCATCACCCCCGAGGAACGCCGCTTCTTCGCCGCGATCGAGCCGCTCGGCTTCATCCTGTTCGCGCGCAACATCGGCGAGCCGGCGGCGGTGCGCGCGCTGATCGCCGAGTTGCGCGATCTGATCGAGCGGCCCGAGGCGCCGATCCTGATCGATCAGGAGGGCGGCCGGGTGCAGCGCCTCAAGCCGCCGCATTGGCGCGCCGCGCCGCCGGCCGCCCGCTTCGGCGCGCTCTATCGCGCGGCCCCGGAGCAGGGGCTTGAAGCCGCCCGGCTCAACGCTCAGTTGATCGCGATGGAGCTGGCCGAGCTGGGCATCACGGTCGACTGCGCGCCGGTGCTCGATCTGTCGGTGCCGGGCGCGCACGACGTGATCGGCGACCGCGCGTTCGACCGTGACCCCGCGGTGATCGCCGCGCTCGGCGCGGCCGCCTGCGCCGGCCTGCGCGCCGGCGGCGTCATGCCGGTGATCAAGCACGTGCCCGGCCACGGCCGCGCCCTGGTCGACAGCCATCTCGGCCTGCCGACGGTCGATGCGCCGCTCGAGCAGCTGGAGACCAGCGACTTCGAGCCGTTCCGCCGGGTCGGCGGCGGCCGCAACGGCGAGCGCTGCTGGGCGATGACCGCGCATATCGTGTTGCGCGCGGTCGATGCGAATGCCCCCGTGACCCACTCGGCCAAGGCGATCGAGCGCATCGTACGCGGCAGCATCGGGTTCGATGGCGTGCTGCTGTCGGACGACCTGTCGATGCAGGCGCTGCGCGGCGATCTCGAGAGCCGCGCCGCCGCCGCCCTGACGGCCGGCTGCGACGTCGTGCTCCACTGCAATGGCGACATCGAGGAGATGCGCGCGGTCGCACGGACGACCGGGCCGCTCAGCCGCGCCGCCCGCGCGCGCCTCGAGCGCGCCGCCGCGGCGCTGCCGGCGCCGGTGGCGCTCGACCGCGGCGCCCTGAGCGCGCGCCTCGACGGCCTGCTGGCGGCGGCCTGAGCGCCATGGATATCCAGAGATTCCTGTCTCAGGTGTCGATCTGGCTGATTCCCGGGGTGATCGCGATCACGCTGCACGAGGCGGCGCACGGCTTCGTCGCCTCCAGGCTGGGCGACGACACTGCGCTGCGCGCCGGGCGCGTCACCTTCAATCCGCTGCGCCACGTCGATCCGTTCGGCACCCTGGTGCTGCCCGGTCTGCTGCTGCTGGGGGGCGCGCCGTTCCTGTTCGGCTGGGCCAAGCCGGTGCCCGTGAACTTCTTCCGGCTGCGCGATCCCAAGCGCGACATGGTGTGGGTCGCCGCAGCGGGGCCGGGCATCAATCTCCTGATCGCCTACGTTTCGGCGCTGCTGATCTACACTGTCGCGTGGGTGCCGGCGTTCGTCGGCCGGTGGTGGGCCGCCAACTTGGTCAATTCCATCGAGATCAATCTCGTGCTGGCGATCTTCAACATGATCCCGCTGCCGCCGCTCGACGGCGGCCGGGTCGCCGTCGGGCTGCTGCCGCGCCCGCTCGCGCTGCCCTTGGCGCGGCTCGAGCGCTTCGGCCTGCTGATCCTGATCCTGGTCCTGTTCCTGGTGCCGTTCGCGGCGGCTCAGGCGGGCTACAATTTCAATCCGATCGCCTGGCTGCTGCAGCCCATGCTCAATGTGCTCGCCGGCGCGATCGCGACCTTGGCGGGGCTGCGATGAGCGACGTGACGCCGTTCCAGACTGGCGAGCCGAGCTTCGAGGAGGCCGCGCCCGAGGAGCGCCTGGTGCTCGATCTCGACGGCTTCGAGGGGCCCATCGATGTCCTCCTCACGCTGGCGCGCGAGCAGAAGGTCGATCTCACCAAGATCAAGATCGTGCCGCTGGTCGACCAGTATCTCGCCTTCATCGCCCAGGCGCGCCGCCTCAAGCTCGAGATCGCCGCCGACTATCTCGTGATGGCGGCTTGGCTCGCCTACCTGAAGTCGCGCCTGCTGCTGCCCGAGCCCCCCGAGGACGAGCCGTCGGGCGAGGAGATGGCGGCCAACCTGCAATTCCAGTTGCAACGGCTCGAAGCCATGCAGGAGGCCGGCGTCACGTTGCTGGCGCGCCCGCGGCTCGGCTGGGACGTGTTCCGCCGCGGCATGCCGGAGACCATCGAGCCCGACAAGACGCCGCGCTACGAGGCGACGCTCTACGACCTGCTGAAGGCCTATGCCGACCAGCGCCGGCGCGTCGAGGCGATCCAGACCCTGCGCATCGCGCCGACCGCGCTCTATTCGATCGAGGACGCCCTGGAGCGCCTGGAGGCCCGGCTCGGCCGCATGCCGGACTGGGAGGTCCTGTCGAGCTTCCTGCCCGAGAACCTGCGCGACCCGATCATCAGGCGCTCGGCCACCGCATCGACGTTTGCGGCGACGCTCGAGCTGGCCAAGCAGGGCAAGCTCCTGCTGCGCCAGCTCGAGACGTTCGGCCCGATCTATTTGAAAGCAGCCCCAATGGAGCCATCGTGACCGACGTCCCCTTTTCCGTCCGGCTGGTCGAGGCCCTGCTGTTCGCCAGCACCAAGCCGCTGACCGAGGACGAGCTGGCCGCGCGTCTGCCGGCCGACACCGACATCAAGGCCGTGCTGGCCGAGCTCGCCGCCCTCTACGAGGGCCGCGGAATCGCGTTGACCGCGGTGGCGGGCGGGTGGGCGATCCGCACCGCGCCCGACCTGGCGGCCGCGCTGCGCATCACGGTCGAGGTACCGCGCCGGCTGTCGCGCGCCGCCATGGAGGCGCTCGCCATCATCGCCTATCACCAGCCGGTGACGCGCGCCGAGATCGAGGAGATCCGCGGGGTTGCGCTCAGCAGGGGCACCCTCGACCTGCTGCTCGAGGTGGGCTGGATCAAGCCGCGCGGCCACAAGCAGACGCCGGGCCGGCCGGCGCTGTGGGTGACCACCGACGAGTTCCTGATGCATTTCGGCCTGGCCAACGTCGACGACCTGCCCGGCATCGAGGAGCTCAAGGCCGCCGGCCTGCTCGACCGCCGTCCCGCCATGACGACGATCGCGATGCGCGAGGCCGAGACGGGCCAGCCGGAGGACGACAGCGCGGAGGAGGCCGAGATCCAGGCCGAGCGCGATGAAGCCGCGGCGCGTGACGCCGACGCGGTCGCCGCGCTCGAAGCCGACGCCGAGGCCGAGACGCCGGCAGACGACGACGGCGACGAGGACGCCGACGACGAGGACGACGACGGGGCGCATCGCGCGGGCGCCGCGGAGACCGCCGGCATCGCGGCCGCGGCGGTCGGCGAGCCGGCCTGAGCGCCGATTTGTCGCCGCGCGGGGGCTTCCGCCGGGGCCGCCGACCACCCACCTGAAAGGCGTTCGGCGGCCCACGGCTGCGCGCTCGGGTGGCGTTGCGACCCCTGGCAAGGTCTGCCATAGTCCGGCCGCCCGGCGCACCGCCCGCGGCCGGCGCTTTTTCCCAGCCTGTCAGGTAATTCCGCGCAGCGCTTCATGTTCGATCTGGAATGGTCAAAGCTGCTGGTGATCGGCGTGGTCGCGCTCCTCGTGATCAAGCCCAAGGACCTGCCGAGGGCGCTCCGGACGGTGGGCTATTGGGTGCGCCACGCGCGCCAGGTCGCCAGCGAGTTCCAGAGCAGCATCGAGCAGATGGCGCGCGAGGCCGAGCTCGCCGACGTCAAGAAGGACATCGAGGACGCCACCCGGCAGGTCACCGCGGACCTCAACGCGAGCCTCGATCCGGCGGTCGACGTCGAGAAGCTGTTCAACGCGCCGGGGCCCGGCAGCGAGACCCCGTCGATCGGCGCGCCGACGGTGGAGAGCGCGAGCGCTGAGCCGGCCGCGACCGTCGCGCCGCCAACCGACGAGCCGACCCTGCCGTTCCCCGAGCCGCTGCCGCCGGCGCCGCCGGCAGCCTCCGCGCCGGCGCTCGAGCCGAGCGGCGCCAAGCCGGACCCGCACGACCGTGCCTGAGCCCGAAAACGACATCGACGACAAGAAGATGCCGCTGCTCGATCATCTGATCGAGCTGCGCAACCGGCTGATGTGGTCGGCGGTCACGCTCATCATCGTGTTCTTCGGCTGCTATTACTTCGCCAAGGACATCTACGGCTTCCTGACGCGGCCGCTCGCCGACGCGCTGTCCGGCGAGAGCGGCCGGCACATGATCTTCACCAACCTGACCGAGGCCTTCTTCACCTACATGAAGCTGGCGTTCTGGACCGCGACCTTCATTTCCTTCCCCATGATCGCGACCCAGCTGTGGATGTTCGTGGCGCCCGGGCTCTACCGCAACGAGCGGCGCGCCTTCCTGCCCTTCCTGATCGCCACGCCGATCCTGTTCTTCATGGGCGGCGCGATGGTCTACTACGTGATCTTCCCGCTGGCGTGGCGCTTCTTCATCAGCTTCGAGGTGCCGGGCGGCGACGGCGTGCTGCCGATCGAGCTGATGCCCAAGGTCAACGAGTACCTGTCGCTGGTCATGACCTTGATCTTCGCGTTCGGGCTGGCATTCCAGCTGCCGGTGCTGCTGTCGCTGCTGGCGCGCGTCGGGCTGGTGAGCGCGGCCGACATGGCCGCGAAACGGCGCTTCGCCTGGCTCGGCATCGCGGTGTTCGCCGCCATCTTCACGCCGCCCGATCCGCTCAGCATGATGAGCCTGGCGCTGCCCATGGTGGCGCTCTACGAGGCCTCGATCATCTCGGCCAAGCTCATCGAGCGCAATCGCGCCAAGCGCGAGGCCGCGGAGGCCGCGCAGTCGGCGTGACGCCGACGCCCCGCACATGACGGGCCTGGCGGCGCACGCGCAAGCGGTCGCCCGGGATCTCGAGCTGCTCGGGCTGCCGCCGCGCAACTGGCCGGCCGAGCTTCCGGGACCCGACGGCCGGCCCTTGATCGACGTCGTGGTGATCGGCGCCGGCATGTGCGGCATCGCGGTGGCGGCCGGATTGATCTTCAAGGGTGTGCGCAACCTCCGGGTGCTCGACGCCAGCCCGGCCGGACGCGAGGGGCCGTGGCTCACCTATGCCCGCATGGAAACCCTCCGTTCGCCCAAACATCTGCCTGGGCCAGCGCTCGGCATCCCGTCGCTGACCTTCCGCGCCTGGTACGAGGCGCAGCACGGCGCGGCGGGCTGGCAGGCGCTCTACAAGGTCTCGCGCGCCGATTGGATGGCCTATCTCGGCTGGCTCCAGGGCGTGCTCGCGCTGCCGATCGAGAACGACGCGCGGGTGACGCGGGTCCAGCCGGCGACCACGACGGTCGCGCTGACCGTCGAGGGGGCGGGCGGCACCCGCATCGTGCATGCGCGCCGCGTCGTGCTGGCGACCGGGCGCGGCGGTGCCGGCGGCCTCTACGTGCCCGACTTCGTCGACACCGGCCTGTGGCCCGATCTGGCGGCGCAAGCCAACGAGCCGATCGACTTCGATCGCCTGCGCGGTCGGCAGGTCGCCGTGCTCGGCGGCGGTGATGCCGCCTGGGACAATGCCGCGACCGCGCTCGAGGCGGGCGCCGCGCGGGTCGACATGTATGTGCGTCGGCGGGTGCTGCCGCAGGTCAACAAGGGCCGGGGCGCGGCGCTGCCCGGCTTCTTCATCGGCATCGGCGCGCTCGACGACGCCGACCGCTGGGCCCTGATGGTCTACCGCGATGACCATGCGCCGCCGCCGCCGCACGAGACCGTGCTGCGCACGATCCGCCAGCCCGGCTTTCACATCCATCTCGGCGCGCCGGTCAGCGCCGCGACACGCGCCGGCGACCGGGTCGCGCTGCGGGTTGGCGATACGGCGGTCCCGGATGCCGATTTCCTGATCGTCGGCACCGGTTTCCGCATCGATCTTGGCCGGTGCGTCGAGCTCGCCGCGCTGGCGCCCGACATCGCCAGCTGGGGCGACCGCTACGATCCGCCGCCGGCGCTGCGCCGGCCCGAGCTGGCGCGCCATCCTTATCTCGGCTCCGGCTTCGAGCTACAGCGCGGTCGCCCCGAGGCTCCCGCGGCGCTCGAGCGGATCCACGTCTTCAACATCGCGAGCCTCGCCAGCGAGGGCTCGGTGTCGAGCGAGATCCCGGGGATCAATTACGGCGCCGAGCGCTTGACCGCGGCGATCGCCGCGGCGCTGTTTCGCGAGGATTTCGGCCACATGATGCGCGAGCTCGAGGCGTTCGCCGAGCCCGAGCTGGCCGGCACGCCGTTCTTCGCGCCCGAGTAGAGGAGATCCGCGTGCCCCGCTTGCCGCATCGCCCCCGCCGCGCCGGTGGACCCGGCGCGCGCAAGCCCGTATATAACCGGGCAATTTCGCTAAACCGCGCTCGTTGACTGTTCGATGCACGATATCGCCCTGATCCGCTCCGATCCGGCCGGGTTCGATGCCGGCCTGGCGCGCCGGGGCCTCGCGCCGACGTCCGCCCACGCGCTCCAGCTCGATGCCAGGCGGCGGGCGGTCCAGACCGAGCTCCAGACCCTCCAGCAACGCCGCAACGAGGCCTCGCGCGCGATCGGCCAGGCGCGCGCCAAGGACCTGGACACGACCGCGCTCGAGGACGAGGTCGCGAGCATCAAGGGCCGCATGCCCGAGCTCGAACTCGAGGCGCGCACGTTCGGCGACGAGCTGCAGGCGCTGCTCGCGATGCTGCCCAACCTGCCGGCCGCCGATGTGCCGGACGGCCCCGACGAGACCGCCAATGTCGAGCTGCGACGCGTCGGCGCACCACGCCGCTTCGATTTCACCGCCAAGGACCATGCGGCGCTCGGCGAGGCGCTCGGCATGATGGACTTCGAGGCCGCGGCGCGGCTTTCGGGCGCGCGTTTCGTCGTCCTCAAAGGGGGCCTGGCGCGGCTCGAGCGCGCGATCGCGCAACTGATGCTCGATCTGCACACGGGCGAGTTCGGCTACACCGAGATCGCCCCGCCGGTGCTGGTGCGCGACGAGACGCTCTACGGCACCGGCCAGCTGCCCAAATTCGCCGAGGACCAGTTCCGCACCACCAGCGGGCTGTGGCTGATCCCGACCGCCGAGGTGCCGCTGACCAACCTGGCCGCCGAGCAGATCCTCGATGCCGCCAGCCTGCCGCTGCGCCTGACCGCTTATACGCCGTGCTTCCGTCAGGAGGCCGGCGCGGCCGGGCGCGATACGCGCGGCATGATCCGCCAGCACCAGTTCTCCAAGGTCGAGCTGGTGTCGGTGTGCCGGCCCGACCAGTCGGAGGCCGAGCACGAGCGCATGACCGGTTGCGCAGAAGCGGTCTTGAAGCGCCTCGAGCTGCCGTTCCGCACGATCGTGCTGTGCACCGGCGACATGGGCTTCGCCGCGCGCAAGACCTATGACATCGAGGTCTGGCTGCCCGGGCAGAGCGCCTATCGCGAGATCTCGAGCTGCTCCAACTGCGGCGACTTCCAGGCCCGCCGCATGCGCGCGCGCTGGCGCGAGGCCGGCGGCAAGCAGACCCAGTTCGTCCATACGCTGAACGGCTCGGGCCTGGCGGTCGGCCGCACGCTGATCGCCGTGATGGAGAACTACCAGCAGGCCGACGGCACGATCGCGGTGCCGGCGGCGCTCCAGCCCTACATGGGCGGCCTCGATGTGCTTCGTCCCGCATGACGGCATCTCGTCCGCTGTCCCTCAAGGCGGCGCGCATCCTGCTCACCAACGACGACGGCATTGCGGCGCCCGGCCTGAAGGCGCTCGAGCGGATCGCGCGCCAGCTGTCGCGCGACGTCTGGGTGGTCGCGCCCGAGCTCGAGCAGAGCGGGGCGGGACACAGCCTGACCTTGCGCCGGCCGCTGCGCATCCGCGAGCTCAAGCGCCGGCGCTTCGCGGTCGACGGCACGCCGACCGACGCGGTGCTGCTCGCGGTCAACCAGATCATGCGCGAACACAAGCCCGACCTCGTGCTGTCGGGGGTCAATCGCGGCGGCAATCTGGGCGAGGACATCACCTATTCGGGCACCATCGCGGCGGCCATGGAGGCGACCCTGCTGGGCGTGCCCGCGATCGCGCTCAGCCTCGAGGTGGTGAGCGGCCAGCCGGTGCGCTGGGACACCGCCGAGGCGCACGCGCCGCGCGTGATCCGCGCGCTCGCCGCCGCCGGCTGGCCGGCCAACGTGCTCATCAACGTCAACTTTCCCAACCGGGCGCCCGACCGGGTCGGCAAGATGCTGGTCGCCCGCCAAGGCCGCCGCAAGATCGGCGACGAGCTGGGCGAGCGGCTCGATCTGCGCGGCGAGCGCTACTACTGGATCGGCCCGATGCGCTCCGAGGAGCCGACCCGCAAGGGCACCGACCTGGCGGCGGTCCATGACGGCCGCATCGCGGTGACGCCGCTGCATCTCGACCTGACCCACGGTGCCACCGCGCGCCACCTGGAGCGGGCGCTGTCATGAAGAAGGATCCGCGGATCGCCGATCTGATCGCGGTGCTGCGCGAGACCGGCATCACGGACGACAAGGTGCTGGGCGCGCTCGAGCGCATCCCGCGCCACCTGTTCGTGCCGTCGACCTTCCAGGACCACGCCTACGACAACACCGCGCTGCCGATCGGCCACGGCCAGACGGTCAGCCAGCCGCAGATCGTCGCCATGATGACCGCGGCGCTCGACCTCAACCACCGCTGCAAGGTGCTCGAGATCGGTACCGGCTCGGGCTACCAGACCGCGGTGCTGGCGCGCCTGTGCCGGCACGTGTTCACGATCGAGCGCCATCCGGCGCTGCTCGAGGGCGCCCAGGCGCTGCTCAAGACCTTGCGGATCCACAACGTCACGAGCCTGGCGGGCGACGGCAACCTGGGCTGGCCCGACCAGGCGCCGTTCGACCGCATCATCGTGACGGCGGCGGCCGAGGACGAGGTGCCGCCGGCGCTGATCGACCAGCTCGGACCGCGCGGCATCATGGTCGTGCCGGTCGCCCGCAGCGCCATCGACCAGCGGCTGGTCCGGCTGGCGCGCACCCCCGACGGGCTCGAGACCACCGATCTCGGCGGGGTCCGGTTCGTGCCCCTGGTCAGCGAGCACGACGCCGATCGGCCGCAGCCGCTCACCAAGGCGATCGCCCGGTTGCGCCGCCGGCCGTGATGGCGCGCGGCGGCGGTTGAGGCAGACTCGAATCTCCTTTACACTAGATCTTGTGAAATTCGCGCGGAGTCTTCCACAACGGGGGGTATCGACCGCGGCGCTGGTCGGCTTGCTGGCGCTCGCCGCGTGCGGTCGCCACGAGCCGCCGGCACCCGTCGACATCTACCCGGCCAGCCGGAGCCCGGGGGCGGCGCCCGGCACCGCGGCGGTCGCGCCCGCGTACCCGCCGGCTGCGCCGGCGCCCCAGCCGCGCCTGGGCGCCCGCGACACGGTCTACGTGGTCGAGCGCGGCGACACCGCCTACGCGGTGGCCCGGCGCTTCGACATTCCGGTCAAGTCGATCATCGACGCCAACAACCTGCAGCCGCCCTACGGCGTGGTCGCCGGCCAGCGCCTGGCGATCCCGCAGCCGCGCGCGCATCTGGTGGTCGCCGGCGACACGGTCCAGAGCGTCTCGCATCGCTATGGGGTCGACGTCAGTGCGCTGGTGCGCGCCAACGATCTGCCGCCGCCCTACGCGCTGCGCCCCGGCCAACGCCTGGCCTTGCCGGCGTCGGTCGCCGGCACGCCCGCCGCGCCCCAGGTCGCGGTGGCGCCGCCGCCGGCGCTGGCGGCCGCGGCATCCCCACCGCCGCCGACCTCGGGCGCGCGCGCCGTCGAAGTCGCCGCCCTGGCGCCGCCGAGCGGACCGCCGCCGCGTCTGTCCGCCGCCCCGGTCGCCGCCCCGGTCGCCACGGCTCCCCCACCCCCACCGGCACCGCCGGCGCCCGTGGTCGCCGCGGCGCCGCCGGCGCCGGTCGCCCCGCCCAAGCCGCCGACCGCGCTCGCGGTGGACAAGCCGGCGGCTCCCCCGGCACCGGCGCCGGCGCCCGTGGCGCCGCCGCCGCCGGCCGCCGCCGCGGCTCGAGAGCCCGCGCCGGAGCCCACCACCGAGCGTCCGCCACAGCTCGCCGCCGTCGCCGCGCCCAAGCCGGAGGACGCCGCGCCGGCTGCGACCCCGGCGCCGCCGCCGCCCACCGAGCCGCCGGCCGTCGAGCCCACGGTCGCGGCGCCGCCGCACGACACCACGCCGGTCGGGCCGCCACCGCCGCGCGCCGGCAAGACCTTCCTGTGGCCGCTGCGCGGCCGCGTGATCGCGACCTACGGCGAGCAGGGCCGCGGGCTGCACAATGACGGCATCAACATCGCGGCGCCGCGCGGCACGCCGATCCGCGCCGCCGAGAACGGCGTGGTCGCCTATGCGGGCAACGAGATCCGCGGCTTCGGCAACCTGCTGCTGATCCGGCACGCCGGCGGCTACATGACGGCGTACGCGCACGCCGACACGCTGCTGGTCAAGCGCGGCGACACGGTGCATCGCGGCCAGGTGATCGCGCGGGTCGGCGCGACCGGCAGCGTGACCGAGCCGCAGCTCCACTTCGAGATCCGCGAAGGCAGCCAGCCGGTCGACCCGCAACGTTTCCTGGGCAGCCCGTCGGCTTAGAGGCTTTAACCGGGGCGCGCCGAGCAGCGCGTCAGGAGATCCGAACGGGCCGGCAGGTCTTGGCCGCGCCCGCCGCCGACGCCATAGGGCGCGGGCGGCCGCAGGCTGACGCACGACGCGCGCGCATCGCCGGCGCTGCCGTAGTCGGGCACGGCCTGGCCGCGGTCGACACAGCCGCCGAGCGCGATCGCCACGCCGAGCCATCGGAGCAGGTACGCCGCCATGCCGACCCAACGTCGGCTGGCGGCGCGGCGTTCGACCGGTCAGCCGAGGCGCTTACCGAGCGCGCCGGCGAGATCCTGAATGAACTGCCAGGCGACCCGGCCCGAGCGGCTGCCGCGCGTCACCGACCATTCGTTGGCGCGCGCGTGCAACTCGTCGGTCGGCAGGTCGAGCCCGTAGCTGCGGGCATAGCCCTCGACCATGGCGAAGTAGGTCGCCTGGTCGCAGGCATGGAAGCCGAGCCACAAGCCGAAGCGGTCGGACAGCGACACCTTCTCCTCGACCGCCTCGCCGGGATTGATCGCGGTCGAGCGCTCGTTCTCGATCATGTCGCGCGACAACAGATGCCGGCGGTTTGAGGTCGCGTAGAAGATGACGTTGGCGGGACGGCCCTCGATGCCGCCCTCGAGCACCGCCTTGAGGGACTTGTAGCTGGTGTCGCCGCCGTCGAACGACAGATCGTCGCAGAACAGGATGATGCGGCGGGGCGCCGCGCGCAGCTCGTGGAGCAGCGCCGGTAGGCCGGCGAGGTCCTCGCGATGGATCTCGACCAGCGCCAGGCGAACCGTCGACTCGGCATTGACGGCGGCGTGGATCGCCTTGACGAGCGAGCTCTTGCCCATCCCGCGGGCGCCCCACAGCAGCGCGTTGTTGGCCGGCAGGCCCGCCGCGAAGCGGCGCGTGTTCTCGAGCAGGCTGTCGCGCTGGCGCTCGATGCCGGCGAGCAGCGACAGGTCGACCCGGCTGACCGTCGGCACCGGGGTCAGGCGCTGGCCCTCGGCATGCCAGACGAAGGCGTCGGCCTGGGTCAGATCGACCGCGGCGCCGGCGGACGGCGCCAGGCGCTCGAGCGCGTCGGCGATGCGGGTGAGCAGGGGCAGCAGCTGGGGATCCATGGCGATCGGGGTCGTTCCGGGGCGGTCGGGCGGTTCGCGTCGGGGGGCGACCATACACGGCCGGCCGAAGCCGGGCCATGGGGCGGCCGCGCAGGGCACCGGCGCGCCGGCCGCATCCCGGGTTGCGTCTCGGGTTGCGTCTCGGGTTGCGTCCGGGGCGGCCGCCGCTATAGTCCGCCGGCCACGCAGGAGCCCCGGCAGCGCCGGACCCGGCCAAGGCGGTCCAGGCACCAGCACGACAAGAGGAGACCAACGGCGTGTTGCTGATTTCACCGGCCTATGCCCAGGCCGCCGGTGCCGGCGGCGGGTTCGACCTGATGACGTTCGCGCCCCTGATCGCGATCTTCGTGGTGTTCTACTTCATGCTGATCCGGCCGCAGCAGAAGAAGGCCAAGCAGCACCGCGAGCTGCTGACCCAGCTGCGCCGGGGCGACCGGGTCGTCACCGGCGGCGGCATCATCGGCACGGTGTCCAAGGTGGTGAACGACAGCGAGCTGCAGGTCGAGATCGCCGAGGGGGTGCGCGTGCGCGTGCTGCGCTCGACGGTCACGGACGTGCTGGCCAAGACCGAGCCGCGGCCGGCCGACGACGCCGACAGCGCCGACAAGACCGACAAGGCCAAGAAGACCGGCACCAAGGACAGCTAGCCAGCGCGCCGGGCCGGCTTCGTCATACGGAGGGTACCGGCATGGACGTCACGCCGCTGATTCCCGCCGGACGCCAATACATCGAAGGCTATGGCGGCGGCCGCTTCCGGATCAGCGGCGTCGTGCATGACGGCCCCGTGCTGGTGTTGCGCGACCGCACCCTGCCGTGGGCGGTCGCCGACATGGCGGCGCTCACCCCCGACAGCCTGGCTCCGGTGATCGAGGCGGCCGATGTTGCCGTGCTGCTGCTCGGCTGTGGCGCCCGCATGGCGCTGGTGCCCGCAGCGGTGCGCGAGCGCCTGCGCGCCGCCGGCATCGTGATCGAGCCGATGGACACCGGCGGCGCCTGCCGGACCTACAACGTGCTGTTGTCGGAGGACCGGCAGGTCGCCGCCGCGCTGATTCCCGTCGCCTGACGCGCCGGCGTCAGCCCTTCAGGTTCTTGGCGACGAAGTCCCAGTTGACCAGATGGTCGAGGAACGCCTGCACGAAGTCGGGCCGGCGGTTCTGGTAGTCGAGATAGTAGGCGTGCTCCCACACGTCGCAGGTGAGCAATGCGGTCTGGCCGTGCACCATCGGCAGGTCGGCGTTGGCGGTCTTCATGATCTTGAGCGCGCCCCGGTCGCCCTTGTCGGCGACCAGCCAGGCCCAACCGCTGCCGAACTGGGTGACCGCGGCCTCCTTGAACTGGGCCTTGAACTTGTCGAGGCCGCCGAACGCGCTGTCGATCGCGCTCGCGACGTCGCCGGTCGGCTTGCCGCCGCCTTGCGGCTTCATGCACTGCCAGAAGAAGGTGTGGTTCCAGACCTGCCCGGCATTGTTGAAGATGCCGGTCTGTGTCGGGTCCTTCGCCGACTCCATGATCAGGGCTTCGAGCGGCAGCTGCGACTTCGGCCCGTCCTTGACGAGGTTGTTCAGGGCGGTGACGTAGGCCTGATGATGCTTGCCGTGATGGAACTCGAGCGTCTTCGCGGAAATGTGCGGCTGCAGCGCCTCGGCGGGGTAGGGAAGCGGCGGAAGCTGGAATGCCATGGGGACCTCTCAGGCAACAAAGCGGGGGGTGCCGCCGCGACCTCGATCCGCGCCGGCACCTCAAACGAGAACGGAGGCGCATGCGCCCCCGTTCTGCCTTACCCCGATTTGTTGTCGCGCCGATTACGATCGGATGTCAGATCGGCGCGGCACGCCGGCTTCAGAAGATGTTCTGCGCCGACACCATCATGAACAGCATCGGGATCGACGCCATGGTGTTGAAGCGTGAGGCGAGGCCGGCCTTGCGCGCGGCCTTCGGCCGCTCCTCGGCGCTGACCTCGATCAGGCCCATGACCTTCTGCTGGTTGGGCCAGATGATGAACCACACGTTGAACGCCATGATGAGGCCGAGCCACATGCCGACACCGATCGCGCGATCCTTGGCCACGCCGTCGATGAAGCCGAGCGCCAGCGCGTCGCCGACGTAGCCGTTGAGCCACGCCAGGATCAGGCCGGTCACGGCGGTCGACAGCGCCGCCCAGCGGAACCAGAACAGGGCCGCCGGCAGAATGAACTTCACGATTGTCGGCCGCTGCTCGGTCGGGATCTTCGGCATGGTCGGCGTCTGGACGAAGTTGAAGTACCAGAGCAGGCCGATCCACATGACGCCGCTCAGCACGTGCAACCAGCGGAAGAAGAAGGCCCACCAGCCGTAGTCGATATGCAGCGCGTTGACCAGCGCGGCCAGCACGACGGCGAGTATCACGCCGCACAGCACGGTCTGGCCCAAGCTGTCGAAGGGATTCTTCATGAGACGCCCCCACTTGATATTGTGGGTGGCATTATAACGGGTCGCTGCGGATTTGACACAAGCGGCTGCGATCGCGACGCACTGCGTGCGCTGACCGAGCGGCGGGCAAGCCCCGATTCAGCGTGCCGTGAGGCCCCGCGGGCGATCGCCGGCGCGCCACCCGCGCGTGCGGCCGCCGCGCCGCGCGAATCGGCGGGTCGTGCGAATCGGCGCGCGGTCAGGCGACGTGCGGCACCTCGTCGTAGCTGTGCTGCGGCGGCGGCGAGCTGACGGTCCATTCCAGCGTGGTGGCGCCGGCGCCCCACGGGTTGGCACCGATGCGGCGCCCCGCCACCAGGGTTTGGACGACGATGAAGACGAACAGCAGCGTCGAGGCGTAGGAAATATACGCGCCGATCGACGCCACGAAGTTCCACCCGGCAAACACGCTGGCGTAGTCCGGGATGCGCCGCGGCATGCCGGCGAGCCCGAGGAAATGCATCGGGAAGAAGGTCAGGTTGACGCCGATGAAGGTGGTCCAGAAATGGATCCGGCCGAGCGTCTCGTCGTACTGCCGCCCCGACATCTTGCCGATCCAGTAGTAGAAGCCGGCGAACAGGCCGAACACCGAGCCCAGGCTCAGCACGTAATGGAAATGCGCGATCACGTAGTAGGTGTTGTGCAGCGCGATGTCGAGCCCGGCATTGGCCAGCACGATGCCGGTGACGCCGCCGATCGTGAACAGGAAGATGAAGCCGATGGCGAACAGCATCGGCGTCTTGAACTCGATCGAGCCGCCCCACATGGTCGCGATCCACGAGAAGATCTTGATGCCGGTCGGCACCGCGATCACCATCGTGGCGGCCGCGAAGAAGGCGCGGGTGTCGACGTCGAGCCCGACCACGAACATGTGATGCGCCCACACGATCGTGCCGATGAAGCCGATCGCGATCATGGCATAGACCATGCCGAGGTAGCCGAAGACCGGCTTCTTGGAGAAGGTCGAGACGACCTGGCTGATGATGCCGAAGGCCGGCAGGATCATGATGTAGACTTCGGGATGGCCGAAGAACCAGAACAGGTGGAGGAAGAGGATCGGATCGCCGCCGCCGGCGGCGTCGAAGAAGCTGGTGCCGAAATTGCGGTCGGTCAGCAGCATGGTGAGCGCGCCGGCGAGCACCGGCAAGGCGAGCACGAGGAGCACCGCGGTCACCAGGATGCTCCAGACGAACAGCGGCAGCTTGTGCATCGACATGCCCGGGGCGCGCATGTTCAGGATGGTGGTGATGAAGTTGAGCGCACCGAGGATCGAGGAGGCACCGGCGAGATGGAGCGACAGGATCGCCATGTCGACCGAGGGGCCCGGATGCGCCGCGCCGCTCGACAGCGGGGGATAGAGGGTCCAGCCGACGCCGGCGCCTTCGCCGACCAGCGCCGAGCCGCACAACAACAGGAACGACGGCACGAGCAGCCAGAACGAGATGTTGTTGAGGCGCGGGAAGGCCATGTCGGGCGCGCCGATCATGAGCGGCACGAACCAGTTGCCGAAACCGCCGATCAGCGCCGGCATGACCATGAAGAAGATCATGGTGAGGCCGTGCGCGGTGATCAGAATGTTGTAGACATCCGGGTTGCTGCCGATGATCTGGAGGCCCGGCTCCTGGAGCTCCATGCGCATCACGATCGACAGCGCGCCGCCGATCAGGCCGGCGCACACCGCGAAGCCCAGATAAAGCGTTCCGATGTCCTTGTGATTGGTCGACATCAGCCAGCGGCGCCAGCCGGCATAGCCGATCGCGTGGCCGTCGCCGTGATGCGCATGGGCATCGGACCGATATGCCATGGGGGTGCCCCGAACGTGATCCCGCCGCAGGGGGAACGGACGGCGACGGCCGCATGGTCCCTGCCGGCCGCCTGAACGGACCGCCAGAATGCCGCAGCCCGCCTTGTCCTATTGCGCCGAGCAGGTGCGGCGCTACGACCGCGACCGCTTCCTGACCGCGTTGTTCGCGCCGGAAGCGAGGCGAGAGGACCTGTTCGCGCTCTACGCCTTCAATCTCGAGATCGCCAAGATCCGAGAGACCGTGCGCGAGCCGATGCTCGGGCGCATCCGCCTGCAATGGTGGCGCGAGACCCTGGCGGGGTTCGACGACGGCACGGTGCGTGCGCACGCGGTCGCCGCGCCGCTGGCCGAGACCGTGAAGCGATGCCGCCTGCCGGCCGAGCCATTCGACACGCTGCTCGAGGCGCGCGAGCGCGACGTCGAACCCGACCCGCCCGCCGACCTCGCCGCGCTCGAGGCTTACGTGGCGGGCAGCGCCGGCAGCCTGATCGAGCTGGCGCTCGATGTACTGGCGGTGGATCAGCCGGCGGCGCGCGAGGCGGCGCGCCATGTCGCGATCGCACACGGTCTGGTCGGGCTGCTGCTGGCGGTACCGTTCCGCGCCGCCCACGGCCGCGTCGACCTGCCCCGGGACCTGCTCGACCAGGCCGGCCTGCATCCCGACGCCGTCAAGGAAGGCGGCGACCCGCGGCTCGCGGAGGTCGTGCGCGCGGTCGCCGCACCGGTCGCGCAGCACCTCGCCGCAGCCCGCGCACACCGTCGCGAAGTCTCGCGCGCGGCGCTACCCGCGTTGCTGCCGGCGCTGATCGCCGAGCGCAAGCTGGTGCGCCTGGCAGCCGCCGGCCACGACCCGTTTTCTCCGGCGCTCGGGCGACCCGACGGCAGCCTGTCGCTGCGGCTGGCCTGGGCGGCTTGGCGCGGCCGCTACTGAGCGGCGCGCGTCGCCTGGAACGCGCTCGAGCGCTGCGCCTCGGCGACGAAGCGCGCGGCGTCCTCGGCGAGCAGCAGCCGGTCGGCGACCAGCGCGTAGGCCGCATCGCTCAGCCGGCGCACGAAGCTCGCCTGGTCGCCATAGCGTTCCGCGAGCGAGGGTCGCGGATCGCCGGTGCGCTCGCGCTCGGCGCGGGTGCGCGCGAACGCCGCATAGCTGCCGTCGCGATCGCACAGCTCGCCCTCGGGGTAGGGCGCCTTGTAGAGGTTCCAGCCCGTGTAGGTGGCGAGCGGCACCGCGATATCGGGTAGCCGCACGCCGCCGAGCTCGTTGCCGTCGGCATCGACCTGCGAGACCAGCGTCCGGTAGGGCTGCGTGCCCTCGGTCGGCGCGACCCAATCCTGCAGCGGCGCGATCCGGTTGGCGAGCGTGGTGGCCGCCAAGCCGGGAATCGCGGGCAGCGCCAGGGCGTCGGCCGGGACCAGCGTGCGGTCCGCCAGCGTCGGCACCCGGCTGGACGGCGGCGCGACACCCTCGACCCATTGGTCGAGCGCGACCACGAGCGCGCGCAGCAGCGGCCCGGAGCTGTGGGGATTGCGCGCATTCGCGCACGGACCCGGCGCGCTCGACAGGTGCGCCTTGCCGCCATGCTGCGTGCCCGCGTTCATGTAGACCCGCGTGGTCGGCGGCAGCGCCAGGTCCCGCGTGCCGAGCGGATCGGTGTGCAGCAGCGAGGCGCCCTTCTGGCGGTACTCGGTCGAGGTGTTGACCTCGATCAGCAGCGGATCCGAGCCGTCGTTGCGCAGCAGGCTGCCGGTCGCGCCGGTGATCGGGTCGCTCACCGTCGCGCTCGAGAACGGGAACCAGTTCTCCGGGAAGTCGTGGTCCTCGTGCTGCGTCGCGGTGCGGAACGGCTGGGCGAACGCGTGGTTGGCGAACACCTTGCCGATGCCGGCGATATGGCTCAGCACGCCGTCGAACACCTTGCCGCCGTCCGGGGCCCGGTTCATGCCGAGCTCGATGAAGTGGCGCAGATAGCGGCCGCTCTGCGAGATTCCGAAGCCGAGCGCGGTGCGCGTGCCCGCCGTGCCGAGCCGCGCGTCGGCCGCGTCGTGGCGCAGATAGGCGACCAGGTCGCGGGTCGCCGCGTAACCGATGCCCGACACCCACGGGTCGCGCGCCGGATAGCGCACGTCGTAGAGACTGCCGGGCTCGAAGCGCGTGCCGTCGGGCAGCAGCTTGATGGTGCGGTTGTCGACATAGGCCCAGCCGGTCGCCGGGATGGCTTGTGCCGCATCGGCGGCGCGCCGGCGCACCGTCAGGCTGGTGAGCGCCGGGTCGAGATCGTTGGCCGCATAGCTCAGCGGCACCGTGAGGCGGTCGACCGGCACGACGCGCACGCCGACCATCATCTCGTCCCGGACGGTCTGCACGATCGGCCCCCCGGTATCGCGCGCGACCGGCACCCGGATCGTCATGCCGTGATTGGCGCGCGGCGCGTCGGGATCCCAGCCGCTCCACACCAGGGTGAAGCCGAGGCGCAGCAACAGCGCGTTGCCGGCGTCGGCCGCGGTCCGCGGATCGTTGAACGCCGTCGGCGAGCTTTCGAGCGCGTCGTGCAGGTACGACGGCAGCAGCTTCTTGCCGCGGTTGGTGACCTCGTAGAGGAGCTTGTGGTTGCCCCTGGTCGGGTCGGCGGGGCGCAGCAGGAAGACGTCGGTGTCGTACTCGACCATGCCGCGCGCGTTCACGGGTGCCTTTGCGAGATTGACGATCGGCGCGTTGGCGGGGTCGCGCGGATCGAGCTCGCCGTACGCGATGCCGGTGACGCGTTCGTAGGCGCCGGCGCTGCCGAAGGTCGCGCCGTCGGCGAACGGCTCGACCGCCTGGATCTCGATGCGGGTGATGCGGGCCTCGGCCGTGCCGCCGGCGAGCGCCAGCAGAACGCCGCAGGCGGCGAAAGACGCACGCGCCATGGTTCCCCCCGGATCTAGAGAAAGTCGCGCAGGATCGCCAGGAAGGCGTCCAGCTTGTCGTGATGCACCCAGTGGCCGGCGCCCTCGATCAGCTCGACCCGGGCGGTCTTGAAATGCGCGGCGCGGCCGTCCTCGAGCGGGTTGGAGGCCCAGCTCTCCCGGCCGTAGACCAGCAGGGTCGGGCAGGCGATGTTCGCCCACAGGGTCTCGATCTCGGCGTTGGTCAGGTCGACCGGCGGCCGCGCGCGCACGCGGTTGTCGAACTTCCAGCTGTAGGTGCCGTCCTCGTTCTGGTTGACGCCGTGCTGGGTGAGATGGCGCGCCTGCTCGGGCGACAGGTGCTTGTTCTCCTCCTGCATGCGCTTGAAGGCGTCCTCGATCGAGTCGTAGCGGCGCGCCATGCGGCCGGCGAGGCCGCGCTGCTCCTCGATCCAGCTGCGCAGCCGCGCGGTCACGGGCTGGCGTGCGCGCTCGGCGAGGATCTTGGGTGACGGGCCGAGCCCCTCGATGGCGACCAGCTTGCGCACCGCCTCGGGGTAGGTGCCGGTGTAGCGCAGCGCGATGTTGCCGCCCAGCGAGTGCGCCACGATGGTGACCGGGGCGAGCTCCTGCTGGTGGATCAGCTGGGCGAGGTCGTAGACGTAGTTCGCCATCGAATAGACGCCGTCGAGCGTCCACTGGCTGTCGCCGTGGCCGCGCAGGTCGGGCGCGATGATGTGCCAGTCGTGGCGCAGCTCGGCGGCGACCCAGTCCCAGTTGCGGCAATGGTCGCGTCCGCCATGGACCAGCAGCAGCGGCGGCGCGTCCGGGTTGCCCCAGTCGACATAGTGCAGGCGCAGGCGCTGCGAGACGTAGATCCCCGAGGTCGGGCCGGCGGGATGATCGGTCGCGGTCGTCATTTGTCGATCATTCCGCGGCGGCGGCGCTCGGCGCAAGCCAGCGCGTCAGGTCGGCGAGCGCGCGGCGCGTCACGGCGTGCTTGCGGTCGCGTCCGCGCGCCTTGGCGTCGAGCGGCGGGAACAGGCCGAAATTGACGTTCATGGGCTGGAAGGTCACGGCATCCGCGCCGCCGGTGATGTGGGCGAGCAGCGCGCCCAGCGCGGTGGTCGGCGGCGGCGGCACCATCGCGACGCCTTGACGCTGGGCGGCGGCGAAGCGGCCGGCCAGCAGCCCGATCGCGGCGCTCTCGACATATCCCTCGACCCCGGTGATCTGGCCGGCAAAGCGCAAGCGCGGCTGCGCGCGCAGGCGCAGCGCGCCATCGAGCAGGCGCGGCGAGTTCAGGAAGGTGTTGCGATGCAGGCCACCGAGCCGCGCGAACTCGGCGCGTGCCAGCGCCGGGATCATGCGGAAGATGCGCACCTGCTCGGCGTGCTTCAGCTTGGTTTGGAAGCCGACCAGGTTGTAGAGCGTGCCGAGCGCGTTGTCCTGGCGCAGCTGCACCACCGCGTAGGGCCGCCGGCCGGTGCGCGGGTCGGTCAGCCCGACCGGCTTCATCGGGCCGTAGCGCAACGTGTCGGGTCCGCGCGCCGCCATCACCTCGATCGGCAGGCAACCCTCGAAATACGGCGTCGAGCTCTCCCAGTCCTTGAACTCGGTCTTGTCGCCGGCGAGCAGCGCCGCGACGAAGGCCTCGTAGCCGTCGCGCTCGAGCGCGCAATTGATGTAGTCGGCGCCGTCGCCGCCCGGTCCGGCCTTGTCGTAGCGCGACTGCTTCCAGGCGAGCTCCATGTCGATCGTGTCGCGATGCACGATCGGCGCGATCGCGTCGAAGAACGCCAGGCTGGCCTCGCCGGTCAGCGCGCGGATGGCGTCCGCCAGCGCCGGCGCGGTCAGCGGACCGGTCGCCACGATCACGCTGTCCCAGTCGGGCGGCGGCAGTCCGGCGATCTCGCCGCGCACCAGGCGCACGTTCGGATGATCGGCGAGCGCCGCCGTCACGGCGCCGGCAAACGCCTGGCGGTCGACCGCGAGCGCGCCGCCGGCGGGCAGCTTGGCGCAATCGGCGCAGCGCAGGATCAGCGAGCCGCAGCGCCGCATCTCCTCGTGCAGCAGCCCGACCGCGTTGTGCTCGGCATCGTCGGAGCGGAACGAGTTCGAGCACACCAGTTCGGCCAGCGCGTCGGTCTGGTGCGCCGCGGTGCGCACCGCCGGCCGCATCTCGTGCAG
>Ga0335076_10001683_pt1 | contig 21556 bp, 20 predicted proteins | sample Lox_Sample_25_FD_206717 | JGI IMG/M metagenome (GOLD analysis project Ga0335076, IMG submission 206717) | Soil microbial communities from Loxahatchee National Wildlife Refuge, Florida, United States - Lox_Sample_2.5 | ecosystem: Environmental > Terrestrial > Soil > Wetlands | place: USA... | reverse complement strand
ACCTGCTGAAGCCCAAGCGCGGCGGCGCGCGCGGCCGCAAACTCGATGGCGAGCGGGATGCCGTCGAGACGCCTGCAGATGGTGGCGATCGCCGCAAGATTCTCTCCTTGCGGCAAGAAGCTTGCATCCAGCGCCGTCGTCCGAGCGATGAAAAGCTGCACGGCGCTGCGTCCCAGGAGAGTGTCCGGCGCCTCCTCTTGCCGCGGCGGCACGTCGAGCGGCGGCACGCGGTAGACATGTTCACCCTCGATCCGCAGCACCTCGCGGCTCGTCGCCAGAATCGTCGTGTCGGGACAGAGTCGCGTGATCGTTTCCGCCAATTCGGCCGCCGCGTTGATGACGTGCTCGCAATTGTCGAGAACCAGGAGGAGTTTCTTCCCGCCGATGGCCCGGGCCACGGCTTCGGCCGAAATCTGGCTCCCGCCCAGCTTCAAGCCAAGGACGCCGGCAACCGCGGAGGGGACCAGGCGGGGGTCCAGCGACACCAGTTCGACCAGCCGGACGTCGCCGTCAAAATTCGGGACCAGGCTGCGGGCAGCCTGCAGCGCCAGCGTGGTCTTGCCGATCCCTCCCGGTCCGGTCAGCGTGACCGTACGATAAGCGGAGAGCAGATCGCGCAGCTGCTGCAGCGCCGCCGCTCGGCCAATCAAGGCGGAGCCTAGCGTCGGCAAATTGGTCAGAAACAGCTCGGCCGGGGTCCGCGCCGACGCGCGCGCCATCATCACGGCCGATGCGCCTTCCGGCCGTATCGTCCACCGCCCGAGGAGACGATAACCCCGGCCGGACGAGGTCTTGAGCAAACCTCGATCCACGCCCAGCGCCTTGCGCACCGCCGAGATGTGAACCTGAAGCGTGTTCTCTTCGACGATCGAGCCCGGCCAGACGCGGTCCATCAGGGCGTGCTTGCTGACGACCTCTCCGGCTGAGCGAACCAGAACCTCGATGATCTCGAAGGCGCGGCCGCCGATGGCGACCGGCACCCCCCGCGCGCGCAGCTCGCGCCGCGCGAGGTCGACCTCCCAGTCGCCGGACTCGTAGACCGGCCTTCCACCCGGCGCAGACACCCGCGTACCCCTCTTCAGTTTTTTTCAGCTTTAGTTAGAAACTCGACCCCGGCGGCGCAAGAACTCGATCGATGGGGAGCGACGGGGCCGGTCTGAAACGAGGGGTTTGTTTGTCTCCGGCCCGAGCGCAGCCGCCGATGGGACGCGGATGCCGTTTTCGGCATCAGGCGCCGGCCAAGACGAAGCCGCTGCTTCAGGACAATTCAGCACTGCGCCATGGAACGGTACTATGGGTTGGAATAAATCCTGTCGTCAGCCTCGGCGGCGCACCGACCAGCCGATCGGTGCGTTAACGAGCATACGGCCGCGGCACACCGTGGCGCCTCTGGAGGGGAATCCGATGGCAAAAACCGTAGCCGATCAGTTTGCGGAGATTCTGGCTGCAGCAGGCGTCAAGCGCATCTACGGCATTGTCGGCGACAGCCTCAACGGCATAACCGACGCCATCCGCCGCCAAGGCAAGATCGAGTGGCTCCATGTCCGGCATGAGGAGGTCGCCGCCTTTGCAGCCGGCGCCGAGGCGCATATGACCGGCGAGCTTGCGGTCTGCGCAGGAAGCTGCGGACCGGGCAATCTGCACCTCATCAACGGCCTTTTCGATTGCCAGCGCTCGCGCGTACCGGTCCTCGGGATCGCCGCGCAGATTCCCTCGCCCGAGATCGGCGCCGGCTATTTCCAAGAAACCCATCCGGAGGCGCTGTTCCGAGAATGCAGCCATTATTGCGAGCTGATCTCCGGCGCGCATCAGATGCCGCGCACGCTCGAGCTGGCGATCCGCGCGGCCGTTGGCAAGCGCGGCGTCTCGGTCGTCGTGATTCCCGGCGACGTGGCGCTGCAACCCGCTGGCGACGCGCCGCTTCCCAAGCTCGGCGGCCTGCTGCCGGCGGCACCGATCGTGACCCCGGTGCAAGGCGATCTCGACCGGCTCGCGGCGCTGCTGAACGGCGATGGCCGCGTCACGATCCTCTGCGGCTCCGGCTGCCAAGGCGCGCATGACGAGCTGGTGGCCTTGGGCGCCCGTCTCAAGGCGCCGATGGTGCATGCGATGCGCGGCAAGGAGCATGTCGAGTGGGACAATCCCTACGATGTCGGCATGACCGGGCTGATCGGCTTCGCCTCCGGCTATTATGCGATGCTCGACTGCGACGTTCTGCTGATGCTGGGAACCGATTTTCCCTACCGGCAATTCTACCCGCAGGGTCCGGGTGTGCGGATCGCGCAAATCGATATCCGCGCCGAAAACATCGGCCGCCGCGCCGCGGTCGATCTCGGCGTGGTGGGCGACGTGAAGGCGACCCTCGCTGCCTTGCTGCCCTTGCTTAGGGAAAAGCGCGACGGCGCGCATCTCGAGCGAGCGCGCAACCACTATGCCAAAGCGCGCAAAGGGCTCGACGCTCTGGCGGCGGGCGGGAAGCGGCTGATACACCCGCAGCAGGTGGCAAAAGCGATCAGCGATGAAGCATCGGCGGATGCGGTGTTCACCTGCGATGTCGGCCTGCCGACGGTATGGGCCGCGCGCTATCTCGCCATGAACGGCAAGCGGCGGCTCGTCGGCTCCTTCTGGCACGGCTCGATGGCCAATGCCATGGCCCAGGCGATCGGCGTTCAGGCGGCGTTTCCCGGCCGTCAGGTGGTCTCGCTCTCGGGCGATGGCGGGTTCACCATGCTCATGGGCGATCTCCTCAGCCTGGTGCAGCTCAAGCTTCCCGTGAAGGTCGTCGTCTTCAACAATGGCGCGCTCGGCTTCATCGAGCTCGAGCAGAAATCGACCGGCTTCCTCGAGTTCGGCACCGAATTCGAAAACCCGGATTTTGCGGCGATGGCGGAAGCCGTCGGCATCCGCGGCATTCGGATCGAAGATCCGGCCGATGTGAAGGAAGGCATCGGCGCGGCGCTCGCCCATAACGGCCCGGTTCTGGTCGATGCGGTGGTGAACCGGACGGAGCTCGCGATGCCGCCTGCGATCACGACGGAGATGGCGAAAGGCTTCACGCTCTACATGGTGAAGGCCGTGCTGAGCGGGAAGACCGACGAGATCATCGACCTGGCGAAGACCAACCTATGGCGTTAGCGGGAGGTCGCCATGGACCTGACAGCACTGCTCTTGTCGCGGCTTCAGTTCGCGTTCACCATCTCGTTCCACATCATCTTCCCGTCCTTCAGCATCGGCCTGGCGGCGTGGCTGACGATCCTCGAAGCCTTGCATTTCACGACCGGGCGACCGGCCTACCGCTCGGTCTTTGAATTCTGGCTGAAGATCTTCGGCGTCGCCTTCGGGCTCGGCGTTGTTTCCGGCGTCGTGATGGCCTTCCAGTTCGGCACCAACTGGAGCGTCATGGCGCAGCGGACGGGGCCGATACAGGGCGTGCTCCTGTCCTACGAGACCTTCACCGCCTTTTTCCTCGAAGCCAGCTTTTTCGGCATCCTGCTCTTCGGCCGCCCGCGGGTCGCGCCCTGGTTCTATTTGTTCTCGACCGCCATGGTGGCGCTCGGCACCACGCTTTCCGCCTTCTGGATCATGGCCAACAACAGTTGGATGCAGGTTCCGGTCGGCTATGTCGTCGAGAACGGCGCCTACGTCCCGAGCGACTGGTCGAAGATCATCTTCAGCCCGGTGCTTTGGGTCCGCTTCCCGCACATGCTGCTGGCATCCTTCCTGACCGGCGCCTTCTGCGTTGCCGCGACCGGCGCGTGGTATCTGCTGCGCGGCGAATTCGCCGCCGAGGGCCGCATCATGCTGCGCATGGGCCTTGGCCTCGCCGCCATCCTCGTGCCGGTTCAGCTCTTCTTCGGACATCTAACCGGCGACTACGTCCACGATGACCAGCCGGCCAAATTCGCCGCGATCGAGGGCCGCTGGCATGACGAGCAGCCCGCGAGCGAGGTGCTGATCGGCTGGCCCGATCCCGCAGCGCAGACCGACCGCTATGCCATCAGCATTCCGGTTCTCGGCAGCCTGATCGGCAGCATGAGCCTCGATTCCAAGGAGGTCGGCTTGACCGACTTCCCGCCGCAGGATCGCCCGCCGGTGCTGATTCCGTTCTTCGCCTTCCGGATCATGGTCGGCTGCGGCCTGATCATGCTGCTGCTCGCGTGGGTGGGCAGCTATGTCAGCCTGACGCGGCGCATCGAGGAGTACCGCCGGCTGCTCTGGGCCGTCTTCTTGAGCTTCCCGCTCCCCTTCATCGCCATCCTGACCGGCTGGTTCACGGCCGAGGTCGGGCGTCAGCCTTGGACGGTCTATGGGGTCTTGCGGACCGCCCAGGCGGTGACGCCCTTCCTGACGAGCCGCGCGGTGACGGTCTCGCTCGTCGTCTTCTGCGCGGTCTACAGCTTCATCTTCGCGTTCGGCGTGGTCTATATCCACCGGCTGCTGCGCATCGGCCCGGCCGGCCGCCTGGTCGTACCACCGGCCGCCGCGATCCCGAACCGCCCCATGTCGGTCGCCGACGAGGCCCTCGCCGCGAACCCGCATCATCTCGCCGCCGGAGAGTGATCCCATGATCCTGTTCTGGGTGTTCGTCCTCGCCCTTGCCACGCTGCTCTACGTGCTGCTCGACGGCTTCGATCTCGGCGTCGGCATTCTCTTCGGTTTCACCCGCCAGGAGACGCGGCGGCGCGCCATGCTGAGCGCCGTGTCGCCGATGTGGGATGGCAATGAGACCTGGCTCATCGTCGTCGGGGTGGTGCTCTGGGGGGCTTTTCCCATCGTCTATGCGACTTTGCTGTCGGCGTTCTATCTGCCACTGATGCTGATGCTCGCCGGCCTTATCCTGCGCGGCGTGGCGTTCGAATTCCGCTACAAGGCGGAGCGGATGCGCTGGGTCTGGGATGCCGGCTTTGCCGGTGGCTCCCTGGTGGCCGCCTTCATCCAAGGCCTGACGGTGGGCGCCCTGGTCGAGGGGCTGCCGATCGTCGACGGGCACTATGTGGGCGGCAGCTTCGGCTGGCTCAGCCCGTTTGCGGTGCTGTGCGGCATCGGCCTCTGCCTCGGCTATGCGCTCCTCGGTGCCTGCTGGCTGGTCAGAAAATGCGAAGGCGAGCCGCGCGACGCCGCCTATCGCGTCATCCCCGCGCTGGCGCTGGGCTTGCTGGCCTTCCTGATCATCGTCTTCGCCTATGCGCTCGCCGAGCATCTTCGGGTCATCGGCCGCTGGCTGGAGCGCCCCTATCTCTTCGTCTTCCCCGCCATCGGCATCGTGGCCGCGATCGTCCTGGCGGGGAGCGTCCGGCGGCGCCGCGACGGCGCCCCGTTTCACATGGTGGCCGTCATGTTCGCCGCCGCTTTCTGTACGCTGGCGATCTCGTTCTGGCCCTACATGGTCCCGTTCACCATCACCATCGACCAGGCGGCAGCGCCGCGCTCCAGCCTTGCCTTCATGTTCTGGGGCGAGGGTCTCTTCATCTTCCCGCTCATGTTGGTCTACACCGCGGTCAGTTACAGCGTCTTCCGCGGGAAGATCGGATCGGCCTCGCAGCATTACTGACACCGGTCCACCCGCCCCCGGCGAGACCGAATGCGCCGCCCCGATCATTGTTGTTGGGTGGGCCGCGTCGATGGGGATACCATCGCGGGGATGCGCGCCTGCCGCGACCTCGCCCCGGTCGCCGGGTTGTTCCACCAGACTCCGCTTTACGGAGCGTCCGGGCCGCGCAGCGAGGGGAACTCGAAGGGATGACCGAGGTTCACGGCAATGCCATGAGCGACCCGCCGGTCGACGCGGAGCGTAGGCTCGCCCGCGCCATCGAAGAGCCGATCGCGCGCGCGCCGCGCGATCTTGGGCTGCCGTCGCGCCTCTCTCGCTGGAAAAGTCACGGCATTCGGCTGCTCATTCTTCTGCTGGTGGGCGGGCTCGTTGTCGTGGTGGCGCGCGAATGGGACTGGTGGGTCAGCTCGGCGGTCGACCAGAGCACCGACGATGCCTATCTCACCGCGGATATGACGCCGCTGGCCGCGCGGGTCGCGGGCTATGTCCGCAGCGTGCCGGTGCAGGACTACCAAAGGGTCAAGGCGGGCGAGCTGCTGGTACAGCTCGTCGACGACGATTACCGCGCCACCCTCAATCAGGCCCAGGCGGACGTCGTAGCGGCGCAGGCGGCGATCGAAAACATCAAGCAACAGAAGCTCTTGCAGCAGGCGACGATCAAGCAGGCCGAGGCGACGATCGAGGCGACCAAGGCCGATCTGACGCGCTATCACCTGGAAACGGTACGGCAGCAGAATCTGCTGGCGCACGGTCCCGGGACACCGCAGAGGACCGAGGAAGCGGTCGATAACGAGAAGCACACGGCGGCGACCCTCCTGCTCAACGAGGCCCAGCTCCAGCAACAGCGCCAGCAGATCAACGTGCTGGACAGCCAGGAGAAGCAAGCCGAGGCGACGCTGCTGGCCCGGCAGGCGGCGCGCGACCTCGCCGCCATCAACCTCGGCTATACCCGCATCACCGCGCCTGTCGACGGCATGGTCGGCCAGCGCCAGGTTCAGGCCGGCCAATATGCCGCCATCGGCACCCAGGTGATCGCACTGGTGCCGCTACCCCATGTCTGGGTCATCGCCAATTACCGTGAAACGCAGATGACGCATGTTCGCCTCGGCCAGTCGGCGCGGGTCACGGTCGATGCCTTTCCCGGCGTCGTGCTCCACGGGCATGTCGACAGCTGGTCGCCGGCCTCGGGCGCAGACTTCTCCTTGCTGCCCCCCGACAACGCCACCGGCAACTTCACCAAGGTGGTGCAGCGCATCCCGGTCAAGATCGTCCTCGAGCCGGATCCGAAAGTCGCCAACCTGCTGCGACCGGGCATGTCGGTGATCGCCACCATCGACACCGACAGCACCCCGGCCAAAGCCGGCGGCGACGCGCGAGCCGCCACGCGGTGACCGTTCCACAAGCTGCGCCCGCCGCCGCGCCGCGCCGCGCCGCCGACACCCTGTGTCCTGAGGCCAACCGTGCGCCGCAGCATCCGCCGGTCATCACGACCCGCCCGTACATCGGCGTGCTTGCGGTGCTCCTGGGCACAATTATCGCGACGTTGGACAATCGCATCACGACCTTCGGCCTCGCCGATGTCCGCGGCGCCGTCCATGCCGGCTTCGATCAGGGCGCCTGGTTCACCACCGCCTACACCGTGGCCCAGATGGTCGTCGGGCCGGTCTCCGCCTGGCTCGGCATGGTGTTCGGCCCGCGCCGGGTCCTGATGATCTCTTGCACGGTCTTCGGCGTCTCCAACCTGCTCCTGCCCTTCTCGCCCGACCTCCGCGCCGCCCTCGTGTTCCAGACGATCAGCGGCCTCGGCTCGGGCACGTTCATCCCCCTCACCATCGGCTTCGTGGTGCAAAACCTGCCCCAGCGGCTGGTCGTCTATGGGGTCGCGGCCTATGCGATGAACCTGGAATTGTCGCTCAACATTGCCGCTTCGGTGGAAGGCTATTTCAGCGACAACGGGGTATGGCAGTGGATCTTCTGGGACACCGCGCTGCTGTCGCCGCTGATGCTGCTCTGCATCCATTTCGGCATGCCGCGCCAGAGGGTGAACCGCGAGCTGCTGAAGACTGCCGATTGGGGAGGGATTCTCTTGGCGTCGGCGGGCTTCAGCGTCCTTTATGCCGGCCTCGACCAGGGCAACCGCGTCGACTGGTTCAATTCCGGGCTGATCACCGGCTTGCTGCTGGGCGGCGCGATCCTTCTCGTCGCCTTCGTGGTGCATGAGCTGCACCACGACCGTCCCTGGATCAATCTTCGCTTCGCCACGAGCGGCAACATTCCGTTGTTGTTCCTGCTGATCACGTTTTTCCGCTTCGTCCTGCTCTCCACCACCTACATCATCCCGCAATATCTGACCACGGTGCAGAACTATCGGGCGATCGAGGTTGGCAGCGTGCTGATCTGGATCGCGCTGCCGCAGTTTTTGATTGCACCGATCATCGCGACCATCCTGCGCTTCGTCGACCCCCGCATCATGACGGCCTTGGGCTTTTCGCTCGTCGGCGTGGCCTGCTTCATGGCGGGGCAGCTCACCAATAGCTGGGTGGGTATCGACTTCCTGCCCTCCCAGATCGTGCAAGCAATGGGCCAATCCGTCGCGCTGACCTCGGTGGTCTGGTTCTTCCTGAAGCATTTGCAGCCGAGCGAGGCGACCACCTTCGGCGCGATCCTGCAAACCGGCCGCCTCTTCGGCGCCGAGCTCGGCACGGCGTTCATCGAGACCTTCATCCGCAAGCGCGAGCAGACCTATTCGAACCTGATCGGCCTTCACGTTACCTCCAGCTCGCCGTTCACCGACCAGCGGCTGCAGCATTACGCAGGCGTCGTGGCGGGGCGCTCCGTCGGCCCGCCGGAAGCCAATGCGCGGGCCACCGCCCTCCTTGCCCATGCCGTACGGTCCCAGGCTTACGTCCTGGCCTATATCGACGGCTTCATGATCGTCGGTTTCGCGGTGATCGTCGTGCTGCTGCTGATGCTGCTGCTGCGTGACCCGCCGGCGCAGCTTGCGCCGGGTGCCAAGCGCGCCGCACCGTAAAACGGCAGTGCCCCGGTGTCAGGACTTCAGGTTTTTTCAGAAATCAAAAACCGGGTCGACGTCTTCGACGTCTCGCGCAGAGCAAGACACATTCTTCAGGACAATTCAGCACTGCCCCAAGGATTCGATATCAGCCGCCGGCTAAAACCGAGCATGGGTGAGCGATGCGCCATGCCGGGATCGGATTTCGATGATCCCTGTGATGACAAAAGAGGCAGTTCTCGCGGATCCACACGGGAATTTGATCGGCTGGGCTGGATGCCTGCGGCCGGCGGCTCAGTCTCATAAAACGGCCGGCAATGATTGTCGCCCCCAACGACGATCGACGCACGCCACAGTGGACACCTCGCGGAAAGCAGCATAGATGGTTCGCAAAGATCCCGCTTTGAGGCGCGCGCGGCCCGCCAAGGCAGCCGGCCACACCCGGCCGATCGGGGATAAAATTGCGGCGCAACTATGCGATGATAGCTGGGCGCAGGAAGCGGCGGCGGACGGGCCGCTCCTGGTTACGCTCAGGCGTGAGCCGTTCGCGACCCGGGTGGCGGCCGGCTCGTCGAGCGAAGCGCCCGCACTTTCGGTTTTCTCGATCGCCAAGAGGGTGGGAATGCCGAGCAGCCTGCACGACGACGAAGGCGCCGTTTCGTTCGGTCCGTTCCGGCTGTTCCCGGGGGAAAGACTGCTCGAGAGGGACGGCATTGCGCTCCACCTGGGCGGGCGTGCCCTGGATATTCTCATTCTGCTGGTGGAACGCGCCGGCGAAGTCGTCAGCAAACGCGAGCTCGTTGCGCGGGTCTGGGCGGATGTCACCGTCGATGAAGGCAGTCTTCGCTTCCATGTCGCGGCGCTGCGCAAAGCGCTCGGCGACGGCCAGTCAGGCGCCCGCTATGTGACGAACGTCCCCGGCCGCGGCTACTGCCTCGTCGCGCCGGTGTCACGCGCAATCCCGCCGGCGGCCGCGCCGGTGGAAAAAGCCGCCGCGGCTCAGCCACGGACGCTGCCGGCAAAGCTGGCGCGGATGGTCGGACGCGAGGACACCATCCAAAGGATCGCCGACGACATCGCGGCGCGGCGCTTCGTCACCGTCGTCGGTCCCGGCGGCATCGGCAAAACCACCGTCGCCATCGCCGTCGGCCACGCACTGCAGCCCAGCTTCGACGACGCGATCCATTTCCTCGATCTGGGCGCGCTCAGCGATCCTCGCCTCGTCCCCGTCGTCCTCGCCTCGACGCTCGGGCTGGTGATGCATTCCGACGACCCGGTTCCGAGCCTGCTTGCCTCGCTCAGGGACAAACGCATGCTGCTCATCCTCGACAGCTGCGAGCGCGTCATCGACAGCTTGGCGCCCTTGGCCGAACGCCTCGTCGCAGCGGCGCCGCAGCTCCACATCCTGGCGACCAGCCGGGAAGCGCTGCGGGTCGAAGGCGAGCAGATCCATCTTCTGCCGGCGCTGGACTGCCCGCCGGCGGATGCGAAGCTGAAAGCTTCCGCCGCGCTCGCCTTTCCCGCGGTGCAGCTCTTCGTCGAGCGCGCCGCCGCCGGCTCGAACCGCTTCGCGCTGAGCGATGCGGATGCGCCGGCCGTTGCCGAGATCTGTCTCCGGCTCGACGGGATCGCGCTGGCGATCGAGATCGCGGCCGGCCGGGTCGGCGCCTACGGGATCCGCGGCATCGCTTCGCTGCTCGATGGCAAGTTCGGGCTGTTATGGCAGGGCAGACGCACGGCGCTGCCGCGGCACCAGACGCTGAGCTCGACGCTGGATTGGAGCTACGATCTCCTGCCCGAGGTCGATCGCGCCATTCTGCAGCGGCTCGCGGTGTTTGTCGGCGTTTTCACCCTCGAAGCGGCCCAGGCCGTCGCGGCGGGCGACGGCATCGACGCGGCGCAGCTCGTCGAAGCGATTGCCGATCTCGTCGACAAATCTCTCGTATCGTCGGAGATCGGCACAACACCGGTACGCTATCGCCTGCTCGATACCACGCGCGCCTATGTTCTGGCGAAGCTGATCGAGAGCGACAAGGCGGACGCCATCCAGCGGCGGCATGCGGCTCATTATCGGCAAGCGCTCGAGCGCATCCTGGCGGAGGCGCCGGGCGGGCAAGCCGCCGCCTTCGCGCCGCCGCGGGAATTCATCGGCAATGTGCAAGCGGCGCTGGAGTGGAGCTTCTCGCCCGCGGGCGATCTTGTGCTCGGCATCGGCCTTGCCGCCGCGGCGGCGCGTTTTTTCGCGCAAGCCTCGTTGCTGACCGAATGCCATCGCTGGAGCGAACGGGCGGTCGCGGCGCTCGATGCGGCCGCGCGCGGCAGCCGCAGCGAGATGGAGCTCCAGGCGATGCTGGGTCTCTCGATGATGTTCACGCGCGGCAACAGGGAGGAAGTCCGGACGGCGTTCGCCAGAGGGCTGGAGCTGGCCGAGGCCCTCGATGATGCGTCCTACCAATTGCAGATGCTGAGCGGGCTGCACATCTACTTGACCCGGATCGGCGATTTCCGCGGCGCGCTGACGCTCGGCGAGCGCAGCGAAGAGATCGCCAAGCGCCTTCCCGATCCCGCACACCGCATGGTCGCGCAGTGGATGGTGGGCGTCGCCCAGCACCTGATCGGCAACCAGGCGGCGGCCCGCGCCAACTGCGAGACGGCACTGAAGCCCGCGCCGATACCGCCATGGGCGCGGGTCGCCTATGACCGCCGCATTGTCGCGCTCGTCGCTCTGACGCGCGCGCTCTGGCTCAGCGGCTTTCCCGATCGCGCGATGAAGGTCGCGCGCTACACCATCGCGCAAGCGGAAGCGCAAGGGCACCCGCCGACGCTCTGCATTTCCATGATCTGGACGGTCTATGTCTTTCTCTGGGCCGGCGACCGGCAGAGCGCCGAGGAGATCATCGAGCGGATCATCGCCCATGCCGCCAAACACTCGCTCGCGCCCTACCAAGCGGTCGGACTCGGCCTCAAAGGCGCGCTCTCGATCAAATGCGGGAATGCGGAAGCAGGCATCGGGATCGTCCGCGCTTCCCTCGAAGCGCTGTACCGGAACCGCCACCAGATCCTGACCACGGTGTTTGCCAGCCACCTCGCGGAAGGCCTGGCGATGACCGGACAATTGGATGAAGCCCTGGCCGCGGTCGACGGCGCCATCGCCGAGGTCGGCAGCACCGGCGATTGCGCCGACCTGCCGGAAATGCTGCGCATCAAGGGGCAGGTTCTCGACCGCTTGTCGCCGAAGAACGGCACCAAGGCCGAGGACTGCCTGCGCCGGTCGCTGGATTGCGCGCGCCAGCAATCCGCTTCGGGCTGGGAGCTGCGCTGCGCCACGAGCCTCGGCCAGCTTTGGTCCAGGGCGGGCCGCGCCGGCGAGGCGCTCGCTCTCCTCGCGCCGGTCTATGCGCGGTTCACCGAGGGTTTCGAAACCGCCGACCTCCAGGCCGCACGCAAGCTGCTCGAGGAGCTTGGGAGTGCGGCGGCTCCCTAGAGCAAATTGCCACGGAGTCTAGCGTCGTGACGTGATGCCACGTTTCAAGTTGCGCCTTGCCCGCGAAAGCGTGTGAAGAAATCGGAATAGATGAAGGCGGCGCTTTGAGATCGTATGGATTCCCGCTTTCGCGGGAATGACGAAATAATTTGATTCGCGCTCGCCGACGCGTGAAGCCTGGCTGGTACTGACAACTCCTCGCAAGATTTAACGCGTCAAAACCGGGCGCCTCCGTCACTCTTCCGATGTATCCGGCTTTCCCCTCCGCCTATCCAGATTCCCCAAAGGAGACGACCATGCGTGTCGACATAACTACCCGTCCGAGCATGACGGTGATGCTGGTATCTGCTGTCTTGTTGCTTGCGTCGGCGGCGGCCTTGGCCGACCCGCCCGGCTATGACTTCATGATGTTCCCGGACCGGATGGCGCTGGTGGTCGGCGACACCAACCAGGCACCGAAGGGCGTCATCTCCGAGAAAGATGCCGCGGCGCTGACCGCCGGTGCGCAACCCTTGAGCGGGCGCAGCATCGTCTTGATGTATCACGGCAAATACTACATCGTCCCGGACAAGCGGATGGCGAACGGCGAGATGGCCTCGCATGCGGTCATGTCCGCGGCGAAGAGCGCCGGCAAGTGAGCGCGCGGTGACCGGCCGCAAGGCTAACAAGTCCTACCAACGTTTAACGTGCGCAGGTGTCGCGGTTTCGTCATTGTCATCTCGCGGCCGGCGGTTCCACCCGCCGGCCGCGTGCGGCGGAGAGATCGCCGCGGCTCGCCTCGGGCCGCAAGGCAGGCGCCGTTCGGCGCTCTCGCCGCAGCTTCATGTCCATCGAGGAGCACGGCCATGACCATTGCCAAACAGCCTGACCGCAGCCGGAGCCGCCGCCGCCTGCTTCAGAGCGCCGGCATTCTCGGTGCGATGGCGGCGACCTTCCCGGCCTGGGCCGATCCCTTTGTCGATCTTGACCTGCCGGGCGGCCCGGACCGGCGCGCGCTGACGACAGCCTTTCCACAGAAAGGCGAGATGATCCTGCAGCGCACTCGGCCGCCGCTGCTGGAAACGCCGCTGGAGGTATTCGATCGCGGCGTGTTCACGCCCAACGACCAGTTCTTCGTACGCTGGCACTGGGCGGTGATCCCGACGGAAGTCGACGTGGCAACGTTCAAACTGGCGGTGCGCGGCCACGTCAACCAGGTGCTCTCGCTGTCCTTGGCGGAGCTGCTGGCGATGCCGCGCGTCGAGCTGGCGGCGATCAACCAGTGCTCGGGCAATTCGCGCGGATTGTTCCAGCCGCGCGTCTCCGGCGGCCAATGGGAGAACGGGGCCATGGGAAATGCGCGGTGGACGGGCGTCCGCTTGCGCGACCTGCTCGATCGCGCCGGCGTCAAGGCCGGCGCCGTCGCGGTCCGCTTCAACGGTCTCGATGAGCCGGTGGTGGATGGCGCACCGGATTTCATGAAGTCGCTCGACATCGATCACGCGCGCGACGGCGAGGTGATGCTCGCTTATCTCATGAACGGCGAGCAATTGCCGCTGCTCAACGGCTTTCCGCTGCGCCTGATCGTCCCCGGATGGTATTCGACCTACTGGGTGAAAATGCTGAACGACATCGAGGTGCTCGACGCGCCGGACGAGAATTACTGGATGAAGACGGCCTATCGCATTCCCGATACGCCTTATGCGAGCGTGAAACCCGGCGAGACCGGCTTCAAGACCGTGCCGATCAACCGCATGGTGCCGCGCTCCTTCTTCACCAATGTCAGCGATGCCACGACGGCGAAGCCCGGCGCCGCCGTGCCGGTCAGGGGCATTGCCTTCGGCGGCGATTGCGGCGTGTCCGAGGTGGAGCTGTCGACCAACAGTGGCGAGCGCTGGCAGAAAACCGCTCTGGGCAAGGACGAAGGCGCCTACAGCTTCCGTCAGTGGAGCACCACGGTCACGGCGCCGCAGACGGGAACGCTGGCGCTGCAAGTCCGTTGCACCAACACCAAAGGCGAAGTCCAGCCGGCCGAGCCGAATTGGAATGGCGGCGGCTTCATGCGCAACGTGATCGAGCGCGTTCAGCTCAAGATCACCTGAGCGAAGGATGGGGAAATCCATGGGCCTCTCCGCCAAAGCCGTTGCCTGCGGCGTCCTCGCCCTGCTGCTGGTGCTGGCGACGCAAACTCCGTGGGCGGCGGCCGCGCCGGCCGCATCCGCCCCGTCGACGGTGACGGGCAGCGGCGTGACGCTGCATTCCGTCAACACCAATTTCCCCGACAGCGATCGCCTCTTCCCCGGCGCCGGGGCGGATGCCATCAACAACAACTGCCTTGCCTGCCATTCGGCCGGCATGGTGCTGACACAGCCGCGCCTCTCCCGCGCCGATTGGCAAGCGGAAGTCGAGAAGATGCGCAACTTCTACAAGGCCCCCGTCGATGCCTCGGACGTGCCGGCCATCGTCGATTACCTCGTCGGCCTGAGCTCTCAGAAGCAGCCCTAGCGCCTCGTTCCAAAGCCTGGAGGTCGATCGATGCCAGAGACCGTCCGAAGCACCGTGACGCCGCTTGCCAGCCCCGTGCCCGCGGCCGGCGAGACGCCGATGTTCCGGCCGGGCGACAAAGTCCGCGTTTCCACCCGTTCTCCGATCGGACATTACCGGGTGCCGCAATACCTGCGCGGCAAGACCGGATCGGTCGAGGCGGTGATCGAGCCGGCCGGCATTGACAACGAGCAGGAAGGATACGGCCGCAACGCCGGAGCGAAGCGGCACTATTACCGCATCGCCGTGGCGATGACGGAACTCTGGCCCAACTATGTCGGCTCGCCGCAGGACGGGCTGCGCATCGAAGTCTTCGAGACCTGGCTCGAGAGGATCTGAGGGATGACGCACGAAGACCATCATCACGATCACGCGCATGGGCCGGGGGACGTTCAGGCCGAGATCGGTGGAACCGGGCGCCCCGGCTACTACGAGATCATGGAGACGGCGCTCCGCGAGCTGCTCGTCGAGCACAAGCTGATCGGCGCGGACGAGATCCGGCGCCAGATCGAGGTGCTGGATTCGCGCACGCCCGCGCTCGGCGCCAAGGTGGTGGCACGCGCCTGGATCGATCCGACGTTCCGTGCCCGCCTGCTGGCCAATGGACGCGCGGCCTGCGAGGAGTTCGGCATCACCTTCTACGACGACACCGCGCTCATCGTGCTCGAGAACAGCGCGAAGGTTCACAACCTCATCGTCTGCACGCTCTGCTCCTGCTATCCCCGGCCGGTGCTCGGGCTGCCGCCGGATTGGTACAAGGCGAAGCCTTACCGGGCGCGCGCCGTCGCGGAGCCGCGCGCGGTCCTCGCCGAATTCGGCACGATCATCCCCGATGATGTCGAGATCCGCGTCAGCGATTCGACGGCGATGGTGCGCTATCTCGTGCTGCCGCTTCGCCCCGACGGCACGGAGGACTACAGTGAGGAGCAGCTCGCTGCTCTGGTCACGCGCGACACGATGATCGGCGTCGCTCCGGTCGCGCTCGACACGAGGAGGAGCACCTGATGACGCAAACCGAAATGCTGCTGCGGCGCCTGCCGAACGACATCGGCGGCCTGCCCGCCGAGCCGATCGCGCGCGTCGATCACGCGCTGGAGCCCTGGGAGAAGCGCTGCCACGCCCTCGCCGACGTTCTCGATTTCCACAAGATCATCAATACCGAGGAAAAGCGCCGCGGGGTTGAGGCTCTCGGCGCCGAGATGGTCGGCAAGCTGAGCTACTACGAGCGCTGGATCGCAGCCTTTGCCAACATGCTTTTCGCCAAAGGCATCCTCACGCCCGAACAGCTCGCCCGGAAGATGGACGAGGTTGAAGCGCGCTGGCCGCCTGATCCGGGCCAAAGCGCCGGACCTGCCGGTCGCTGACCGCAGGGCCGCCCGAGCTCGAAACTGCCTGAACGCTCGAACGACTTCTGTGCCGGAAGGAGAAGCAGCATGGGCACGATCACGACGAAGGACGGAACCGAGATCTATTTCAACGATTGGGGCGCGGGACAACCCGTGGTCTTCAGCCATGGCTGGCCGCTCAGCGCCGACGCTTTCGAGGACCAGATGTTCTTCCTGGCGTCGCATGGCTATCGCTGCATCGCCCATGACCGGCGCGGTCATGGCCGGTCCAGCCAGCCCTGGGACGGCAACGACATCGACACCTATGCCGACGACCTGGCGACGCTGGTCAGGACGCTCAACCTCAAGAACGCGATCCATGTCGGCCATTCCACCGGCGGCGGCGAAGTCGCCCGCTATATCGGCCGCTATGGCACCGAGCGCGTCGCCAAAGCGGTGCTGATCGGCGCGATCACGCCGCTCATGCTCAAGACCTCGGCCAACCCCGCCGGCACTCCGATGGAGGTGTTCGATCAGATCCGCGCCGCCGTTCAGGCCGACCGCGCGCAGTTCTGGAAGGATCTCAGCCTGCCCTTCTATGGCTATAACCGGCCGGGCGCCAAGGTCTCGGAAGGCGTGCGCGAGTCATTCTGGCTCCAGGGGATGATGGCCGGCTTTCCCGCGTCCTATTTCTGCATCAAGGCGTTCAGCGAAACCGATCTCAGCGCGGATCTCGGCAAGTTCGACATTCCGACCTTGGTGCTGCATGGCGACGACGACCAGATCGTCCCGATCGGCGCCGCGGCGATGCGCTCGTCCAAAATGATCAAGAACGCCACGCTGAAGGTTTACAAGGGTGCACCGCACGGCATGTGCACGACCCACAAGGACCAGATCAACGCCGATCTGCTGGAGTTCCTGAAATAGCGATCGGCGGGGTCGAGGAACCGATCAAAGCAAAAGAGGAGAAAGGCATCATGGACACCAAGACCGCCCACGCCCGTCGGACGGCATCAGCCAACCCGCCTTCGGCTTTGGGAGCGGCGGCCGTCAAGGACATCTCCGCGGCGCTCACCGCGCTGGTCTCCGACATGTTCGCGCTCTACGTCAAAACGAAAAATTTCCATTGGCATATCTCGGGGCCGCATTTCCGCGACTATCACCTGCTGCTCGACGAGCAGGGCGAGCAGATCTTCGAGGCCACCGATCCGATGGCGGAGCGTTGCCGGAAGCTCGGCGGAACCACCTTGCGCTCGATCGGCCATATCGCCCGCCTGCAGCGCATCGAGGACAATGACGCGGAGTTCGTGACGCCGCTCGACATGCTGTCGGAGCTGCGCGAGGACAACATGGCGGTGGCGGCGCGCATGCGCGAGACGCATGCGCTCTGCGACGAGCATGGCGACGTCGCCACCGCCAGTCTCCTCGAGAACTGGATCGACGAGGCCGAGCGGCGCGCCTGGTTCCTGTTCGAGGCCACGCGCCGCGGCAATACCGGCGAGTAGCGGGCGCGCGGTTAGCGCCCCCACCTCACCCCAACCCTCTCCGCCCCATTGGGGCGGAGAGGGAGAGACCCGCGCTAGCGGGAGGGTGAGGTGGGGTGCGCGCGCTGCTGCCTATTAAGCGGCGACCTTCTTCCGATTGGTCGCAAGCCGGGCGTCGACCAGCGCCACGGTCTCGTCGAGGACGGCCGAGCGCATGCCGCGCTGCGCGGCAATGCTCTGCACCAGGCGATCGACGCGCTCGATGTTGGGAGCGCCGGCGAAAAGCGCGCGCGCCGCCGAGGAAGGCCGCACCAGCCCTTGCGCCGCCGCGGCATATTTCTCGAACGGCACGAGATCATCCGGCGCGGCGCCGAGCTTGACGCAGAGCTCGCGCACCCAGTTGTACATCGTGCGCGAGGCCTCGATGTCGCTGTGCACGGCGTCCTTGATCGAGCGCGCCGCATCCTTCTGCACGCAGCGATAATTGCCGGTGATCAGCATCGCCCATTTGGCGAGCGGTACGAAGATCGACTCATGCACCTTGAGCTTGACCGGGAGCTCGACCGAACCCGAGCCGGTGTCATAGCGGACGGCTTCGATGTCTTTCTCCAGCCGGCGCAGGATGGACGTGGCGTCATCGCCGGCAAAGCGCGCCGCCTTGAAATTGGTCGGCAAGGTCACCTGCAGCACGTTGATGTCTTCCTCCGGCGGGCGAAACGCCTGCGGGTCGGGGCTGCACAGCGTCATCGTCGCCGGATCGAAGTTCTGCCACACCGTCGCATCGGTGTAGCAGCCGGCGAGCGGCTCGGTGGCAAGGCCGGGAATGCGCTTCAGATAAGGCAGCGGCGGCATGTTCATGATCGACATGCAGGGCACGCGCGAGCGCGCCACGGCGTCGAGCAGCTCGCGCACGCCGGCGGCCCCGTATTGCGGCTCCTGCATCGCCAGCACGACGAGGTCGTAATCGCCGGGCTTGACCGCGCCGGGTCCGGCGGCCGCGAGCTTGCCCGGCAGCTTCCGGGAATCGATCTCGACCAGCTCCTTCCGGCCCTTGACCGGAAGGCGCACGCGCGTCCCCTTCTCGTTGATCGCCGTCACCTCGGCCGGCAGACAGACCAGCGTCGCATCGTGGCCCGCGAGCAGCAGCTTGGTGGCGAGCAACGAGCCGTAGGATGCGCCCAGAATGAGCGTGTCGTAGACGGTCTTCATCGCGCTTACCTCCCGTCGGAAGGCGGCCGGGTTTGGCCGGCCGCCTGGGTTTTACCCCCTTTATGCAACGGGAATGCTAGGTCTTGAGGGGCCTCGACGCAACGCCCCTCGAGCGGCGCTAAGCCGAGGCGGCGGCGCGCTCCGCGCGGGCGACGAGTCGCGCCCGATCCCACATCTCGACCACGTCATAGCCGTGCTTTTGCAGCAGCCGCTCGGCCATCGAGGTGGCGTCGGCGTCATCGACGCATTCGACGTGCTCGACCGCGCCCCGCTCCGATGCCTCGCCCAGAAAGTAGCAGCGGTAAGTTCTCATGACACACCCCTCCGGCTCATCCGAACCGCGAAAGCGGTCAAGGCTCGGCCAATGACGCACCAATCTATCGCCAAATGCGCGCAGAGTCCGGTAGAAACGTATCGGCCGCGTATCGGTCCCGCCGCGACGAGGAAATCCCGAGCTTTTCCGCGGGCCAAGAGGAGTTCGCTCAACGCATGGCGGAGGTTTCGGAGCGCGAAAGCTGGCGGCGCGCCGAGCGGCGGCGCCTCATCGCACACCGACTCGCGCTGGCGCCGGAGGAGCGACAGCGTTGCGCCGCCGCAATCGGGAAAAACCTGACCGAGCTTCTAGCAAAGCTCTCCGGTGCCACAGTCGGTTTCTACTGGCCGATCAGAGGCGAGTTCGATCCGCTGCCGGTCGCCGAGCGCTTTGGCAAGGCAGGCCGCGTCATCGCCTTGCCGGCCGCCATCGCGCCCGACGCGGCACTCGAATACCGCCCCTGGCGGGCGGGCGATGCGATGGAGGCAGGCCGCCATTCCATTCCTGAGCCGAGAGAAAGGCGGTTGGTGCAACCCGATATCCTGGTAGTGCCGCTGGTCGGATTCGACCAAGGGCGGCATCGGCTCGGCTATGGCGGCGGCTATTTCGATCGCACCCTGGCGGCGCTCTCGCCGCGGCCGGTCACCATCGGGGTCGGCTATGAAGCAGCGCTCCTGCCGACGATTTATCCACAGGCCCATGATGTGGCGCTCGATTTTATCGTCACCGAGGCGCAGCTCCGGCCGTAGCCCTTTGCCGCGCGCGACGGCGCCGCTAGTCTGCGGCCGGGCCTGCCGCAAGGAGGAGAGATGACGCTCGAGCGCACGCTGGTCGACAGCCTGTCCCAGATCACCACCGCGACGATCACCACGATTTTGTTGAAGAAAGGGCTGCGCAATGTGTGGATGCGCGGCGCGCGACCGCTGCGGCCGGGATCGCCGCGTCTCGTCGGGCGCGCCTTCACCTTGCGCTTCGTGCCAGCGCGCGAAGATCTGGCGACGCCGGAATCCTGGGCCTCGCCGAAATCGACGCGGGCGGCAATCGAAGCGATGCCGGAAGGCGCCATCGCCGTGGTCGACGCCATGGGCATCACCGATGCCGGCATCTTCGGCGACATCCTCTGCGCGCGCATGAAGAAGCGCGGCGTCACGGCGCTGGTGACCGACGGCGTGGTGCGCGACGTTGCCGGCGTGCTGGGGACGGGCCTGCCGATCTGGTGCCAGGGCGCCGCAGCGCCGCCTTCGGTCGCGGGCCTCACTTTCGTCAATTGGCAGGAGCCGATCGGCTGCGGCGGCGTCGCGGTGTTTCCGGACGATGTCGTCGTGCTCGATCAGGATGGCGCGGTGCTGATCCCGGCGAAACTCGTTGCGGAAGTCGCCGAAGCCGGGCGCGAGCAGGAGCGGCTCGAAGGCTGGATCATGGAAGAAGTGGAAAAAGGCGTACCGCTCCCCGGCCTCTACCCGCCCAACGCCGAGACCAAGGCGCGGTATGAGGCGGGGAAGAAAAAGTAAGGCGACAGAGCTGGTGAAAGTCCTTCTCCGCCGCGCAACGCGGAGCGTTGTCGCGAGCGGGCGTCAGCGGTTGCTCTTGCAACCGCGAAAGCCCGCACGGTGCGGCTCTCTCGATCGCTGCGCAATCGCTGGCGCCGCCGCGGACGAACTCGCTGCGCGAGTTCGCCTTGACCTCACCCTACCCTCTCCGCCCCCAAGGGCAGAGAGGGTAAGATCTTTTTCAATGTCCGTGCCCACCATGTGCGGTGGGCGCCGCTTCGCGCTCCTCGCCTTCGGGGCCGGGGATGGCAACGAGGCACACGGCGACGAGCACGGTGCCGAGGATGAAGGCGACGAGTCCGAAGAGGAATTCCATCGGCGCCTCGCTCAGCGATGCGCGTCGAGCCAGCTCATCATCAGCCGGTTGAAGACATCGGGGAATTCGACATTGGGGAAGTGCCGCGCCTTGGCGATCTCTTCATAGCGCGCGCCCGGCACGAGCTCGGCGATGCGCCGGTTGCCGGCGGGCGGCGTGCCCTGATCATCGGCGCCGCAGACGACGAGGGTCGGCGTGCGCACACCCGACAGTTTCGACGTGAAGTCGAAATCGAGGATGGCGGCGGCGCAGCCGAGATAGCCCGCCGGCGAGGTGCCGCCGATGGTGGCGTGGAGCTGCTTCCAGCGGCCGGGATTGCGCGGCTTGAATGCGTCGCTGAACCAGCGCTCCATGGTGCCATCGCCCAGCGGCGCCACCGAATTGGCCTTGGTCACGGTTTCGATGCGCGGCGCCCAGGCATCGCGCGCGCCCGGCATGGTTTGCGGCGAGGTATCGCACAACATGGCCGAGATCAGCCTTCTGCCATGGGCGATGGCGAAGGCCTGGCCGAGCATGCCGCCGATCGAGAGGCCGATATATTGCACGCGCTCGATGCCGAGGAAATCGAGCGCCGCCGCCACATCATCGGCGAGTTGCGCCATGGTGTAAGGGCCGGGCACGGGATCGCTGCCGCCATGGCCGCGCATGTCGAGGCGCAGCAGGCGATACCCCGCGGCGAGCAGCGGCGGCAGCTGCTCGGCCCACATCCCGCTGTCCGAGGCGAGGGAGTGGGTGAAGCACACCACCTGGGCGCTCTCGGGCCCGGTGAGATCGTAGTAGAGGCTGCG
>Ga0335076_10001682_pt1 | contig 21568 bp, 19 predicted proteins | sample Lox_Sample_25_FD_206717 | JGI IMG/M metagenome (GOLD analysis project Ga0335076, IMG submission 206717) | Soil microbial communities from Loxahatchee National Wildlife Refuge, Florida, United States - Lox_Sample_2.5 | ecosystem: Environmental > Terrestrial > Soil > Wetlands | place: USA... | reverse complement strand
TCGGCGATGCTCGGCGACCGGGGACGCGTCATCCTGGAGTTCACGATTCGAAAAGACGGCAGCGTGCCCGGCGATGAACCGGTGCCGATCATGGGGTCTGGCAAGGAACCTCTTGACCGCGCCGCCATTTCCGCAATCCGTTCGTCCAATCCTTTTGAACCGCTGCCGCCGGCCTTCTCCGGGCCGGAAATTCGTTTGCGCTTTATCTTCTTGTACAATCTGCCTCTCGACGCAGCCTATAAGTGAAACTCGAACGCAAACAGGTCCTTGGATCGTTGTTGCTTGCGCTGCTCGTCCTCGCCATTCTGCTCTTCCGGGCGCGACACTTGTTGTTCCGATGAACTCCTCCGGCCATACCAAACCACTGGTCGCCATTCTGGGACCCACTGCATCCGGAAAATCCGCGCTCGGCGTCTGGATCGCGGAGCGTTTCTGCGGAGAAGTGGTGGCTTGCGATTCGACGCAGCTTTACAGGGGTTTTGACATCGGCACTGCTAAACCCGCAACCCGGGAGAAGCGCGGTGTTGTTCATCACATGCTGGACGTGCTCGAGACCGGCCAGGAAGCTTCCGCGGGGGAATACCGGGAACTTGCTCTGGCGGTGCTGGATGATTTGCGCGCGAGGCAGAGGTTACCTGTGCTTACGGTGGGAACCGGGCTGTATCTGAGGGCCTTGCTCGAAGGACTGGCCGAGCTTCCGCAGCGTTCCGAAGAATTGAGGGAGCGATTGCGAGATGACGCGGCCGAGCATGGACGCGGATACTTGCATGGCATGCTGCAGAACCTCGATCCGGCGGCGGCGAAACGCATCGCGGCAAGAGATGAACAGAAACTAATTCGAGCCATTGAGGTATGTCTCCTGTCCAGTAAACCGCTCACGGAGTTGCACCTCAGAGGAAAGAAACCGCTGGAAGGCTGGAGCGTTCTGAAGATTGGTTTGGAGCCAGCTCGAAAAAAACTTTATGAGCGAATTGAAGCGCGCACAGAGGCGATGCTTGCCGCGGGGTGGTTGGAAGAAGTTCGGGCTTTGCTTGAACGAAGCCAAGGCGCGCAAGCAAAGCCATTCGACTTTATCGGTTATGCGGAATTGAGGTGCGTCTGCGAAGGCCAAATGACGATACCGAACGCCCGAGAGGCCATCCAGCAGGCTACGCGAAGGTACGCGAAAAGGCAGATCACGTGGTTTCGCAGAGAATCGCAGGTGCACTGGCTCGATGGATTCGGAGACGATTCAGGAGTTCAGAATGCGGCTCTCGACTGGCTTCGCAAGCAGGGGCTTTGACCTTCTGGCCGCGAGTCGGTTCGAAATCCGGAACGCCAGAGAAGCAAATCCCTGTCCGTGTTTATTCCAGCTTCGTGGCGGCAGGTACGCCTCTTTGATTGGCGGGATACGCGTTGTTATACTCCGCCTAACCGATGGTTAGAATTATGTTTGTGGCTTTCCGGGCGATCACCTACTCAGCATTGTTCATCGGCTTTCTGCTCATCTATCTTCCGACGCGAGTTCTCTCCTGGTCGGGCATTCGCGGCCCGGCCGCGATTGAAGGGCCGCAAATCGTCGGAATGATCGCGGGGGGCGTAGGGGCAGCGATCGCGTTGTGGTGTATATACACGTTTGTCCGGATCGGGAAAGGCACGCCGGCTCCATTCGACCCGCCGCGGCGCCTGGTGATCCGCGGGCCTTATCGTTTTGTTCGCAACCCGATGTACATCGGAGCGGCACTGGCCCTGGCGGGCGTTGCAGTGTTCTATGGGTCGGTATCTCTTCTGGGGTACAGTTGCGCCTTCCTTCTCGCCGCTCACGTATTCGTGATGTTTTATGAGGAGCCCAGGCTCCAGTCAACCTTCGGACCGGATTATGCAGAATATCGCCGGCGGGTCCGGCGGTGGTGGCCGCGTGTGCAAGCTGCCCGGTAAATACGCGGCAGAGACGCGCATTTGCCTGGTTGCCGCGAATTTGAACCTCGCGCACCGGCGAGCGACTCGCCGGCCCCAACCCCCGCGGAGTATACTGGGTGCCGTGAAGAAAGCGCCGCTCCCTCCGCTGCCCTCGCTGAAGGTTCCCGGTTGATCGAAGATGAAGAGTCCTCAACAAACGGAATTGTCGGAACGCGCGCTGCTTGTTGGTGTTGGCTGGAAGCGCGCTTCGCGGATTCCGGGCATGCCGGCCGGAGAAGCGGAGCGCGAATCCCTTGCTGAGCTTGTAGAGCTTGCGAGAAGCGCTGGGGCAACCATTGCCGGGACGGTTTTTCAAATGCGCGAAGCCGCCGACCCCGCGACGCTGGTGGGACGCGGCAAGCTCGAGGAGATTCGGGCAGAGGCCACAGCACACGGCGCGCCGCTCATTATTTTCGACAGTAACCTTTCGCCGGTGCAGCAGCGCAACATTGAAGCGGCTACGGACCGCCGCGTGATTGACCGAACGCAATTGATCCTGGACATCTTCGCGCGTCACGCGCGCAGCCGGGAAGGCCAGCTTCAGGTCGAGCTGGCGCAATTGAATTACATGCTTCCCCGCCTGACCGGCCGCGGAACGGCCATGTCCCGGCTGGGCGGCAAGAGCGGAGGGGGTGGCGCGGGCGGCGCCGGAGGAGGAGCGGGACGCATCGGCGTGCGCGGACCAGGTGAAAAGAAACTCGAAACGGACCGGCGCCGGATTCGCGAACGCGTGAGCAGGATTCAAGCGAGCATCGAGGAAGTCAGAAAGCAACGGAGCTTGCGAAGGGAGGCGCGGAATGCCGTGCCGCTGGGGACTGTCGCACTTGTCGGCTACACCAACGCAGGGAAGTCCACGCTGTTCAATGCCCTGAGCCACGCAGATGTCCTGGTGAGCTCGCGGATGTTTGCCACGCTGGATCCCACGATTCGCGCGCTGCGATTGCCGTCTGGCCGGCGTGTATTGGTCTCGGATACCGTGGGATTCATCCGCGATCTTCCGAAAGGACTGCTGACGGCGTTTCGCGCCACCCTCGAGGAAGTGCAAGAGGCCGCGCTCATTCTGCAAGTCAGCGACGTATCGAGCCCGCACCACGAGGAACTGGATCAAGAGGTAGGTAAGATTCTCGCTGAGCTGGGAGCGGCAGAACGGCCTACGCTCAAGGTGCTCAACAAGATTGACCGGTTGGCTCCCGAACAGCGCGAAGAAATTGAGGAATCGCTGAAACACTCACGGGAAAAAAATTCGAGGCCTGTACTTGCCTCGGCTTTGAAGGGAGACGGGCTAGAAGAACTTTTGAGGCGAATGGACGAAGTGCTTCCCGTTGACCCCCTCATAACACTCACGCTGCGCTTGCCGCTCGCGGAGGGCCGGACGTTGGCTCTTATTCACGCCCTAGGCCACGTACTGCACTCCGAAGTGGAAGATTCTCACATGCGGCTGGATGCGGAGGTACCGGCATCCGTCGCGCGGCGGCTCCGGCTGAAGGATTTTGCGAGCAAGGGAACTTCGCAACTTGCCGCGACGTAATAAACTGTGAAGGAGGTTGCCATGGCTGCGTTCCTTCTGTGGTGCATTCTCTTCGTGCTGTGTTGGCCACTTGCCATTCTGGCGCTGATCCTGTATCCGGTCGTGTGGTTGCTGACTCTGCCCTTCCGGTTGATGGGAATCGCTGTTCGTGGGGTTTTCGACCTCCTTGGCGCGATCCTCTACCTGCCGGTAAGGCTTTTGCGGGGTCCGAGGTTCATCTAAGGTTAGTGGGAATGGGTAACTTCCCGGTAAAGAGACCGAAAAATTTGCTTTCTAAGCTGTTTTCTGAGGCTTGACTCCAAGGGTCTTCCCTCAAGAAGGAGAAGAATCCTGTGGAAAACTCTGTGGAAACGTGCAATGCCCTTCGGAGCCGGGAACTCAAAAGCCAGCCGTGCACATGGCTCCGGCCCGGTTGTTAATCTAGCTAACTTATTGACTTTCCAGTTGTTATTTCTCGCGTTCGTCTTGTGTTCAAGAGTCCCAGGTTCAGTCAGTCCCCCAGTTTCAAGGATTACATTTGCACAGGTTTGCAGCAGTTCGATTACGAATAAGTATAGTCTCATGGAGCCCCAGCATCAGCAGAACGGTTAATCGGGAAGTACCTGCCAACCTGCATATTCCGGGCCTGCTGCGACGTTGACGCCCCACTTCGCGGGAGTCTATAGTGACATTTGGCTGTGGCCAGGACTCTAGACAGCGGCTCCACGGGACACGCATGAATCTTCCCAACGCATTGACCCTACTCCGCATCTTCTTCGTGCCCCTGCTGATCGTGGTGTTGCTGACGAAGAGTCCGAATATTGAACCTTGGGGATTTCCCATCCACTTCGAGGTCTGGGGCGTGCTGATCTTACTGGCTGCGGCGGCAACCGATTGGGCAGACGGCTATGTTGCGCGGCGCAGGCAGCAGATCACCACCCTGGGAATTTTGCTCGACCCGATCGCCGACAAACTATTAATCTCCGCGGCTTTTATTTCTCTGGTGGACATGCATCTGGTGCCGGCATGGATGGTGGTGATCATTATCGGGCGGGAATTCACGGTGTTGGGCCTGCGGAATATCGCGTCGGCCGAAGGATTCACTATAGCCGCATCAGCTCTTGGAAAAACAAAGATGGTGCTGCAAGTCTGCGCGGTCGCCGTTCTGATTTGGGGTGCGCGCCATCCCTCCTTACACGGATTCGCACTGGCTCTTCTCTGGCTGGTGGTCATTAGCGCGCTGGTATCGGCGGCGCAGTATTTCCTGAGGTTCTGGAGCCAACTGGACGACCGCATCAAGGCGAGGCGGAAATTGCGGCTCATGGAAAGCCGAAAGAAGTCCGAGGATGTCGTCACGCCCTGAGCAAGTGGCGAGCGACGGCCAAGCCATGCTGGATTTAGCGCGGCTCGCCATCACGGAAGCCGTCGTCCACAAGAGTGTCCCCAATCATCTTCCGAATGAGGGAGTATTCTCGCAGCACAGGGGAGTTTTTGTGACCTTGTGCGTCAAGGAGAAGCTGCGCGGGTGCATCGGCGTGGTCGAGGGTCACGGACCGCTAGGAGAGAACATTGTGCAATCGGCTGTGAGCGCGGCGATGCACGATCCGCGGTTCGCTCCTGTTCGCGCGGACGAACTCAGTGATCTGCAGATTGAGATCTCTTTGCTCTCGCCGCTCGTTCCCATGAGCGCCGAAGAAATTCGGATTGGAACGCATGGATTGCTCATCGTCTGCGGACAACGGCGCGGACTCTTGCTCCCCCAAGTCGCCACTGAGCACGGCCTGAGCCGTGAACAATTTCTGGATGAGACCTGTCGGAAGGCCGGGCTGCCTTTCGGTGCCTGGAAAGACGCCGCAGCGGCGATCTTCGGGTTCACCTGCGAAATCCACTCGGAACTTCATGGATTCAAAGGCGGCGGTTGATTGCCAGCAGGAGGGGCAAGGAAAGATGAAGGCCCGGAGCATCATCATCTCGCGGGCCTTTTGGCGAAATCTCGTTTCGTGACGTTATTCGACTTCGACGTAATCTCCCGAGAAAACTTCAGAAGTACTGTAGGTAATCAGAACGGTCGAGGAGTTGTGGCTGACGTTCAAAACGATGCCTTCACCTAGAATTTCTCGTGGAAGATCGTTCCACTTATAGACCTGAGGCGTAGCGCCGAAGCCGAACATCTTGTACTGAGTATCTTTGTCAATGTCGAGTAGACTGGCACGCGTGCCCTGGTAGCGGAAGATACGGAAATAGTCGCCAACCTTCACTCCCTGATTTGTGCCCAAATTGACGTAGACCGTGTCGTTCTTTCCCGTGGTTTGCGCAAAGTCCTTGGCGGTGACTACCATCGCGACAGGCTTGCCGCTCACCGGCGCAAAATGATCGAAATTTCCAGCTTCTTTGAACTGCGGAGACTGGCGTTCGGCGAACGGCCGGATGATATCCCCGCGCTGCATATATGCGCACGAGAAGTTGATCTCAGCGATAGAAACGTTAGGGTGCACTTTCACAACGCGGACCTGCCCCAGATCCGAATAGGCAGTGCCCATTGCCTTCATCAGTTTGTCCTGCCATTTGAACCAAGGAACATCCACAGGGTCGCTGACAGGCCGCACCACGGCGAAGCGGTCGCCTTCCCGAACACCCTGATTCATGCCGCGGTTGAGATACACGTAATCTCCACGCGCGAAGGTAATTTTGTAATTGGACTGCTCCCCAGAAATCAGCCTCATTTCATCCGGGACCCTCTGATCGGTCACAAAGCCGGAACAATACGTTTGGCTATAATCCGGCTGATTCAGTTTCGCGGCATTCTGCGGCGCTTCCTGTGCCGCACAGAGGCCAGCCCCCATCAAAACGGAAATGCAGATTCCTGCAGCTTTAGCGCGCATTGCAAACTCCTTCGAGAACACGCCCTTAGGGCTATACGGAGAACGTCCCTAGCGAAAGTACCAATCCCACTGGGGGCGGTCAAGGAATTGAGACGGGGTGCTTTACACTTTTGCAACGGCATGCTATTTGTCTTATTTTCAATAAAATGGGGAAACTTAACCAGCCGGAAGGACCCTTCGGCAGGGCGGCGAACCGGATTTGTGCCGTTACGGCGGCCGCCAGCGCCGTGGAAATGGCCTGGCAGATTCGCTCGGCACTGCGCGAAACTCGCACTATCGAACTGCGTCTGGACTGGTTACGCAGCGACACTGAGCGCACCCGCCTCCTGAATTGGCTAAAACGCCATAAACCTCGAGCTGCCACTTTTCTCGCGACCTGCCGCAGTGTTGCAGGGGGAGGAAAATTTCGCGGCGACTTGCAGTCGGAACTTTACTGGCTGATCCGGGCGCGGGAGGCGGGATGCAGTTGGTGCGATGTAGAAGTCGAAACGATGCGGAGATTGCCGGACCAGTCCATGCGCGAGTACGCGGTGCCGCCAAAGGTCCTTCTCTCAGAACATGATTTTGCTCGAACGCCCCGGCTCCCAAAATCTGTCAATCCGCCCGCCCCCGGCGAGGCGGACGCGGTCAAGATCGCGGCGCAGGCACGAACGATCAGCGACAGCCTACGTCTGCTTCGCCTTGCTCGACGCTCGCGCAATTTTGTCGCTGTGCCCATGGGAGAAGTAGGGCTCCCGGCGCGTATCCTGGCGCTTCGAGAAGGAAGCGCGCTGGCGTACGCGCCGGTCGCCATAGCCACAGCGCCCGGGCAGATTAGCCTGAGCGAATTGAAAAACCTTTACCGCGCACACCTGCTGACACCGAAGACGGCCGTCTATGGAGTGATCGGGGAACCCATCGGGCACTCGCTCTCTCCGCTGCTGCACAACACGGGTTTCGTAGCGCGGCATGTTGACGCCGTGTTTCTTCCCTTCCTCGTCCGCGATTTGGGAGATTTTCTGAAGGCCGTCCCGGAACTCGGTATTCGCGGATTCAGCGTGACGATTCCACACAAGCAGGGCATCCTGAAGCACCTTGACGCGTGCGAACCTATTGCAGCGAAGATGGAGGCGGTTAACACGGTCGTCGTGCGTCGCAACGGATCACTCTTCGGGTGCAATACCGATTACCTGGCAGTAATTCGGGCGTTGGGGCGCAAGCTAACAATTCCGGGTAGCCGCATTCTTATTTTCGGCGCCGGTGGCTCGGCGCGATCGGCGGCGTTCGCTCTGGCGCGGGCAGGGGCTTCTGCCTCCATTTGTTCCCGGCGGGAAGCTGCCGCGAAATCATTGGCTCGCGCGATGGGCGGCGAAGCCGTTCCTCGCCGGGCGCTGCGCACGGAACGATTCGACGCAATTCTCAACGCTACGCCCGTGGGCATGCACCCGAAGGTTGGCGTTTCCCCGCTTGCCGCGGACGAGTTACACTGTCGCATCGTCATGGACTTTGTGTACCGTCCCCTGCACACAGAATTGCTGCGGATCGCAAGGAAAAAAGGGATTGCGACAATTTCCGGGCTGGAAATGTTCCTGGCACAGGGCCTCGCGCAGTGGGGGCTGTGGACCGGGCGCCAGCCGCCAGAAAGGTCCATGCGGCGCGCGGTGATGGCGGCTCTCCGCGCGGAGGAAAAGTCGCGTTAGCGGCTCGGAGCAAAGCTCGGCAGACGAGGAAAGCTCTTTGGCTGCAATCCCCTGAAATTTCAAAGAAATGATCGAACCTTCTTTCAACGAATTTCGGCGCCTCAGCAAGCAAGGAAACCTTGTCGCGCTGTACGACGTTTTTTCCGCCGATCTCTTGACGCCAGTCAGCGCTTACCTGCGCATCGCGCAAGGGGCGCGATATTCTTTTTTGCTCGAAAGCGTGGAAGGCGGAGAAAAAATCGCGCGCTACACATTTGCGGGCGCCCATCCCGAAGAGGTATTCCGCTACGCAAATGGCGCCTGCGTCCTGGAAAGCCGTGACCGGCTCCTCTGGGAGGAACGCGATCCAGTGACCTTTCTCCGCGCGCACATGGAACGCTACCGCCCGGTGCGGGTTTCCGGATTGCCTCCGCTGTTAGCCGGGGCGATCGGCTACTTCAGTTATGACATGGCACGGCTGATCGAACGGATCCCGAAGAATTTGCGCGACGATATCGGACTTTTCGACGCCGTATTGATGTTTTATCACGGCCTGATTGTCTTCGATCACGTGCAGCACCGCCTATGGATCGTGCGCAACGTGCACACCGGCGGGCATGGTTCCCTGCAATCGAAATATGATGAGGCGGCGCGCGAAATCCGGCGCACGCGCAAACTTCTCGAGCAACCCGTGCCTTCCGAACAGCGGAAGAATCCGCCGAAAAGAAAGACGAAGCCGCTGCGGATCAAGTCCAATTTCACACGCCCGGAATTTCTTGCCGCCGTTCGCAAAACCAAGGAATACATCCGTGCGGGCGACATTTTTCAGGCGGTGATCAGCCAGCGGTTCTCCGCACAAACATCCGCCAATCCATTCCAGGTTTACCGGGAGCTTCGGGCTTTGAATCCTTCGCCCTATCTATTCTATCTGCAGCTCAACGATGTCTCAGTGGTGGGCAGTTCACCGGAAATGCTGGCGAAAGTGCAAGGGCGCGATGTTTTCTATCGCCCTATTGCAGGAACGCGCTGGCGCGGAAAGGACGAAGCCGAGGACCAGCGCCTGGAAAAGCAGATGCTCGCGGATGAAAAAGAACGCGCAGAGCACATCATGCTGGTGGATTTGGGGCGCAACGACCTTGGCCGCGTATGCGACTACGGCACCGTGCGCGTCGAAAGACTTATGACCGTCGAGCGTTATTCGCATGTGATGCATCTTGTCTCCAGCCTCCGCGGCAGGTTGAGGGAAGACGTGGATTGCTTCGATGCGTTGATGGCGTGCTTTCCGGCGGGCACGGTTTCCGGTGCGCCAAAGGTTCGCGCAATGGAGATTATCGAGGAGTTGGAGAAAACTCGCCGTGGAATCTATGCCGGAGGAATTTTATATCTCGATTTTGCGGGGAATCTCGATTCATGTATTGCGCTGCGCACGATGGTGATCAAGAACGGCATCGCTCACATCCAAGCCGGAAGCGGAATCGTGGCCGATTCCTCGCCGGAGCGCGAATTCGACGAAAGCGTGAACAAATCCATGGCCCTGCGGAAAGCCCTGCAGGCCGCCCACGAACGCGCGTAGTCGCTTGGCGATATGCTCATGAGGTTTCTTAAGTGGCATACAATAGGTATTGGTCGATCCTGCCATGATCCTTCTTCTCGACAACTACGATTCCTTTACCTACAACCTCGCACAGTATCTCGGCGAGCTGGGCTGTTACGTTGAGGTTCATCGCAACGACAAGATTTCGGTCGAAGAAATTCTCAGGCGCAAACCGGAACGGATCGTCATTTCGCCCGGACCCTGCACTCCGCAGGAAGCCGGCATTTCCGTCGAGCTGATTCAGCGCCTTGCAGGGAAATTTCCCATTCTGGGGGTTTGCCTCGGCCACCAGGCGATCGGTGCGGCCTTCGGAGGCAAGATCATTCGCGCGCCAAAGCTGTTTCATGGCAAGACCAGTGAAATCCGCCACGACGGCAAGGGAGTGTTCCGCAAGTTGCCCGAGACTTTCACGGCTACGCGCTACCACTCTTTGATCATTGAGCGCAGATCATTGCCCCGCGGGCTTTCCATCACCGCCGAGACGGACGACGGGATCATCATGGGCGTGCGTCACCGCCGCTATAAGCTCGAAGGAGTGCAATTCCATCCCGAATCGGTTCTGACAATTCCCGGGAAGCAGTTGCTCCAAAACTTCCTCGCGTTGTAAGGGGATCACGCAAGAGGGCAGCTACTTTGCGTAATCCTGCCAGCTCAAATCGGCAAGAAGCGCGCCATAGATTTCCATGCCGCGCCAGAGATTGCCCAGCCGCAGATTTTCGTCCGCGCTGTGCTGGTGATTGTCGTAATTCACGATCGGCACGCCGACCCAGGGCAATCCCAAATCCTCGAAGATATACATCGGAACGCTGCCCCCCAAGGTGGGAGCGATCACTGCTGTGCCGCCGGTCGCCGCTTGCACCACGCGCACGACGGCCACGGCAGCCGGCAGATCCATGCGCGTTCGAGACGCGCGATAACCACCTTCATCCACCACTTTTGCGATAAGCGCGTGCGCCCGCCGTTCGTCCATCGTGGGATCGTGGTCAATCACATAAAAGCCTTGCGCGCGGATGAAGTCCACGATCTGCTCGTACTTCTTGCGCGGACCTTCTCCTTTGACGAGACGCGCTTCGAGAGAGGCTTCCGCCTCGGCGGGCACCACGTTGGTTGCCTGCGCACCTACGTAAGCGCTTTTCAGACCACGGATGTTGAGCGAGGGCTCCTGTAGCAACTCCACGAGCTTCTTCCCTGCCCCTTCCGGTTTGGCGATGCCAAGCTCGTGTTCGAGCTCTGCATCGTTATGCGGCATAGCAGCGAGGGCCTTCAGTTCCAGACTAGTCAACGGCACAACGTCATCGTAGTAACCTGGGATCAGCACGCGTCCGTTCGCATCCTTCATGGAAGCCAGCAAGCGGGATAACTCCATCGCCGGGTTCGGCGCCCAGTTGCCGTAATGTCCGCTATGCAGCGAGCGCACCGCGCCGTAGACCGTAACGTCGAGGCCGATATCTCCGCGATTTCCGAAGAACACGAGGGGGCGCCCCGACTGATGGACAGGGCCGTCCGCGGTGATCAGCAAATCACCGCCAAGAAGGTTCTTGTGCAGTTCCAAAGCCTGCTGCAAATGAGTGGAGCCTGCTTCTTCTTCTCCTTCAAAGATCACTTTCAAGTTCACCGCAAGCGGAACCTGCTGCGCGTTCAGGGCATCGAGGGCGGAAAGCAGCGCAACAATCGGGGATTTGTCGTCGGAGGAGGATCGCGCGTAGATGCGCCAGTCGTCGCTGTAAAGCGGACCCGAGTTCTGTCCCGGCTCGGGAAATGGGATCTTTTCACCTCCCGCTTCGATGGCTCCTGTCCTGAGCACGGGCGTAAATGGCGTGCCACCCGTCCATGCCGAGGGATCCACAGGCTGGCCATCATAATGCGCGTAGAAAATTACGGTATGCGCGGCACCGGGAGTTTCGAGCTTCCCGAAGACGACTGGCCCGCGGCCCTCGATGGTGAACAAGTGAGTTTCGATCCCGCGAGCTTCCAGCATGCCCACAAGGCGCGCTGCATTCTTCTGGATGTTCACGGTATCGCTTGCAACGTTGGGGAAGGAGAGGAATTCCCGCAATTCACGGACGATGCGGTCTTCATTGGCGACGCGATAGTCCCGCACCTCCTGGACGATCTGCGCGGGCGGTATGAGCTTAGCCCTTTCGTCAACGCGTCCCGCAGCTGAAATTTGTGCCACAGCCGAGCATGGAAAAAGCAGCCCAATCAAACTGATCACAATTTTCCCCAAAGTTTTACTCCTCCGATTCACAGTGGCCGCTCGCTAACTGAGTCAGAACTATTGACGCTCAGAACTCAGGCCTGTGGCGACTTTTCTGGAGCAAAGCCGACAAGTTCAGCTAGCTTTTCTTCGGCCGCGCTCGTATGGATAGCTTCTTGCGCGAGGTCCGCGCCTTCCCGGAAACCGTGCGCGACTCCTGCTGCGACGAGGGCAGCCGCCGCGTTGATCAAGACGATATCGCGCGCCGGGCTGCTTTCTCCTGCCAGGATTGCACGGATCATCTTTGCATTCTCGGCAGGCGTCCCTCCCTGAATCGCTTCGAGAGGAGCAGGCTCAAGTCCAAAGTCTTCCGGATTCACTTCATAGCGACGAATTCTGCTCTCTCTCACCTCGGCGACGAGAGTGGGGCCCGCAAGCGATATCTCATCGAGCTTTCCGAATCCGTGCACAACAAAGGCACACTCCGCTCCCAATTTGGCCAAAGTCTCGGCGACCAAATCCACAACGTCCGCGGAGAATACCCCGAGGACCTGGGCGCGCGCACCCGCCGGATTGGTCAGCGGTCCGAGCAGATTGAAGACCGTTCGGGCGCCGATCTGTTTCCGTGCAGGCATCACGTGCCGCATCGCCGTGTGGGCCGCCTGGGCAAAAAGAAATCCGATGCCGATCTCGCGGATTGCTCTTCCAGTGTCCGCGAACGGCAAGTCGATCCGCACGCCCAGTGCCTCCAGTACGTCGGCCGACCCGCTCTTCGAGCTGGCGGCGCGGTTGCCATGCTTGGCCACGCGCGCTCCCCCAGCCGCCGCGACAATCGCCGCCGTTGTCGAAATATTGAAGGTGCCCGAATCGTCTCCGCCCGTTCCGCAGGTATCCACCATCCTTTCAGGCAACGGCTCCCCAGGCCTAAAGACCTGCGCCGCATGGCGCCGCATCGCCCGCGCAAAGCCGGCGAGCTCTTCCGCCCGGTATGGCCGTGAATTCAGCGCTGTAAGCAACTCGACAATCTGAGGCGTTGCGGCACGCCCGCCCAGCAGCTCTTCCATCAATTCTTCCGCGTCGGCTGCGCGAAGAATCCTTCCTTCAATAGCATCTTCAATCAGCTGGTGAGCCACGGGGTCGCGTTCTTGCTCCTGTAAAGGGTTCCAAGTAAACTTCTATGTTTTGCGAACGAGCAAATTCTAGCACTGAGCACTGTCTCGCAGTGCTTGGACACGGGAAACAGGATGAAGATTCACGAGTATCAAGCCAAGGCAATCCTCAGCCGCTATGGCGTCACCACTCCCCGAGGCGAAGTGGCTTTCACCAAGGAAGAAGCGCGCGAGGCCGCCCAGCGGCTGCGCTCCAATATTGTGGTCGTCAAGGCGCAAATTCACGCCGGGGGACGAGGCAAGGGCGGCGGAGTGAAGCTGGCTCATTCCCCGGACGAAGCCGCCGAGATTGCCAGCCGAATTCTGGGAATGACGCTCATCACGCATCAGACCGGCCCGCACGGGCGCGTGGTCAAGCGTCTCTTGATCGAAGAGGGCCTGGACATCAAGCGCGAGCTTTACCTCGGCCTACTCATTGACCGTTCCGTGGGCAAACCCGTGTTCATGGCCAGCGCGGCAGGAGGCATGGAAATCGAGGAAGTGGCGAAAGACAATCCGGCAGCCATTCTTCGCGAAACCATTCACCCGGCCGTAGGCCTGCAACCCTACCAGGCGCGCAAGATCGCGTTTGGCCTTGGTCTCCCTTCCGAATCGCTTACCAGCGCGGTTCCCTTTCTGCAAGCCCTCTATCGCGCCTTCGTGGATACGGACGCCTCGCTGCTGGAAATCAATCCTTGTATCCTGACCGGAGAGGGCCGCCTGGTCGCGCTGGATGCGAAAATGACTTTTGACGACAACGGCCTGTTCCGGCACAAGGATCTGCGCGAACTTCGCGATCTCGATGAAGAAGATCCTCTCGAAGTCGAGGCTTCCAAGTACGGCCTGAATTACATCAAGCTGGACGGCACGGTCGCCTGCATGGTGAACGGCGCCGGCCTTGCGATGGCCACGATGGACATCATCAAGTACGCCGGTGGCTCGCCTGCCAACTTTCTCGATGTGGGCGGCGGCGCTTCCGCGGATCAGGTGAAGAACGCCTTCCGCATCCTGATGAGCGATCCCGCGGTGAAGGCCGTGTTCATTAACATTTTCGGTGGCATTTTGCGTTGCGACGTATTGGCGACGGGCGTCGTTGCGGCCGCAAAAGATCTTCAACTCAAGGTTCCGGTCGTGATCCGCATGGAAGGCACAAACGTTGAACTTGGCCAGCAGGTTCTTCGCGATTCTGGACTGAACTTCACGATCGCCAACGGCATGAAGGATGGCGCGCAAAAAGTAGTCGCCCTTGCTGGGGGTGCGCGATGAGCGTTGTTGTCAACGAAAAGACCCGCCTGATCGTGCAGGGCTTCACTGGCCGCGAGGGGACTTTCCACGCGCAGCAGATGATCGAGTACGGCACGAACGTCGTCGGAGGAGTTACTCCCGGAAAAGGGGGGACAAAACACCTCGAGCGGCCCGTTTTCAACACCGTGGCCGATGCCGTCAAGGATACCGGCGCAAACGCTTCCGTCATCTTTGTCCCTCCGCCTTATGCGGCCGATGCAATTCTGGAGGCCGCCGACGCTCAGGTTCCTCTCGTGATCTGCATCACCGAGGGGATTCCTGTTTTGGACATGGTTCGCGTCACGTCGGTTGTTGACCGTGGCAAAACGCGCCTCATCGGCCCGAATTGTCCCGGAGTGATTTCTCCAGGCAAATGCAAAATTGGCATCATGCCCGGGCGGATTCACAAGCAAGGCAACGTCGGTGTCGTCAGCCGCAGCGGTACACTGACATATGAAGCCGTTGACCAGCTCACGCGCCTCGGCATCGGACAATCCACATGCATCGGGATTGGCGGCGATCCCATCATCGGCACTTCTTTCCTGGACGCCATCAAGCTCTTCAACGACGACCCGGAGACCCACGCGATCATCCTGATAGGGGAAATTGGTGGGAACGCGGAAGAAGTCGCGGCGCAATGGATCAAAGCCAACATGAAGAAGCCGGTCGTTGGATTCATCGCCGGGCAAACCGCGCCACCGGGCAGACGCATGGGCCACGCCGGGGCGATCATTTCCAGCGGGCAGGGCACGGCAAAAGACAAATATGCCGCCATGAGCGCCGCCGGAATTCGTTGCGTGGAAACGCCGGCTGATCTCGGCCTGGCGATGGCAATGGCACTGAAAGGCTAGCGCCATTCGCGCATCGCTGAGCGTCATCCGTTTTTGCTTTCATCTTGGGGCGCAATCTTAAGTTCTAATTAAGGCATTGGAGGAGTCTTTCGTGGCAATCGAGCGTACGTTTGCGATTATCAAGCCCGACGCGGTTTCGCGCGGCCAGCAGGGGGAAATTCTCTCCCGGATTCATAAAGCTGGATTCAAAATCGTTGCGATCAAGAGCATGCGCCTGACAAAAGAGGAGGCGGGCGGTTTTTATGCCGTTCACAAAGCTCGGCCGTTCTTCGGCGAACTCACCGATTTCATGAGCTCCGGCAAAATTTTCGCCATGGTGCTCGAGGCCGAGAGTGCAATCCTCAAATGGAGGGACTCCATGGGAGCTACCGACCCTAAAAAAGCCGCGCCAGGTACGATTCGTTGCGACCTGGGCACCAACATCGGCAATAACTGCGTTCATGGCTCGGATGCTCCTGAAACTGCCGCCTTCGAGATCTCTTATTTCTTCTCCGGTATGGAGTTGATCGAGTAGCGCTGACCGCCACGGCCTGAGATGGAATCCCTGCCACATCCGAGCGCATTGCTTGCCGCACTTGAGCTCCAGCATCCCGGAATGCTCCGCACTCTTCGCAGATTCGTGCTTGCGGAATCTCCCAGCACCGAGAAGCGGGCCTGTGATTTTTGCGCGGAGCTCATCGCCGCAAACTGGGCAAAACGCGACGCCGATGTAACGTTGCTCCCTCAGAAGAATCGAGGCGCGCATATCCGCGTGACCTGGTGGCTAGGAACCGCGCGACCCGAAGGCCAACTCCTCGTTCTCGGACACTACGACACCGTGTATGCCACGGGTACCTTGAAAACGATGCCATTTCGTGTAAGGGGCGGGCGCGCGTTCGGCCCCGGTGTGTTCGATATGAAAGCGGGCATCGTCCAGGCGTTGTATGCCCTCGAAGCGCTGCAAAGAACCAAATCGCTGCTTCGGAAAAAAATCGTTTTCCTTTGGACCTCAGACGAAGAAATCGGAAGCGAATCGTCGCGGCGATTGATCGAGGCGGAAGCGCGCAGAAGCGATGCTGCTTTTGTGCTGGAGCCGGCATTCGGTCCGAAGGGTCTGATCAAGACCGCGAGGAAGGGGGTCGGCGAAGCCGAGATCATGGTCCACGGACGAGCCTCCCACGCTGGCCTCGCACCGCAGGACGGCGTGAACGCAATCCACGAACTGGCGGCCCAGATCGCACGCATCGAAAAATGGAACGACCCGAAAGCTGGCGCTACCATCAATGCGGACATTATCCAGGGCGGGACACGAGTGAATGTAATCGCCGAAAGTGCCCGAGCCTCCCTCGACTTGCGGGCCCTGAAGCTTGTCGACATGCGCCGTCTGGAATCTCGCCTCCATGCGCTCAAACCGATTCATCGCGGCGCAAAGATTGAAGTTCGCGGGGGTTTCCATCGTTTGCCTATGGAAAGAAAACACAGCAGAGCTCTCTATTCGCGCGCGCGGACCAGCGCTGCGCAGATGAGACTTACCCTTGGCGAATGCACCGTCGGAGGAGGATCGGACGGGAACTTTACGGCAGCCCTCGGAATTCCAACGTTGGACGGCCTCGGCGCAGTGGGCGGCGGCGCTCATTCCGCCGGGGAATATGTCTTCATTAAAAGCATGCCCGTCCGCGCCGCTCTCTTGGCCTCGTTGCTTGCCAATTCCTGAAGGCCGCCACGAACGAGCTTAATTCATGTAGCTCTTGCGAAGATATTCCGCGGTGGATTGCATGAGGTCTCCATAGTCGCTGTGGAGCACCGTGCGAAGGGCGACTTCGGTCGAATCCCCTTGTGCCAAACGGTCGAGAATTCTCTCGATGTCACCCATCCCGTTGTTCTGCACGATGTATTCCACATTCGCGAGCGACCACGCATACGCGTATTCCGCGGTGTCGCCGGACAGATTCATCCACGAACCCTCGAGCTGCGCCAGGGAAGCATTCTGCTTGGCATCATAAATCTGGACGAGCTGCGCTGCATTTTCTCCACTCCGTTTTCCTTCCATCCATTGTGCCAGGCCCTCCTGGATCCAGGTCGGCGCTCGGCCCCGGGTTTTTTGCCCGACAAAACTGTGCGTCAATTCGTGCTTCAGTACGCGAGACAGCTCCGGCGTGACGTTCGTTAATCCCTGCACCGGGACGCGAATCCGGCCGTCGTTGAGCGCGCCGACCCAACCGGGAGCGCGGGTGATGTCTGCAAACGCTTCCTGCGTGTAAAGAATTACGCCGATGGGGTCGGGCGGAGAATAATCCAGTTCCGATTCAATTTCGCCGTAATGCATCTCCAAAGTGCGCAGCACGTCCCGCGCCAGTTCGGGCTGCGCGGCGCCGCTGTAGCGCAAAGTGAAGTGCGCGCTTTCGTTTTCCTTATAATTCGCTTCTTCCTGCTTGTCGCGTTCCGCCTTCGCAAGGGCGGCGGCAACTTCGGGATCAGCTCGCAATGCTAGCGCGCGCTTCCATTCGGCCACCGCCTGGTCAATCTTGTTTAATCCGTAGTAGGCCCAGCCGGCGAGCTTGGCCACATCGGGATTGTCCGGAGCGACCTGTCGCGCCCGCTCGAGATCATCCAGAGATTCCTTGTATTCGCTGCGCCGCAGGTGCAGGTAAGCGACATTCATCAGCAGGATCGGCTGGTCCGGTGCATAGTTCAGGGCGGTGCGCTCGTCCGTCAGAGCGACTTCCATATTTCCATGGGAAAGCTCAAATTGAGCGGCCACATGGTGCGCCAGCGCCGCGGCTGCATTGGCATCTTTCGAGCCGGAGCGCGCTGCATTCTCCAAGCCGGCTACGTAGCTCCGGTCAATCGCCCCATCATGAACCACCCCCCGCTCGATGTCCCCGCTTCCGCTGGTGGAATCCATGGCGGGAGGAGTAAGCCCGAGGTGTGAGGCCTCGCCTTCCGAGGACCCCATCGAGATGCTCGATCCTTTCTCGATGTGGTCCACTATCGCTTTGGGCAGCGTGAGCGTTCCGGCAGGCGTTTCGTAGCGAACCTTGTCCCCGACCTGAACCGCGCTTAGAGCGGCGATGCGCCTTCCATTCTTGAGCACGATCGTGTCCGCGGAACAACATACTGCGGACAGGAGCAAGCACACCATCAGTGCGAACACACGCGGTGCATGGGAAGGGCGCTGCATGAAATCAGTTTAGCTCCCTCGGCGTTTTCGTCGTCCACAGGCTTGTCCGGGAATGCCGAATGTGCCTACACTCAAACCATGCGGGTTCTCGCTTCATTGCTCCTCGCGGGGGCCACTCTCCTCGCACAAACGGCCTGTGCCGGAGAGCAAACTCCTCGTGAGCAGCTTAAGTTATTTGATGCTCTGCAACTCGACCCTGCGGCCTCCTATGAAGTTACGCCTCAGAACCGAATCGAACTGCGACGGGCTGACGTTCTGCTCAGTTTTGACGAAGGTACTCTCGCTTTTTTCGCCGCTTCGGATGGGCAGGTCACTGGGGCGGTATTTTCCGGACGAGGGCATGTCCTGGCCGCTCCCCGCGACCCGGCGGAGAAGCAGCAGATGGCGCTCTTCCTGGGTGCTCCGGTTCTCGACGAGGATTTTTCCTCTTCGTATATGCGCTTTTCCGATGGCACTGCCGCGGAACTCTTGGCAGAACTGCATAAGGCCAAGGTTTCTCCCAAAGACGGCACTCTTTTTGAAAAGGAATGGGAGCCTGTCCTTACCCGCCTGAATCCGCGCCAGAGCCTTCGCTTGCTTTCGGAGAGATTGACACTTCATCCGCGCCCCTATTTCTACGCCTTGCTCAGTGGAGCCGCCACAGGCCCATTCGATTTTGTGTTTGACCAGTCTCGAGATGAGCCGATTCTGTTTGGCCAATTCCATAAGGGCGATTCCGCAACCTATTACGACGTTTGGGCTTCCTACCGCGTTCCCGGCATTGATCCGTTGCCTCGCGCTTTCCATGCGGAGAGCTATTCGATTGATACCACGATCCATCCGGATAACTCGATTGATGGCTCGGCCTTGATCCGCATCAAAGTAGACACGGCCGGCGAACGGCTCATAGCGCTGCAGTTGGCTCGTGACCTGGACATCGTCTCCGCCACCCTCGCCGATGGCACACCGCTTGTTTGTTTTCACAACGAAGGCATGGGCGCTCGCGAGCGTGTCTCCCATGGTGATGATTCCCTGTACGTGGTTCTTCCCCAGGTTCCGCGCAGCGGCGACGTCCTGAACCTCAATTTCAGTTACAAGGGAAAAGTCATCCGGGACGCAGGCAACGGCGTTCTCTTTGTAAGCGATCGGGAGAGCTGGTATCCGCACCTCGGCGATGCTGGATCCTTCGCCGACTACGCTCTAACCATTCGCTGGCCCCGCAAGCTGCGCCTGGCCGCTACCGGAGTCAAGATTGACGAACAACTTGACGGCGACTACCGGGTGGGTCACTGGCGTACGGAAAAGCCTGCAAGTGTCGCGGGATTTAATCTGGGAGAGTACGCGTTCGCATCTCTGCCGTCGGACGGCTATTCTGTGGATGTTTACGCCAACCGCTTTCTGGAACAGGCACTCGTTAACCGGCTGCGTCCTCCCGCTTTCGATATGAGCACCGGGCTGCCTCCCGCCTCCGGAAGGGCCAGTCGTGGCGAGATGCTCGCAATGCAGATGCCAGATCCGAGTCCCGCCGACGCTCTCAAGCAACTCGGAAAAGAAATCTCTTCCTCGATTCAGTTCTTCCAGACGTATTGCGGACCTTTTCCCTACCCGCAGCTAAGTGTTTCCCAAATTCCTGGCACCTTCGGCCAGGGCTGGCCCGGCTTGCTTTATCTTTCGACCTATTCCTTCCTTCCTGCTCAGGCGCAAGCCCGCGCCGGGCTTTCGACCAGCGCACAGGAGCATTTCAACGATCTCGTGCCGTTTCACGAAGTGGCTCATCAGTGGTGGGGCAATGTAGTTGGCTGGTCGAGCTACAGGGACCAATGGATTGACGAGGCTCTTGCCAACTACCTCGCGTTGCTCTACGCGGATGCGCAAAAGAATTCCGAGCCGAAGCTGCGCGTCTGGCTTGATCGCTACAGGGCCAACCTCACCGCGAAGCCCGAGGGCGGGGATATGCCCATTGCCGATTACGGCTCGCTAACCCTGGGCAGCCGTTTGATCTCTTCGAAAACTCCGAACGGCTTCGATCAGCTTGTCTATGGCAAAGGCTCCTGGGTCATTCACATGCTGCGGGAGATGTTGCGCCAGCCTGGCGCGAAAAACCCCGACGAACGCTTCGTCGGCCTGCTGCATACTCTGATTACGAAATACAGCTATCGCGCGCTTTCCACGGAGGATTTCCAGCGTGAAGTAGAGGCAGTCATGACCCCCTCCATGGACATCGAAGACAGCCATTCGATGGATTGGTTCTTCGATGAGTGGGTTCGCGGAACGGGCATTCCGCACTACCACCTCGAATACACGACGCATCGCATCGAGAAGGGTTTTCTGGTCAAAGGGACGCTCTATCAAACTGAAGTTCCGAGATGGTTCGTCTCTCCCGTACCTCTCTATTCGAGTTCGGGTGAATATCTTGGGCGGGTGATCGCAGGGGGCCCGGAGACTTCGTTTCATTTCATTGCCCACAGAGCTCCCGGTAAAATCGAAATTGATCCGCACGGGGCCCTGCTGTGCGTCGTTGAGCGCGAAAAGCTCTCCGCGGAAACGTTGGACAACGCCGTCCCTCACAGTGGACGGCGATAAATCGGCAAATCCTTGTAAAGTGGGCTCGCCGGATTCAACTGCGCTTTGCCGTCCTTGCCAAAAACGTACACGAAGCCTTTTGGGTCAGCCGGTTCCCCCGGCAGCAAGCCGGCTTCAACAAGTTCGCGCATGTTTGCGGGTGGATGCCCTGTCTTCACCTGAAACGCAGCAGCAAGTTCATCAATCCTGTCCTTGTCGTCGTCGGAGCGCAACAGCATCAGTTGTATTTTGGCGTTTTCCTTGAGCATCGGATCTTTTGTCGAGTTGTAGATCTCCATCCAGAGGAACCGCGAAGTCTCCCGGGATTCGCCCTGTTCCGCGATTCTCGCCGCCATGATTTTCATCCATACCGGAGCATGCGGGTTCTTGCTGCCTTCGAGAAAAGCGTTTGACGCCTTTTGATAGTCTTTCGTCCCGAAGTAATACGCATATCCCAGATCCTGGTACAACCGCCAATAATCTGGATTCGCGCGTATACCCCTGTCGAGTAGCTTGATAGCCAGATCCGGCCTTCCCGCACCTTGCGGTTGCGGCTCCGCAAGAAACGTTGAGCCAAACCGGTACGGTGGAATGAGGTTCGGATCGAGCGTCGTGGCGACATCCAGCAAAGGCCAGAGACTCTCGAGGTTGACATCTTCGTGGACTCTTTTGTTCCCGTAATACTGCACCGCCCGCGTCCAATAAATCGTGGCGACGAACGGCGCGTATTCCAGGCTTAATATTTTCATAAGCCTTCCCGAGCGCAGGAGAATCTCATCCTCTTCCTGATGGAGCGCGGCGCGCTCCA
>Ga0335076_10001678_pt1 | contig 21596 bp, 21 predicted proteins | sample Lox_Sample_25_FD_206717 | JGI IMG/M metagenome (GOLD analysis project Ga0335076, IMG submission 206717) | Soil microbial communities from Loxahatchee National Wildlife Refuge, Florida, United States - Lox_Sample_2.5 | ecosystem: Environmental > Terrestrial > Soil > Wetlands | place: USA... | reverse complement strand
GGCCCGCCGCGGGCTACGCGGACCTGCGCACGCCGGTGCGCGGGCTGTACCAGGCCGGGTCGGCCACGCACGGCGGCGGCGGCGTGACCGGCATACCGGGCCGCAACGTGGTGCGCCAGATCCTCGCCGACGCCCGGGCGGCCCGCTGGCGCGCCCGGGCCCGGATGCCGGTGCCGTAGCCTCGGGCTGTGGAGTTCAGCCGGGAACTGCGCGACGACGTCATCTCGGGCGACATCACCGTCTCGTTCCGGCTCTGGCGCCGGCCCAAGGTAAGGACGGGAGGCCGGTACCCGGTCGGCCCCGCGCACATCGAGATCGACTCCATCGAGCTGATGCCGTTCGCCTCCATCACCGCCGACGACGTGCGCCGCTGTGGCGAGCCGGACCGGGAGTCGCTGCGCCGGCGGGCCGCCCACGCGGGCCCGATCGGTGACGACACGCTGATCTACCGGATCGAGTTCCACCTCGTGGCCTGAAGCAGCCGGATACCGGCGTCCGCCATACTGGCGCGAAGGCCGCTTGGGCCGCATCCGATCCTCGCCACGGCGGGGAAGCCGAACGGTGAGGGAGCTGACGGCGATGGCAGGGCCGGTCACGATGGTCGTGCTGGGCACGGGCGCCCGGGGCAGTGTCTACGCCGGCTTTGCCGAGCGGTTCCCGGACCGGGCCCGGGTGGTGGCGGTCGCCGATCCGCGCGCCGATCGCCGGGACGCCCTGGCCGACCGGCTCGCCGTGCCCGCCGGGCAGCGGTTCGGTGACTGGCGGGAGCTGGCCGAGCGGCCCCGGCTGGCCGACGCGGTGCTGGTCACCACGCCGGACCGCGAGCACGCCGCCACGGCGGCCCGCTTCGCCGAGCTCGGCTACCACGTGCTGCTGGAGAAGCCGATCGCGCCGACCTGGGCCGAGTGCGTCGAGGTGGTCGAGGCGGTCGAACGGGCCGGGGTGATCCTGGCGGTCTGCCACGTGATGCGGTACACGCCCTACACCCAAGCGGTCAGGCAGGTCGTGGCCGGCGGCCGGCTGGGCCAGATCGTCGGCGTGGAGCACCTGGAGCCGGTCGGCTGGTGGCATTTTGCCCACTCCTACGTGCGCGGCAACTGGGGCCGGGCGGACGGGTCCGGGCCCAGCCTGCTGACCAAGTGCTGCCATGACCTCGACTGGCTGCGCTACCTGGTCGGCCGGCCCGCGGTCTCGGTGTCCAGCGTCGGCGCGCTGCATCACTTCACCGCGGCGAACCGGCCGGCCGGCGCCGCCGACCGCTGCCTGGACTGCTCCGTGGAGCCGACCTGCCCGTATTCGGCCGTCCGGCTGTATCTCGGCCAGCTGGACGACCCGAAGCGGGCGCGCTGGCCGCTGTCCGTCATCACCACCGAGCTGACCGAGCCCGGCGTGCGCCAGGCCCTGCGGGACGGCCCGTACGGCCGGTGCGTCTACGCCTGCGACAACGACGTGGCCGACCACCAGGTCGTCATGATCGAGTTCGACGGCGGCGTGACGGCCACGCTGACGATGAGCGCGTTCACGCCCTTCGGCCGACGCCGCACCCGGATCATGGGCACCCGGGCGTTCCTGGAGGGCGACGGCCACCAGGTCACGGTGACCGATTTCGTCACCGGGCAGGCCGAGCCGGTCGAGGTGGCCAGGCCGGACGGGGATTCCGGCTACGGTCACGGCGGCGGGGACTTCGGCGTGATCGGCGCGTTCGTCGGCGCCGTGGCGTCCGGCGACCGCTGGCTCATCTGCACCGGGCCACGGGAGTCGCTGGACAGCCACCTGATGGCGTTCGCGGCGGAGCGCAGCCGGCAGACCGGCGAGCCGGTTCGGGTGTCGGGGTGAGGCGTCAGCCGGGCCGGCCCGCTGAGCCGAACGTGAACAGCACCTGGTCGGGTGGCCCGGCCGGCGGGGCGCCGCGGAGCCGGCCGACGCCGACGCCGGTCTGACTGCTGGTCTCCAGCGCATCGAAGGCGATCTCGTCGAAACCAGCGCCCGCAAACCAGGCGCGGACCTGCGGGGTCAGGTCGGGCGGCCGGCGGTGCCGGGTCCAGATCACGGTGGCGCCGGGCGCGCACAGGGCCGGCGCCGCCTCGGCGGTGCGCCTGATGTCCGGCTCGCTGACGTTACCGAAGATCCCGCACAGCAGCAGCACGTCAGCCGGCAGCGCGTCGGCGAAGCTGGCGACCCGGGACGCGTCCGCCTGGCGCACCTCGACCCCCGGCAGTCCCGCGTCGGCGGCGCGCTGGCGGGCCAGCCCGGCGTTGCGCGCATCGGACTCGACCAGCACGGCCCGGACATCCTCCCGGCGCGGGTGGGCCGGGAGCACGCCCAGGACATCATGGCCCTGCCCGGCGCACAGGCTGACCAGCCGCACCGGCCCGAGCGGGGCCTGGTCAAGCGCCCGCGACAGGTGCCACCGGACCCGCCGCAACCGCGCGCTCAACGGCGATGACGGATCGTCGTAAGCCTCGTGCCAGGCCACCCAGTCACGCACGCCGTGGTCCGCCGGCCCGTTAGGGAGCGGAGACGGCGGCTAGGTCGGCGTCCGCGGGCTCCACCGAGGCGAGCGGCGCGCGGCCCGAGATCAGGTCGGCGGCCCGCTCGGCGATCGCTATCGTCGGCGCGTTCGTGTTGCCGCGGGGCACCGTGGGCATCACCGAGGCGTCCACCACCCGCAGGCCCTCGACCCCCCGGACGCGAAGTTCCGGGTCGACCACGCTGGTGAGCCTGCTGGCGGCGAGCTTGGAGTCACCGCCCATGGCGCAGGTGCCGACCGGGTGGTAGATCGTGGTGAGGTTGTGCCGGATGAAATCCCTGATCTCGGCGTCGGTGCGGACGTCGCCGCCGGGCGCCAGCTCCGACCGGCATATCTTGGACATCGGGCGCGCGGACGCGAACTCCCTGGCCTGCTGGATCCCGGTGACGAGCGGCTCGATATCGGCCGCGTCGGACAGGTAGGCCGGGTCGATCACCGGCTTGTGCCGCGGGTCGGCGCTGCGCAGCCGCACCTGGCCCCGGCTGCCCACGGCGACCAGGGTCACCAGCAGCGAGAGCGCGCGGACCGCCGGGTCGGTGAGGCCGCCGTTCTGGTACGGGGTGGGCAGCGCGTGCCACTGGATGTCGGGCGCGGGCAGCGCCGGGTCGGACCGAGCGAACCCGCCGGACTCGGCGATGTTCGTGGTCATCGGCCCGGAGTGCCGCAGCTGCCAGCGGGCCAGGTTCCCCGGGCCGGCCTGCTCCCACAGCCCGCGGGATTTCGGCGTGTGCCACAGGACCGGCACCATGGGGTGGTCGGACAGGTTCGCGCCCACCCCGGGGCTGTCCGCCAGCACGGTGATGCCGCGGCTGCGCAGGTGATCGGCGGGGCCGATCCCGGACAGCATGAGCAGCTGCGGGCTGCCGATCGCGCCGCCGGCCAGGATGACCTCGGCCTCGGCGCGCGCGGTCTCGGCCACCCCGCGCCGCAGGTAGTGCACGCCAGCCGCCCGGCCGCCGGCCATCGCTATGCCGGTGACCAGGGCGTCGGTCTGCACGGTCAGGTTGGGCCGGTCCGCGGCCGGGTGCAGGTACGCGTCAGCCGCCGACCAGCGCCGCCCGTGCCGCTGCGTCACCTGATAGAAGCCGACGCCGTCCTGCCGGGAGCCGTTGAAGTCGTCGTTGCCAGGAACGCCGGAGTTGCTGGCCGCCTCCACGAACGCGGAGGTCAGCGGCGACTTGTGCCGCAGGTCCTGCACCAGCAGCGGGCCCGACGCGCCGTGGTAGGCGGATGCGCCGCGGGAGTTGCCCTCGGCGCGCAGGAAGTAGGGCAGCAGGTCGGTGTAGCCCCAGCCGTCGCAACCGTATTCGTCGCGCCAGGTGTTGTAGTCGTAGCGGCTGCCGCGGATGTAGATCATCGCGTTGATCGACGATGACCCGCCGAGGGTCCGGCCGCGGGGCCAGTAGACGCAGCGGCCGGCCGCGCGCTCCTGCGGGGCCGTCTGGTAATTCCAGTCGTAGGTGCTCTGGAACAGCAGGCTCAGCGCCGCGGGGATGTGTATCTCGTCGGCGTCATCGGGCGGTCCCGCCTCCAGCAGCAACACCCGTGTCGCCGGGTTCTCCGACAGCCGCGCCGCGAGGACGCAGCCGGCGCTGCCGGCGCCGGCGATGACGTAGTCATACACGGCCAGCCTCCCCGCACGCAGTTCGGACATTTGACAGATACCCTACTCACCACCGGAGCGGCCGGCCTGGCTAACCGGGGGCCGGCCGAGGAACGGCCAGCGCACGGTCCCGCCGGACGCCCGATACGGTGGGCTTCATGTCACGTGACCGCCGGGAGACCCCGGTCGTGCTCTCCCGCATCTACACCCGCACCGGGGACGACGGCACCACGGCGCTCGGCGACATGAGCCGGGCGGCCAAGACCGACCCCCGGCTGGCCGCCTACGCCGATGTCGACGAGGCGAACTGCGCGATCGGCGTCGCCGTCGCCCTGGGCGGCCTGCCCGCCGAGATCACCAGCCTGCTCGTCCAGCTACAGAACGAGCTCTTCGACGTGGGCGCCGACCTGTGCAACCCGGTATCCCCCGCGGCCGAGCCGCCGCCCTACCCGCCGCTGCGGATCAGCGAGGAGTACGTCACCCGGCTCGAGCAGGCCTGCGACCGGTTCAACGAGGGCCTGCCGGTGCTGCGGAGCTTCGTGCTCCCGGGCGGCACTGTGGGCGCCGCGGCGCTGCACACGGCCCGGGCCGTGGTCCGGCGGGCAGAGCGCAGCACCTGGGCAGCCATAGAGGCCCATGGCCAGGCCGTGAGCCCGCTGCCGGCCCGATACCTGAACCGGCTCTCCGACCTGCTGTTCATCCTCGCCCGGCGGGCTAACGAGCCAGGCGGCGACGTGCTGTGGAAGCCGGGCGCACAGCGCTGAGCGCGGCGCTGCGGCGGGGTGGCCGGATCAGCGAAACTCGGACGCGGGCCCGGGCGGGGCGGCCTCCAGCCAGGCCAGGAACCCGGTCAGCGCGTCCTCGCTGAGCGCCAGCTCGACCCGCGCCGCGGCCTGCCCGGTGTCGCACTCCACCACGACGGCGTCGGAGCCGATCGTCGTCATCTCCACCGGGTCGGCTGGCCGCCGGGAGACCACGCTCAGCGCGTGCCGGGCGTATACCTCGCCCGGGCGCAGCCGGAGCCCGAACACGGGATACCAGTACAACTCGCCGGGCTGGTAGGCGGCCAGGCCGAGCCGCCAGCGCCGGTCCCCCGCGTGCCGCAGGCCGCATTCGACGCTTCCGCCGCCGCGCTCGATCAGGGTCCTGCGGACCGCGATCCCCGTGGCCGACGCGAGCGCGACGACCAGGACGACAAGGAGGAGCCAGCCGGCATCGAGTGCGAGCCTCCCTCCTGCCACCCCGGCCCTCTCTGCGCCGGCCTTGGTCAGGCCTGGTCGGCAGGATCGCCGGCGGCTCGGAGCAGCGCCCTGAAGTAGCGGACGTCCGCCGGCTCCTCACCGCCGGCCGCCGAGGCCTCCGCGCGCTGCATCGCCTCGTCGAGCGCGGCCCGGGCGGCCCTCGCGTCGACTTCGCCGCCGAGCTGTGCCTCACGGGCCAGGACCGACACCCGGTCGTCCGCCACCGAGAAGAAGCCGCCGTTGACCGCGGCCACCACCTCGCCGCCGTCGCCGGTCGTCGCGTCGGGGCTGGCCTCGGGCCTGATCCGCACCAGGCTGCCCTCGGCCAGGATGCCGAGCACGGGCGTATGACCGGTCAGCACGCCGATGTCGCCGTCCAGGGTCTTGGCGATGACCATCTCGGCCCGCCCGGCCCAGATCTCCCCTTCCGGGACGACCAGCTCCACCCGGAGTGTCATGACCGCTCCAGGTCCTTGGCCTTCTTCTCGACGTCCTCGATCCCGCCGACCATGAAGAACGCCTGCTCTGGGTACTGGTCGTACTTGCCCTCGGCGATCGCCTTGAACGACGCGATGGTGTCGTTCAGCGGGACGAATACCCCTGGCTGGCCGGTGAACTGCTGGGCGACGAACATCGGGTGGGACAGGAACCGCTCGATCCGTCGGGCGCGCTGCACGGTGACCCGGTCCTCTTCGGACAGCTCGTCGATGCCGAGGATCGCGATGATGTCCTGCAGCTCCTTGTAGCGCTGCAGGATCCGCTGCACTTCGCGGGCCACGTCGTAGTGCTCCTGCCCGACGTACGCCGCGCTCAGGATCCGTGAGGTGGAGTCGAGCGGGTCGACCGCGGGGAAGATCCCCTTCTGGGTGATCTCGCGGGACAGCACCGTGGTCGCGTCCAGGTGCGCGAACGTGGTGTGCGGCGCCGGGTCGGTGATGTCGTCCGCGGGCACGTAGATGGCCTGCATGGACGTGATCGAGTGGCCGCGGGTCGAGGTGATCCGCTCCTGCAGCTCGCCCATCTCGTCGGCCAGCGTCGGCTGGTAGCCCACGGCCGACGGCATCCGGCCGAGCAGCGTGGACACCTCCGAACCCGCCTGGGTGAACCGGAAGATGTTGTCGATGAACAGCAGCACGTCCAGGCCTTCCACGTCCCGGAAGTACTCAGCCATCGTGAGCGCGGCCAGGCCGACCCGCAGCCGGGTGCCCGGCGGCTCGTCCATCTGGCCGAAGACCAGCGCGGTGTCCTTGATGACGTTGGACTCGGTCATCTCGATGAACAGGTCGTTGCCCTCGCGGGTCCGCTCACCGACGCCCGCGAAGACCGAGACCCCGCCGAAGTTCTTGGCGACCCGGGTGATCATCTCCTGGATCAGCACGGTCTTGCCGACGCCGGCCCCGCCGAACAGGCCGATCTTCCCGCCCCGGACGTACGGAGTGAGCAGGTCGAGGACCTTGATCCCGGTCTCCAGGATCTCGGTCCTCGGCTCCAGCTGGTCGAAGGCGGGCGGGTTCCGGTGGATCCCCCACCGCTCGGTGATCTCGAGCGCGGACGTCGGCACGTCCAGGGTCTCACCGAGAACGTTGAACACGTGGCCCTTGGTGACGTCCCCCACCGGCACCGAGATGGGCCCGCCGGTGTCGGTGACCACGGCGTCGCGGACCAGCCCGTCGGTCGGCTGCATGGAGATGGCCCGGACCACGTTGTCCCCGATGTCCTGGGCGACCTCCAGGGTCAGCACCTTCTCGTTCCGCTGGTCTCCTTCGCTCCCCTCGATCTCATCGGATTTCTCGGTGCTCAGCGCCGTGTTCACGTGCAGCGCGTTGTAGATGCCGGGAATCTGCTCGGCCGGGAACTCCACGTCGACAACGGGACCGATGACGCGCACGACCCGGCCAGTGCCACGCTGGGCTGCCCCGTCCTGGCCTGCGGTGTTCTCTTCGGTAGCGGTCATGGTGATGCTCACTAACTCCCTGTGGTCGTCTCTGCCAGCGCGTTAGCGCCCCCGACGATCTCGCTGATTTCCTGGGTAATCTCGGCCTGCCGTGCCTTGTTGGCTTCCAGCGTAAGCTGATCCAGCAGATCGTTGGCGTTGTCAGTAGCGGACTTCATAGCCCGGCGCCGCGCGGCGATCTCGGCCGCGGCCGAATCGAGCAGCGCGTGGAAGATCCGGCTCTCCACGTACCACGGCAGCAGGGCGTTGAGGACATCCTCGGGCGACGGCTCGAATTCGTACAGCGGCACCGCCCCGCGCTCCGGTGCCTCGGTCGTCTCCTCGATCTCCAGCGGCAGGATCCGCAGCGAGACCGGACGCTGGGTGAGCATGGACACGAACTCGGTGTGCACGAGGTAGATCTCGTCCACGCCGCCGTCGGCGGTCGGCTGATCGTACGCCTCGAGCAGCGCGTTGGTGATCTCGGTGGCGTTGTGGTGCGCCGGGGTATCGGAGAACCCGCTCCACTCCGCGGCCATCGCGCGCTGCCGGAACCGGTGCCACGCGATGCCCTTGCGGCCGGCCACGAACGGCACCGACTCGACCCCGCGCTGGCCGAGCAGCGACTCCAGCCCCTGGGCATCGCGCAGGACGCTGGTATTGTACGCGCCGCAGAACCCGCGGTCGCTGGTCAGGATCAGCACGGCCGCGCGAGTCGGATGCTCCGGTTCCATGATGAGGGGATGGCGGATCTGCGACGAGCGGGTGACCACGGCCTCGACCGCCCAGGTGATCTCCCGGGCGTACGGTTGCGCGGCCTGCAGCCGCTGCTGTGCCTTGACGATCCGCGACGACGCGATCAGCTCCTGGGCGCGAGTGATCTTGGCGGTGGACTGGACCGCCCGGATCCGCCGCCTGATCAATCGAAGCTGTGCTGCCACTGTCTGCCGCCCTACTCCTTGGCCGGCGCCGCAGCGTCCGGCGGCACGTACTTCTTGACCGCCTCCTGGCCCGGGTCGGCGTCGGCCGCATCGCCGCCCCCGTCCCCGGCCCCGTCGGAGACCAGCATGCTGCCGCCGGTGATCTCGAAGCCGCGCCGGAACTGATCGATCGCGTCCTTGAGCGCGGTGGTGGTGTCGTCGGACAGGTCACCGGTTTCCCTGATGGCGTCGTAGATGCCGGCGTGCGACCGCTGCAGGTAGTCGAGGAACTCGTCCTCAAACCGGTCGATGTCGTCGACCGGCACGTCGTCCAGGGACCCAGAGGTGCCGGCCCATACCGCGACCACCTGCCGCTCCACCGGCATCGGGCTGTACTGCGGCTGCTTGAGCAGCTCGACCAGGCGCGCGCCGCGGTCCAGCTGGGCCCGCGAGACCGGGTCCAGGTCGGAGGAGAAGGAGGCGAAGGCCTCCAGGTCGCGGTACTGCGACAGCGCGAGCTTCAGCCCGCCGGCGACCTTCTTCATGGCCTTGATCTGCGCGTCGCCGCCCACCCGGGACACCGACTGGCCCACGTTAATGGCCGGCCGGACGCCGGAGTTGAACAGGTCAGTCTCCAGGAAGATCTGCCCGTCGGTGATCGAGATCACGTTGGTCGGGATGTAAGCCGAGATGTCGTTCGCCTTGGTTTCGACGATCGGCAGCCCGGTCATCGACCCGCCGCCCAGGTCCTCGGACAGCTTCGCGCACCGCTCCAGCAGCCGGGAGTGCAGGTAGAAGACATCGCCCGGGTAGGCCTCGCGGCCCGGCGGCCGGCGCAGCAGCAGCGAGATCGCGCGGTACGCCTCGGCCTGCTTGCTCAGGTCATCAAAGATGATCAGCACGTGCTGGCCGGCGTACATCCAGTGCTGGCCGATGGCCGATCCGGTGAACGGGGCGATGTACTTGAAGCCCGCCGGATCCGACGCGGGCGCGGCCACGATCGTGGTGTACTGCAGCGCGCCCGCGTCCTCGAGAGACTGGCGGACCTGCGCGATCGTCGAGCCCTTCTGGCCGACGGCGACGTAGACGCACTTGACCTGGCGGGCCGGGTCGCCGGAATCCCAGTTGCCCTTCTGGTTGATGATCGTGTCGATGGCGAGGGCGGTCTTGCCGGTCTGCCGGTCACCGATGATCAGCTCGCGCTGCCCGCGCCCGACCGGGGTGATCGCGTCGATCGCCTTGATCCCGCTCTGCAGCGGCTCCTTTACCTTCTGCCGCTGTACGACCGACGGGGCCTGCACTTCGAGCGCGCGCAGCTGGGTGCCCTCGATCGGGCCCTTGCCGTCCAACGGGCTGCCGAGCGGGTCTACGACCCGTCCGAGGAAGCCGTCGCCCACCGGAACGGACTGGACCTGGCCGGTGCGCTTGACCCGCTGGCCCTCGTCGATCTTGCTGAACTCGCCGAGGATGACCACGCCGACCTCGCGCACGTCGAGGTTCAGCGCTACGCCGCGGGTGCCGTCCTCGAACTCCAGCAGCTCGTTGGCCATGCACGAGGGCAGGCCCGCGACCCGGGCGATCCCGTCCCCGGCCTCGGCCACGATGCCGATTTCTTCGGTGACTGCAGCCTCCGGCTTGTATTCCTCGACGAAACGCGCCAGCGCGTCCCGGATCTCTTCCGGCCGGATTGTCAGCTCCGCCATGGTCCTCGCGTCTCTCTGTTCTGCGTCTCGTTGCTGTTCTGCGTCTTGCTGGGTCTCAATGAGCTCAGCCGGCCAGCCTGCGCCGGAGTTCGGCCAGCCGGCTCGCCAGGCTGCCGTCGATGATCTCGTCCCCGATCCGCACGGACATGCCGCCCACCACTTGAGAGTCGATCACTACATTCAGGTGTACGTCGCGGCCGTAGGAGGCGGCAAGAGCCGCCGCGAGCCGGCGACGCTGCTGCTCGGTGAGCGGGATCGCCACGTGCACCTCGGCCACCAGGCGTTCCCGGCGCTCCGCGGTCAGCCGGGAGTACTCGTCCAGGCTAGCGTCGAGGCTCCGTCCCCGGCCCTGCACGGCCGCCTGCGTGACCAGCCGCAGCGTCGGCTCGGTCACCTTGCCGGCCAGCAGCGAGTCGAGCAGCCGGCGCTTTCGGTCCGCGGGGATGAACGGGCTGGACAGCGCGAAGCGCAGGTCGGGCTCGGCGTTGACCACCCGGCCGAACCGGAACAGCTCATCCTCGACGTCGTCCAGCTGGCCGGCCCGGTCCGCGACCTCGTCGATCGAGAGCACGGCCAGCTGCTCGGTCGCGTCGGGCAGGTCACCGGGCTCGGCCCAGGGCTCGCTGACCAGGGCGGAGACCAGGTCCAGGGTCGGCGGGCTGACCTTCCCGCGAAGCAGCGTCTGGGCCAGGCCCACCTTGGCCCGGGCGTCCCGGGTCGGATCGGACAGCACCCGGCGCAGCCCGGCCTCGGAGTCCAGCAGCCCGGTGACGGCAAACAGCTCGTCACCGACCTGGCTGGGATCGGCGCCGCCGGCCAGGACAGCGGCGAGCCGCTCCTTGCCCTCGGCCAGCGATGCCCGGCTGGCGCCTCTCATCAGGTGGCCCTGACCCCGGCAGTCCCCGGCTGCTCCTCGAGCTGGTCCAGGAACCTGTCCACGGTCCGGCGCTGCCGGGCCTCCTCCTCCAGCGATTCGCCCACGACCTTGCTGGCCAGCTCGACCGACAGGGACCCGATCTCGGTGCGCAGCGAAGTCAGCGCCTGCTGCCGGTCGGACTCGGTCTGGGCCTGCGCGGCCGCCGTCAGCCGGGCGTATTCGGCCTGGCCCTGCTCGCGCATCTCGGCGATGATCTGGGCGCCCTGTTCCTTGGCCTCCTCGCGGATCCGCGAGGCTTCGCGGCGGGCGTCGGCCAGCTGGGCCCGGTACTGTTCGAGCACCTGGGCCGCCTCGGCCTGAGCCTCCTCGGCCCGCTTCAGGCCGCCCTCGATCGCGTCGGTCCGTTCCTCGAGCGTCTTCTGGATCCGCGGCAGCAGCAGCTTGCCCAGCAGGCCGAACACGATGAAGAACGCGATCAGGCCCGTGATCAGCTCGGTCAGGTTCGGGACCAGCGGGTTCTCTGTTCCGTTCTGCGCCAGGAGGTGCAACATGGCGGGTTAGCCCTTCGGACTTCGCTATTTGGTGATGAAGAACGGGACGGCGATACCGATCAGCGCCAGCGCCTCGGTGAGCGCGAAGCCGATCCACATGTAAGTCCTGATCACGCCGCCCGCCTCGGGCTGGCGGGCCATGGCCTCGATGGCGTGCCCGAACACCAGGCCAATGCCGATACCGGGGCCGATGGCCGCGAGGCCGTAGACGAGCTTTCCGAGGCCGACGAGGTTGACCGTCGTGGTTGTCGAGCCTGCGGCGACGAACAGAAGGTGGTGCGCCAGCAGATGCATGTGTCGGTTTCCTTTTCTCGGGCCCGGCGCCACTGTGCGCCGGGTCTAGCTCATCGGTTGTTCAGTGCGCCGACTCCAGCGCATCCGATATGTAGAACGCGGTCAGCGTGGTGAAGATGAAGGCCTGCAGCAGCGTGATCAGCACCTCGAGCACGAACACCAGCAGGAACACGACGAACGAGACCGCCGCGAACAGCAGGCCGATCGTCGCGCTGAACAGGTACCAGGTGGCGGCCGAGAACACCAGCAGCAACAGGTGCCCGGACAGCATGTTCGCGAACAGCCGGATGGCCAGCGTGAACGGCCGCACCAGGATGTTGGACAGCAGCTCGATCGGGGACAGCAGCGGCAGGATCCACCACGGGGCGCCCGCCGGGACCGCCATGTTCTTGAAGTAGCCGAGCGGGCCCTGGTGCCGGAGGCCGATAGTGATGTAGGTCACCCAGACCACCAGCGTCAGGGCCACGGGGAACGCGAACTTCGACGTGGCGGGGAACTGGGCCACCGGGATGAGCTCCCAGAGGTTCATCAGCCAGATGAAGAAGAACAACGACACCAGGAACGGCAGGTACCGGTCGCCCTTGCTGCCCAGCTGCGGCCGCAGGATCTGGTCACGGACGGCCAGGACGCCGAGCTCGCCGACGTTCTGGACGCCGCGCGGCACCAGCTTCGGCGTGCGGAATGCCAGCCAGAAGACCAGCAGCACGATGGCCGCGGAGAGCAGCATGAGCAGGATCGGCTTGGTGAACTCGAAGCCGCCGATCGAGAAGATCGGCTTGAAGAAGAAGTTCTCGATCCCCGGCGCGGGGAAGCCGCATGACGGGTGGGACTGGAAGTGGCAGCCGCTGGCCGTCATCACGACGCGCAGGTCACTCACGGTGTGCTCCTTCAGCCGCCGCACTGGCCGCCGACGGCGGGCAGGCCCCAGCGGGAATGCGGGCCGCCGGCGCCGGGCAGGCTGTCACGGACGGGCGGACGGTCAGGGGCGGGTGAAGCGGAAGACGACCAGCGCGAGCGACAGCCCGATGCCGAGCAGGATCCCGATCGGGAACAGGGCGTCGATATGCGTCCACCGGGCGACTAGCCAGCCGATGCCGCCGTAGAGCAGCATGCCGCCGATCAGGTAGCTGACGATCGCCCAGCCGGTGCCCTCCCGCGGCGTGTGCGGGTCCGGTTCGCGCTTGCCGGCGCGGCCCAGGCCGCGGCCCAGTCGGGGGGTGGTCACAGCGACCCGCCCGCGGCCGGGTCCGGGCAGCCCTCTTTGTGGGCTGGCCTGCGCCGTCCAAGTCCTGGGTGTGCCTCACGGGTCACCGTTCCCGGTCCGGCTCGACGTACAGCGTCTTCAGGCGCATGGACCAGACCACCTGGGCCCCGGTGTAGGCGAGGATGCACCCGAGCGCGGTCAGTCCGAAGGCCTTCGGGCTGAACGCGGTGGTGTCCTGGAACTGGCCGACGAAGATGATCAGAAGGAAGATCTTGACGATGTAGGTGATGACGGCCGTCGCCATCATGGCCTGCGGGCTTATCCGGGCCGCGCGGCTCACGGCGACCACGCTGATGCCGAAAAACAGCGCGACGATGGCCACGGCGATCAGGGCGCCGATCAGCCCCTTGCTGCCGCCGAGCACGGCGGCCAGGGCGGCCAGGATCGCTGCCGCGACGGCTGCCACCGCAGCCGACCGCCGAGCGATGCGGGCGTAGTTCGCTACCATCTATTGGGCTCCGGGAGAGCTAGTCCCAAACTTCCTGACCCCTGCGGACCCATCGATGCCCCGGTGGCACCTTGCCGCGGCGCCGTAGCAGCAGCGCGGCTGCGTCGCCAGGTGAGCGAAACGTATCACGGACCTCTCAACTCGTCTTCAGGTGGGTGCTTGTGAAAGATATCACAAGCTCCCGTGGCCCGATATGACCGGGGTTACCTAACGTGACGGAGGTGGCCCGGGACGCACGGAGGTGGCCCGGGACGCGGGGCGCAGCGGCGGGAACGGCTTAGCGGTCGCGCGGGGCCAGGCGCTGCGGCCCGGTGCTCGCGGACCCGGCCGGCGCGCCGACCGCCGGCGGCCCGGCCGTGCTGGCCGGAACCGCGCGCCCGGCCACGGCGGACCTGACCGACGCGGGCTCTGCCGCCGCGGGCCGGGGCGGGACGGCGGGGCGCGGGGCGGCGGGGGTACGGGGCGGGACGGCGGGGCGTGGCGGGGCCGAGGGGTGGGACGGGGGGACCGCAGCCGGAACCGGAGCCGACAGCGTGGACAGGGCCGGAGCGGGCACCGGGCGGGTCACCGCAGCCCCTGCCGCCGCGGATCCGGCCGCGGCGGCCCGGCGGCTCCGCTCCCACCAGCGCAGCCGTGGCATCGACATCATCAGCAGCACGAGCATGGCCGCCAGCGTGGTCATGGCCAGCGCGATCAGCGGGGTCTTCGCGATCGACAGCCAGACGACGGTGCCGGCGAACAGCGCGGCCCACAGGTACATGATCAGCACGCTGGAGCGATGCGAGTGGCCGATGTCGAGCAACCGGTGGTGCAGGTGCTTGCGGTCGGGCGCCAGCGGCGACAGGCCGGCCCTGGTCCGCCGCACCACGGCGAGCAGCAGGTCCGCGTAAGGGATCACCAGGATGACCAGGATCGCCGCGGGCAGCAACAGCGGCAGGATCTCAGGAAACCGGTTCACGGCCGGGCGCAGGTTGTCGGCGTACGCGAGGGACGCGATGGTCGAGATCGGGATATAGGCCAGCAGCAGCCCGAGCAGCATCGACCCGGTGTCGCCCATGAAGATCCGGGCCGGGTAGAAGTTGTGCGGCAGGAAGCCCAGGCACGCCCCGGCCAGTATCGCGGAGGCCAGGGCCGGCCCGGCCTGCTCCGGCAGGACGTAGACCTGGGTCAGCCGGTAGTAATAGGCAAAGAACGCAATGGCCGCGATACAGACGATCCCGGCCGCGAGGCCGTCGAGGCCGTCGATGAAGTTGACCGCGTTGATGGTGGCCACCACCAGGAAGATCGTCAGCGCGGTTGACTCGTTCGGCGTGAGGACCAGCGTGCTGTTGCCGGGCATGGGCAGCCAGCCCAGCTGGGCGCCGCTCCAGTACAGGATGCCCCCTGCCGCTGCCTGGCCGGCCAGCTTGCTGATCGGGCTCAGCCCCCACCGGTCGTCGACCACGCCCACGACCACGATGAGCCCGCCGGCCAGCAGCAACCCGGCGGCCGTCCGGTTGCCGGCCAGCACGGTGCGCAGAGGGGTCAGCTCGCCGGCCACCAGGAGGCCCGCCGCCAGACCGCCGTAGATGGCCAGCCCGCCCAGCAGGGGGACCGGCACGACGTGCACGTCCCGGTCGCGTGCTGCGTGCATCGCCCGGGCCGCGATCGCCCCGCGGCGCACCAGAGGCGTCAGCAGGTAGGTGACGGCCGCGGTGACCAGCACGATCAGTACGTACTCAGGCACGGCGGCCCGCCACGTCCGGACTGGATCTACGCATTACGACAACTCTAGAACACCACCCGCACGACCGGGGTGATCGCCAGGCACCCTGGCCGGTGAATCATCGGTCACTCACCGCAGACGCGCCGTTACCATCGCCTCGGCGGGCATAATTCCCATAACGGGCAGGGCGCGGGCGGGACCAGGCCCGCGTCACGAGCTCGGCGCGACATCCCCGCCGGTAGACAGCGCGGCTACCTCGCGCAGCCGCCCGACCGACACGGCACCGGCCCGCAGCAGCCGCGGCACTCCCCCGGTGAGATCCACGATCGTGGACGGGACGTCCGCGTCGCACGGCCCGTCGTCCAGGTAGACGGAGATGACCTCGCCGAGTTGCTCCTGCGCGCCGGCTGCGGTCGTAGCGGCCGGCGAGCCGGTGCGGTTGGCGCTGCTCACCGCCAGCGGGCCGGTCTCCTTGAGCAGGTCGAGGGCGACCGGGTGCTGCGGCATGCGGATCGCCACGGTCCCGCGCGTGTCGCCCAGGTCCCAGTTCAGCGACCGGTTCGCGCGGCACACGACGGTCAGCCCGCCCGGCCAGAACTCGTCGATCAGGTCCTGGCCGTACGGGCCGAGGTCCTCGATCAGCGCCGTGGCCGCGCGCACGGTCCCGACGAGCACGGGCGGGGGCATGTCCCGGTCCCGGCCCTTGGCCGCCAGCAGGGCCATGACCGCCGACGGGTAGAACGCGTCGGCCCCGATCCCGTACAGGGTGTCGGTCGGCAGCACCACCAGCTCGCCGGTACGCAGCGCCAGCGCCGCGGCCTTGAGCCCCTCGGCGCGGCGCTCCGGGTCCGCGCAGTCATACGTCGTGCTCACGAGCGGTCATCCTCCCACGCCGCGGTGACGAAGCGGTCCCGGCCGGCCAGATCGGCGTGGTTGCGGGTGTCGCGCCAGCCCTGTTCCTCGCTGAACACCCAGTAGACCGCCGCGCCCTGGGGTGCGCCGTGCTCCACGGCGACCAGGCCGCCGTCGCGCAACAGCCGCCGGGCCGTGCCCTCGATCACCCGGATCGAGTCCAGCCCGTCGGCGCCGCCCCACAGCGCCGTGGCCGGGTCGTACTCGCCGACCTCGGGCGGCACCCAGGAGCCGGCCGGGATGTAGGGCGGGTTGGTGATCACCAGGTCCACCGCGCCGTCCAGGTCTGGCAGCGCGCTGGCGAAGTCATCGCCGTGCAGCGTGACCCGGCCCGCCGTGTGCGGCGCCGCCCGCGCGCACCGGGCGCTGTTCCGCTCGGCCCACTGCCGGGCGAGGGGGTCGGCCTCGACCGCGTGCACCTGGGCGCCCGGCACCTCCTGGGCGATGGCCAGGGCGATCGCGCCCGACCCGGTGCCGAGGTCGGCGACGACCGGCGCGGCGGTGTCCATGGCGCGCAGCTCGTCGATGGCCCAGCCGGTCATGACCTCGGTCTCCGGGCGCGGCACGAATACCCCGGGACCCACCTCGAGCTCCAGGTAGCGGAAGTAGGCCCGCCCGGTGATGTGCTGCAGCGGCTCGCGAGACGCCCGGCGCGCGACATCGTCCCAGTACCGGGGGTCGAACGCGGCGTCGGGCACGGTGTGCAGCGCGCCCCGGTCCACGCCGTGCACGTGCGCCGCGATCAGCTCGGCGTCCGCACGCGGCGACTCCACCCCCGCCTCCGCCAGCCGGGACGCGGCGACGGCGATCTCGTCCAGCAGCAGGTTCATGAGGCCCGCTCGGCCGACTCCGCGATCTTCTCGGCCCGGTCGGCCGCCTCCAGGGCGCCGATGACTGCGTCGAGGTCCCCGTCGATGACGTGATCCAGGTTGTAGGCCTTGTAGCCGACCCGGTGATCGGAGATCCGGTTCTCCGGGAAGTTGTAGGTGCGGACCCGCTGGGAGCGGTCGACCGCCGCGACCTGGCTCCGGCGCTCGGCCGCGGCCCGCGCGTCCGCGTGCTCCTGGGCCTGGGCCAGCAGCCGCGCGCGCAGGATGCGCAGCGCCTGCTCCCGGTTCTGCAGCTGGCTCTTCTCGTTCTGGCAGGACACCACGATCCCGGTGGGCTTGTGCGTGATCCGCACGGCGGAATCCGTGGTGTTCACGCTCTGCCCCCCGGGCCCGGACGAGTGGAAGGTGTCGACCCGCAGGTCGTTCGGGTCGATGGTGACCTCGATGGGGTCCGCTTCCGGCATGACCAGCACGCCAGCGGCCGAGGTGTGGATCCGCCCCTGCGACTCGGTGACCGGCACCCGCTGTACCCGGTGCACGCCGCCCTCGTACTTGAGCCGGGACCACGAGCCGTTGCCCGGGGCCACGCCGCGGCCACCCGCCTTGATCGCGACGGTGGCGTCCTTGTACCCGCCCAGGCCGGTCATGGTCGAGTCGAGGATCTCGGTCTTCCAGCCGTGCCGCTCGGCGAAGCGCAGGTACATGCGCAGCAGGTCCCCGGCGAACAGCGCCGACTCCTCGCCGCCCTCGCCGGCCTTCACCTCGAGGATGACATCCCGGGTGTCGCTCGCGTCCTTGGGCACCAACAACTCCTGCAGCCGGCCCTCGAGTTCCGCCCGGCGGCGCCCCAGCTGCTCGGCTTCCGCGGCGAACGAGGCGTCCTCGCCCGCCAGCTCCTGCGCGGTGGCCTCGTCGGCGCCGACACGCTGCCACTCGCGGTAGGCGTGCACGATCGGGCCGAGCTCGCCGTACCGCCGGCCAATCGCCCGGGCGCGGTCAGGGTCGGCGTGCACGGCCGGATCGGCGAGATCCCGTTCCAGGGCCGCGTACTCATCCGCCAGCTCATCGAGCCGGTCAAACACAATTCCCTCCAGGGGCGGTATGGCCCGCCCGCCGACCGTACTTAGGCGTAGCGAACCCGGTGGATGTACGCCCGCACATCCACCGGGTAACGAGGATCTACTTGCCGCCAGACTGCTTCTTGCCGAAGCGGCGCTCGAACCGGGCGACCCGTCCGCCGGTGTCCAGGATCTTCTGCTTGCCGGTGTAGAACGGGTGGCAGTTCGAGCAGATGTCGGCGTGGATGACGCCGTCCTTGGCGGTGCTCCGGGTGGTGAAGGTGTTCCCGCAGGTGCAGGTCACCGTGGTCTCCACGTAGTCCGGGTGAATATCAGGCTTCATGTCGTGACTCCTGGTTCTGGCGGTCGCCGGGTCGCCTCGCCGCATGCCTGTCGCGGCGGACGTGAACCGGTACCGCATGGTAGGTGCGGCACGGCGTTGATACCGCCGTGCCGCTCGGCCAGTGCCGCTCGGCCAGTGCCAGCCCCTGCAACGTCAGCCGGGGCCGGAAGATTCCCGCGGCCGGGCTAGGTGCCGATCGTGGTCTTCTGCACCTGGAGCAGGAATTCGGCGTTGCTCTTGGTCTCCTTCATCCGCTCCATCAGCACCTCGAGCGCCTGCTGCGGCTCGAGCGCGTGCAGCACCCGACGGAGCTGCCAGACGATCTTCAGCTCCTCCGGGGTCATCAGGAGGTCTTCCTTCCGGGTACCCGAAGCATCCACGTCGATCGCGGGGAAGATCCGCTTGTCGGCCAGCTCACGGCGCAGCCGCAGCTCCATGTTGCCGGTGCCCTTGAACTCCTCGAAGATCACCTCGTCCGCGCGGGAACCGGTCTCGATCAGGGCCGTGGCCAGGATCGTTACCGAGCCGCCGTGCTCGATGTTGCGCGCCGCACCGAAGAACCGCTTCGGCGGGTACAGCGCGGTCGAGTCCACGCCGCCGGACATGATCCGCCCGCTGGCCGGAGCCGACAGGTTGTAGGCCCGGCCGAGCCGGGTGATCGAGTCCAGCAGCACGACCACGTCGTGGCCCATCTCCGCCAGCCGCTTGGCCCGCTCGATGGCCAGCTCGGCCACGGTGGTGTGGTCCTCGGACGGCCGGTCGAAGGTCGAGTAGATGACCTCGCCCTTGACCGTGCGCTGCATGTCCGTGACTTCCTCGGGCCGCTCGTCCACCAGCACGACCATCAGGTGGCACTCGGGGTTGTTCTTGGTGATCGCGTTCGCGATCGCCTGCATGATCAGCGTCTTGCCTGCCTTCGACGGCGACACGATCAGGCCGCGCTGGCCCTTGCCGATCGGGGCCATCAGGTCGATGATCCGCGTGGTCATGTTGGCCGGATCGGTCTCCAGCCGGAGCCTTTCCTGCGGGTACAGCGGCACCAGCTTGGCGAACTCCGGGCGGGTCTTCGACTGCTCCGGGTCCAGGCCGTTGACCTTGTCCAGCCGGACCAGCGCGTTGAACTTCTCCCGGCGCTCGCCCTCGCGCGGCTGGCGGACCGCGCCCTCGATGACGTCGCCCTTGCGCAGGCCGTGGCGGCGCACCTGGGACAGCGAGACATAGACGTCGTCGGGTCCCGGCAGGTAGCCGGTCGTGCGGACGAACCCGTAGTTGTCCAGCACGTCCAGGATGCCCGCGATGGGGATGAGGACGTCGTCCTCGGAGATCACCGGCTCGGCGTCCCCGCCGCGCTCACGGCGTCCCCGGTTGTTGTTACGGTTGCGGAACCGGTCCCGGCTCCGCCGGCTCCCCTGGCTGTCGCGGTCGTCGTCTCCGCGGCCACCCTGCTGGTCGCCGCGCTGCCCGGAACCCGAGTCGCGGGAATCCCGCGAGTCGCGGTGCTGATCGGAGCCATCGCTGGCCGCACGGGGCTGGTCGTCACGCCGGCCGTTGCCCTGATCGTCGCGGCGGCCGCCCTGATCATCCCGCCGGCCGCCCTGGTCGTCACGCCGGCCGTTGTTGCCGCGACGGCGGCGGCTGTCCCGCTGGCCATCGCCCGGCTGCTGCACGTCATCTCGCTGCGCGCCACCCTGGCTGTCGGCCCCGCGGCCGTCAGCGTCGCGGGTGGTGACATCGCTCACGCTGGCCGGGGCCCCGGCCGGGGCCGCCACAGCCGGAATACCGTCACCCGAAGCGCTGGCTCCCCCGATGCCCGCGGCTCCCGCGCCGCCCTGAGGCGCACCGTCACCGATTCCGCCCGCGCTTGCACCGCCGCCCACACCAGGCGGCGTCGATGTCTCAAATTCCATAGCATCCTGCTCAAAGAGGCGGGTAGCGCCGGCTCCCGCAGGCGCCCCTCGCTGGACTGAGTTGTCGGTCTGTGTGCCCTGGCTGCCACCGTTCTCGCTCCGGCGGCCCCGGGCGGCGCGATCCGCCGTCCGGCCGCTGGCGCTCTCGATGCCCGACACGGCCCCCTTGCCCTGCCGCTCCTCAATCGCGGCGATGACCTGGCCCTTCCGCATCCGGCCGGTACCCATGATGCCCATCGACTGCGCAAGTCGCTGCAGGTCAGGCAGGAGCATCGCGGACAGGCCCGAGCCGCCGCGGCGGCTGCCCGCGGCTGTCCCCGCCGCACCAGAACCCGACACCTCTCCGGCGCTGGGGTCCCGATCTGGCCAGGAGCGTACCGCGCCGTCCGGCTCGGGGGAAGCCCCGGCCCGGGCCGCCGGGTCCGGCGCCTTGCCGGACCACGAGGACGCGGCGGATGGTTCCTCGGGCGCGCCAGAGGAGCCAGTGATCATGTCGGTGGTGTCGCTCACGAGGGGTCCTTCCCAGGGCGCGGGCGCCGGCCGCAGATTCGGCCGCGGCCGCCCGCTGTCATGCACCGGCCGATCGGCCGGGCTATTTGTTGTGCTGTCCGCCATCCCCGCGCTGTCCCGCGCCCGGCAGGCACGCTCTCACGCGCTGCCGCAAAGCGCGGCCCTCCGTCCGCAGCTCGCGTCGAAGTAACTAGCACCGGTGCTTGCGCTGGTACCAGTACCGACCGTAGAGAGTCGCGGCAAGCCCAGACGGCCGGACAGGTCCGCACCTTGTCGCACCCAGCTCCGCCGCGCACCGTCCGCGCCTGGCGGGTGTGGCGGTACGGGGATGGGTGGGTGTCTGTGGCAGCCACAGCCCTCCGCTGGATGCGGACCGGGACTGGCAGACAGGCGAGCACCTTTCCCCATGGCGGGGCATCTGGTGCGGCATCAAGCTTAACACCATGAGCGCCCACAGCATTCCTTGGAGCTGTCCGGTAGTTGGGAGAGACGCCGACAGCCCGTGGCGAGCGGCCCAGGGTCTCCTGGGAACGCTCACATGGCGAGGTTTCGGGTACGCTCCTGCCGCCCGTGACCGGGTACAGGATCGGCAGGGAGGACTCGAAACCAGGCTGTAGCCATCGACGTCCAGGGTCTTGCTACGCATCCGATACCCGTTTGGCAGCGATTGAACCGCGCGTTTCCAAATCCCGGCGGCCTCATCACCCGTGGCCGCGTTCAGATCCCCGGAACCTACGTCAACCTGGCGATTCTCGCAAGTTCCGGCGGTTCGCCCGCAAACTCTACAGCCGCTCCGGTGCCGTCACGCCGAGCAGCCGCAAGCCCGTCCCGAGGGCGGTCTGAGCCGCCGCCGCCAGCCACAGCCGGGCCGCCGCCCCGGCCGCGTTCCGCGGCGCGGACCGGCCGCCGAACGGCAGCGCCGGGCAGTCCTCCCGGCAGTCGAGCCACGCCCCGCCCAGGCCCTCGA
>Ga0335076_10001677_pt1 | contig 21605 bp, 19 predicted proteins | sample Lox_Sample_25_FD_206717 | JGI IMG/M metagenome (GOLD analysis project Ga0335076, IMG submission 206717) | Soil microbial communities from Loxahatchee National Wildlife Refuge, Florida, United States - Lox_Sample_2.5 | ecosystem: Environmental > Terrestrial > Soil > Wetlands | place: USA... | reverse complement strand
ACTCGCATCGTTATCGCTCGCATCATTTCCCGCGACAGGAGCAGAGTTCGAATCGTCATCGGCGTCGCTGGCTTGATCCGAATCCGCGTCCGATGAATTGGCATTCAATGCCGCTAGTTCGGCCCGCGCTTCTTTCACCAGATCCGTGTGCTGATAGCGGCGTAAAAAGTCTTCAAACGCGGACCGCGCATCGGCTTCATCGTCCAGATCATTCTTATAGATCTCGCCAATTGCGAGCAGCGCTTCCACGCGATGTTTGCTGCCCGGGTATTCTCTGCGGAGATACTTGTATTCGCGAACCGCCGAGTAAAGCGCCATCTGGTCTTTGAAATGGCGACCCATCTCTGCTGTAAGTTCCGCGACCAGGAACGCGCTGCCATCGGCTTTGCTGGATGTGGGCGCCTCGAGAACAATTCGCCGATACGAGGCGATAACAGTCTGGTACTCGTGCCGAGTTCGTGCCTGCTCGGCACGTCCCTGAAGGGTTTCGCGTTGGGATTCGGCTTTATCGAACTGCTCTTCCGCCCAGGCTTGGGACCGATGGATTCTGGCCTGCGCCAGCCCGGCGGTTAACAGCACACAGATCAGGACCGCACTGCCCCGCGGCACACGAATTCCACATCCGCCAGGAAAGACGAGCGCACGCCTCGCGCACGGGCTGAACGCGACCGGATTCAAGTGTTAGTCCCTGAGAGAACCTGCTAAACCGTTGCTGCTGTACCTGAGATGCTCTAGTCCGTGTTGCTGATGTAAAGCACACCCCGCGAGTCCCGCTCTACCCGGACGGGCTCATGCGATGCACCCGGAAAATAACTGCTGCCAAGACTTCCGCTATAAATCTGGGTAATACGTTTCACGTAATTGCGCGTCTCCGCGTAGTGCGGAATGCCCGAACTCCGCGACACCGCGCCCATCCCGGCGTTATAAGCCGCAAGGCTTAGACGGACATCGCCGCGATATGTGTCCAGTAAATCCCGCAGGTGCCGCACGCCCGCGTCGATGTTCTGCTCCGGATTAAAAGGATTCGTCAGCTTCATCTGTCGCGCAGTTTGCGGCATCAACTGCATCAATCCCATTGCTCCCTTGCGCGAAACCGCGTTCGGGTTGAAATTCGATTCCACCTTCACCAGCGCCCGCACCAGATTGGGATCGACGTTATGGCGCGAGGCAGCGTCGTTGATGGCCTCGTCAATTTCCTGTTGCGTAAACCCGTTCCGCAGCGAAGAGTTCTGGTCGCCTGACGGTTTCTCGAGGTAATCATTGACCTCAGCAGCCGCCGATCGCGCAGCCTGAACGTGAGCATGAGGAACCGGTTTCCAGCGGTGCTCGGTAGGACTCCAATAGACCAGGCGATTCTGTTCCGAACGAAAAGATGGTGATGCGCCCGGTGAGCTCGACTTACTGTGACGCGCGGAACTCTGAGCCACAACATCATTTACGTAAACGGTGTGTCCGGAACCGTCGGTGGTCGCAGTAATCGGAGTACTAGTCGCTCCCTGCACGCGGGGCGTGAGGGACAAGGCGGTCGCGATCACAGAAGTGGCCATCAGGGCGAGTTGCAGGCGCTTTCGCATACCGGGTCAACGTTTCCGCCGGGGAATACACCCCTGCTTCCTACCTTCCCGGAACCTGCGGCCCCAGCGCACGATTTTTGCGCGATGGGCGCCTTGACGGAGAATGCCTACCAGAGCAAGTCGATTATAGGCTGGCGAGGGATGGGTAACAATCCTTCCAAAGGGAATAGAACCACGGTGGTAATTTAAGGTAACCTATGCAGAATCTTACATTTGGAATGTTACCTAAGGTCAAGTGAGCTCAAAACTCTTCCGGCCGGTTGTTCGCCCGGATTGTGCGAAGTGATCCAGCCTTAGCATCTGGTCTTCGGCCGCTTGCCATCTAAGGCAGCGACCGGAGGTTCCAACATGATCGAATTCGTTTGTGACACCTGCCATAAACGAAAGAAAACTGGCCAGCACTGGGTTCTAGGGCTTGCGGCGGAAAGCGTGGGAGCACAATCGGCGCGCCGCGAGATCAACATTCTTTCGGATTGGGTGGACGAACAGGCGGTTCACCCGATGGCCGTTCATTTCTGCTCAGAGCGATGCAAAGATAAGTACACACAATGGCTGTTCAACTACCACATGGCTTCGTGACGGCAGCCACTTACTTGCCCAGGTCGCGAACCGCCCACAGGTTAGAGCCTGTTCACCCGGTGGCGATCAACGGCACTTCGGCCTGACAAATCTCGGGCTGGAGGTTTGGCTGAGTCACCAATCTCTCAGCTAGCAGAGCAAGCAGCGCTTCAGCGTTCGCGGGCTTGATGAGGTAGTCTTCAATATGCAGGCGGATTCCCTCAATCGCGCTTTCCACTCCCGGGTAAGCCGTCAGAATAACGGTTTCGCAACCTGGATGTGTCGCTTGCATGGCGCGAATCACGACGAAGCCGTCGCCCTCGCGCTGGATGTTCAGGTCGCATAGCAGGATGTCAAACTCCTGTTTGTCGATTAGCTGCAAAGCCTCGGGCACGGTCGCGGCAAGGGTGACGGTGAAACCGTGGCGGCGCAGGATCGAGGAAAGCGTTTCACGGATGCTGCGTTCGTCATCGACGAACAAAAGGCGCGTTCGGGGTTGCATGTCGCTTTCTTTGGCTCGTTGCGCGGTGTATTGGGGTCGCAGCCTAACGCGGTGACTTTCAATCGATTCCGCGGCCGTTTTCGCAAACTCGCTGGCTACTTTCGGGAGTCGCTTCGCTTGCAAGTCCTCCCTCAACTTCTTCAGTGATGCGTTCTCTTTTTTAAGTAGCGCAATTCTCTGAAGCAGATGGTCTTGTGACGAGCCGTTCCAGGTTTGCTTCGTCCACTGGTCGAGTTCTTCTGGAAACGCTACGACCGGTGCGCGCAATGAGGTTCCACACCTGTGTACAGGGATGCCACACGACTCCCAACGCTGGGCAGTCCTGACAGAGCAGCGAAGGTAATTTGAAATCTCCTTCCAGCCACGGAGCACTTCTGAGTAAGTCTCAGGTAAGCCAGTCACCGTCAGAGTTTTATCCTTTGCACTCCTTCGATTTAAGGAATTTAGATGAGAGGTTTTGTGACCGCGTAAGAGAGTACCTCGAACGTAGGGTTGCATATGCAACGCAACAAATTTTCTCGACCTCGAGGTTCGCTGCAGTGGTTTCCCAACCGATGGTGCAGATTCCGATCCCGCCATCCATCTCGCTTGGACAGCCAAACAGATATTCAAAAAAGGATTTCGCGAAGGCGACTGTCGTAATTATCATTTGTTCGAACTTCGGCACTCATCACGCAATACTAATCGCTCGGTTCCAGGAGGATTCCCCGTGAAGTCACTCCGCTGGAGTTTGCTCTTGGTCTTGTCTCCTGGTCTGATTTTCGCCGTGGCCGGGCTTGTCGCGCAGAATTCATCGCGGTCGCAGGCTGCAGCCCCGAAATACCGCACACATTTTTTGGTTTATGACCTACAGAAAAAGGCCGCCAGCACCGTCTTCACCCTCGATGGAGAGTGGCATTCTCCCAACTGGACGCCGGACGGGACGTACTTCGTTTCTGACATGGGCGGCGAGCTTTATCGCATTCCTGTCGCTGGCGTCGATGCTGGGAAACCCGAGAAGATCAACGTGAGCCAAAAGATGATGGCCACCAACGATCACGCGCTCTCGTGGGACGGCAAGAAGATCGCCATCACCGGCATCACGCCGCCCATGCCGGCGAAAATTCGAAGCGCGGCGGATATTCACAATCCGCTCTTCATCATGAACATGGATGGCAGCGACGCCCACGAAATTCATCTCGGCTGGCTGCACGGGTGGTCGCCCGACGGCAAGTACGTGGTCTACGTCCAATACCATGTCGATAACTTCGACATCTACCGGATCAACATCGACGGAAGCGGCGAGCTGTTGATGACCACGAACAAGGCACAGGATGACGGCCCCGAGTACTCCGCCGATGGCAAGTGGGTGTACTTCTGCTCGAACCGGTCTGGAAAGTGGGACGCCTGGCGCATGCCCGCCGGCGGCGCAGGGCCGGATGACAAGCTGGCCGAAAGGATCACGCACGGCACGGACACGCAGGACTGGTTCCCGCACATCTCCGCCGATGGCGAGTGGCTCTACACCATTTCTTATCCGATTGACCACCCCGAGCATACGTATATTGGGGATGGCATCAAGATCAAGCTGCTGCGCCTGGAAAAAGGTGTGGGCGCAAAGGGCGCGGAATTAACCACGGTGAGCACTTTCTTTGGTGGGCAAGGCTCGGGCAATACCGGCGGCTGGGCGCCAGACTCGCAGAAGTTTGCCTGGACCGCGTACGAGAGGATTCAGGAAAAAGCGAAGTGAACCCTTCCCACTCCCGTTCGACGGCACGGGGACTGGCCACCTTTATCCTGGCGGGCGCTGCAACCAGCAACGGCCGGGCTAACCGCCGCGTCTAAGCACAGCGCGTAACAGTCACAGATGATTAGCGGAAATGCAGAGTTCAGTTCAAGCCTTGCCCTTAAGCTCTAAGCTGTCATGCCGTGAGTGCAGCTGCTTTGCCAAACCTTCGATACTCCTGTGGAGTGTGGCATAGCATCGTCGCACGCTATCAACATCTCCGTTGTAGGGGTCTGCAATCTCAAATGCGCTCGGGTCGGCATAATCACCCAGCATAAAAATCTTGTGACGAGACTCCGGGTAGCGAGCCAACAGCTCCGCCTCATTAAAACAGTCCATTACAAAAATCGCCTCCGCAGCCGTGACAAGCTCGCGATTTAGTAGCTTGGTGCGATGATTCACCAACGAGACCCCGAACTCCCGTGCAACGGCTTCAGCACGGGAGTCAGCCTTCATTCCAGGCACGGCGTGTAAGCCAGCTGACGTGACAGAGAGGTCCCTAAGGCTTGCGCACAATTTTTTCAGAAGGGCCTCCGCCATCGGACTCCGAATGATATTGCCGCGACAAACGAAAACAATATTTCGTCGTACGTCATTGCTTGTTAACCTTTTTGAATTTCTCATGAAACGAAAAGCGCGTTTTCGAAACCACAGCCGGCGAGCATCGCGCTCTAGCTCAAAGTAGCCTACGGCGGTCTCGCGAATTCGTTTGGGAAGCGCCCTCTTCGCTAATGATCGTGCATCTAGACTGATAATCCGGGAAAGAGTGCGCGAGAATTCTTCCACGGCTGGCAGAGGGTCTCTCAGAATAAGAACGGAATCACGTACGGGGGGCAAGAAGTCCCGAAAACTTAAAAGAAGATCGCGCCGCCATTTGGCTGCTCCCGGCCTAACGACTGCCGGAAGTAAGCCACGTAATCGACGTAGATATCCTGGAGTCCAGCGCCAGCGAACGCCGACACGAGAACTGCTCGGAGCCGCTGCTGGTGTGCTGTGCATGGCCTGCCATTGGTACCAAGGGAAATCAACGCCGGCTTGGATGGCCAGCGAGAGTGTCCCCCAGTAGCGTCCATTTACCTCCATGAGAGCCACCTTGCGTTGCAGCCGGTCTTGGCGATACTCGACCATGGCAACGCCTTCCCACTCAAGTGCCCGAAGCAGGGCGAGAGACCTTTCGTAAAGGTCGGGGTCGAGTGCCTCAGCCACTGCAACTACCGCAACACCCCCAAGATGAGGAAATTCCTTTAGGCGGCGATGCTGAAAAGCCGCCAGGCATTCGCCATTATGAACGAGCATCTCCACGCCCACGCCATCGCCTGGGCAAAACTCCTGCAGGAGCGCATCGCGGAGAACACCTTTTTCAAATGCGCTCGACAGAGCCGCAAAATCCTGGAAATAACGTACTTTAAATAGCTCGGTTGACCTTTTCTCCGTCGGCTTCGCTACGACCGGAAAATTAAAAGTCGAACCAAGAAGGGTCAGATCGTCTGACCCAGAAATGAGAAATTCGCGCGGAATCTCGATGCCACATCGTTCAGCAATTCCCAAGGTCAATTTCTTGCTGAGCACTCGTTGCAAAACACGTGGCGATGGACATGCAAGCTGTACCCCTTGTCTTAGCTGGTCGTAGTTCTCGGAAACCGCGGACAGAGCGCCATCGGTGACGGGAATTAAAGCGTCGACATCGCGGGATTCTACGAAATGCAAGACGGCGTCGGTAAATCTTGCCGGAGACTCAGTAGGATTCGGAAAACGGACGAACTGCGCAACGGCACGAGAGTGTATGCGAGGATCGCTGGAGGAAAAGCTGCCGAGGTATACAGGGATCCCATGATTGTGGAGAGACCGAGCGACGGGTACGCTAATGCGCGTTTCTACCCCAAGAATCAAAGCGCCTTTTTCATTTTGCACTCAACCGCCCTCCGCACAAATGGTGATAAGACGCCTGTTTGAAAGAGAACGGGAATTCATGGAATAAGTGGCAATGTGCCACATGTGAGAGGTTCCAAACGTAATGAGTCCGCACAGGTCGGTGCACGTATTCTGATTCTCACCCGCTGCTATTATCATAACGTGCGTTATGTTGGAAAAAGCTCATTGCACAAAGTTGAATGGGTCCAGACATTAACCGCAGGTTCACTTTTGTACCGGGCCGGCGCAGGGGTGCGCGGTGAAACGCTTCATAAAGAATTTCCTTATTTCGGGCGGTGTGACGAAGCTCGCGGCCCGACTTGCTCGTCCATGTGCCGCCGTTCTTATGTACCACTCCGTACTGGATGATCCTTCGGATGTCAAAGACACTCTCGGTGGCATCGCTCATTCAACGGACTTATTCCGTAAGCAAATGGAGTTGATCGCTCGTGAATACAATCCAGTAAGTCTCGAAGATGTTTCTCTATTCCTGAAAGGCAAAAAGGAATTGCCCCGGCGTGCAGTTGCGATTACGTTTGACGATGGCTACACAGACAACCTCGAAGTTGCGGTTCCAATATTGAATGCTCTCGGACTCTCAGCGACATTCTATGTTGCGGTTGATTGCGTCGAAAAACGCACTCTGCCGTGGGTCGCAAAGTTGCGGTGGGCGTTTTACAGGAGCAACAAGAGCTTCTGGGCAAACGGCAAAGGAAAGCTGAATCTGGCCACATTCGAAGAGCGCGACCGTGCTTTCCTGGAAGCTTGTGACGAATGCTGCCAGCTCGCCGGCGAAGGTCAGCAAAGATTCGTTGAGAAGATCGAGCTTCAGCTGGAAACAGAATTACCTGCAAATTCGGCGCGATTAATAATGAGCTGGGAGCAGGTTCGCGAGCTACTGCGTCGCGGCCATATCGTTGGATCACACACAATGACACATCCGAACATGGCTTACGTGAGCGACTCGGAATTAAAAGTCGAATTTGCGGAATCCAAGCGCCGCCTGGAGGAGCAATTGTCCATTCCAATCGTGCATTTTGCCTATCCATGCCCCGCAATGTCGCCGTGTTGGATAGAGCGGACGGTAAAAGCAAGCCGCGAAGCCGGGTACGAAACCGCGGTCACCGTGACGAACGGGCCTGTTCGCCGCGGCAATGATCCGTTAAGTCTGCGACGGGTGATGCCCACCAAGCGAGTGGATGGCTTGCGCTGGAACCTGGAACGTACGTTTGCGCATCCTCGGTATGCCTGGTAACTCGAAGCTCCAGCTTAGAATTTACCGCACTCTGGACGAGTTACAAGAAATCCGGCCCCAGTGGGAAGACCTTCTTTCTTCTTACCCTTTATCCACAACTTTTTCTACTTGGGAATGGCTCTCGGCGTGGTGGCGAGCGTTCGGAGGGAATCAGGAGCTGCTTGTAATTGGTGCGTTCAACTTCGAATCGCGCCTGATTGGCTTGCTTCCCCTATCCATTACCAGAGTCAGAGTGGGCGGGTTCTTACCGCTCAAACTGCTTCGGTTAATGAGCGACGGCAGCCAGGACTCCGATAACCTTGATCTTCCTATCCGGCCGGGACTCGAAGAGGAAGTCACGAGTTGTTTCATGAAATACCTGAAGGAAAACAAGCCATTGTGGGACATCTGTCAACTGAACACTATGCCTTCATCTTCACCTATGGGCGCAACGCTCACGCGTCAACTGACGAATGAAGGGTGGGCCCTGGAAACACACCGCCGCATCAGTTGTGCAATCCCGCTCCCTGCAACATTCGCGGAATACGTGCAGCAGCTTTCGAGTGAGGACCAGAAGAATATCGGTCGCTATACCCGCCGTCTTGAGAAACGCTACGCAACACGAATTTATCGTTGCAGTCAGAAGCACGAAGTTTTGCGAGCGCTTGATGCAATGTTTGAACTGCATCAAGCCCGATGGCAAGCTGTAGGCGAGAAGGGTAGCTTCGGATCGGCTCAAAGAAGGAAGTTCTACCACGAGCTGAGCGAATTGCTGCTGGAGCGCGGTTGGCTCGAGCTATGGGCATTGGAATTAGACAGCGTGATCGCTGCCGTGCAATATGCATTTCGTTATGGGACCACAGTCTTTCAACTGCAGGAAGGGTTTGATTCATCGCGTTCGTCTGATCGAGTTGGATTCGTATTGCGAGGCAAAGTCTTGGAACAGCTAATTACCGATGGGGTTCAAAAATACGACTTCCTTGCCGGGCCACCTGGGTACAAGGCCCGGTGGTCAGCACAGCCCGGCTGTTATCACGATCTTCATTTCGCGCCGCCATTCAGCTTAGGCGCTTCTTACCTCAAATTCGTCAACGACGCGGCGAGAAGCAAGGAATGGTTACGCGCGCACTTGCCGAAATCAGCCTGGAGGGCGTTGCACTGGGTAAATCCGTCTGCTCGACGACAGTCACCAAAGAAGCGCGATCTCGCTGGTGAAGGCTAAGCAGCGGCCGTTAATTGAGCGGCATTTCAAAACAAATCAGGCGATTCGGAATTCCGCTTGGCACAACGCAATTCCTCGCCTGGATTTAGATCCCTGGCACGCAGAAGCGTTAGTAAAATCCGTCTATCCCGTATATTCCTACCGACCGTTTGACGCGCCGTTTGACGGGGTTATACATTGCGGGAAAAATTCGGCTACACCCTCGCTAGCCGACCCAGGGTAGCAAATCGTAGTTTTTCGACCACCTTCAAACGAATGGATTGCAAAAAAGGCGAGAGCGACCGAATTCAGCACAGCGGCGCTATATTCCCGACGCAGCCTCTCCATGTCCCCTCTGATCATCGGCGTAGAATTTAGCGAGCTGGTCTTTGGCGCTCTCGTTCCGCGCCTCTTCTTCTTTGGTGCCACCCGGTTTTCAAGGTTCCTGCGTCAAAAAGCCCTTCGTTGTTCTCTATCCGGCCATCAACTGCCGTCACTTTACAAAGTGATAGACATTGTCCAGACTTCAGCATGGAAACTGCTATGAAGAAAACAGGGTTCGTGCTGTCGGTGCTATTCGTAGCACTGTCGTTGTCCGCCAGGGACCATAATTGGCTATCCGACCTTCACAAATGGACTGCCGCCAGTCAAGCCGATCCGAACTGTAAGGCTCGTTACACCACCGGCATGTATCGTCCAGACTTGGGGGATAAGCCGGTATGGGGAATGATGACGGAAAAGATGTTTAGGTATTTCTCACAAGAGGGGACGAAGCTTGCTCCCTCGGTCTGTCCCGCAGCAACTCTAGACAAAGCGCAATATCGCATATTGTTTTCGGTGGCCCCGATGAAAACAGTTAGCCAAACCACGCATGGCTCGGAGACGAGAACAACCACTGAGCCTTTTAATGCTGACGTAACTTATTCAGACGGCAGCACTGCGACGGTTCAGGGTGAACAAACTTCGACCGTAGTCGTTCCAACCGAGACTACAATCTCACAATCATCCGTTGCTGTGTACATGTATGTCTATCGAGTCAAGGGAGGCCAACTGGGCCTGATCGGCACCGATAGTGTTGTCTACAGTCGCGTAGTGGCCACCGGTTCCGGTACGAACGCGGCAGGCGCGGAATTGGGCGCCGGAATTGGTAACCTAATCCGAGCGTCTAAGGATAAACATCGAGCAGATAAGTTGTTTGAGGAATCGTTGAGAGCGGTTCTTGCCGATACACAGTAAGTTTTTCTACTTAAGAATTCGACACGATCCTGTAGGTATCACCGGGCAGCCTAGTCACGTCGAAATCTTTCTCCCCGCTAGGGAATTCAGCGGCGCTTCACTTTCCTGCTGCCATCCTGGCAGCACGGTCGTGTCGAAGTGGCTCCTCGTATTTGAGTCTCGACAAGCGCAAGCCCCACCTGCATGGCGCAGTCGTAGATATTTTCAGAGAAGCCAAGCTGTGATCCTCCAACACACCACACCGCTTTGCAGAAGTGCATTTTGCAGGTCGGGAAGGTCGAAATCAGCGAAGTGGTTTTGTCTAAACACGGGGTCTCTTATACGCGGCTTTGCATTACCTCCGGCATCTTCCACAAGTCTTAGGTCGTTGCGAACATGTCGGTAACAGCATTGGGGGGAGCATTCGTATGAGTGGTATTAAACGGCTCATGGAAGCCGTCGAGGAAAAGCGTGGGAAAGCCAAAGATATCGCCCGTAGAGCAGGGGTTCTCAAGGTATGCGAGTACCACCATGAAACTTTCGCGAGTGGAAAAGACGTAGTAGAAGCCTACAAGCTAGCTGCGGCGCAATTCAAGAAAGGCTCAATTCAAAGATTTGTTCCAAAACCAGCGGGAATTGACCGACTGCGTCAAAGCGGAAGTTGATGATGCTGCCGAGGAATGTTGGTTGTGCGCGAAGGTTCGCGACGAATAACCGGTCCCGCAACCATGGAGAAGCCAGAGAGGAAACAAAGGTTCAGCCGAAAGAGGCTCGCTAATGACGAAGTGTGCAGATCTCAAAGTCGGTGATCGGGTTCGTTTAATACAGGACGCGAGATGGAAAGGGGCTGAAGGAACAGTCCGGGCCACCTGTATGCTAGCGGCAAAGACGAAGCTAGTTCCCAATCCGAAGTCAACGCAGGTTTGGGTGAAGTTCGATGACCCGAGTATCGGGGAACAGCGCGATATCTACGATTATCAGCTCGAAAAAATTCAACCAGAACTTAGTAGAGAAGGCATGGGTACGTCAGAGGCTTAATTGCAATTCATTTGCCAAGTCTCGTCTCACTTCTAGGCCTCGCCTTTGCCGATTCACTTTCAGCTGCGCTCGCCAGAGGGGGGTGCAACTTTGGAATGCGATATCCCCTATCCCCACGGGCGTTTGACCCGTGCCAGCGAACCTCATAAACTTTGGTCAGCGCTTCGGTTCGGGTTCGTTCCTGGAACAATTGCAGTTGTCCGCCCATGCGGGAGGTTTCCCTGAGCTCCGGTCTTTCCACGTACAAAAGAGCATTTTGTCTTCTAACGCTGCTAGCGTTTGCTTCATGTTTTTGCCCCGCCGCGAACGTCAATCCCAGTCCGGTCACGCTTGACACGAATGAAGCGCTGTTCACGGTTTTGACCGCGATCAACGCCTGCGGTTATGACGCCGAACTTGCATCAGCCGACCCCGTACGCGCTGCGATTCGCGCCGAAGTCGATCGCAAGGTCGAAGCTTCCGATCAGGCCAAAGTCTCGACCGATGCGGTCTGCACGTTCTACCGTGACCATCAGCAAAAAGATGACGCGCTGACGCTTTCGCAATACATTTCTCTCGGACTTTACCTGAATCCGCCGCCGGCGCTCACGCTGAAAGGCAAGGAAGCCGATGTTCCACCCGACGTGAGCGCAGTCATGGGCATGGTTCCGCTGCTCGCGAAGTTCTACACCGACGTTGGAATTCACGAGATATGGGAGAGCCATGCGGCGGCCTACGCGGAACTGACCAGCCATTACCGCGCCGCGCTGCAGAAGATGATTCTGGACACGGAGCTTTATCTGCGCCTGCCCACGAACAGCTACGAAGGGCGCACGTTCGCAATTTATGTGGAGCCGATGGGCGCGCCTTCAGAAACCAATGCGCGCAATTACGCGCTGTCGTACTACGTAGTGATCACGCCGGGAACGAAGACGGAGTTGAAGTTAGACCAAATCCGTCATGCGTACTTGCATTACCTTCTCGATCCGATGGTGGGAAGATACGCGGGCAATCTCGCCGAACTTTCACCGTTAATGGACGCGCTGCGGCTTGCGCCCATGGATGAAGCGTTCAAAGACGATCCTTCACTGCTCACGACCGAGTGCGTGATTCGGGCGGTCGAGGCGCGCACTCTTGCCAACCGGAAAGCCAGCATGATCGAACAGGAGCAGGCGGTCGACTCATCGATGGCGCAGGGCTTCGTGCTCACTAAATACTTTTACGGAAACCTGATCCGCTTTGAAAAAGACAATATCGGGTTCAAGAACGCTCTGCCGGGGATGATCGCCGACCTTGATGTTCACAAATTGGTAAAGGAGACGTCGCAACTGCAATTCGCGAGTCAAGCCGACCCGGAAGTTCTGCACCTCGAGCGGCCAAAGGAGGGCAAAGTCCTGAGAACTGCTGAGGAGCGCTTATTAGTGGGAGATACCGCCACGGCTGAAAGGCTCGCCAAAGAAGCGCTGACGGAAAAGACGGAAGACCGGGGGCGCGCCCTCTTTATTCTGGCGCAGATTTCGCTGAACAAGGACATCAACGGGGCGAAAGATTACTTCGAGAAAGCTTTGCAAGCGACCAGCGAACCGAAAGTTGTGGCGTGGTCAAATATTTATTTGGGGCGAATTTTCGATCTCGAAGATGACGAGCAAGGCGGGCCGTTGCGAGCGCAGGCGGTAGCCCATTACAAGGCGGCCGAGGCGGCGGCCCAGTCACTGCCCTCAGCCAAAGCCGCCGCCGAACAGGGACTGCAAAAGCCTTATGAGCCTCCGGAAAGCACGACTGAAAAACAGCAACCGAAGGATGATGAAAAGAAGTAAGCTTTCGTTCGCCGTGGCTGCGCGCACAAGTCTGGGAGACTGCAATGAAACCAGTGGCAATGCTGGCGATTTTATTGGCTGCGAGTCTTGTTACGGCTCAGTCGCAGGCGCCCGCGCAATCGGCCCAGCCGCAGAATGCCGCTAATGCTCCTGCGGGCAAGCCGCCGATCCGGACGAAGACCAATGAGGAATTTCGCGCTTATCAGCTTGCGATTGCCAGCGCGGCAGATCCTGTAGCCATGGAAAAGGCCGCCGACGAGTTTGCGGCAAAGTTCCCCACGAGCGACGCCCGCATCCTGCTCTATAGAGCGGCGATGAGCGGCTATCAGGAGGTTGGGAATCCGCAAAAGATGATGGATATGGGGATGAAGGTGTTAGCGATTGATAAAGATGATCCTGAGGCGCTGATCGGGGTTGCCGAACTTCTGGAAGAGCGCACCACGCCTACCGACCTCGATCGCGAGCAGCGCGAGGCGCAAGTCATCGACTATGCCAGTCATGCGTTGAAGACAATTGACACGGATTTGGCGGTACCGGCGGGTACCGCTCCGGAAAAAGTTGAGGCTTACAAGAAATATCTGCGTTCGACTGCGCTAGCCATTGTGGGGACGATTTATTACAAACAGGAAAACTACCAGCAAGCTGAAGGCAATTTGCGCAATGCAATCGAGGCGGACTTGGCAAATCCCGACCCGGTGGTCGTTCTGCGTCTGGCGCTCGCGCTCGATCAGCAAAAGAAATACGGCGATGCCTTGCAGCAAGCGAATCGCGCCGTGGAATTGTCGAAAGAAGACACCGACCTGGGACGAATGGCGCGGAACGAACGCGACCGTTTGATCGTACAAACCGGTGGGACGCCAACGCCGGCAGCGACTCCGGCGAGCCCGACGCCAAATGCTCCTCCGACCGCTGCGCCTCCAACCGCTGCGCCTCCAACCGCCACGCAGGGTGCGCCTGCGGCCGCTGCCGATCCGAGCCACTGAGCGAAAGATTCCATGTTGAGTTCGAATAGAAGCGAGCTTTCGGGTCTCGAAGAGGCCATCAGTCACACATTCTCCTCGCCCCATTTATTGGAACGAGCCCTGACGCACAGCTCGCAGGCACGAGAAACAGAGATGCTCCGCCCCGGCTCAGGCGAGCGCGTCATGGACAATGAGCAGCTGGAATTTTTGGGCGATGCTGTGCTTGGCCTGGTTACGACTGAGGAATTGTTCCGGCGCTTTCCCCACTTCAATGAAGGGCAGCTTTCGAAATTGCGCGCGCACCTGGTGAGCAAGAATCACCTGATTCACGTCGCTGAATACCTTCAATTGGGGAAATACCTGCGGCTCGGCCGAGGCGAAGAGAAAAGCGGCGGGCGTAACAAAGCTGCGCTGCTGGTTGATGCCCTCGAGGCGGTGGTCGGGGCCGTTTACCTTGACGCCGGCCTCGAACCCGCCCGGGCCCTGGTTTTGCAGCGAATAGTTCTTCCCGAGCTCGAGGAGTTTATTTCCACTGGCAAAGCGGCGAGTGTGACGGATTACAAATCGGCACTACAGGAAAGTTTGCAGGCGGCGTCGAGACCCCAACCTGCTTATGTTCTGGTAAAGGAAACCGGGCCGGAGCATAAGAAGACATTCACCATCGAAGCCCGTCTGCTCGCGCTCGGTGGCAGTGAGGTTGAATTCGTGGGACGCGCTGAAGGCTCGACCAAGAAAAATGCCGAGCAGGACGCCGCCCGGCAGGTATTGGAATATTTGGCTGCGCAGCCATCCGGGAATGGAGTTGGTCGTTGAACCTGGTTCGCAGGCATGCAGATCGTCATTCCGGCTGGCCGGAGTCCCTTCAGGCGCTGCTCGGGACGGTTGTCATCGCGGTATTCGTGGTCACGTTTATCCTGCAGGCGTTTCAAATTCCATCGGAGTCGATGGAGAACACGTTGCTCGTTGGCGATTACCTGCTGGTTGACAAATTGCATTACGGAGCCGATAGCTTCTGGGGACACTTTCTGCCGTACCGCAAAGTTGAGCGTGGGGACATAATCGTCTTTCACTACCCCGTGCATCCGAGCGAGCACTTTGTGAAGCGAGTGATTGGCATTCCCGGCGACCGCATTCGGCTGATCAATCGTCGCGTGTATGTGAATGGCGCGGCTCTGGTTGAGCCCTATGCGCACTATTCGCGCCCGAACGACGGCAGCCCAGATGCCATGTTTCGCGACGATTTCCCCCAACCCGACTCGCAAGTCAGCGGCCTGACTCCGCCATGGAAGCTGGAACTCGCGAAAATGATCGATAATGGGCAGTTGATCGTCCCCGAAGGCAATTACTTCGTGATGGGCGACAACCGCGACGACTCGCTCGATAGCCGCTATTGGGGCTTTGTACCCCGAGAAAATATCGTCGGGAGGCCGCTTGTGATCTACTGGTCGATGCGCAGTCAGGCGACAGATCCCGCCGATGGAGATAAGTTCACTCGCTTCGTGTACGCGATGAGTCATCTGGTCCAGATCACCCGCTGGGACCGCGCCATGCGCCTGGTCCGCTAGACCTGCGGTAAACTCTCAACGAGGAACATTCATTGGCAAAGCAAGAGTTGGCAAAAAAAGAATTGGCAAAAAAAGAGACACTGGAAGAAAAACCGCGCGAAACTACGGTTGAATTTTTGGCTTCCTTGGCCGGAGTGCTGGTGACCGGCCTGTTCATAATCACCTTCATATTGCAGGCATTTGAGATTCCCTCGTCGTCGATGGAGAATACTCTGCTCGTCGGCGACCATGTCTTTGTGAATCGGGTCCAATTCGCTCCGCCGACGAGATGGATCGATCACGTTGTCCCTTATGGCCATATTCATGACGAGGACATTGTGGTTTTCCTTTCACCGGCTGAATCGGATTTATATGTGGTAAAGCGGATCATCGGAGTCCCCGGCGATCACATTCACTTGCAGGATGGTGTGGTTTACCGGAACGGTCAAAAGCTTAATGAGCCGTATGTTCTGAACACCGGCTACAATCCTGATGACCCATATCGCGACAACTTTCCCGACGTTCCTCCGCCCGACTATAGCAACGTGACGCCCGAGTGGAAGCTCACGATGCCGCAGCATATTGAGAACGGTGATCTCGTGGTGCCTCCGGACAGATATTTCGCTATGGGCGATCACCGCGATGTCAGCTATGACAGCCGCTATTGGGGATTCATTCCTCGCGAAAACATTATTGGCCGGCCAATGTTTATTTATTGGTCCTTTGAAGAGCCTTCGGATCAGTATCTGCAGACGGGATTTGGTCAGAGGGTCGCGTTTTTCGGACACGTGGTGCTCCACTTCTTCGACATGACCCGCTGGAAGCGGACCTTTAAGGTAGTGCGTTGAGAAAACTCCGTTCCAAACGCGTCGTCGGGTCTGTATTGGTGCTGGGGTTAGCGTTATTTTTAGTGCGCCCGCAGGTTGGGCGGCTGCATAAGAAGGTAGCGGAGTCGCTGAGCTGGCAACTGGGACGCCGCGTTTCAATCGATTCGGTACACATCCGCTTTCTGCCACGCCCTGGCCTGGAGCTTGAAAATCTCGCGATTTATGACAGCGCCGAATTCGGAGCGGAACCAGCTCTTCGCTCGCCCGACGTGACCGCCTGGTTGCGCGTGAGTTCCCTTCTCCGCCGGCGGATCGAGATTTCCAGTTTAAGTTTGAGCGATGCGAGCGTGAACTTGTGTCGCAACCCAGACGGAAAATGGAATATTGAAGAGCTGGTCGAGCGAGCTTCAAAAAGTTCCACCGCGCCGACGGCTTCCAGCCGAAAAGAGCCTCGCCGTGAATTTCCCTACATTGAGGCCGACCACGCACGCATCAATTTTAAGGACGGATTGGAAAAGACCCACTTTGCCCTGACTAACGCCGAGTTCGCTCTGTGGCAGGAATCGGAGGATGAGTGGGGATTGCGCTTGCGTGCGCGACCGATACGCACCGATGCCAACCTCACCGACACCGGCACGGTAAGCGTAAGCGGAACCTGGGGCAGATCGGTTGAGTTAAAGAACACTCCCATTCAGTTGTCTCTCGAATGGAAGCAGGCGCAGATCGGCCAGGTTTCTCAGCTGTTTTCGGGAAGCGATCAGGGATGGCGTGGCAGCGTACTCGTGGATGCCTCAATTTCCGGAACACTGGGCAATTCCGTTATCAGCTCCGATCTTTCAGCCGACCAGCTTCGCCGGCGCGACATTCTTGCCAACGGAGATTTGCGTGCGATCGTGCACTGTGCCGCAGAATACGATTCGGCGCAACGCGCGCTGATAAACGTGGATTGCAGTGCGCCGGCAGGTGACGGCACAGTAGAACTGAAGGGCACCACGGCAGGGATTCCGTTCTCCTCCTACGACCTGACCCTCTCGGCGAAGGATGTTCCGGCTGAATCTGCGCTTCACCTCGCACGACGTGCACATCAATACATTCCAGACGACTTGCAGACAACCGGAACGATTAATGCGGAGCTCTCTTTAGTCCGGAGCCGCCCCGATAGCAGCCCGCAACTGAGCGGTGAAGGGGAATTATCGGGACTGCGGGTTGGATCTGCAAACTCCGAGTTCCCCATCGGAATGGTTCCCATACAGCTGGTTACTTCAGCCCGCAAATTGCGCCGTTCGGAGAGTTCTAATTTGCTCGGTTCTTCGCAATTGGAGATTGGGCCTTTCAGCGCTTCTCTGGGGAGACCGACTCCGATCCAGACCGAAATCTCAGTCTCTCGTGCTGGATATCACGGTTCTATCCGCGGTGAGGCTGCTCTGAAACGGCTGCTGCAAGCTGCGCATATGCTGCGAATAGCAGTGCCTGCGGTCAACGCGGATGGAGTCGCAACTCTCAATCTGGCGCTTTCTCATAACTGGGGTGAGACCGCTCCAGCCATTACGGGCAGAGCGCAATTGCATGCGATTCGGGCGCAGGTGAGAGGATTGAACTCGCCCTTGCAAATTCATCACGCAGAGTTGTCGATCGCACCGGACGCGGTGCACGTGACAAACTTGGAAGCCTCGGTTGGAGCAACAGCCTGGCGTGGCTCGCTATTGATACCACGTCCATGCTCCGCGCCCGAGTCGTGTGAATTTCAATTCCATCTTCGTTCCCCGCAGTTGACTGCTGCCGAAGTGAATCAGATGTTCAACCCTGAGGCGGTGAAGCGGCCGTGGTATCGCTTGCTGACCCCTGAAACGGCAAACTCGTTCTTCATGAAGACAGGCGCCACGGGATCGATCGAAATTGACAAGCTGCTCTTGGGCCACACTGCATGCAACCGGTTCTCCGCAGATCTGGAGCTTCGCAAGGGCCAAATTTCACTTACGAAGATTCATGGCATTTTGCTGGGCGGCAAAACGGCGGGAACGCTGAAGGCAGACTTTTCGGTTCGTACACCCGCGTATTCAGGTTCAGGCACATTCGACAGCATCTCGCTTGCCGCGGTTGCGGGTCTGATGCATAACGCATGGGTCGACGGCACAGGCTCGGCAGACTACAAATTCAAAGCTGCCGGTTGGAAACTCCAGGAGATATTAGACTCCGTTGAACTCACCTCGACCTTTGAGATTCAGGACGGAGCGTTCCCGCACGTTGTGCTTGCCGAGGGCACGGAACCCTTGCTGGCAAATTCGTTTACCGGAAATATGAAGATCAGCGGGGGAAACTTCTCTTTTGCGGACGCGAAACTTCAGTCCCAGCGTGGCGTTTATATGATCAGCGGCACCGCGTCGCTCACGGGCACACTGAATTTGAAGATGACAGGCGAGAGCTCCACTGGATACACGCTTTCCGGCACATTGGCCCAGACTCGAGTCTCGCCAATCACAATCCCACCCACGCAAGCCGAATTGAAGCCGTGAGAAGAAAACTCTGGGCCATTTTTTTCATCTTGGCGATTTCGCTCTTCTCGGCTGCGTCCTCCAACACTCGCGACGTTGCGTCGATGGATCGCAAGCTCGAGCATGTGGAAACAAACGGCCGTTCATCTCACCCAAATCCTGCGCCCACCGTTTTTACCGAACCGGAAGTGAACGCCTATCTCGCATCTGACGAAGTGAACATGCCCGCGGGCGTGGAATCTGTGTCACTTCAGGGCGAGGCAGGAGTCGTCACCGGCAATGCTCATGTTGATTTTGACCGCATTCGGGAAGGAATTCACTCCTCCAATCCCCTGCTCTCCGTTTTCAGCGGTGTTCATGATGTGGTGGTTGTCGTCGACGCTCACGGCGAGAACAGAACCGGATACGTGCACGTCGACTCCGTTTCGCTCGATGGAATTGAAGTTCCGCGATTTGTCTTGCAAATGTTTGTCGAGAAATTCCTGACTCCGAAATATCCCGAAATCGGCCTGGACTCCCAATTTGCACTTCCCGACCGCATTGACAACGCGACAGTTGGCGAGCACGAACTCACAACTATTCAAAAATGATCGTGTAGGCGCGGGCGTCCACGCTCGCGCTTCGTGTACCTTAGTGTCCTTAGTGATTGATCAGCTTTGAGGACAAAAATTCATGCCGCGATACGAATACCGTAACCTTCAGCCCACTCCCGATGCTCAAAAGAATTTTCTCGAATGGATCGATCGTCTCGACTCCGAATTCATGAATCGCGACCCGGAGCATCGGAGTAATGTCGTCCGCGACGCATTGCATGAAATTTACCTTGACAGGTCTTATGCATCACCGGCGGGAACGCTTGCGCAACGTGCCGTTGCCCACACATTCGATCCGCGCAACGCCACGCTTGAACCCGAGTACTATGGCGACGTCGATCCCGCCAAATACGCCGAGCGCAAACCCCTGATCTGGTTCTGGATGATGTACGACCGCTCACCTCTCGGCCTGAACCACTGGCTTGGCTTTCGAATGCGCGCCATGCTTGCGCGACATGTCTTCAAACATTGCGGCAAGAACGTAAAGATTTTCCATGGTGTCGAATTCTCGTTCGGCTACAACCTGACGGTTGAAGACAATTGCACCATTCACAAGTACGTCCTGCTCGATGACCGCGGTGAGCTCATTATTCGCGAAGGCAGTTCGATTTCCGATTACGCGAACGTTTACACGCACGCTCACGATCTGAACGAAGGCATGATCATCACCAACCACAAGACCGAGATCGGTCCCCGCGGGCGGGTGACCTATCATGCGACGGTACTGAGCGGCGTGCGTATCGCCGAACACGGACTGGTCGGCGCGCTGGGCGTGGCCTCGAAAGATGTGGCGCCTTATCACGTTGTCGCCGGAATTCCTGCCAAGACGATAAAAGTGAAAACCATTGCGCCCGGAGAACTCGGCGAGCCGGATAACAAGTAACGTGTGGCGTGAATAATCGTGTGGGTCGGAGACTCCTGTCCGACTAAGTCTGACTACGTTCCTGTCTAACTGCCGGATTTGTTACTATCGAAGCCAAAGCTGAGGGATCGCAGAATTGACGAGCTTGTCGGACCTGCTAATTTGACATTTTCCCAATTCCGCGATTTCTCAATCCCCAATGACCCTCCAACACGTTGACATCCTGTTCCAGGTCATCGCCTTCGTGTTCGCCATCAGCGTTCACGAATCGGCGCACGCCTGGATGGCCAATCGTCGCGGCGACCCCACGGCGCGCATGTTAGGCCGCATTACCTTGAATCCGATCAAACACATCGATCCGTTCGGAACGATCTTGTTACCACTGGTAGCAATGCTGGCGCACTTCCCCGTAATTGGCTGGGCGAAGCCAACTCCGGTAGATACCCGAAATTTTCGCAATCCCGTGCTCGACGATATTCTTACGTCGGTTGTCGGTCCGGTGAGCAACTTCGTCATTGCCGCTGCCGCCGCGATGGCGCTGGGGATGGTCGCGTTCACTTCCGCTCTCGGAAGAGCTCTGGTTCATTATTTGCCGCTTGTATATCCAAGTCATCTCGATTTGCTGGCCGCGCAAACCGGCTCGGTGCTGATGCCAATCACGCTTTTTCTCTACGAACTGGCGGTCATCAATATTGTGCTGGCCATATTCAATCTGATTCCGGTTCCGCCGCTCGATGGCAGCCACGTTATTCGTCATTTCCTGCCGCAGTCTGTGCAACGCACGTACGACATGATTGGATGGGTTGGTCTCTTAGCGCTCGTTTTCCTGGGCGGAGGAATTCTGGGCCGCCTGATCTTTCCTTTTATCGACGCGCTGAATGCCGTCCTGGTGCGACTCTGATGACTTCCGCGAATCAAAAGAAGCGTGTCCTCAGCGGCATGCGCTCGACCGGCAAGTTGCACCTCGGCAACTATGTTGGCGCGCTGCAAAACTGGGTCGGCATGCAGGATCAGTACGAGTGTTTCTTCTTTATCGCCGACTGGCACGCGCTCACGACCGATTACGCCGACACGTCGCAGGTGAAGCAAAATTCGATCGAAGTTCTTCTCGATTGGCTCGCCGCCGGTCTTGATCCCGAGCGCTGCACCATGTTTATTCAATCGCACGTGCCGCAGCATGCCGAACTGCATTTGCTCCTGTCGATGATTACACCGCTCGGCTGGCTGGAACGGGTGCCCACATATAAGGAGCAACGCGAAAACATCAAAGAGAAAGATCTGGGCACCTACGGATTTCTCGGCTATCCCGTGCTGCAGGCTGCCGACATTCTGCTTTACAGAGACGACTCGTGCAATGAGCTCTTGGTTCCGGTGGGCGAAGACCAAGTGGCGCACGTGGAATTGACTCGCGAGGTCGCACGCAGGTTCAACTTTTTCTATCCAAAACACGATCATGTGCCCGCAAAAAAGCTCTCTCGCGAGGAGGAGTCCGGCGCGGTCTTCGATATGGACACGGAATTGGCCCCAGAGT
>Ga0335076_10001676_pt1 | contig 21608 bp, 17 predicted proteins | sample Lox_Sample_25_FD_206717 | JGI IMG/M metagenome (GOLD analysis project Ga0335076, IMG submission 206717) | Soil microbial communities from Loxahatchee National Wildlife Refuge, Florida, United States - Lox_Sample_2.5 | ecosystem: Environmental > Terrestrial > Soil > Wetlands | place: USA... | reverse complement strand
CGGGAGCACTATAGCGGGGGGAGTGGGACCCCTTTTTTGTCAAGGAATGCGCTCAAAATGAGGGGAGCTAGCGCTTTGGGACCGGAAGATCGATGCGCTTCCATCCAAACAGTTGGGCGTCAATCGACCAAGTCCCAGGGCCCAGGAGAGCCAGGGCGGCGCCAAGAGTGCCTACGAAGATACTGCTCCAGGGATCAGCAGGATACAGGAAAGGCGCTCGACGGCGCGAGAATCGCCAGAATAGTTCCCGCCGTTGGGGTCTTTAGACCAACAAGCAAAAGTATCCCCACAGCTCCGGTGAGCAGGTACAGTATGGTTGGTCCAACCTGAAGAGTTCCCGGCAGTGCCGTTGCTGGGTAAAAAACCACGACAATGGCTGTAACCACTCGAAGCAAGAGAAGACCCAAGCCAGGCGCGCGGTGGGCGGAAATTGAGAAAAGTCGATACATGACATGATCGAGATTAGGTACTGAGCTCTGCAGATATAAGCCCCAAAAGGTTCGAGCGGGGGACTCGTTGGAGCGAAGTTACAAGTCGCATAGTGCGCATCAAAAGCGCCCAACGAGAAGACTCTGCCGTCCAAGCGTGTCGAGATGAACCATTCTGGGCTGCATTTCACTGCGAGAATATATCACTCGACAGGATCTTTTCTGCGTACTGGTCGCTCGCTCCGGCTGATTAGCTGAGTTTTTGGAGTCAAATGCCAGGCCGCACACGGGGACAGAGGTCAGCGAACAGAGGCCTCCCGCAACGGCGGGCCAGATACTTTGGCATACTCCGAAGCGTACAGTTCACTATCCGGATACTGCTCGCACAACTCGCGCAACAACTTTTGTGCGAGGGGAACCTTTTTTTCGCGACGGGCGGCAAGGGCAAGGATGATTTTTGCGAAGGGTCGCAGGTAGTGCCCTTGCTCCGCAGTTTTCGCGACTTGCTCCATCCCGAGCTGCTTGTTGCCGTGAACTCCATCGAACCAGAGCGCGAAACGGGCACCAGTGCTTTGGGAACCGATAATGTAGTTTGCTATGCCAAGGGCGATGTAAGCGTCGGTCGCGTCTGGATCCCGCGCAAGTAACCAGTCGGCATATTTATTGGCTTCTTTCATGCGCTTCAAGCCGTCCATATGCTTCTTCTGGAGAATCGATTCGGCATCCGATTCCATTCCGGCAGCCAGCGTCAGGGCAAAAAGAGCTTCCACATCGTTGGGATTTGTTTTCTGGCGCGCCCTGGCAAGTTCACGAGCGCGAGATAGCGCCTCGACAAAATGGCTCATGCGCTCCGGGTTAGGTCTGCCGCTAATTCCGTGCAGAAATTTCTTGTCGTCCAGAAAAAAATCGCTCGTCAAAACGCCTTGAAAGTACAACTCCTCGAAAAGATAGCTGGCGGCCACGGCGACCTGGCCAAAAGGATCCTCGAGATTATGGGACTCCCAGGTTGCGAAAAGGTGGCGTGCTTCAGGAAATTTCTGCTCGTAAAGGAGATCGAATCCAGCGCTAAGCTCCGGTTCGGTTGTGAAGGCCAACGAGTCGCCGTTCCGCACTTCCCTCGCAGAGCCGACGACCGGGCTCAATAGCAATAACAGCGTGAGGAACTTCGAGCAACGTGGCATTTATCTTTACCTTTCTTTGGCAGTCTGCGGCTGGCCGCTGCTATCCCCGGAGCGATCTTACGAGGGTTCTCCACGCACTGTGGCCAGCCTTCCCGCGTTCGCTCTGTCCAACCCAAATTTGCGTGTCGCTTGTGACCAAGTTGAATGGTTCGGGCCGTCTTCTCTTTGTCGCACGGTAAGCCGATTGCATCAGATTGTTTTTGATCATGGGACGCAGGTGATTTACCAGAAGGAGTGACAAGTATAAAAGCATAGGCACTCAAGTTGCAGCCGATCGCTCCTATTCCCTTCTTGACGTTATCCTCCGTAACACGAATTCCTGAAGAACATTGATCACGGCGCTGGTCCCCATAGCAATACCGGCATTCTCGAACGTCAGCCTGGCACCATGGTGGTCTCTTTCCGGTATATACAGATTGGATAGTCCGCCCGCAGCGAGATCCCCGAAGACCGAAGAATAGTTTGGCTGCCAGCGTTGGTTGTCACCCTTGCAAATGACGACGCGGGACACCGCGTAGAGAAAACGTGAACGCCTCGTGCCGGTTCCCTTGTAGAAATAGCGAGGATCTTGCTTCAGGATCGATGGCAGGACCGCGCCTCCGATGAACAGCCCCGAAGCGAAGTTGGTGTACGAAGCGCCATAGCGTTTGGCATATGCTTTCCAGCCTTGGCCATATCCGCTGAAGCGGTCCGAAGCCTGATCCACTCCGGCGATGGTGCCCACAGCGCCGATTGTCATAGGGTCGGTCATAGCCTTCAAAGCCAGCTGAAATTTTCGCTTTGGTGTCAGCGGAGCAGCTGCGTTACCCCCGTAGCTGACGTAGAAGTTAGGAACGATGCCGAATACGCGTTGTTTTTCCTCGTCTTTGAACTGCTCTTGCGCCATTTCGTCCGTCGGAGGCGTGACAAGAACTTCGGTGACTTGCGTGGCTAATGACAGCTTAACCTCAGGAAAAACGTAGTTTTCACCAGAGACCAGGGTGCCTGGTATCTCTGCTGGAGCAAATCCTTGCGCGACAACTCTCAGTTGAAGGGATCCGGGAGAGACATGCGTAAACGTGAACCGCCCGTCATCATCCGACTGCACTTCATCGAGCATGGATTCCCGATCGCGCATGAGTACCACGTCTGCGCCGGAAACGCCGTTGCCCGTTGGATCAATAACCTTGCCGACGACAATGCCGTCCGTTTGTTGGGCCTTCGCGGCATCTCCAGATACCGAAGCTGCCTTTGGCACACACAACTCTGCCCGCGATTGTTCCGCAGGCTGCACTTGTCCTTGAGCGGGCGAGCAGAGCGCCAGAGCGTCTAGTTCGACCAAAACAAAAAAACACGCCGTCGTGATTAAGGCCCATCTTTGCCTAGGCTTTACATTGCGATTCAGTCTCATTTCCGGAATCTGATCCGCCGCTATCGCAGTCTTCTGCTGATCTGCGGCAATTGCCTCCACGAGTAGAAATGCATGTAGTATGCCGTTTGCTAAAACTAAGGCCATTGCAAGTAAATACTTGTACGTAAGAAGGTTGAGGAACTTCTTGGCATGCATGGAAGGAACAGGCCTCTGTCAAAAGCCGGACACATTTGACCCTATTCGGGCACTCGGGATCGCAGCAAAAAGAATGCGCCGCCAAAATTAGCGTGCTCGCCACACGCCATCCCCGGCGAATTGCAGAACTTCACCGATCATTGTGTACGGTGTATGGCCTCGGAGGACAGCCTGGCAGAGTTCAACGATGGCCGAAATTTGCGCACGACCGTGATCTTTGCGAGCAGTGCGCGGGCGACCCTTCGCGTTGAAAGATCCGGGCGTTTCCTGGGCCTACCACAACGCGCTGTGGACGATGGGAACAACGAATCCCGAGGACACCCTTGAGGCTTTCTCGCATTACAAACTCGCTCCCATTGCCAATCACATCCGGCAGGACGTTTTAATTCTGGCTGGTACGGAAGACCACTTCATTCCGTTTCATCAAGTAGCAGATTTCGAGAAGTCGCTGATCAATGCGCGCAGCGTAACCATTCGAGTCTTTGACCAGCCGTCAGGCGGCGCCGACCACTGCCAGTGCGGCACCACCTCGCTGGTCCACGCCGCCGTTTTCGACTGGCTGCTGCAGAAGTTCCCGGTGGTCTCGCAGACTTAAACCGACAAAGCCGCCGTCGAGAAGCGCGGGGACCGATTGTGTGCGGATGACGGGCAACCCGCAATTCAAGGAAACGGCGGAGGCGGCACTTCCGAGAGTGCCGCTGAGACGCACACGTGAAGAACCCGCGCAATGCGTGGGTAACTACACACGGCGTCTTGGTGTGAAAGGGCGATTTGTTTGTTTACGGGATCGACTCGCTCCCAGGGAGCGAAGCTTTGAGCTGGCACACTAGCATGGCAATACCAAGTTGAACTTCGGCTCGCCTGTCGGGTATGTTCAGCCTGAACCCCGTAGAACGACGAATCGCGGGTATACCATCCCAATTTGTCATCTGAGAGTCAGCACCGGACATCCCGCTCCGCAGACGATTTCATAGGCTGTAGGCCACGGCCTATGTGCCAATACACCGACGAAAGGTGCGCGACGTAAACCTAAAATGATCAGGTCGACTCTCCTCTCCAGCGCAACTTGCAGGATTATTTCTGTTGGCGTGCCAATCTGAACGAGGAACTCAATCTCGATTTGCTCCTGTTCGTCCCAAGACACGGACTGCTCTAGACGGCGCACGCAAGCCATACGCGCGTTTTCTCGCGTAAGCAACACCTCGGATACGCCGTACCGTCCGGAAGCTTGCCGGATGGGAGATGCCGGAATGACGTGCAGGAGAATGAGTCTGGCCTTACTACGTTTGGCGAATGAGACCGCGTGTGGCAGGGCAAGGAGAGAAGGTTCGCTGAAATCCGTAGCAAACAGATAGGTCCGGATCTCGCCCGCGAATTCCACACGCCCTTCCCGGTAAGAGCGCGGACCGACTGTCAGAACCGGGCATTGGGCCTCTCGAAAGACTTCTTCGGCGACTGATCCCAGGATTAGTTTGTCAAGGCCACGCCGGCCGTGCGTTCCGAGGACGACCAGGCCAATCGGTGTCTGCGAAATGATTGCCTCGAGTTCGTCAGAGACGCAGCCGCGCCCGAGGATGAATTCATGCTCTAAGCCGTTCAGTGATCCGTTTTCCCGCAATTCCCGTTTAAGTTGTTGCATGTCCCGGCAGGCGCTTTCATACCCCAGTTCCAGGGCTTCCGGTCCAGCTATCAAAAAAGGTGCAGCCGAAACAATATGGGCAATGTAGAGTTTCGCTTCATAATGCCGGGCGATTGAAAGAGCCTGGTGAAGGGGTGTCACGGAAGCAGACGAAAGATCGTGTGCTAGCAGTATGGATTTCAAGTCTAGATCTAAAGCTGATGCCGCGGATCTCATAACGCCTAGCCATGCCTGTGCGTAACACGTCGAGCAAGTTCTGAACTACCACTTCCGTGCTGATCCGTGATTGTGATTACTGTAACCATGCTTACTCCGTTTTGCTATCCAAATCCCCTGTCTTGGGGCCCGCACCCGGGGGATTAGGGGCATACCGCCCGGGCACGGGATGGGGGATTTCATTGCTACGAACTCGTTTTCAACGACCCAGAACTCTGCTTCGCACAAGGATAGAGACCGTGCCCGGATGGAGGGCGGCTTTCCGGGCACGGCCCTGCTGGGCAGAGGGACCGTGAGCATTTCTTATGACGCTCTTCAAAAGTGATCCTCCTTTGAGCGTCGATTACGAACGCCCACGGACATCAGGCACACAGAAGATCTTTGCCGCCAGCCTCCGGCTGCAAACTCCACACCCAAATAAGGGTGTCGGCGGTCACATCAACTCCATTTGCTTTTGACCACGCAGCGTTCGATCCAGCTTTGCTTTTGATCCAGTGGCCGACGAGAGCTTGCCCAAATTGGTAGCGAGATGCTGCCGTGCTGTCGCGCTTTGTTCGAAGCATCTATGGCTCCTGCTGGCGACCTTGCCGATCGCTTACGCGTTCTGAAAATGCAAGTTGGCTGCCAACATTCGCATGGCCTATCTGACTGATCCTGAGCGCATAACCAGAACGTTGAGCCGAGTAGACTGCCGCAATCCGGGCGCTGCCCTTTAACGGGCGAAACAGAACAGGCAGAGGGTCCGCGCGATGTTGTGCGTCCGCGCAGATCGGGCTTCTTGCTGACCGAATGCGGTCATCTGCCGGAATTTGCGTGCCTGCTTGCGTCCTGCGGATCTTGCCGAGTTGCCGCTATCTTCTTTTCACGGATGTACTTGCCGAGGGGATTTGCAGTTTCGATCGATGGTCTCTCAGATGCACTCCTCACAGCAGCGGTGTTGGGCCATTGAATCCCGAATCGAGTAATTGAAAAGAACGTGTTTCGTTGTGGCGGTGCCACACGATCCATCGTGGTGAGGGGCAAGAGCTTCTACTTGCGAATTTCTAAGATGCAATCAGACGCAATCAAGTTTCGAGAGCCAAAAAAGACTAGGCGTAGCGATGTTCTCTACGAGCTGGTGTTTCTTATCCTATTTCTATTCCTGTTTGCCATGAATGTGTCGGCCCAGCAAAAAACCGAAGCGCTAGGCCAAATACAAGGAACGGTCTTCGTCAAGGATTCGCAGGGCCAATCCTATGTTGCGAACGCCAAAGTGAACTTGCAGGGCCTGGCAGTCACAATGGCAACGGAAACCGATGAGAGCGGCAAATTCGAATTTCGGGACGTGCAGCCTGGAACGTACAGCATTGAAGCCGAAATGTCTGGGCTGCCCGGAACACAAGTCGTTACGGTTGAACCGGACAAAGTCACACAAATCTCAATTGAATTAAAACCTACAACAGTTCAGGAGTCGGTCACCGTTACGGCTGCCGCAGACGAAAACGCAACAACTTCTCCGTCTCCGTCCGGGACCGTCAATGCCAGCACGCTCAGGGATGCACCGAATAAAGACGATCGGGCGGAGAGCATCCTTCCTACACTTCCTGGTGTGGTGCGCGGGCCAGACGGGCGCATCAACATGAAAGGCGCACGTAACACGCAGAGCGGAGCGCTGGTGAACAGCGCCAACGCGACGGATCCAGCGACTGGCAGTCCAGGTATTTCCGTGCCCATTGATGTCGTGTCCTCCGTTCAGGTGATTTCGAATCCCTACGATCCGCAATATGGAAAACTGACCGGCGCGGTTTCCACACTGGACACCAAGACCAGCGATTTCGAGAAATTCCACTTTTCAATCCAGAATTTCGTTCCACGTGTGCGCGTGCGTGACGGAACAATTTATGGCATCGGCGCCGCAACGCCCCGGGTGACTTTTACCGGTCCACTGTGGGGGGACCACATTGCCTTTACGCAATCGCTCGAATACCGGTTCGTGAGAACGCCCGTGAACAGCCTTCCGCCTTTTCAACGCGACACGACCCTGGCTAGCGTCAATTCGTACACTCAGTTCGATTTCAACTTGAGTCCAAAGCAGACCGCGACCATCTCAGCCGCGGTGTATCCACAGCGCCTCGAATACATGGGCTTGGATACTTTCACGCCACAGCCGTCCACGTCGGATTATCACCAGCGTGGATACCAGTTGTACGGACAGCATCGCTATCTGACGGGAAACGACAGCGTGCTGAGCTCGCAATTCAGCTACAAGACATTTGACGTGGACCTCACTCCGGCGGGCTCGGGTGCATACGAGTTGCTGCTCGAGAGCACGGAGGGCGCATTCTTCAATTCGCAAAAACGTCGCGCTTCCCGGTTCGACTGGCAGGAAACCTATCAATTTGCGCCGCGGCATTTTCTGGGAACGCACCAATGGCACGCCGGGTTGGAGTACGCTCACTCCAATTTTAGTGGCGACCAGTCGTCTCGCCCCGTTGCCATCCAGGGGGCGGATGCAATTACCATCGAGCGGATCACCTTTACGGGCGGCAGTCCGTACGCGGTGTCCCAACAGGAAGTTACCTGGTTCGCCGGGGATCGCTGGACCGTATGTCAACGCCTGCTTCTGGATGTTGGGCTGCGGTTCGACAGTGATACGGTGACAAGTTCAGCGCACGCCGCCCCGCGCGCCGGTTTCCAATTGGCTCTCACCGGCAGCGGTCGAACCATGCTGCGCGGCGGCGTCGGAGAGTTCTACGACCGCGTGCCGCTGATGATTCCTTCATTTCGCTGGTTCCCCGACCGCACTGTGTTCTTCCTCAATCCCATTGGCCAAGTCACTGATTCAACTGCTTACAAAAATGAAATTATCGGTGGGCTTCATAACCCGCGGAGCACAGCATGGAATTTAGCCCTGAGCCAAAAGGTCTCCAACGGACTTCTCCTCCAGGTGGCTTATGAGCAGCGCAACACAGCCGACGATTTCGTGGTTTCTGGGGTTAGCGGCTCCGCTGGCTCTGGACTAATCACACTTTCGAACAGCGGAAGTCAATCCTACAAGGAACTGCAGGTAACCGGGCGCTACCAATTCGGCAAACAGTTCCTCAATGCTTCGTACGTGCGCTCCCGCGCGTATGGAGATCTGAACGACTTCTTTCAGTTCTTCGGCAACGTTCCCAAGGCCGTCATTCAGCCTGACAGCGAAGGACGCCTGCCGTTCGACGCGCCAAATCGCTTTTTGTTCTCTGGAGAATTCCATGCCCCGTGGAAGCTGATTGTCGTACCTGTCTACGACTTACATACAGGATTTCCCTACTCGGTACAGGACGAGTTTCGTGAATACGTAGGACCACGCAATACGCGCCGTTTTCCTGAATTTTCATCGTTTGATTTGCAAGTGTCGCGCCCGATTTCGATACCAGTGGGAAGCGATCGGAGGATCAGGGCCCGAGTCGGTATGGCGGTCTTCAACCTCTTTAACCACTTCAATCCACGCGATGTGCAAAGCATCGAGGAGAGCGCCCGCTTTGGCGGGTTCTTCAATGGTGCATGGCGCGAATACCGCGGGAAATTCACTGTGGAGTTCTAGTTATGCGAATGCAATCCGCTGTCACTTTGATCCTGGCCTTGGTTTCAACAAGCATATGCAGTGCAGAAACAGCTCCAAGCATAAACGCAGACGACGTCATCACAAAGGTCACCGAACATAACAGCCAAAGAGAGCAGTTGGGTGGCGGTTACACAGGGACCAGACGTTACGTTCTCGAAAACGACAAATTCGGCAAGCGTGCGGAAATGCTGGTGAGCGTCCGTTGCGATCCCGATGGCACCAAGCACTTTGAAGTTCTCTTCGAAGACGGTTGGAAATCCGCTAACAGGCACGTTATTCATAAGATGCTCGAATCCGAGAGCGAGACTTCCCAGCCCCAGATTCGCCGTGCGACCAGTCTTACCCCTGAGAATTATCGTTTCCAGATGCTTGGCAGCGATGTGCTGGCAGCGCGTCTTGTGTACGTCATCCAGGTCCTACCGAGGCGCGAAGACAAATATCTGTTCGAAGGGCAGATATGGGTTGACGCCGAGGATTTCGCCATTGTTCGGATAGAAGGCAAGCCAGCTAAAAATCCTTCCTTTTGGACGCGCAGCGTTCATTTCGTTCAGCAGTACCGAAAGTCCAGCGCCTTTTGGTTCCCTTACTCCACCGAGAGCGTTACCGAAGCCAGAATTTTTGGGAAAACCGAAGTGACCATTAGCTACTTCGACTATCAACCGAATTCTTCAACTGCATCGTTGTTATCGAAAAAAACTGATTTGGATCGGATCGAGGCAAATCATGATCAAAACTAATCTCGCTGTCATTCTCGCCGCGGGCCTGGGGACGCGCCTGAACATTATTTCGGGCTATCTTCCTAAACCCCTCGTGCGATTCGAAGGTGTTCCTCTGCTGGAACAAGTCATGTCACGAGCGAAGCGGGCCGGAATTGAACGCTTCGTAATCGTTATCGGACATCGAGGCCAGATGGTGCGCCGCTGGTTCGAAGGCAGCTCGCTTCGCGCTACGCCCGTCACTTGGGTGGTGAATCCCGATTACCACAAAAAGAACGGAATCTCACTGCTGAAGGCCAGACACGCCGTCGACGAACCATTTCTACTCCTCATGTCAGACCACATCTTTGAGCCACATATTGCCGAGTCACTGCTCCGCCAGCCCTTAGCGAACAACGAGGTTATTCTCGGAGTCGATTCCAAACTGGACTGCATCTTCGATCTGGACGATGCTACCAAAGTCGTGCGCATGGGAAATCACATCATCCGTATTGGAAAGAACCTTAAGGTCTATGATGCTGTCGATACCGGCATGTTTCTTTGCACTCCAGCAGTATTCAATGCGCTTGACGCGGCAATCAAGGAAGGCGATTGTTCTTTGTCGGACGGCATGCAGTACATGGCCGCCCATAGGAAGCTGCGAGCATACGATATTGAGGACGCGATTTGGCAGGATATTGATACGCCCGAGATGCTCGATTTTGCGGAGGACCAGTTAGCTCCGCAGTTCTCACGCGTGCACGATCGAGAAGAGGTGGGCCGTGCATAAGTCGCGCTCGGAGGCAGGCATAGTTTTCCGGTATGCCATTGGGGCGATCGGAGCCGCGCTGTTGGTGTACCTAGTTGTTCACGCGGGTCCCCGCGCATTGCTAGAGAATGCCAAGGCGCTCGGGTGGGGTCTGTTGGTGGTGATCGCGTTGGGTGGGCTGTCGCACGCCGTCAAAGCGTGGGCTTGGCGTTTGACGCTTCCCAGCGAAGCACAGTATCCGTTCTTGCGCATGTTCGGATTGCGACTGGTGTCGGAAGCCATGGGGCAGCTCGGAGTCCCCGGGGTGGTTGCCGGTGAGGCCACGCGCGTGAGTTTACTTGGTTCCGAAGTTCCTTTGGCCAGCAGGATTTTGTCGGTAACTCTTGATCGTGGTTTATTCATCGCATGCGGAACGATCGTAATGGTCTGTGGAATAACGCTAGGGCTTGTGGTCTTGTCGCTGTCAAATGCGATGCGTATCTACTCTGCGATCTTCGCGATTACTTTCTTGGGCGTCTTGGTTGCGCTGCTCTTGGCCTTCAGTAAAGGGTGGCCGCTCCTTTCCGCTCCGGCGAGTGCTCTTGCTCGTATACCGTGGATCGGTCGCTGGGTGCAGAGCAAAGAGTCATTGATTTGGTCAGTTGAACAGAAACTGCTGGCATTTCACCACGAACGGCCATCTGCATTTTGGGGAAGTGTAGCTCTGAATTTCGCGTGCCATGCCCTGGCGATCGCCGAGGTTTATCTGATCCTCCTCTTCATGGGCAAGAACATCTCGCCAGCCGGAGCATGGACCTTCGAATCGATGACAAAGCTCATCAATGTAGCCGGGTCACTCACCCCCGGCAACGTCGGGATTTACGAGGGCGGTACGATGGTGATCGCCGGTTTGTTTGGACTGAGCAGCACCGTTGGGTTGACTCTCGGATTGTGCCGGAGAGCGCGTGCGCTGTTTTGGGCCCTGTCAGGAGGCGTGTTCTTTCTGGTTTTTTCCCGATCCTTCGGAGGTCACAAGGAAAACAACGGCGCCGGCTCTGAAACCGAAAGGGAGCAGCAGCGGCACAGCGAAACATCCAACCAAGCCCATTGTGAATCATCGGCCAAAACCAACGCGGCCATTCTTTTTGTGAATAACTGTGACGCGCATGGATTCTGCCCAGATCTCGCACACATTGGAACGCTGCCTGTCATTTTGCGTGCAATTCTGCAAGCTCAGAGCGCGAATGCGAAACGCATCATTGTGGCCGCCACCCAAACAGACGGACAGATAATCCGGCGCGAGTTACTGCGAACCGGCCGCCTGCCGAAAACCGTGGAATGGTTCGCAATCGGCGGCGCACATCGATCTTTGCCTCAACTGGTTGGTCACGTGGCCGAAGACGCCGACCGCATCCTGGTTTTACACGGTGGCATAGCTTGCCATCCCCGTCTTTATCAGATTGTGTCGGAATGGGATGGGAACAGCGGAGCAATGACACTTACAACGGGTGGCCAGTTTGTCGGAATCGGTGTTCTTTCCCGTGAGACTGCCTTTGATATTGCCCGACACTGCCCGGAGGACGTCGAGACTCCTGTTGAACTCTACGCTTGGTTCAAGCCTAGACAGAGCGTCGTGTTTGAGGAGGTAGAAGCCGACTTGTGGCACGCCATCAGCGCACCGCGAGACCGGTTGGTTGCGGAGGATAAGCTTAACTATTGGCTAGTCAAGCCAACCGATGGCCTTTATGCGCGTATGAATCGCAGAGTCTCCATTCCGATCAGCCGTGAGCTGATCAAATTTCCGATTACGCCGAATATGGTTACGCTGTTCACGCTTGGAGTTAGCTTTCTTGCCGGCGCGTTCTTCGCGTTTGGGGGCTACTGGAACACTTTACTGGGTGCGGTCCTCTCCGTTTGGGCTAGCATTCTTGATGGCTGCGATGGCGAAGTAGCTCGCCTGAAGCTGCAAGCAAGCAAATTCGGATGCTGGTTAGAGACTATTTGCGATTACCTGTATTACGTCGTCATATTTGCGGGAATGGCCGTAGGGCTAGCCAAAACCAGGGGCTCCGACGCCTACTTCATCTGGGGAGGCTGCCTGCTTTTTGGAGCGGTCGGCAGCTTCTTCGTGGTTGGGTTTGCCCGGCATTACTTTTCGTCCAGACAGCCCGAGCAGTTCTTGAGAGTTTGGCACGGGAAAACGGAACAGCAAAAAAGAAATCCACTGATGTTTATGTCGCGTCATTTCGAATTCATGATTCGCCGCTGTTGTTTGCCATACATTCTGCTGGCATTCGCAATTTTGAACCTGACTCGGTTCTTCTTCATTGGTAGTGCGGTTGGGGCCAATCTCGTCTGGATAATCGCTTTATACTCATCGTATATACTTTCTAAGCGGTCGTCCTCTGTACCACTGGTGGCCGCAAAAGAGCACCGTCAATGCGTGGGCGACACCGTTTTCACGTAAAGTGATGATGCACATTGAAAGGGATTCGTTCGCCGCTGAACTAACTGAAAGACCTTCCACACTTCGCGTCGTGAGTTGGAACATCGCACGTGGTTCTAATCTGAACGCCGTCATCGAATTCTTGGCTGCCGCGGAGGCGGACATCATCCTTCTCCAGGAGACCGACCGGAATGCCCGTCGCACCAGCCATCGGAATATCGCCAGGGAGATTGCTCTCAAACTCAGACTACATTACGTCTTTGGATGCGAATTCGAGGAATTGGCACAAGGCTCACGGGTGTTGCCGGCTTACACCGGCCAAGCTACGCTTTCCCGCGGGCCGCTATCCGGTTGTTCGATCCTGCGCTTCCACAAGCAATCCGGCTTCTGGCGCCCACGCTGGTTCATTCCCACAATCGGCCTTCTGCAAAGGAGACGTGGTGGCCGCATGGCGTTGGTCAGCGAGGTACTCAATCCGGGTAGGACACTGTTGGCCTACAATCTCCATTGTGAGAGCAGGGGCAGTGATGAGCTTCGCCTCTGCCAGTTACAGGAATTTCTCGACGACGCGGACCGCTATCCTCTCGACGCTCCGGTGATCGCGGCTGGCGATTTCAATTTTGACGTTTCGCGTCCTCCAGCCGCGGCGGCTCTCGGTCGTGCGGGATTCCTCAATCCGTTCGCTACCTTGCAGGAACCGACGAGCTGTTCGCCTACACGTGCTGAGCGCTGCCGCATCATCGACTGGATTTTGCTCCGCGGTCCATTAATTCCGGCAAATCCTCAGGTCCACAACTCGGTGGACGCGTCCGATCACTACCCATTGTCACTGACCGTCCATTTCTCATCGTGACTGCCACCTAACTGGCAGATCGGGCTTTCGCCGAGTGCCTGACATTTTCGAGGCTAATGCGGTTTCCCACCCGCGACGGGTCACTTATTGCGAATAGCAAACAGCGACGTTCACGTGTATACGATCGCAACAACACCACACAGAACAAACGGCGCTAAGAAGTGTTTTTGTCCTGTTTGTTCTCGCGATGCGTTTCCGCGTTCTGCTGTCGCGGGGTGATAGATTCACTGCTTTCTGCTCACTTACTCGTGTGAGGCGGATAATTTTTGAAAAGCTTGGCCACAGCCTTTTGCAAGTTGGCATAATTCTTATCCGGGTCTTTCTTGAGGTCTATCGTCTTGCTGGCATCTCCGCGCCAGATCAATTGCTTTTTTTCGCGGTCGAACACGTTGAGAGCCAGCGTACCGACGGGAATGGTAGAAGTCTGCCCCTGTACCGTATTGAGGCCGCCCCAACTTCCCAACCAGCCCGGGCCAGCACCTGTGCCCCAAAGGTTCACGGCCTTCTCCTCTTTGATGATGGCCTGGTAGCCGACACAAAGGTCGGCGTCTTTTTCCACCTTGGTGAGGCCCTTCTGCGCAAGTTGCTCGTCCACTGCGCGCTTGATGGCTTGGTCGATCAATTGATCTGGAGCGGCGCCGCCAGGAATCTCAACCCATTGGTAGGTTTTGTAGGACGCAAAGTTGGTTCCGGGCGCATAGTTGTAATGGATATCCTGCCCGTAGGCGCAAGCCACCATTAGCAAGTAAACCGGTAGGACTGCCCATCGGTTCGCGTGTCTCATCGTAATCCTCTCTTTGTCCGAGATGCTCGCCGGGGTAAAGCATTTGAGTGGCCAGCGAGAGCCGTACCGTAAATGGGTACGCTCGAAGAACATGACGACGGGTCCCGCAACATCCCCTCCGAATGCGACAACCACATGGCGGGCATGCTGACGGCATGCGGTCAGAGCACGCTTAATTCGCTCTGTTCCATAAATCCCCGCAGCTTTTGGCGCGTCGGAGTGAGTGATGCTGGGCATAGCTGCCTGCATTCGGGCACCTAGAGCTACTTCTTCTGCAAGAAGTCTCAGTTTTTCGTGCATTTGCGATTGGCACTCTAGTTGCGAAAACACGACTGGGAAGAACCCTGGTTTGTGTTCGATGTTATCGATGCCTACAGAGACGCGTTATTCAAGAAATCGCCAAAGACGCCTATCTCACTCAGATCGCAGCAAGGAGCTCAAGAATGACCTCGAGAATTTTAATTGGTGAACCCGCTTCGGTGTCGCTGAGCGCATATGGAAAAGCGCGCTCCACGGCTAAGGGAACGCCTTTGAGCTCAGAAGAATTGAAGAAGACCGACGCGTATTGGCGGGCATGTAAATATCTGGCGCTCGGAATGATCTATCTTCAAGCAAATCCCCTTTTGAAAGAGCCGTTGAAGCCCGAACACATCAAGAATCGCCTCCTCGGACATTGGGGCTCCAGTCCAGGGCTGGCGTTCATCTACATTCACCTGAACCGACTGATTAAGAAACTTGATCTCAACATGATTTTCATGGCCGGGCCTGGACACGGCGCGCCCGGGGTTTTGGGGCCCGCATATCTCGAGGGAACTTATTCCGAAATTTACCCGGAAAAGAGCGAAGATGAGGTAGGCCTGCACGAATTCTTCAAGCAGTTCTCGTTTCCCGGTGGGATCGGCAGTCACTGCACACCTGAGACTCCCGGTTCCATTCACGAAGGAGGCGAATTGGGATATGTGCTTTCGCATGCCTGCGGCGCGGCCTTCGACAATCCAGAGTTGATCGTCTCGGCGGTGGTGGGCGACGGCGAGTCGGAAACCGGTCCATTGGCAACTTCCTGGCACATCAGCAAGTTCCTCAACCCGATTCGCGACGGAGCAGTTCTGCCGATCCTGCACCTCAACGGCTACAAAATTAACAATCCGACGCTCCTGGCGCGCATTAGCCACGAAGAGCTGGAGAACCTGTTTTGCGGTTATGGATGGACGCCTTATTTCGTGGAAGGTTCGGACCCCGACAGTATGCACCAAGCCATGGCGGCCACCGTCGAACGCTGCATTCTTGAAATCCAGAGACATCAGCGGGAATGCCGTGAGAGTGGTATAGCGACTCGGCCGCGCTGGCCGATGATCGTGTTGCGCTCTCCGAAAGGCTGGGGCGCACCTCAAGAGGCGAGCGGTCACCGGCTAGAAGGTTTTTGGCGTGCGCATCAGGTGCCTTTGACTGATGTGAAGAAGAACCCGGAGGAGCTCCGCAAGCTTGAAAAGTGGATGCGCGATCAGGAGCCGGAGAACCTGTTTGACGAGAATGGCAGACTCATTTCGGAACTGAAAGAGCTCGCGCCCAAAGGAAACCGTCGAATGAGCGCGAACCCGCATGCGAACGGCGGAACCTTGAGAAAAGCTTTGCGGTTACCAGATTTTCGGGGCTATGCGATAAAGGTCGACCGCCCGGGAACAATTGACGCGGAGAATGTTCCTCCCCTGGGGAACTTCCTTCGCGACGTGATGAAACTGAATGCGACCAACTTCCGCATGTTCGGGCCGGACGAAACCACCTCCAACAAATTGCAGGCGGTCTATCAGGCTTCCAAGAAATTTTGGATCGCCGAATATTTCCCCGAAGACCAGGATGGCGGCGAGTTGGCGACCGACGGACGCGTCATCGAGATGCTCAGCGAGCACACCATGGAGGGCATGCTTGAGGGGTATCTGCTGACAGGCCGCAACGGCTTCATCTCTTCCTATGAAGCCTTTGTACACGTCATCGATTCTATGTTCAATCAGCACGCCAAGTGGTTATCCATCTGCAACCATCTTTCCTGGCGGCAGAAGATAGCCTCTTTGAACCTGCTGATCACGTCCACAGTTTGGCGGCAGGATCACAACGGCTTCACGCACCAAGATCCCGGTTTTTTGGACGTGGTTCTCAACAAGAGCGCTGCAGTAACACGCATTTATCTTCCCCCCGACGCCAATTGCCTACTGTCCGTAGCCGATCACTGCCTGCGCAGCGAGAACTACATCAATGTAATCGTCTCTGACAAGCAACTGCACCTCCAGTACCTAAATGTGGATGCTGCAATTACCCATTGTACGAAAGGCATCGGCATATGGGACTGGGCCAGCAATGACCAGGGTGCTGAACCCGACCTGGTAATGGCTTCCGCCGGAGATATTCCTACCCAGGAGGCGCTGGCCGCAACGGCGCTTTTACGACAGGAGTTTCCTGAGATCAAGATTCGTTTCATTAATGTGGTCGACCTTTTCAAGCTGCAGCCGAACAAAGAACATCCGCACGGCTTGACGGACAGAGACTTCGATTCTCTGTTCACTACCGACAAGCCCATCATCTTCAACTTCCATGGCTATCCCTGGCTGATCCATCGCCTGGCTTATGCCCGCAAAAATAAGGCTCTGCACGTGCGTGGATACAAGGAGAAAGGCAACATCAACACGCCCATGGAGCTGGCTATGAACAACGAAACTGACCGGTTCAGTTTGGCGATCGACGCTATCGATCGCGTCCCCCGGCTTCAGAACATCGGTGGCCACTCCAAGGAGAAATTTCGTAACGCCCAGATCGCTTGCCGGGCGCATGCCTACCAACATGGTATCGACAGTCAAGAGATCACCGGATGGAGATGGCCGGTGTAAACGCGGATGTATCCGCTAAATAAGTGGGGTTACCTCCGGAATTTAAGAGCACTCAATTAAAGGATTCACTGATGAGCACAAAAAGTATCACAGCACCTCACGCCAATTCCGTCCCCCGAACGCCTGAGGAATGGCGGGTTTCAGAACTTCTGAAACAGTACGGCTGTGGCCCGATATCATTTGTGGGCTCAGAAAACGCTTTTTACGACCGCCATTTGGTTTTTGACCGCGTTATCGACCCACAGGTCGCGACTGCGCGAGAGCGTTTCGAAGCATTTTCGCATTCGATTCGAGACGTGCTCGCCCAGCGTTGGACTCTGACCCGGAGTACGTATGCAAAAACAAACGCAAAACGTGTTTATTACCTCTCGATGGAGTTCTTGATTGGCCGCTCGCTGGCGAACAACATCAGCAACCTCTTGCTTAGTCCAGTGGTTCAATACGCGGCAAAAGAGAAAGGAGTCGATTGGCTCGAACTGCTGGAGGAAGAACCTGATGCGGGTCTCGGCAACGGGGGTCTGGGTCGGCTCGCAGCGTGCTTCCTGGAGTCCATGGCCACAATGGAGCTGCCAGCCACTGGTTACGGCCTACGCTACGAGTACGGCATGTTCAAACAGACCATCGTCGATGGCTGGCAAAAGGAAAATCCGGACCATTGGATGCGCTGGGGCGATCCGTGGGAGGTCGCCAGGCCCGTCGAGATGGTCGAAGTGAAGCTGGGTTGCTCGTTCAAGCTGCACGGAGGTGTCTTTCAAGTAGTGCCCGCTCGACCGTCAACCTGGTTCGGCATACCGTTTGATCGCCCAATCGTCGGCTATGGCGGTAAGACCATCAACACCCTGCGACTGTGGGCCGCGGCGGCGCCGGACGCCTTCGATATTCAGGAATTTGGCGCCGGCGATTTCGTTGGCGCTCTAACCGAGACTCTTGGGGCGGAGTCGATCACACGTGTGCTCTATCCAAACGATTCAACAACTGTGGGCCAGGGACTACGATTCGTCCAGGAGTATTTCTTAGTGGCTTGTTCCCTCGCCGATATTGTCCGCCGATTTCAACGGTCGAATAAGGACTGGGAACAACTACCCCAGAAAGCAGCAATCCAACTGAATGACACACATCCTTCGTTGGCGGTTGCCGAGTTGATGAGGATTCTGCTAGATGATGCGCGCTTGGAGTGGAACCAGGCCTGGGATTTGACCAAGAAAACGCTCGCTTATACAAATCACACGCTGCTGCCGGAAGCGCTGGAGAAGTGGCCCATTGAGTTGTTCGAGATGTTTCTTCCTCGTCAGTTGGAGATCATCTACGAGATCAACCGGCGTCTTCTCGACGAGGTTCGGCGCCGGTTCCCTGGTGATGACAGTCGCGTATCTCGCGTAAGCCTTGTGGAAGAAGGCCAGCAACGCAAAATCCGCATGGCCAACCTGGCCATTGTCGGCTCGCACAGCACAAATGGCGTAGCGGCCATCCACTCCAAACTCTTGCGCACGACCACCGTGCGGGACTTAGCCGAGATGTATCCGGAGCGGTTCAACAATAAGACCAACGGCGTGACGCCTCGACGTTGGTTGCTGCAAGCAAATCCAAAACTGGCCAGCACTATTTCCGATGCGATCGGCGAAGACTGGATTACCAATCTTAGCGAGTTGAGCAAGTTGAAACCGCTTTCCGATGATCGAGCGTTTCGTGATGCATTTCTCGCCTCAAAGCGCGAAGCCAAGGTGCGGTTCGCGGATTGGCTGAAGTCCACGTCGGGACAGCAGGTGGATCCGAACAGCATTTTCGATTGTCAGATCAAACGCATCCATGAGTACAAGCGCCAACTCCTGAATGCTTTGCGGATTGTGGTGATGTATAACCGCTTGCGAGCAAATCCAAACATGAGCATTGTCCCGCGCACATTTTTCTTTGCTGGGAAGGCGGCGCCTGCCTATCGTCTCGCAAAGCTCATCATCAAGTTCATTAACAGCCTTGCGACAACCATCGATGCAGACCCTGCAGCACGTGGCAAAATCAACGTCGTTTTCCTGCCTGAATACAATGTTTCGCTTGCCGAACGGCTGATTCCCGCGAGTGACGTTTCGAACCAAATCTCGACCGCCGGATACGAAGCGAGCGGAACCAGCAACATGAAATTCATGATGAATGGCGCCCTGACGGTCGGTACCCGCGACGGAGCGACCATCGAAATGGCTGAGGAAGCGGGGGAAGAGAATTTCTTTCTGTTCGGCCTCACAGCTGAGCAAGTAGAGAACAGCCGTGGGTGGTACGATCCGCATTGGCACTACGAGAATGAACTTGAAACCCGAGCGGCAATGGATCTCATTTTCTCCGATTATTTCAGCCGGAACGAGCCGGGAATCTTCGCTCCGTTGCGCGCTACCCTCCTAACGGACGGCGACTACTACATGCACCTGGCGGACCTCACTTCGTATTGCCGAGCACAAGAAGCCGCAGGGACGTTATATGCAAACCCTGGTGGGTGGGCGCGCAAAGCTATTTTGAACATAGCGAGTTCGGGAACATTCTCAAGTGACCGCACCATTGCCGAATATGCCCGAGAAATCTGGAACCTGGAAGCGTGCCCCATACCATGACGAAGAAGACAATGGGTTCGTTTTCCTCAACGGCAACGGCCATTTTTTCGAGGTAGGAATGCTGCCGCCGTTCGCCTCTGAGTACCGCAGTTCCGGCGTGCTGTTGCACGTTACATCCCTGCCGTCGCCGTACGGGATCGGCGATCTCGGACCATCAGCGTTTTCCTGGGTCGACCGTCTCCACGACGCTGGACAAGAATGGTGGCAGGCTTTACCGCTCGGGCCGACTGGTTATGGGAATTCGCCATATCAGTCGGTGTCTTCGTTCGCGGGCAATGGTCTGCTTCTCAGTCCCGAGTCTCTCATTTCAAACGGCTTGATCAAGTTGAGCGACTGCGCATCACGATTCCCGGCGAATCTAGTCGACTACGATGCCGTCATTCCTTTCAAAGAGAAACTGCTCGAAATTGCATGGACTAGATTCAATTCCGGTGAGCGTGGTGATCTGCGCCCCGCCTATGAGGAATTCTGCGCGACACAGGGAAGCTGGCTTGAGGACTATGCGCTTTTTCGAGCACTGAAAAAACAGTTTGACGGTTCCTATTATCTCGACTGGCCAAGGGATTTAATTGAGCGAAGGCCTGCTTCCTTGGCGAAGACGCGACGCGAACTAGCCGATGAAATCGATCGGCTCCGCTTCGAACAATTTCTACTGCTATGCCAGGCAGATCAGCTGAAGGAATATGCCCATGCCAAAGGCGTGAGTCTGATTGGCGACATTCCGTTCTTTGTTTCGCCGGATTCGAGCGATGTTTGGGCCCATCCGGAGTTTTTCCTGCTGGATGAGCGGGGGCGGCCGCGTTTCGTCGCGGGAGTCCCTCCCGATTACTTCAGTGCCGAAGGACAGCTTTGGGGTAATCCTGTTTATAACTGGGATGCACTACGGTCGATTGGCTATCGGTGGTGGGTCGACAGAGCCCGTACTCTTCTCGGTCATGTGGACGTGATTCGCCTGGACCACTTCCGAGGTTTCGCGGCTGCGTGGTATGTGCCAGCCGGCGCGAAGACAGCGCAGTCCGGCGAGTGGGTGCCAGGCCCTGGGGCCACCTTCTTCGACGGGGTCCGGAGAGAATTGGGGCATTTGCCGTTTATCGCCGAGGATCTGGGAATCATCACCACAGATGTAAGTGCGTTGCGCGATCGGTTTCAAGTGCCCGGCACGCGAGTTCTGCAGTTTGCGTTTGATGGTCATGGTGACAATCCTTATCTTCCGCAGAACTATGTAACTAATACGGTCGCGTATACGGGCACGCACGACAATCCGCCGACTCGGGAATGGTACGAGCGATTATCCGAATCCCAGAAGCAGACGCTACAAAGTCAGCTCAAAAGGCGCCTTCTGAATAGCGCAGAAGCAGCGCCAGCGCTAATCGAACTGGCATGGAGTTCTGTGGCGGCTTTGACCATTGCGCCCCTGCAGGACGTGCTGGATCTCGGACCCGGAAGTCGCATGAACATACCTGGTGCTGTGAATGGTAATTGGCGCTGGCGCGTCAGCGACGACATGTTGTCGACATCCGCTTTTCAATGGCTGCACGACTTGACCGAAAGAACGATACGCGGTGCTAGTTCGAGAGCAGACCGCCCGCTCGACAAAGCTCGAGACGTCACACCGGAGCAAAAAATATGAATAAATTGACGCATGAAGCAGCGGCCGATACCAATCACGCATCGCATTCGGAATTGCCGGCATTGTCAATCTCTAAACGCGCCACCTGGGCACAAATAGAAGGAAGTCCGCTACCCTTGGGCACGACGTGGATCCCAGAGGAGCAGGCATTCAATTTTGCGGTGTATGCGGAGCACGCAGACAGCGTCACCGTTTTGCTTTACTCCGCCGATGATCTGACAAACCCGATCCTGACCTTTCCATTCGATTTCATCCGCAACAAGTCGGGCCGAATCTGGCATTGCAGACTGCCCTTCAGCCAAATGGGCAATGCTCGTTACTATGCTTATTCGGTGTCGGGACAGCTTATTTCTAAACTTTGTAGTTTTGATCCTGGAAAA
>Ga0335076_10001675_pt1 | contig 21612 bp, 16 predicted proteins | sample Lox_Sample_25_FD_206717 | JGI IMG/M metagenome (GOLD analysis project Ga0335076, IMG submission 206717) | Soil microbial communities from Loxahatchee National Wildlife Refuge, Florida, United States - Lox_Sample_2.5 | ecosystem: Environmental > Terrestrial > Soil > Wetlands | place: USA... | reverse complement strand
CTCTCGCAAGCGGACCGCTGATGGCATGGCGCCAACCCTCCATGCCGCCTTGAATCAGCATCGCCCCGATTCGGGAATCCCCCTATGAGTCAGCCAGCGGAGCCCTTGGTATTAGGCGAAAAAAGCTCCCTGATAAGCGTCAAAAACTTCCCTGTTATGCGCAATTATTCTCCCTGCTCCGGGAGAGAAAATCGCTCGGCTACGCCCTCACTTGCCCGTCCCCCCTGACGCGGTACTTGAAGCTGCACAGCTGCTCGACGCCGACCGGCCCGCGCGCGTGCATGCGTCCGGTCGCGATGCCGATCTCAGCGCCGAAGCCGAACTCGCCGCCGTCAGCGAATTGGGTCGAGGCGTTGTGGATGACGATCGCCGAATCGACTTGCTTCAGGAACCGCTCGGCGGCGGCCTTGTCCTCGGTGACGATGCAATCGGTGTGATGCGAGCCGTAGGTCTCGATGTGGTCGATCGCCGCGTCGAGGCTGTCGACGACCCGGACCGCAATGATCGCGTCGAGATATTCGGTCCGCCAGTCCTCCTCGCTCGCCTTCGTCACCCGCGCGTCCGCCTCCTGCGCCCCCTTATCGCCGCGCACCGCGCAGCCGGCGCGTATGAGCGCGTCGATCAGGCGAGCGAGCAGTCGCGGAGCGGCGGCGCGATGGACGAGCAGCGTCTCGGCCGCGCCGCAAATTCCGGTGCGCCGCATCTTCGCGTTGACGGCAAGCTTCACCGCCTTGTCCGCGTCGGCCGCCTTGTCGACATAGACATGCACGACGCCCTCGAGATGGGCGAACACCGGGACCCGCGCCTCGCGCTGGACCCGGTCGACCAGGCTTTTTCCTCCCCGCGGCACGATGACGTCGAGTCCGCCGTCGAGGCCCTTGAGCATCTCGCCGACCGCTTCCCGCGAGGCGAACGGCGCGCGCGAGATCGCCGCTTCGGGCAGGCCCGCCTCCTTGAGGCCGTCGACTAGGCAGGCGTGGATCGCGGCCGACGAATAAAAACTGTCCGAGCCGCCGCGCAGGACGACGGCGTTCCCGCTCTTGAGGCAGAGCGCGCCGGCGTCGGCGGTGACGTTCGGCCGACTCTCGTAGATGACGCCGACCACCCCAAGCGGCGTCGCCACCCGCTCGATGACGAGGCCGTTGGGGCGGGTGAAGGTCGCAAGCACCCGCCCGACCGGATCGGGCAGGTCCGCGACCTCCTCGAGCCCGCGCGCGATCGCCTCGATCCGCCCAGAATCCAGAGTAAGCCGGTCGATCAGGGCCGCGCTCAAGTCCTTTGCTTCCGCCTCGGCAAGATCGCGGCCGTTGGCGGCCAGAATCGCGGCCGCGCGTTCGCGCAAGAGCCGCGCCCCGGCACGAAGCGCGCGGTCCTTCTTTTCCGTCGGCGCGTGGGCGAGCTCACGCGCCGCCGCGCGCGCCATACGCCCGATGTCGCCCATCGCGGCGCGGACGTCGGGTTCCGGCTCCTTGATTTGGGCTGCGGCAGACATAAGCGTTCCTTGGCGCGATCCCTCTGATCTAATCGAACGCGGCCGCCAAGACCACCCCATGCGCCGCAATCGCCTCGCGCTAGGCGTTCGGCCGGAAGGCGATGCAAGACTTCGGGTTCGTATCCAGCCGGTCGCCGCCGATGAGGTCAACGCAATAGGGAACCGCGGCGAACACCGCATCGAGGCAGGTCCGGATCGCGGCGGGCTTGCCCGGCAGGTTGATGATGAGGCTCGAGCCGCGCGTGCCGGCGATCTGGCGCGACAGGATCGCGGTCGGTACTTCGGCCAGGCTTTTCAGCCGCATCAGCTCGCCAAAGCCGGGCAAGAGCCGGTCGCAGACTGCTTCGGTCGCCTCCGGCGTCACATCGCGCGGCGCCGGGCCGGTGCCGCCGGTGGTCAGAATGAGCGAGCAGCGCGCTCCATCGGCGAGCGCGATCAGCGCGGCCTCGATCGCCGGCCGCTCGTCGGGCACGAGCCTTCGCTCCGGCCGCCACGGGGTCAGGAGGAGTTCAGCGAGCGCGGCCTCGATGCCCGGCCCGCCCTTGTCCTCGTAGACGCCCTTTGAGGCGCGATCGGAGATGGTGACGACGCCTATCGGAATTTCCGCCAATGAACGTTCTCGCGACCAGGAAACCGCGCTTGCTCGGGCGCCTGGGCCACAATAGCGCTATTCGATCGGCGGCAAAATCACGCCTCTCTTCATCGGCGCTCGACGGCCGCGCCGGGCGTCGCTATCTCTTCAGTCGAGCGAACAGGACAACCGATGCTCGCACGCAGATTTGCCTTGGCGATTGCCGTGCTCGCGGGACTGATTGGCTCGCAGTGGCCTGAATTCGCCCAACAATACCGCCAGCGATTGGGCGGCGCGCTTGCCGAACTCGATCGCATCGTTGCCGAGTTCAATGCCGAAGCTCACGCCCAGAATCTGACGCCGGCCGAGGCGCTGAGCCGGCTCGAAGGCAACGCCGATCCGCTGGCGCGCGAGCGCGGCGAGGACATGGCCGAGGCGATTGAGCGCCAAAAGCGGCTCAGGGCGCAGCTTCAGGCGATCGCCGCCGGCGGTCCACTGACTCGCCTCTACGTGGTCGCCACCGACTTTGATCCCGAGATCGCCCGGAGTGCTCTCGACTCGTACGAGCCCGCGGCGCCGCTTTCGCTCGGCGCTCTCGCCGCCGCCGGCCTCGCCGCTTTTTGGGGCTGGGCGGCGACACACCTCATCGCGTGGCCGTTCCGCCGCCGCTCCCGGCTTGCGGCGATGCGGTCTCAATCGGGCGCCGCGAATCCCTAGGGGCATGATCCGTTAGGCCGGCGACGCGGCCGATCCGAACGCGGCGCCTTGGGGGAGCGAGCAGGTCTAATGGGAATGTGATCAATCCGCTTCCTCGCGACGCGTGACCCGGGAGGATGGCGCCTTCAGTCTGAACGCGGCGCGATCCCGGTCGGCGTCGACCCGCCGCCTACCGTCGCGGGTCAGACGAACTTGATCACACTGGGATTGGCGGCGATTGTCGACGCGGTCAGGCCGGCAAGGGTGAGGGCGTCGCCATGGGAATCGGCGATCCTGAGGCCAGTCCCGTTCTGAGTTGACTTGGCGAGCACCGCCGCAAGCTCCTGCGCCTGGGTCATGCCGGGCGTGAGATAGGAGAAAGACGACGCCGAAAGCTCAATCGTGTCCGGGGAAGTTCCCGAGGCTTGGAATCCCTTGATTGTCTCCTTTCCGAAGCCGGTCGTGAAGACGAAATTCTCCGAGCCGCTGGCGGTGGCGTCAATGATCTGGGTGGAATTGAAGGTGAGCGGATCCGCCACGCCCGTCCCAATCTGAAGGGTGTCTGCGCCGCCGCCCCTGGTCACCGTGAGGCCGGGGTCGAAAAGGCGGAGTTCGTCGCCGCTCGAACCGAGGTTCAGGTCGTCGGCCGCATCGAAGGTAAAGCCGTTGATGCTGGTGTCGAAGGATTCGTAAGAAGAATAGCTGTTGCCCTGGTAGCTGCCCTGAACGTTTGTGTAGGCGTACTCCCCCATTCCTCCGGCCGGGGTTTTGACCTTCGTTTCGTTGATAGTGGCCCCGTTCGCGAGGTCCGTCGCTGATTGAGTAGCGTTCTCAGCGAAATTGGCGGAGGTAAGGGTGTAGAGCCCCTGGATGACGACCTCGAAATCAGGCGCAGGATTGCCGGCGTCGCTGGCCAGATCGGCCTCGACCAAAGTCTCGTCCAGAGCCGGAACCAGTTGATACCTCACCTCGGGCCCGGAGCCGCTGAAGGCGGCGGTCCCGATGAAGGTGAAATGCTGAAGGCCGGCCGTGGTGATGTTGGCGTCGATGTGGCTGAGGTCGATAACGTCCTTGGCCGGGTCGAAATTCCCGATAAATTCGCCGGCCTGAGTTGTATCAGAAATGCTGAGGAAAGTGAAGACGTTGGCTCCCGCCCCGCCCAGCAGATGACGCGCGCTGTCGCCGCCGACGAAATTGGTTTCGTTGGTCGATCCAACCAGGGTCGTGGCGAGGTTGTTGCCCAAAAGCGTGGTCGGTTTGGACGGGACGCTGGTCAAGCTTTGGCCGGCGGTGGTTGCAGCGATCACGTTCGACGGCACGACGGCCGCCTTAACGTAGGCCGCCAACGCTTGGGTCGAGTAGTTGGGGTTCGCATAACCAACAATTGTATTGTTGGCGACGGTCGCGTTGGTTGTCGTGCCGGCGTAAAAATCGCTGAGCCACCAAAAACCGAGATAGTTGTTGGTGATCGAGATGTTGCTGAAGCCGCCCGCGCCGCCGTTCGTGGCTTCAACCGTTTCGCCTGCGCCAAGCAGCCAGTTGCCCGACACGGTCACGTTGCTGAGGTTGCCGTATGAGGTCGTTAGCCGGATGTCGCTGTTCGCGTTGACTTGGGTGCCGGGATTCTGGGTTCCGTCGATGAAATTGTCGGTGATGACCGTCGGACCGGTAGAGTCGTCGACCCAAATCGCATCGGCATGGGCCCCTGCCGCGTATCCGGTGCTGCCGAAGTAGTTTCCGGTGACGGTGCCGCCATGAATGTCGATCGCATCGGTCGGCGACATGAGAAACGAGTTGTCTTCGATGGTGATGTTTAGGTTGGAGCTGATCCAGTCATTGACCTCGGTCGGCTGTCCGGAACCTTGGAACGTGCAGTTCTCAATTGTCGCGCCGCTGTAGTTCGGATATTGGTTGATAGCCCAAAAACCCGTGGTTCCGGTGAAGGTGCAATCCTTAATGGTGACGTTGTTGGCGTCGATATTCACCGAGGCGGTGCCAAAGTTAATTCCGCTGAGATCGGCTCCGTTCTGGGTGACGACGACGGTGTTGTTGTTCGCATTGTAGTAATAAGCGGGGTTCGAAAGTTGCGTGCAGCTGACCATGGAGGACGCTGAGAGGGGATTGCCAGTCGGCGTGTCAATCCCCGGCAGTTTCACGCCGGGATCGGCGTTCCGGATCAATTGAATTTCAGCGCTGGTGAGCATGCCGCGTCTCTCTGTCTGAGTCCCGGGAAATCCCGCACCGGCAATCAATAGCCACGTTTATCTTGCCGACGCTTGAATTCGATCCGTAAACTTCAATACGCCGCAGCCGCTATCCGCGCGCCCGCGCAGGTCACGAAGGCGCGGCTTCGGAATGACCGACCGTCAATGCCTGACAGTGATATAGATGTAACCAATGCCAGCCGCGATCAGGATCACAGCCAGGAGATTCATCGTCAGATCGTTTCCTGCATGGTTGCCGACCTGGTTGGCGATTGCGAACGCCGCTGCGGGCAGCATGAAATGGAGCAGAATCCTCGTCCCGCCTTGGGTAAAGATAAAATAGGTAAGCACAGTCAATATGAAGCAAGTCACAGTAACAAAATCGTAGACTGTCTTCATTTTTCGGTTCGCCTCTTTCGGCCGAGGGTGATCGTCACTCTAGCCGTTGCTCGGCGTCGGAATGTGAACCGAAAATCCTAAGAAAAAACTCGCTCCAGACGAAATAACTCCGACGCGCTTCATCGACCTCTCCGGATCGTGGGCGGCGAGCGAACCCGCTCCACCGTCCTCAGGCCGCGCTTCCCGCGTGGTCCTTGCGACCGAACGCGCTTCGAAGCAAAAGCCCAAAACCGACGAGGGCCCGATCGAAAAGGAAAAACAAGAGCAAAGCGGATACCCAGAGCGCGATGCCAGTCGCGTTGTGGAACAAGCCCTCGATGCTATCCACGCCGAAGTAGTAAGCTCCCAACACTAGGGCAAGGACCCGGAAGATATTGGCGAGGATCGCAATCGGAACAGTCGACAGAACCAGGATCAGCTTCCGAACCCGGCTGCTTTCCGGCACGAATTCGAACGCGTAGAAAACGCCGATCGCCGGCAAGACGAATATCGAATTCATGCCGGAGCAGGCGTCTTTGACCATCAGCTCGTACGATCCAATCATGATCATCACGCCGTTCTGCGCGACAGGATAGTCGAGGTCGTAGAGAAAGTTCGACACGATATCGGAAACCCAGACCTTCAGGGGCACTGTGAATGCGTCAAGCAGCCAGCCGGGCGGTGGAATGGAAAACACAAGGAAGGCCAGAGGAAACGCGAATATCCGCGCCATCGGCCAACCTCCGATGAGCAGGACGCAGCCCAGGAGCACCGGGATCTGGGTCGCGAATTCGACCATCAGCAGGTCTTGGGACCGCGTGACCGCCATCAGCAGCAGGGAGAGCAGCAAGACGAGCCAACCGGCGACGGGGGCCGGTCGTTGGTCGATCGAGCGCAGCTTGTCGCGTTGCAGCCAGGCCGCCCATGCGGCCATCACCATGATGAAGGGGCCGTGGCCCTCCTGCTCGGTTTGCCAGGCGCCCCCGGCGAGTTTCAGGTAGGTCGGCAGGTAGGCGACCACAAACGACGCCCCGAGCGCTGCCAGGAACGCCAAATTGACGCCGCCACGCTCGGCCGTCGCCGACATTGCGGCGCGGTGAACGGGCTCATTCTTAAGCGACTCGATCGACATGTCGGCCAGCCCTTTTGTTCCTCCCGGCGACGCCCCGTGTCCGCTCACCGGAGCGAGCGAGGGGTTCCCAGCCGCCTCACAACGCGAGAGCCGTCAATGAGCGTCCTTGCCCGAGAAGACGACAAATACCGTCCTTATCATGATGGAGAAGTCGAGCCAAATGCTCCAGTTGTTGATGTACCAAAGGTCAAGTTCGACGCGCCGCCGCATCTTCTCGAGCGTGTCTGTTTCGCCACGCGCGCCGGAAACCTGGGCCCACCCCGTTACGCCGGACTTAACATGGTGGCGGAATGCGTATTTCTCGATCGTGGAAGTGAAATAACGGTCGTGCGCGGAGGCGTGCGGGCGCGGACCGACGATCGACATGTCGCCGATGAAAACGTTAACCATTTGCGGCAGCTCGTCGATGCTGTAACGGCGCAGCCACCGGCCGACCCTTGTCACCCGCTTGTCCTTTTTTTGCGCCTGCGGAACGACGTCGCCATTCTCCATCACGGTCATGGTGCGAAACTTGTAGATCCTAAACGGCCGGCCGTTGAAACCGTGCCGCGTCTGGCGGAAAAGCGCGGGCCCGGGCGAATCCAGCCGGATCGCAACAGCCGCGGCGAGCAGCATCGGCGACAGCAGGATCAGGGCGACAAGCGAAAAGAGGATATCGACCCCCCGCTTGACCGCCTGCTCGGTCGGCGACAGGGCAGCGCGCTGGAGCTCAATCCCCACCGTATCGCCGATATCGGCGCGCGCCCGTTGAAAAAGTTGGGCGAGGGTTCCGAACGGCACGAGCGTGACCGGCAATGGAAGGACCCGTAGCCGCCGCGCCACCCACCGGAGGTTCGACATCCGCTCCGGATTGACGAACAGCATGACCTCTTCGACGTCCGAGGTGCGGCAGATCGAAATGACGTTGTCGATCGCCTCCTCCGCCAGAGCCTCGTCGGCGGGCAGTTGGAAGTGCGCCACCGAGTGATAGCCGTGGCGAGTCAGGTTTTCGATAAACTGGGCCGGCATCGCCTCTTCGCAAGTCAGGCTCACCACATTGCGGCCCCGCAAGGCGCCGCTCTCCAGCGCCCGCGGCAATGCGATCCGCCACGCAGCCCGGTGGCCGAGAAGTGCAGCGATTCCAATCGCCCCGAACAGGATGATGTCGCCGCGCGAGAGATCGCGGCTTACCCCCCAACTGAACACGCCGGAAGCCAGGATGAGAAAGGCCCCGCACCACGCGCCCAGGACGCTTCGCGCCTGGTCGTCCCATACCATCAAACGGTTCGGGCTGTAGAGCTTTTGAACCCGCATCACGGCGACGAACAGAATCGCGACAAAGATCGCCGCAGCGATCGTATGGGAATATTCGCCGCCGAATTCGTCCGGCACGCGATGATAGAGCGCCTCGGCGCAAGTCGCGCTGGCGAGGATCAGCGCGAGGTCGATACACAGCGCCGTCGCCGCGATCGCCCGGTAAGCGATCGGCAGGCGCCACCCGCCCGCGCGAGCGACAAGCGCTTCGCCGCCCGGCCGACCGAGCCCCGTCGCCGGTTCAGGCGCAACATGGGTGTCGGTCGTCATCTGTGGCGCTCACAATTCATTGGCGATCGGCATCCGATGGCGCGTCAGTCTTCGCACGTCCCTCGTCCTTAAATGATGAATTCGGTAACCCCAGTAAATTGTGCGATAGCCGGGCTCGGGTCTGAGACCGGCGCGGAGTTCCGTCGCGCGACAATTGACGCACCGCAGTGTAAGCCAATCCGGCTGCAAGACAAGCGGGCGAGCGATCAATCGTTGCGCGTCTCGTCGTGCGGGGCTCGAATCCCGAACGTCCTGAAGGACTTGAACGGCGCCATCGTCCTGTGGCGCCGCCGGGCGCCTATGCCGCGCTGGACCCTGCGCCGGCGGAGCGGCGCCGCGCAACAGGCAACTCCGCGGAATATCTGTCCTTTACGCCTGCGGCGTCTGGACATTCAAATTTTGCCGGGCTATACGGCTGTCGAATCGCTGCCGGCGGAATGATCAAAAACAATTTCAACACAGACTGGGGCCTTCATGATTGGCGCGCTGGTGTTCTTGTTCCGGATCATCGTCGGACTTGTTACACTGGCTGGCGCTTGGTTCGTTTTTGACACCATTCACGATCGAAATACGGAGATAATCGTAGCGACAATCGGACTTTTATACTCGTTTGTATTTGTAATTTCTCGAAGATTGCAGTATTTCGGCTTACGATATTTTCATTTTTTGGCAGGGCGTCATCCTATGTTCAGAGAATACCCTACGACCACGCGCTTCGCGAGGAGGTCGGAATGCCAATGCTGGCAGGATACACGTTCCTCAACGTTCTTTTTGCGGCGCTGATCGAGATTCTCTGTCTCTATCGTCTTTTCTCGTCGCTTCTGGGCCGCGGCTGGGACATCATGTCTGATCCCATCCACACGCTCCTCCATTCCGCTAATTTCTGAGGGCTTGCTCGACATTTCGCAGATGGACGTCCGATCGTTATCTTCTTTCGGCCGCAGTACGGCGGCCGAAGTTACGAGCGTCGCGGCAAAAGTCTTGACCCTGGGTTGCGCCGCCTTGGCGATCGCGCTCGCGCCGACCACCGCGCCGGCGCAATCCACCGAAGCCGACCTCAAGCCGTTTGCCGTCCACGTCGACCGCACGCCAAAACAGCCTTGGCCCGGATATGGAATCTATCTCGGCGCAGGGCTCATCCTCACGGCATCGCACGTGCCCGGAACCTTCGCCTTCACGAAGCCCCATGTGGTCATCGCTGGGCAGGACCTGCCGGCTGGACTGGCCAAGGAAGGCAGTCTCGACGGCGTTGATCTGACCTTGCTCACGGTGGACGCGACCAAGCTGCCGGTCCGTATGCAAATGCGCCGGATGCCGCTCTGCGACCGGGCGCCCTACCCCGGTGAAGCGGTGGTCGTCGCCATCCCCGAAGGGACAGCCCGCTCGCGTGTTCTCCCAGTACAGGCAATTCCTGCTGATCTGCGTTCCCGGTTCGGCACCGCCATCGCTGATGTCGCCACCACCGGAAATTCCGGGTCCGGGGTGTTTGACGCGGCGAACCTTTGCCTGCTTGGGATCATCAGCCGCAAGATTTCCGTCGTTCAGCGCTCGCTGAGACCCGGGGCGCCCGTCGCCGGGACAAGAGACATCGCCAAGTATTTCGTCCCAGCGTCCGTGATTAAGGCTTTCATTCCGCCGGGCGTCGCCTACTAGCCGCTGCCTCCCTTTTCGCGCCCGGGTCTAAGCTCGGCCAGGCTGGAACCCTTAGCCCCGCGCTTCCGGTCAAATTTGGTTGATGCGGTCCCGCGCCCGCCAAAATGGTGGTATTGACGAACTGTTCCCCGCGATGACCGGCGCATTGGAAGCGTCTCCAAGCTGGGGGTTCGGCGCATTTCGCGCCGCCGCGCCCGGCTCAAGCGCGCGTTCCAAATAGAATGTGCGATCGCAGGCTGTCCGGGTTTGAGAAGGGCTTTCATGGGTTTCTCTCGAGTCGCGTGGATCGCCGTGCTGGCGTTTGGGGCGGCCGCCGCCTACGGCGTCTTCGCGCCCGAGGCGGCAGACCGTTGGGTTCCCGCCGCCGGCGGGATCGCCCATCAGCTACACGATAGGATCTGGGCGCAGCCCAGCCCGACAGCGTCGGCGCCGGCGCAGCAGCCGCAACCCGCCGGTCCGGCCCCGATCGCGGTCTCGGTCTCGTCGGTCAAACGCGCCGACTTTCCGATCGTGCTCCAGAGCATCGGCCAGGTCCAGGCCTACAACACCGTTCTGGTCCGGGCGCGCGTCGACGGCCAAATCATGAAGATCGCCTTCAACGAAGGGCAAATGGTCAAGCAGGGCGATCTTCTGGCGCAGATCGATGCGCGGCCGTTTCAGGCCGCGCTCGACCAAGCCGTCGCCAAGAAATCACAGGACGAGGCCAATCTCGCCAACGCCAAGCTCGATCTGACCCGCTACTCCACGCTCGCCAAGCAGGACTTCGCGACCAGGCAGCAACTCGACACGCAGAACGCCCTGGTGTTGCAGCTCACCGCCTCGATCGCCGCCGATACAGCGGCGATCGACGCAGCGAGGACCCAGCTCGACTATACGACCATCCGGGCTCCGATCTCGGGCCGCGCGGGATTTCGGCTCATCGACGAGGGCAACCTGGTCAACGCCGGACAGCAGACCGGTATCGTGTCGATCGCCCAATTGCAGCCGATCGCGGTCATCTTCGCCGAGCCGCAGGAATACGTGACGCGGATCAACGAGGAGCTGGCCTCCGGTTCGCCCCAAGTCACAGTCAGCGACGCCGAGGGCCACAAGCTCGCGACCGGGCGCCTCTCGATCAGCGACAACCAAGTCGATCTTCCCACTGGGACAATCCGGCTCAAGGCCGAGTTCGATAACAAAGATAACGTGCTCTGGCCGGGCCTCGCAGTGACCACGGGCTTGCAGCTCGGGGTGGAGAATGGCGTCTTGATTGTCCCCGAGGAAGTGGTGCAACATGGCGAGAAAGGCCTGTACGTCTTCATCGTCGACGATCAGGACCGGGCGCAGGTGCGTCAGGTGAAGGTCGCGCAGCAGAACACGACCACGGCCGTCATCGCGGACGGCCTGAAGGAGGGCGACCGCGTGGTGACGTCCGGTCAGTTCCTGCTTCAGCCCGGCTCGATCGTCTCGATCGACACGGGCAGCGGATCCTGACCGATGTATAAAGGCTTTTCCGCGCCTTTCATCCATCGCCCGATCGCGACCACGCTCATCATGGTCGCCGTGCTTCTGGTCGGCCTTGTCGCTTTCCCGTCGCTGCCGGTTGCGCCTTTGCCGCAGGTCGACTTTCCGACCATCACGGTTGCGGCCCAGCTGCCGGGCGCTTCTCCCGACACGATGGCTACCTCAGTCGCGCAGCCGCTCGAGCGGCAGATCGCGCAGATTCCCGGCGTCTCGCAGATGACCTCGACGAGCTCGCTCGGCGCGACCGCGATCACCGTCCAGTTCGATCTGAACCGCAACATCGACGCAGCCGCCAACGACATCCAGGCGGCGATCAACGCGGCCTCCGGCCAATTGCCGAAGGACCTGCCAAGCCCCCCGACCTATCGCAAGGTGAATCCTTCCGACACGCCGATCCTCATCTTGTCCGTTCAATCGGATGTCGCGCCGATCATCGATGTCGATGACGCCGCCGAGAACGTTCTCGCCCAGCACCTCAGTCAAATCTCCGGCGTGTCTCTCGTGCGCGTTGGCGGCCAGGTGACGCCGGCCATCCGCATCCAGATCGATCCGGCCAAACTTGTCGAGATGGGTCTTCAGCTCGAGGACGTGCGCCAGCAGATCGGCATCGCCACTGTCGACAATCCCAAGGGCGCAATCCTCGGAAACAAGCAGACCTTCACGATCTACAACAACGATCAGCTGACGAGCGCCAAGCCGTGGAACGACGTCATCATCGCGTACCGGAACGGCGCGCCGGTCCGCATCCGCGACATCGGCCAGGCGGTCATGGGGCCGACCGATTCGACGCAAGCGGGGTGGTCCAACGGCAAGCGCAGCGTCTTTCTCGTCGTTTTCAAGATTCCCGGCGCGAACGTCATCAGCACGGTCGAGGCGATCAAGAGCACATTGCCGTCTCTGCAGGCGGCGATCCCTCCGACCATTCACATCAACATCCTTTCCGACCGCACGACGACCATCCGCGCCTCGGTGAAGGACGTCGAAATCACGCTCATGCTGACCATCGCTCTCGTCGTGATGGTGATCTTCATATTCTTGCGGAGCGTTTGGGCCACGATCATTCCAAGCGTCACGGTGCCATTGGCGCTCCTGGGCGCCTGCGCGCTGATGTGGGCGGTGGGCTACAGCCTCGACAATCTCTCGTTGATGGCCTTCACTATTGCTGTCGGCTTCGTCGTCGACGACGCAATCGTGATGCTCGAGAACATTACGCGTCACATTGAGGAAGGGGAAAAGCCGCTTCAGGCGGCGCTCAAGGGCTCCGCGGAGATCGGCTTCACCATCATCTCGATCTCGGTGTCGCTGGTCGCGGTGCTGATTCCGCTCCTCTTGATGAGCGGCATCATCGGCCGTCTCTTCCGCGAATTCTCGATCACGATCGCAATGACGATCGCGGTGTCCGCTTTCGTCTCGCTCACCCTCACCCCGATGATGGCGTCGCGCTTCCTTAAGAGCCACGACGAGGAGCGTCATGGCCGGCTCTACAAACTGAGCGAAAAAGGCTTCGCTGCGCTCGCCAACGGCTACACGCGCGGCGTTGATTTCGTGCTTCGCCACCGCTTCGCCACGCTGATGACCTTCATCGCGACCGTGGTCGCGACCATCTATCTGTTCGTGGTCATCCCCAAGGGATTTTTCCCGCAACAGGACACCGGCATTATTTTCGGAACGACCGAGGCGGGCCAGGATGTCTCGTTCGCCCAGATGTACAAGCTACAGCAGCAGGCCGGCGCCATCGTCATGGCCGATCCGGCGGTCGACACAATGGCGATGGGGCTCGGCACTGGCGTCGGCAACTCGGCTCAGAACAACGGCCGCATGTTCATCACGCTCAAGCTGCGCGACGAACGCGACCTCGACGTGTTCCAGGTGATCGCGAGGCTCAGGCCCAAGCTGTCCCAGATCCCAGGCTTCAGAGTCTATTTGCAGGCAGCACAGGACGTGACGGTGGGCGCGCGTTTCTCCCGAACGCAGTTCCAGTACACGCTTCAGGACGCGAATTTCGAGGAGCTCACCGCCTGGTCGTCCAAGATTTTGGACAAACTCAGGTCACTGCCGGAATTGCGCGACGTCGCGACCGACCAGCAGAGCTCCGGCACAACCCTGACGCTGAAGATCGACCGCGACATGGCGTCTCGCTACGGCATTCAGCCGCAGCTCATCGACGACACGCTCTATGACGCATTTGGCCAGCGGCAGGTGACGCAATATTTCACCCAGGTGAACACCTATTACGTGATCGAGGAGGTGCTGCCGAACCTCCTGGGCGATCCCGCCACGCTCGACAAGCTCTACATCCGCTCGCCGGTCAGCAACCAGATGATCCCAATGAGCGCGTTCGCCAAATGGACAACCGCGCCGGTCGCGCCGCTCTCTATCAGCCACCAGGGCCAGTTCCCGGCGACAACGATCAGCTTCAACCTCGCGGTGGGAGAGGCCCTCGGCACCGCGACCACGGCGATCCAGCGCGCCATGCAGCAACTGCAATTGCCCCCTGGGCTGACGACGACCTTCCAAGGCAACGCTCAGGCGTTCCAGGATTCGCTGACGACCGTGCCGCTCTTGATCCTCGCCGCGCTCGTCTGCGTCTATCTCATCCTCGGCGTTCTCTATGAGAGCTTCATCCACCCGTTGACGATCCTGTCGACGTTGCCCTCCGCAGGGCTTGGCGCGCTCGCCACCCTCATGCTGTTCGGTTACGAATTCAGCCTCGTCGCGCTCATCGGCACGATCTTGCTCATCGGCATCGTCAAGAAGAACGGCATCATGATGGTCGACTTCGCCATCTCCGCGCAGCGCGAGGAAGGCCTGACGCCAACCGAGGCGATCCGTAAGGCGGCGCTGCTCAGGTTCCGCCCGATCATGATGACGACCATGGCGGCCCTGCTTGGAGGCGTGCCGTTGATGTTGAGCCACGGCACCGGCTCAGAAATGCGCCAGCCGCTCGGCTACACGATGGTTGGCGGCCTCATTGTCAGCCAAGCGCTGACCCTGTTCACGACCCCAGTCATCTATCTCTATCTCGACCGGTTGTCTAATTGGATCTCCGGGTCCCGAAAAGCTGCGCCCACCGCGGCAAGAAAGCCCGAGCCCGCCTGGGTCCCCGAGAAAGCTCGCGCGGCGGAGTGAACGACCGATCGCGCGTTCGCAGTCTATCGGTCGTTGCCTGCTGGTTTGAGACCGAGGCCCGGCGTCAGTCAGCCGGCAACATCCCTGGCGATCCAGAACGCCAGCGCCTCGACCAGCGCGGACACCCGATAATGATTGGACTGCTCGATCATTGTCTGGTCGATCGGCGAGGCGGAATAGCTGGTCGTCGCCCGCACCGGCCATTGCGCGCCGTTGAGCATCGCCACGCCCTGAATGTTGTCCGGGGACGAGCCGCCGTGAATGGTCGCCCCGGTGTTCGGCCCAAGCGTGAGATAGTCGATCCTGATCGTGAGTGTCCCGCTCCTCGGCGTCAAATGGCCAGCCAAGGCTTGCGCGAGCCGGCGCGGCAGCTCCCGTTCGACCCAGGTCGCGGTCGGGTCGCCGGCGTTGGCCCTCAGCGGCGCGACATCGACCCGAATGCCGCCGACCGCGCGGCCCGACTGCGCCAGCGCAGCGTGACCCGCGACGGCGAGGGCGGCGCAGGCCGCCGCCACAGCGCGGCGGGTGAATGGTCGGCCAGGCGGCATGCAATTTCTCCAACCGGACGCCGGCGGCGGGTTCCGCACGCCTCAGGCGTCGATGATACGACGCAGCCGCGCCGAAGTTTCGTCCGGTCAGCAGCACAGAAAAAGAACCGCCGGTGCGGGCGGTTCTTTCCCTTCCCTAAGTAACGCTGCAGGGCGCGTATTTATTCGCCCAACGAAATCCCGTCTGCGAGATCGCGAGCAGGAACCGCCGCGCTTCAGACGGCCCCCTTTCCCACGCGGCGAAAACCTGCGATCGGCCTTAAGGCTCGATTCCGAAAACAAAAGAAGGCCTCTACGAGCGGTTTCATTCTAAACCGCTTTCGCAGACTTGCGGCGGTTCGCGCCTAGTCTGGCTGTTTGGTCCCGGCGTCTGCGGCCGGCGCTTTCGGCTTCGCATTCGCCGGCTGGCGCAATTCCCGCCACGAGTCGTTCTCAGCGATCATTTGCCGGATCGCCTCGACGTTGGCGTGTGCGGCCTGAGGGGTGAGATCCGTCCGGCCCACCTGCTCGGCCTCGCCGAATTTTCCTTCGAGCGCGAGCACCAGTGCGAGGTCGCCGCGCACCCGCGCATCCGCTTTCGGGCTGGCGGCCGCCTGCCTCAGCGCCCGTTCGGCCTCGGGCAATTGCTTCGCCAGCATGAGCGAGAGCCCCATGTTGGTCATGACGCCCGGCTCGCCCGGCGCGATCTTCAACGCCTCGCGGTAGAACTGCATCGCCGTCACGTGATCGCCGAGCCGGTCGGCGACCGTCCCCTGCACCGACATGACGTCCCACCGCGGATTGTCCGGCGTATAGGCGCGGGTCAGCACGTCCCTGGCTTGGGTGAGTTCGCCCGCGTCCGCGAGCGCCTTGCCGTATTCGCCGAGCACGTCGAAATCCTTGGGGGCCTTGATGGCGGCCGTCTGGATGACGGCGACCGCTTCGCTGTAGCGGGTCAGTGCGCGTAAGGCGCGAGCATATTCGATCGAGGCGATCTTCTCGCCGGGATTGCGCTCATAGCGCTTGCCGCAATCGTCGGCATAGGCCCGGAGTTTCGTCTCGTCGGTCGGCATGGCGGCCGAAGCGGGAATGGAGCCGGTGACGTCGCCGAAGTCGTGGCAGCCCGCGAGCGCCGCCGCGAGGGCGGCGACGAACGCCATGCGCCACGTGAGGGCGAAGGGGGAAGAGGATCGCGATCGCGGCATCGGAGCCCCGCTGCGGCAGCCGGAAATGGCTCAGGCGAGCGTCGGTCGCGAAGCTTGCTCGAGGCTGCCTTGGCTCGCATTTGCCCGACGCCTCACGCGCCGTGCGTTACTTTCCTGCATCGCCGGCCCCACCGGTTCGCCGCAGCGCGGTCGACGAAAGCGCAGAGCGCTTTCCGTGGAGATAGAGCAGCGCCGGCGGCGGCATGGCTGCAAGGCGCGCCGCCTCCCGCTCAGGGATGCGGAACCGTGCAAGCGCCGCGCCGGCCGGACCGGAGATCGCGCTCAAGGTCGAGCCGGGCCGGTCGACGACGACAATCGGCACGAGATCGGCGATCGCCCGCCAATGGCGCCAGCGGTGGAACTGCCGCAGGTTGTCCGCGCCCATAATCCAGACGAAATGGACCGAGGGCGCGCGGCGCTTGATCCAGGCCAGCGTCTCGTGGGTGTAGCGCGAGCCGATGCGCGCCTCGATATCGGTCACGACGATCCGCCGACCGGCGACGAGGCGACGCGCCGCTGCGACGCGCTTTTGCAACGCCGCCAGATCGTCCTGCGATTTGAGCGGATTGCCCGGCGTCACCAGCCACCAGACGCGATCGAGTTGAAGACGCCGGAGCGCCAGGCGGGTGACGAGAGCGTGGCCCTCATGTGGAGGATTGAACGAGCCGCCGAGCAGCCCGATGCGCATCCCCGGCGCAAAAGGAGGCAGGCGCGGAACGACGGTCACGAGGCCGTCTGCGCGGCGAGCAGCTCCGCCTGGCGTTCGGCGGCAAGGGCGTCGACGATGTCGTCGAGGCCCTCTCCCTCCATGATCCGGTCGAGCGAATAGAGGGTGAGGTTGATGCGGTGGTCGGTCACCCGACCTTGCGGAAAATTGTAGGTCCGGATGCGTTGCGAGCGGTCGCCGGAGCCGACTTGGGAGCGCCGCTCCTGCGCGCGCTCGGCTTCGAGCTTCTGGTTGCGCGCGTCGAGGATGCGCGATCTGAGCAGCGCCATCGCCTTCTGGCGATTGCGATGCTGGGAGCGCTCCTCCTGCATCGCGACGATCACGCCGGTCGGCAGATGGGTGATGCGGATCGCCGATTCGGTCTTGTTGACATGCTGGCCGCCTGCGCCAGAGGAGCGATAGGTGTCGATCTTGAGATCGGCCTCGTTGATTACGAAATCGGCTTCCTCGGCGAGCGGCAGCACGGCGACGGTCGCCGCGGAAGTGTGAATGCGCCCCTGGGTCTCTGTCGCGGGAACCCGCTGCACCCGGTGCACCCCGCTTTCGAACTTGAGCCGCGCGAACACGCCGCGGCCGGAAATCTCGGCGACGACTTCCTTGAATCCTCCCGCGGCTCCCTCGCTCGTCGAAAGGATGTCGACCTTCCAGCGTTTCCGCTCGGCATATTTCAGGTACATGCGGAAGAGATCACCGGCAAAAAGCGCAGCTTCGTCGCCGCCTGTGCCGGCCCGGACCTCGAGGATGGCGCCGCCTTCGTCGGCGGCGTCTTTCGGCAGGAGCGCGATCCGGATCGCTTTCGCCATCGCGTCCGCTTCGGCCTCGGCGGCGGCACGTTCGGCTTCAGCCATCGCGCGCATGTCCGGATCAAGATCCGGCTCCTCGAGCAGCGTCGCGAGATCGGCGCGCTCCTTCACTTTGGCCTGGAACGCCCTGATCGCCGCGACCACCGGGTCGAGTTCGCTCAGTTCGCGCGACAGCGCGGAATATTGCGCCCCAGCGACGCCTTCGGCGAGGCGGGCGGCGATTTCCTGGTGACGGCGCAGGATCAGATCGAGATTGTCGTTGGCGGGCATGGGAGAGAGCTCGGAGAGGGGAAGCGGCGGGCGGGGCGGGCGGAGGCTCGCTTCGCTAGAGGCGCACGCCGAGGCGCTCGGCCAGCTGTTGCAACGGCTCGCGCAAGGACGCGTCCTCCCGCCCCTTCGCCAGCATCGCCTCGACTTCGCGCCGGGCCTTGCCGATATCGAGGGTCAGCGTCATCGCCTTGACGGGGCCGATCGATGGCGCAGACATCGAAAGATCGCGGTAGCCGACCGCCATCAGCGCCATCGCCTCAAGCGTCCGGCCGCCGATCTCACCGCATAGCGTCACCGGCGTTCCGTGCCGCTCGCCCGCTTCCGCTATCGAACGCAGGGCCCTCAAGAAGCCGACGCTCAGCGCATCGAAACGATTGGCGACCCTGCGGTTGTCGCGGTCGACGGCGTAGAGATATTGCAGCAGGTCGTTCGAGCCGACCGAGAGGAAGTCCGCGGCCGCCGCGATCTCATCGAGCTGCCACAAAAGCGACGGCACTTCGACCATTACGCCGAGGCTCGCCGTGCGCGGCGGCTCGTAGCCGCGTCCAGCGCTCAAGGCGAGCTCGCGATCGAACATTGCGCGCGCCGTGCGGTATTCGTCGACGTTGGAGACCATCGGGGCCATGACCCTGAGGTCGCGGCCCTCGGCGGCGCGGATGAAGGCGCGAAACTGCATCCTGAGCAGCGGCGGACGATCGAGCCCGATGCGAAGCGCCCGCCATCCGAGGGCGGGGTTCTCCTCCTCGAAACCTTTCATATAGGGCAAGAGCTTGTCGCCGCCGATGTCGAGCGTGCGGAAGGTGACCGGCCGATCGCCGGCGGCGTCGAGGATGGCGCGATAGAGTTGCTGCTGCGCTCCCGGCCGCGGAAAGCGCGAGGCGAGCATGAATTGCAATTCGGTGCGGAAAAGGCCGATCGACGTGGCGCCCGTCTCCGCAAGGTGCGGCATGTCGACGAGCAGCCCGGCGTTCATGTGCAATCCGATCGACACCCCGTCCAGGCTCACCGTCGGCGCGTCGCGAAGGGCGCGATACTGCGCCTGACGCCGGGCTCGCATGCGCGCCTTTTCCGCATAAGCCGCCTCGACATCCGCCGGCGGGCGCAGGTGGATCTCGCCCGCATCTCCATCGACAATGATGGCGTCGCCCTGTTCGACGATCTCGGAAATGTTGGCGATGTCGCTGACGGCGGGAATGGCGAGCGCGCGCGCGACGATGGCGATATGGCTCGATTCGCCGGCCTCCTCGAGCACCAGCCCCCTGAGCCGCGCCCGGTCATAGTCGAGCAGCGCCGCCGGGCTCATCGAGCGGGCGACCAGGATCGCATTTTCCGGCAGCTCCTCGGGCAGCACGATGAGGCTCTGGCCAGCGAGCTGATGCAGCAGGCGATTGGCGATGTCGGTCAGGTCATGCAGCCGGTCGCGGAGGTAGGGGTCGGTCTGGCGCTGCAGCTTGGCGCGCGCGTCGTTATGGACCTGCTCGACTGCGGCCTCCGCGGTCAGGCCCGAACTCACCGCCTCGCGCAGCCGGCGCAGCCAGCCGCGGTCGTGGGCGATCATACGGAACGCCTCAAGAACATCGCGGTGCTCGCCGCTCACGCCGTCGTCGCTGCGGTCGATAAGACTGTCGACCGAGGCGCGCATGGCGCCGATCGCCGTCTCGAGCCGGGTCAGCTCCGACTCGACGTCGTCGGCCACGATCGTCGACACCGTCACCCGCGGCTGGTGCATGACCACATGGCCGAGGCCGAGCCCGTCGGCGATGGCGAGGCCTTTGAGCGACAGCTGCCGCCGCACGGCGATCGGCGCGCCCTGGGAGGCGATCCCTTGCAGTTCGCCGGACGCGATCATCTCGGCGAGCAGCATTGCCGTGGTCTGCAGCGCCTCGATCTCTTCTTCCGAATAGGCCCGCCGGGCGCGGTTTTGCACCACCAGCACCCCGATGGTCGCGCCGCCGCGCAGCACCGGGACACCCAGGAAAGATTGGTAGATTTCCTCGCCCGTTTCGGGCTTGTAAGAAAAGGCCGGGTGGTGCTGGGCGTCCGACAGCGCCAGCGGCTCGGCGCTGGAGGCGATCAGGCCGACAAGCCCCTCGCCCGGCCGCATCGTGGTGAGATGCACCGCCTCGCGGTTGAGGCCTTCGGTGGCGAACAGCTCCATCGCGCCGTCGGCCCGCACGACATAGAGCGAGCACACCTCGGCCACCATGTTGGAGGCGATGAGGACGACGATGCGGTCCAGGCGCGCCTGGGCGGTGACAGGCTCCGCCATCACCTCGCGGAGCCGCCGCAGCAATAGACGCGGTCCGCCCGGCGCGCGCATCAAGAACGTCCTATTCTGTCCCAGGTCGATCGGTCGGCGAGCCGACCCATGCAATGATCACGCCGGACAGAAATCGCCCCCCGAACGCGTTTCCCGCCCGTTAGTCTGTTCGCTTCGGGGCGGTATAGAAACGAAACGCGGGCGCGGCAAGGGCAGCCCGGGCGGCGCCTCTTGAGCGCTGGCGGCTCAGCCGCGTCAGGGCGCCCGGAGCAGAGCCGAAGTCGTCGCCGCCCCGGTCGCTCGCGCGGCGAGAACCTCGTCGAGCCAATCCGGCCGCATCTCGGGCACCGACGACAGCAGCAGCTCGGTATAGGGGTGATAGGGCGGCGCGAACACTGTGGCGGTATCGCCCGAGGCCACGACCTTACCCTTCAGCATCACCGCAACCTTGTTGGCGATCCGCTTCACTGTGCCGAGGTCGTGGGTAATGAAGAGATAGGCGACGCCGAGATCGTCCTGGAGCTTTTTCAGAAGCCGGAGAATCTCCTCGCCGACCAGCTGATCGAGCGCGGACGTCACCTCGTCGCAGATAATGAGATCCGGTTCGGCGGCGAGCGCCCGGGCGATCGACACCCGCTGCTTCTGGCCGCCGGATAATTCGCTGGTCTTGCGGGTGATGAACGACTCCGGCAGATCCATCTGCCGCAGCAGCTCGGCGGCGCGGGCGCGGACCTCCTCGCGCGAGCGGTTGAAATAGAACGCGACCGGCCTGCCGATCGTCTCCAGCAAAGTATGCTGCGGATTGAGGGCGACGTCAGGCATCTGGTAGATCATTTGCACCCGGCGCAACTGGTCCTTGGTGCGATCGCTCAGGCGCGCCGGAAGGCTCGTCCCGTTGAACCGCACGTCGCCGGCTGCGCGAGGCAATAGGCCGGTGACGACGCGCGCGAGGGTCGATTTGCCTGAGCCAGACTCGCCGACCACCGCGACCGTATCGCCTTTGCGCACTTCAAGGCTGACATCGTCGATCACCTTCGGCTTGCCGGGATAATTGGCGGTGACGTGGTCGATGGCGAGGATCGGGGCCTGCGCCGTGACGCCGGCGTCGACGAAATTGTGGCCGGCGACGCGCTCGGTCACCAGCCGGCGGGTGTAATCCTCTTTCGGCTGCTGCAGGATCTGCCGCGAATCGCCGAACTCGACCATCTTGCCGCGCTTGAGCACCATGATGCGATCGGCGATCTGGGCGACGACGGCGAGGTCGTGGGTGATATAGAGCGCCGCGGTGCCATGCTCGCGGATGAGCTTGCGGAAAGCGGCGAGACATTCGACCTGGGTGGTCACGTCCAGCGCGGTGGTCGGCTCGTCGAAGATCAGGATGTCCGGTTTGGCGACCATCGCCATCGCCGCCATCACCCGCTGAAGCTGGCCGCCGGAAACCTGATGGGGATAGCGCGAGCCGATCGTCTCGGGGCTCGGCAGATCAAGCTGCTTGAACA
>Ga0335076_10001673_pt1 | contig 21622 bp, 16 predicted proteins | sample Lox_Sample_25_FD_206717 | JGI IMG/M metagenome (GOLD analysis project Ga0335076, IMG submission 206717) | Soil microbial communities from Loxahatchee National Wildlife Refuge, Florida, United States - Lox_Sample_2.5 | ecosystem: Environmental > Terrestrial > Soil > Wetlands | place: USA... | reverse complement strand
GCGAGCACCGGCAGGAGACCGTCAGCCTCGCTGACGGTATGCACCTCGAGCCCCTCGCTCGCGGCCGCCGCGCCGAGGAGCTCGAGCATCCCGAACGGATCGTCGGAGGGCTGGATCGCGAGCAGCGCGTCACCCGGGCCGAGCGGTACGGCGGTGCCGTGGAGCAGGTACTCGGCCTCGTACCCCTCGGCCGGCAGCCGGGCGCCCTCGCGGAGCTTGAGCGCGCCCTCGCGTGCGGTCACCGCCGCGGGGCCCACGCCGGCGAGAACGATCAGCCGCTCGGGGGCGACGTCGAGCGCGGCGGGCGCCCGTGCGGCCGCGCGCACCCGGCCCGGGAGCTCGTACAGCTGGCGCTCATCGAGGACCGGTTCGCCCACGGCGGCGCCGAGGCGTGCGAGCACCACGAGCGCCGCCAGGTAGCTCGCCGTGTACGTCTCAGCGCGCTCGAGCGGGGCGACCTCGATCGCCTCGGGCCACCCTTTCCCCCGCGCGGTGATCGACACCACGACGGCCCCCGACTCGATTGCGTACACGCGCGCTCGCCGCGCGAACGCGGTCTCGGTCGTGTGCGAGATGACGACCACGGCGTCGTCGGCGGTGAGGGCCGGCGACTCCCCGCAGAAGGCCGCCGACGAGCGCCACCTCGCGTCCCGCTTCCCGGGTCCGAACATCAGCGCGCCGAGTTCCGCCGCGTGCTGGCTGGTTCCCGTCCCGACGAGCCACAGCCGCTTCGAGCCCGCGATCCGCTCGGCGGCGTCATCGACCGGGACCGACAGCGCCGCCTCGACCACGTCCCCTTCCGCCGCGATCGTCTCGGACAGTGCGGTCATCTCAGCCGCGGAGCGTACCGCGGCGCCCCGGTTACGCCGCGCGGCGGAGCAACCCGGTCCGGCGCGGGCCGGGACCGGGGCCCGCGATGTGCTCGGCCCGCAGACGCAGCAGCTGGACGAGGTCTCGCGTGCACAGGAACGGGTTCGCGACGACGCGCCTGTCGAGCATCGAGATCGCCGCGACCGCCTCGCCGTCCATGAGCGCGAGCAGCACCGGCCCCTCTGGCGCCGGCGCGTCATCGAGCGCGGCCAGACGCCGGACCACGGCGGCCTCATCGCGCTCGGCCATCCGCAGCGCCACCGTCGGCGCCACCAAGTCCGAAGACCATCTGCCAATCATCGATGTAGTCACGATCAGTTCCTCCTGGTTGACACGTTCGATGATGGAGTGCGAGCGGCGATCTCACATCGGGCGAACGGAGCGTCCTGACTGACTGGACCCCTTACGCCGCGGGCCGTCGGGCCTTAGCCCGCTTATGAAACGCTGTGGCCGTGAACGACGGCCTCGATCTAACGGCAATCCGCTCGCGCTTCTCCGCGCTGGGCCGTCAGGTGAACGGCTTCCCGGCGGTGTATCTCGACGGGCCCGGAGGCTCGCAGACGCCCGACTCCGTGGCCGGCGCGGTCGCGGACTATCTCCTGGGTGCCAACGCGAACCTCGGCGGCCCGTTCGAGACCTCGGTGGCCAGCGACGAGCTGGTGCACGACGCGCACGCCGCCGCGGCCGACTTTCTGGGCTGCACCGAGGAGGAAGTCGTGTTCGGCGCCAACACCACCACGATCAACTTCCTGCTCGCGCACGCGGTGGCGCGGACGCTCGAGCCGGGCGACGAGATCATCGTCACCGAGCTCGACCACGACGCAAACGTCTCGCCATGGCTGCTCGTCGCCGGGGACCGTGGCCTGACCGTCCGGACGGCGCGGCTCGATCCGCACGACGGCACGCTCTCCGTCGGCGCTGTCGAGGAGCTGATCACCGGGCGTACGCGCGTGGTCGCGTTCACGCTCGCGTCAAACGCGCTCGGCTCGATCCCCGACGCCGGGGGCCTCGCGAACGCGGCGCACGCCGCCGGCGCGCTGGCATGGGTCGACGGCGTGCACCTGGGGCCGCACCGTCGAGTCGACCGAGCCGGGCTCGACGCCGATGTACTGCTGACCTCCGCCTACAAGTTCTTCGGGCCACATCTCGGCGTCGCCGCGGTGCGGGGCGAGTTGGCGCGCTCGCTGCCGGCCGACCGGGTCCGTCCTTCGCTCGAGGTGCCGGCAGGCCACCGTTTCGAGACCGGCACCTTGTCCCACGAGGCGCTCGCCGGGTTCATGGCCGCGATCGAGTACCTCGAGTCGCTCGGGCCGGACGGCGCCGACCGCCCGGCGCGCCTGGACCTGGCTTACGCGCGGATCGAGACCCACGAGCGCGATCTGACGCAGAGGACGCTCGAGCGGCTGAGCGAGATTCCGGGGTTGCGCCTGTACGGCATCGGCGATCCCGCTCGCGCGGACGAGCGCACACCGACGTTCTGCTTCAACCTGGACGGCTGGACCCCCGAGGCGCTCAGCGTCGAGCTCGGCAATCAGGGACTGTTCACCTACCACGGGAACTACTACGCGCTCGGCGTGATGCTCGCGCTCGGCCTCGAGGAGTCCGGTGGGGCAGTCCGCGCCGGCTACCTGCACTACACGACGCCCGAAGAGGCCGATCGGCTGTGCGACACGATCGCGTCGTTGGCCGTGAGCGTCACTTCTTAGTTTCGTGCCCGCCGCATGCGTCCCCGAGGCCGCCGCCGTGCGACCAGGAACCATCGGGGCAGTGCACCACTGTGCCGCCAAGCGCCATGTCTCGCTTCCAGTTGCCGATACACGCGTGCCCGTCGCACTCGACGTTGTTGGCGCATCCGGCGAGCGCGCAGGTCGCTAGCAGCGCCGCGATCAGCCTCGGTATCCGCACCCACGTATCGTGGCACCGTCATGCGGCTCGGAGCAGCGCCTCCTGCGCCGGCGACGCGACGGCGGTCGGGTTGGGCAGTAGCGACTCGAGAATCTCAGGAAGCTTGGCGCTATAGAAGAAATGGCCGCCGCGGCGGTCGACGCGCGCGACCGCGCCGGGGATCGCGGCCGCCAGCGCCAGCGTGTGGCCGAGCGGGACCAGCCGGTCACCGCGCCCGTGCCACAGCTCCACCGGTATGCGCAGATCGGCGGGATCGAAGCCCCAGCGGCGGCGGCAGACCAGGTAATCGTCGATCATCGCCCGCGCGCAGGTCTGTCGCTGGAGCCCGAGCACGCGCAGGCTGAGATGGGCGAGCGCGGGCCCGACGCGCGGCGTGCCGTACGGCACCAGCGGGACCTTGTACCTGAGGCTAGGGCTCGCGCCCGGTCCGTCCGGGGGCCCGAGCGGGCTCACCGCGGCGAGCGCGACCAGGCGGTCGGCGAGCGCCCATCCGCACGCGAGCGCATACGGCGCGCCGGCGGAGACCCCCACCACCGAGAAGTGGCGATATCCGAGCGTGGTCATCAGCTCCCCGACGTCGTCGGCGTGATCGGCGACCGTGCGCCCGGGCGCTGGGTCCGAGCCGCCGAAGCCCGGACGGTTGACCACCAGGTAGCGAATCGACAGCCGCTCGATCGCCTCGTCGAGGCCGGGCGTGTGCCAACGAGGCGAGCCGATCGCTCCGTGGCAGTAGACCACCGGAAAGCCGTCCTCGGGTCCGGCGGCCACGAATGTGACCGCGCGCCCCGCCCGCAGGCGGACGACGCCGGCACTCCCGATCGTTGCGGTCGGCACCTGGCTCAATGTCCCTGCAAATCACCCTAGGGGAGGCGGGAGACCAAGTTGTGATGAAACGGTTTCTATGCGAGGCGGGCGAGCAACCGCCGAACGGCCGCGACGAACTCCATGGGAAGCTCCACCTGCGGGACGTGCGCGGCGCGCGGAATCGTCGCCACGATCGCGTCCGGTCGCGCCGCGCGTATGTAGCGAAGCGTCGAGATCGGGATGATCCGGTCGCGCCAGCCCCAGATCACGCCGAGCGGCGCCTCGAGCCGGCCGAGGTCGCTGGCGAGATCGGCACGGAGCACGGTCGCGACCGCCGCTCCGACCCGCGTGGAGCCGCGCGAGGCTCGCAGCATCGCGAGCGCATCGTCGGCGGACAGCCGGTGCGGCTCGGCGATCGCGCCCCACAGCAGCGCGCGGCGGACGATCGGGTTCCCGGCCACCGGGGCTCCGACGAGGCGCCGGGCCTTCACCACCGGCTCGCTGAGCGCGCCGGCCGTGACCGCGATCCGTGAGGACCGGGGCGCGAAGCCGGCGGGGGCCGAGAGCACCAGGCACCGAACCAGGTCGGGTCGCTGGGCAGCCAACTTGACCGCGACCGCGCCGCCCAGAGAGTTGCCGAGCAGGTCGAACCGCTCGCCGGCGCGGGCGGCCAGCCGGTCAGCGAGCGCCGCGGCGGCGGTGTCGAGGTCGAACCCATCGGCCGCCGGGCTCGACTCGCCGAAGCCCGGAAGGTCCGGAGCGATTACGCGGTGATCCTCGGCCAGCGCCGGGGTCACGTGCCGCCACACGGCGCGGCTGGCGCCGACTCCGTGCAGGAGCACGAGCGGCCGGCCGTGTCCGGACTCGTCGATCGCGATCGTCGTGGGGGCGATTTCACCCTTCACCGGTAAGTAACACGATGCCGTATGGGCCCGACACACAATAGTTACCGTGAACGGTGCGGCCGCCGCGCGAAGAGCCGACGGTGACAGGTTCGTGGTGTGCGACGTCGCCCTCTTCTACGCGGAGCGCAGCGGAGGGATTCGCACCTATCTCAACGAGAAGGCCCGGTTCGCCCGGATCACCGGCGCGTTCGAGCACCACCTGGTGATCCCGGGGAAGCGCCACGTCCACGCGGGCGGACGCCACGAGCTCCCCTCGCTGCAGCTCGCCGCCTCGAACGGGTACCGGCTGCCACTGGGCGGCCGGGCGCTGCGGGAGACGCTCCGAGCGGTGCGACCCGACGTCGTGATCCTGCACGATCCGTTCTGGCGGCCGCTAAGCGTCACGCGCGAGGCACATCGACTCGGGGCGGCGGTGGTAGCCGTCCACCACGCCTCTCCGGCGCTCCACGCCGCGGGCATCCCGGGTCCCGACGCCTTCTACATCCCGGCCCTACGCCGCATCTACCAGCACGCCTACGAGCACGTCGACGCGGTGATGTCAATCGTCGACCCCGAGCCCGACTCGGGCCGCTCCGCGGCGATCACGCTCCAGTTCGGGCTGCATCCTGCGTTCCGCCCAGGCCCCGGCATGCCGGGAGACCACCTGCTGTTCGTCGGGAGGGTGTCGCTCGAGAAACGGATCGGGGACATCCTCGAGGCGATGACGATCACCCGCTCGAGGCGACCGCTGTGGATCGTCGGCGACGGCCCGGCCCGCGGCATGCTCGAGGCGCGCGCGCGGCGCCTCGGGATCGCCGGTCTCGTCGAGATGCGGCCGTTCGTGGCCGAGCGGCGCGCGCTGGCGCGGCTGTACCGTGAGGCGGCATGCGTCGTCGCTCCCGGGCCGCACGAGACGTTCGGTCTGGCCGTACTCGAGGCAGCCGCCAGTGGCGCGCGGGTCGTGGCCTGCTCCTCGACGCCGGCGGCGGCCGTGGCCGGCCCGCTCGTGCATACGTTCACCGCGAAGGACCCGGTGGATCTCGCCGGCGCGATCGAGCGTGCCCTGGCGACGCCGCTCGACCCCGTAGCGGCTGCGGCGCTCGGGTCAGCGATGAGCTGGGAGAGCGTGTTCGAAGCCGAGTTGTCCGATCTGAAGCGCCTTTGCCACGGGTGATCGATCGCGGGCGGCTCGCGCTTTTGCGCGCCGAGGCGCATCGCGTGCTCGCGGGCAACTGGCGCCAGGGAAACCTCGCCGACGGCACCCCATACGGGTTTACCTGCCCGGCACCGCCACGCTACCGACACCAGTGGTACTGGGATTCGTGCTTCCACGCGATCGTGTGGCGCCACTTCCAGCCCGCCCGCGCCCGCGAGGAGCTGCGGACGCTGATGCGGGGAGGCCGCCTCGACGGCTTCATCCCCCACACGATTTTCTGGAGCGACGGCGCCGGCTGGCGGCGGGCGCCGTTCTACGCCACCCATTCGCTGCGCGGCGATCGCGGCACCGCGCACATCCAGACCCCGCTGCTCGCGCTCGCCTGGGAGCTGGTCGCCGCCCAGTCGCCCGACGAGCCCGAGTTCGCGACGGAGGCGCTCGACGGGCTCCGCCTGCACTACGACTGGCTCGCGCGCCACCGCGATCCCGACGGCGACGGCCTCATCTCGATCATTCATCCCGACGAATCCGGCCTCGACGACTCTCCCAAATACGACGCGGTGTTCGGGTGGATGAGCCACTATCTGCCCGGCTACTTCTGGCTGGTCGAGCGCTCGCGCCGGCTCCGCTACGACTCGCGGGCGATCATCGCGCGCTACGACGAGCACGTCGAGGACGTGATGGTCAACGTGTTCTACGCGCTCGCGCTGCGGGCGCTGGCGCGGCTGACCCGCGACGCGTCTTACAGGGATCGGGCGGTGCGGACCGAGCATGCGCTGGTCGAGCGTTGCTGGGACGACGAGCGCGGTCTGTTCTGGGATCTCGCGGGCTCGGACCACACCCCGCTGCGCGTCTCGACCTGGTCATCGCTCGCGCCGCTGGCGCTGCCCTCACTGCCCGAGCCGATCGCGAGAAGGCTGATCGAGGAGCATCTGCTCCATCCGCGCCGGTACCGCGCGCCGTTCGGGATCCCGTCGGTGTCGATGGAGGAGCCGAGCTTCCGGGCGGGGTGGCATCTGTTCCGCTGCTGGCGCGGCCCGTCCTGGATCAACACCGTATGGCTGCTCGTGCCGGCGCTCCGGCGGTTTGGGTACGAATCCGACGCCGACCGCATCGTCGCTTCATGCATCAAGCTCGTCGAGCGCCACGGTTTCCGCGAGTACTACAACCCGCTCAACGGAGAGGGACTCGCGGCACGCCGGTTCGGCTGGTCGACGCTGCTGATCGACCTGCTGGGTGGCGCCGAAGGCAGGGCTCGAACGCCAAGCGACGGGCCATTCGTGGGCAGCGTCCGCGACGAGCTCCGCTCGATGGGCGCCGAAGCCGCCGGCGAGGCCGCGCGCCGGTTGAACCGCCGGGCTGCCGCCGCGGCCGCCGCGGCGCGACGGCTGCGGCCGGGGTGAGGCGCCGGCGAGCACGAACCGGATGATTGCGACTCCTGACCGGACGGGGTACCCGGCCCCACGGACGCCGAGCGCAGCGAGGCCCAAGCCTCCGTCACTCAGACGTGGCGGCTCGCTCCACGGCGGTTCGGTGGTTCGTGCCGACGATCTTGCCTGGGTTCAGGTGCTGCCCGGGGTCGGTCCCGTTGAACAGCGCCTCGAGCATCGCCACCCCGGGCGCGGAGATGTCCTGCTCGAGCCACTGCGCGTGCTCGGTGCCGACGGCGTGGTGATGCGAGAGCGTGGCGCCGTTGTCGACGAACGCCTGCTGGATCGCCGACTTGACCACCTCGTACTCGGTGACCATCGCCTCCGGGGACGACGCGCCGAACGCGAACGTGAAGTACAGACAAGCGCCGGCGTGGTAGCTGTGCGACAGGTGGCACATTACGTATCCCTTGACCGACAACTGGTCAAACGCTCGGTTCGCCGACCCGATCACCGCGTCGTACAACGGCATCAGGCCGCTCCACGTGGTGGCTGTCTCGGATACGTCCCCGGGCGCACCGCGGTCGAGCAGATAGTCCCGGATGTAGGGGATGTCGAACTTCTTCTGGTCATACAGCGCGCCCGGCCCCGAGCCGATGCACAGCCCGCCGTGACGCTTGACGAGCTTGCCGACCGCCCGACGCTGCGCCGAGACGTGCTGCTCGCTGCCCTCGTAGCCGATGAACGAGAGGCACATCTCGTTCAGGTCCCAGCCGAACCTTCGGCTGAGGAACAGCCGCAACGCGCGCGACTGCAGCTTGTCCGTGAGCGTCGGCATGACCCGCATCGCGAACGAGAACTGGGTCTCGTTGGCGTCCGAGACCCGCGTTACCGACACCGAGTACTCGCCGGAAGCGATCTCCTGCATCGCGTCGAGAGCCGCCGTGAAGTTCGGGAACAGGTACCCCAGGATCACGCGCTTCTCGGGAATCCGCCGGACGTGAACCGTCGCCTCGGTGATGATGCCAAGGCGGCCCTCGCTTCCGAGCACCATCTCGCGGATACTCGGTCCGTTCGAGGTCGCGGGTATCGGTCGGGTGACGAGCGTTCCCGACGGCGTGACCATGCGCAGGCCCTTGGTCATGTCGGCGATGTCCCCGTACCGGTCGGATTGCATCCCCGAGGAACGCGTGGCGATCCAGCCGCCGAGCGTCGAGTGCGTGAAGGAGTCCGGGAAGTGCCCGAACGTGTATCCGCGGGCCGCGAGCTGCTCCTCGAGGTGGGGCCCGAACACGCCGGCCTGCACGCGCGCCAGCCGCGAGGTCGCGTCGACCTCGAGCACCTGGCCCAACCGCTCGAGGTCGACCGAGATCACCGGTCGAGTCTCGGTCGACGGCGCCTCCAGCGAACCGGAGATCGACGAGCCGCCGCCGAACGGGATCACGACGGCGTCGAACTGCACCGCCGCCCGGAGGATCGCGGCCACCTCTTCTTCCGTGCCGGGACGGACGACCAGATCCGGGATCCGCGGCAGGTCGCCGGCGCGCTGCCACACGAGGTCGCGCAAAGACTTGCCGCGCCCGTGGACGACGCGGTCGAGCGGGTCGAGCGAGACGAACTTCCGCGAGACCGCCTGCTCGAGCGCTTCCCACAGCTCGTCCGGGAGCGTCGGATCCGGGATCTGAAGCTGATCGAACCGCAGCGGCGCCGCCACCTTCTTCCGGACGTCGACGCCGATCTTCTCGAGGATGAACGGAGCCAGAGCGGGCTTGTCCTCATGGGTGAACTCGACCCCCTCCTCACCCCATCCCCACCACTTCATCGCAGCCATAAACTCACCTTCGCTCGCCGTACCTGGCGCCGGCTCGGTGCCCGGCGCGACACCGGAGCGTAGTCGTTCTCGGCCGATGCTTCACCGATAGCTACATCATGGCGAGGCGGATCTGGTAGGCCTCACACATGACTATTCAGACCGTGCCCAGCCCAAGCCCACTATCCGCCGACGAGCTCGAGGCGATGAACACGTGGTGGCGCGCCGCGAACTACCTGTCTGTCGGGCAGATCTACCTGCTTGCGAATCCCCTCCTCCGCGAGCCGCTCCGCCCCGAGCACATCAAGCCTCGGCTGCTCGGCCACTGGGGGACGACTCCCGGGCTGAACTTCCTCTACGTGCACATGAACCGAGCGATCCGCGCGCGCAAGCTCAGCGCGATCTACGTCACCGGTCCCGGACACGGTGGACCCGGGCTCGTCGCGAACGCGTATCTCGACGGGACCTACAGCGAGGTCTACCCGCACATCCCGCTCGACGAGGAGGGGCTGCGGCGCCTGTTCCGTCAGTTCTCGTTCCCCGGCGGGATCCCGAGCCACGTGGCGCCCGAGACGCCAGGCTCGATCCACGAGGGCGGTGAGCTCGGGTACTCGTTGCTCCACGCCTACGGCGCGGTGCTCGACAACCCGGACCTGCTGGCGCTGTGCGTGATCGGCGACGGAGAGGCGGAGACCGGGCCGCTCGCCGCGAGCTGGCACTCGAACAAGTTCCTGAACCCGGCGCGCGACGGAGCCGTGCTGCCGGTGCTCCACCTGAACGGCTACAAGATCGCCAACCCGACCGTGCTCGCCCGGATCCCGGGCGATGAACTGCGTGCGCTCCTCGAGGGTTACGGCTACGCGCCACGGTTCGTCGAGGGCTCGGACCCCGAGGAGATGCACCGGCTGATGGCGGTCACGTTCGACGATGTCCTCGACGACATCGCCCGGATCCAGCGGCGCGCGCGCGAGGACCACGACCTGACGCGGCCGCGCTGGCCGATGATCGTCATGAAGACGCCCAAGGGGTGGACCGGGCCGAAGGTGGTCGACGGCCTTCCGGTCGAGGGCACGTGGCGCGCCCATCAGGTGCCGCTCGCCGAGGTGCGGACCAACCCGCAGCATCTCGCTCAGCTCGAGGAGTGGATGCGCTCGTACCGGCCCGAGGAGCTGTTTGATGTTGCCGGCACGGTCATCCCGGAGATCACCGCGCTCGCGCCCGAGGGCGATCTGCGGATGAGCGCGAACCCGCACACCAACGGTGGGTTACTGACCCGTGAGCTCGAGCTGCCCGACTTCCGCGACTACGCCGTCGACGTCCCCGCGCCCGCGGCCAAGACCAGCGAAGCGACGCGCGTGCTCGGCGGGTGGCTCCGCGACGTGATGATCGCGAACCCCGACCGGTTCCGGCTCATGGGGCCCGACGAGACGGCGTCGAACCGGCTTTCGGCCGTCTTCGAGGCCACCGACCGGGTGTGGGAGGCCGAGCTGCTCCCGACCGACGACCACCTCTCCCGCGACGGGCGGGTCATGGAAGTCCTGTCCGAGCACCTCTGCCAGGGTTGGCTCGAGGGGTACGTGCTGACCGGCCGCCACGGCCTGTTCAACTGCTACGAGGCCTTCATCCACATCATCGACTCGATGTTCAACCAGCACGCGAAGTGGCTGAACTCGACCCGGCACATCCCGTGGCGCCGGCCGCTGCCGTCGCTGAACTACCTGCTGTCTTCGCACGTATGGCGCCAAGACCACAACGGTTTGTCCCACCAGGATCCCGGCTTCATCGATCACGTCATGAACAAGAAGGCCGAGATCATCCGCGTGTACCTGCCACCCGAGGCGAACTGCCTGCTGTCAGTCGCGGATCACTGCCTGCGCAGTCGCCACTACGTGAACGTGATCGTCGCGGGGAAACAGCCCGCGCTCGACTATCTGACGATGGAACAGGCGATCGACCACTGCACGCGCGGCATCGGCATCTGGGAATGGGCCTCGAACGACCAGGGCCAGGAGCCCGACGTGGTGATGGCCTGCGCCGGCGACGTTCCCACGCTCGAGACGTTGGCGGCAGTCTCGATCCTGCGCAAGCGGATCCCCGACCTGAAGATCCGGGTCGTCAACGTCGTCGACCTGATGCGTCTAGAGCCGGACACCGAGCATCCGCACGGGATGTCCGAACCCGAGTTCGACGCGCTGTTCACCGCCTCGCGACCGGTGATCTTCGCCTACCACGGATATCCGCTGCTGATCCACCGGCTCACCTACAGCCGCAACAACCATCGCAACATCCATGTCCGCGGCTACAAGGAAGAGGGCACCACCACGACGCCGTTCGACATGGTGATGCTCAACGACCTCGATCGCTTCCACCTCGTGATGGACGTGATCGACCGCGTACCCAAACTGAGCGAGCGCTGCGCCCACCTCCGTCAGGATATGGTCGACGCACGTCTGCGCGCCCGCGCGTACACGCGGGAAGTCGGTGACGACATCCCCGAGGTGCGCGACTGGGTGTGGCCGGGGTCGAGAGGGGCCGTGGGAGCCTCACCCGGCGGCGCCTCGGACACCGAGGCGGACCAGTAGACCTCGTAGTTGCGGGTCCTGGTCGTCAACGCCGGTTCGAGCAGCCTCAAGCTGACGCTGCTCGGACCCGCCGACGAGACGCTGGCGGATCGCGAGCTCGCCGCGCCGCGTGCGGTCGTCGACGCCGATGAAGTGCGGACGGCGCTTGACGCCGCCGGTCTCGGCAATGCCGACGCAGTCGGGCACCGGATCGTCCATGGAGGCTCGCGGTACCGCAACGCCGTCGTGGTCGACGATCGCGTGCGTCAGGCGCTCGGCGATCTGGTTGACCTGGCTCCGCTACACCAGCCAAAGTCTCTGGCCGCGCTCGACGCAGTGTCGCGCGCGCTTCCGGGGGTGCCGGCCGTGGCGTGCTTCGACACCGCGTTCCACGCGACGATGCCGGACGCGGCCGCGACGTACGCGCTGCCCGCCCAGTGGATCGCGCGGTGGGGAGTGCGGCGCTACGGGTTCCACGGGCTCTCGCACGCCTGGATCGCGCGGCGTGCGCCCGCGCTGGTGGGAATGCCGGGCGAGGGCCTGAGGATCGTGAGCTGTCACCTCGGCGCGGGCGCGTCGTTGTGCGCGATCGGCGGCGGGCACTCGGTCGATACGACGATGGGGTTCACGCCGCTCGAGGGCCTCGTGATGGCCACGCGCTCGGGGAGCCTCGACCCGGGACTGGTGCTGTGGCTGCTCGAGCGGGGAGACGTATCGCTCGCCGACATGGGGCATGCGCTCGAGCACGAATCGGGCTTGCTCGGGCTGTCGGGCACTGCCGACATGCGCGAGGTGGAGGGTCGGGCCGGCGCGGGCGAGCCGGCGGCGCGGCTCGCGCTCGATGTCTATGTCCACCGCCTGCGCGCGCACGTCGCCGCGATGGTCGCGTCGCTGGGAGGGCTCGACGTGCTCGCCTTCACCGGTGGCGTCGGCGAGCGCAGCCCCGAGATCCGGGCACGGACCAGCGCCGGCCTCGCGTTTCTAGGCGTGGCCGTCGATGCGACGCGCAACCACGGGGTTGACGGCGACTGCGAGATATCGAGCACTCGGGCCGCGGCACGGACCGTGGTGATCCGGGCCCGCGAGGACCTCGAGATCGCCTCGCAGGTGCGCTCGTTGCTCGATACGGCCTAGTCGCCGCGCCTTCAGGACCGCGACCAGCGCTTGGTCAAGTCGGCGGCGCGCCCGCAGAAGCCGGCGCGCCGCCGCCTCAGTTGTCCTGCGTTACGTCGAGGGCTAGTTGACGGCGATGCCGCCGGACGCTGCCCCGGCCGGAAGCGCCGTCGGCGAGCTCGGGAGCTCGGTCAGGCTTCCGCCGTCGACCGCGAAGGCGCCGACCGCGTGTGCCGAGCTCTCGTCGACGAACAGCCAGCGCCCGTCGGGGCTCAGGCGCGCGTCGACTGCCCCGACCCCACCGGATCCGCTGATCGAGGTGCTTCCCAGGAGAGCCAGCGTCCCATCACGCGCGATCGAGAATCGAGAAATCGTTCCCGAAGCGGTGTTGACCGTGAACAGGAACCTGCCGTCCGGGCTGATCTCGACCCAGCATGGCGCGGTCTGCAGGTCTTGGAACGGCGATGAGCCGAGCGGCGTCAGCGTCCCGTCCGCTCCGTCCCGAAAGACCGAGACGGTGCCGGTTCCGGCTCCGACGTTGTGGGCATTTGAGACGAACAACTGCTCGGGGTCGGTCGGCCGAAACTCGCTGCCGAACGGCCCCAGCCCCTGAGCCGGGAAAGGCGAGCCGGGGGCGGCCACCGCGCGCCCAGCGGCGTCAATCGTGAAGCTGTCGATCTCCGAGGTACCAACTCGCGTGCCCACGAGCCTGGTTCCGTCACCGTTGAACAGCACGTCACCCGGTTGCGATCCTGCGGGGAGAGCGATGGTCGCGCCACGGATCGGCACCAGCGTGCCTGCTGCGCTCAGCCGGAATCCGCTGTAGTCGGTGCCGCCCAAACCCGCATTTGCGACGTACACGATGTCACCGTGAACAGCGATGCTGACCGGCAATATTCCGCGGGATGAGGTAACTCCGTTCGGGACGAGCCTCAGGGATCCGTCGGGCTCGATTCGCAGGACGGAGATCTCATTGCTGCCGGCATCGACCGCGATGACGAAACGCCGATCGGTCGAGAGTTGAATCGCCCCTTGCGAAGCGAGACCCGATCCGGTTCCCTCACCGCCCGCTGTGAACGGGGACCCAGGTTCCGCCGTCAGGGACCCATCGGCATGGCGGTCGAACCCGGCTATCGTGTTCGCGCCGGCGGTGTTGTCGTCGACGTAGACATGGCCTACCACTCGCGACCCGTGAACGGGGGACGCCGAGGCGGTCGCCGGCACGGCGGCCACAGCGACGAGTCCGAGCAGCAGACGACCAAGCCACTTCTGTGTCAGAAGTCGCATTTACTTCTCCTTACTTGTTATCGGGGGATTTGGGCGCCAAGAACCGTCCCGGGAAATCCAACGACGCGCTGCCGACTCTTTCCCGGTGAACGGTGAGTCTCCAATCAGTAGAGCACCCCGGCTGCGCCGAATCGATTAACAATCCACCCCGAGGGGTCACACGTAAGACTCTCGCAAGCCCCCGTTAAGAACTCGGGGCGTGGTCGCGAGGGTTTCGTGGCACCTGCCACGTGATGAGGTGACCCGCAGCAACTTGATGCGCACGCATGGTGAATTCGTGCCCGACGGGCCACGCGTCCCCGCGAGGTGGTTCACTCAGATCAATGATCGGACGCCTTATCTACGCCCTCTCGGTCCTGGTGGCGGGCATGGCGGCGGCTTGTGGGGCCGCGGCTGGGCCCGTCCGGGATGCGGCCGCGAAGCCGAAGGTCCAGGCGCCGGTCCAGCAGCTGTCGCCCCAGCAGCTAGCCGGGCAGCGGATCGTCTACGCGTACGCCGGCCTGAAGCCGCCGGCATCGCTGCTGGCCGCGATCCGCGCCGGCGAGGCCGGCGGCGTGATCTTCTTCGCGCCGAACATCGCCAGCGCCGGTCAGCTCCGCAGCGTGATCGGCGAGCTCCAGCGCGCGAGCCTCGCGAGCCCGCTCCACGATCGGCTGCTGATGCTCACCGATCAGGAGGGCGGCGAGGTCCGCCGTCTCCCTGGAGCTCCAATTCGCTCCGAGAAGCAGATCGGGGAGGCGTCGGACGCGGTGGCGGCCGCGGGGACCGCCGGCGCGAGCGCCGGCCGGAACCTCCGGGGCGTGGGCATCAACGTGAACCTCGCGCCGGTGCTCGACGTATACCGCCAGCCCGGCAACTTCATCGACGAGTTCCAGCGGTCGTACTCGAGCGACCCCGAAGCGGTGGCCGAGCTGGGCGCCGCATTCATCACAGCGCAGCAACGCCTCGGCGTGGCCGCGACCGCCAAGCACTTCCCGGGGCTCGGGTCCGCGTCACGGAGCCAGAACACCGACCTCGGGCCGGTCACGCTGCGGTCCTCGCTGTCCACGCTGCGCGCGGTCGACGGGGCGCCCTATGTCAGCGCGATCGCGGCGGGAGTGAAGCTCGTGATGACCTCGTGGGCGGTATACCCGGCGCTCGATCCGCGCCTGCCCGCGGGGCTGTCTCCTACGGTGATCCAGAGCGAGCTCCGGGTGCATCTGGGATTCGGTGGCGTGACCATCACCGATGGGATCGAGGCGGGCGCTCTCGCCGCGTTCGGTTCGGTCGGCAACCGCGCGGTGCTCGCGGCCTCGGCCGGTGCCGATCTGATCCTGTGCGCGACGACCAACCCGGACGACAACACGCCGGCGCTCGGAACCGCCGCGCGCAATGCGATCGCCTCGGCGCTCAAGAGCGGCCGGATCACGCGAGGCGCCGCGCAGCAGTCGGCCGGACGGATCCTGGCTCTCCGCGCGAACCCCTAGAACGGCGGGCGACCGCCCGATCGGAACGGCGGGCGACCGCCCGATCAGGACCGACGGGCTACCGCCCGATCGCCTGGGGGAAGTTGAAGTAGTGGTGCGGGTCGAATTCGCGCCGGATCTTCTGCAGCCGCGGATAGTTCGACCCGTAGTACGCGGTCTGCCAGCCGTTCAAGCCAGGATCCGTGTAGTTGACGTAGGCGCCACCGGTGACGTACGGCCGCATCCGCGCGTGCGTCGAGGTCAACCAGGAGCCGCCACCGTTGTAGCTGAGGTACTGCATGCAGCAAAGGACCTTACGGTGTACGAATGCGGTCGCGGCCGGCTGGACCTGGTTGATCGCCCCGCCGTAGGAGTCGAACAGGATCGCCCCGCTGCCGGGAAGGCTCGCTCGTGCCTCGACGGCATTCACGAGCACCTGGCCGGCGGCGGCAGGCAATAGACTGGACACGTAGTCCGACTTGGCCTGGAAGTTCTCGCGTTGGAGCGTCCCGCCGGGCCTCGTCCCTTGCGTGTGACAAGCCGTCATCGAGATGTGCGAGCAGCCCGCCCACATCAACTGTGCCTGCAGGTAACCGAGGTCGCCGGCCGAGACGTGGGCGCCGCCGACCGCGGTCAGCTGCGCGAGCAGCCCGCCCAGATCGCTGGCCGGCCCGAAGTACTGGCCGCTCACGCTCACCGACGTGCTACCGGCGCCGCCGTTCAGGTGAAAGATCGACGTTAGCTGGGACCGCGCGTGGGGCGCCCAGCCCAGCCAGGCGGCGAGCGCCTCGGCGGCCTCCGACCAAGGCCACGTGACGATGAACCCGGCGACGGTCCGTGGGACCGGGTGGACGCGCATCGTGAAGCTCGTAACCACGCCAAAGTTTCCGCCGCCGCCGCCGCGCAGTGCCCAGTACAGGTCAGGATTGCTCTGGGCGCTCGCCGTCCGTAGCCGGCCGTCCGCGGTTACGATCTGGGCACTGAGCAGATTGTCCGCGGTCAACCCGAACTGGCGCCCGGCGAGGCCCATGCCACCGCCCGTCGCATGACCGGCGATGCCGACCGACGGGCACGAGCCGGCGGGAATCGTCACTCCGCGCGCCGCCAGCGCCCCGTACACGTCGATCAGCTGCGAGCCGGCGCCGATCGTGGCCGTGCGGTTATGCGTGTTGACGCTGATCCCCCGGAGGTTGCGCAGGTCGACGACCATCCCGCCCGACAGCGTCGAGTAGCCGGCGTAGCTGTGGCCTCCCGAACGAGCCCGCAGCGGGACGCCGTTCGCAACGCCCCAGCTGACCGCCGTGCGGACGTCGGAGGCGTCGACCGCGCGCGCCACGAGGTTCGGGAGCACGCCGTCGAAGCGCTCGTTGTAGACATGCGCGGCCTGCAGGAAGCCGGACGCGCCGCGCCGGATCACCTGCCCGCGGATCGGCGGTCCCGACGCCTTGCCCGCCGCCCGGGCGATCCGGGTGGCGCCGGCACCGTACGCGAGCGACAACCCGGCCGCGCCCGCGCCCGCGAGAAACGCACGTCGATCGATCGACCCATCCATCGCTCCACCCCCGTTTCGATTTCCGGCGCGACGATCCTCTCAGAACCATGGGGCGGGCTTCAAGTACACGGAGCACGATGACCGAGCCGCAGGACCTCGACTTCGCCTCGGCCAGCTCGACCCGACGCGCGCTGACGGACATGCTGACCGAGCGGGGCTACGACCCGGACAAGAACTTCAACGCCCTGTACGGCAACAAGCAGCTGTACTTCGCACACGGCAACACCGGGCTCGCGATCGATGTGCTGATCGACAAGCTGCACATGTGTCACACGCTCGAGTTCGCCGACCGCCTGACACGAACGCCCTACACGCTCGACGCCGTCGACCTGCGAGTCTTCCGCTCGCTGGTTGGGGATGACTGGGGCTGGTGGCGGACGGTGACGATGAATCTCGACCGGATCACCGCGCTGGTCAACGACGGCGCGTTCGCCGGTATCACCGGCGGCAAGCTGGACGCGACGGCCCAGCTGGGAACCCTCAGCGAGGTCGCGGAGTCGGCGCCGAAGAGCCGGCGCTGGAAGATGCGCGCGCGGATCGGCGAGCGCAAGCGCTGGTACGACGTCCCTGAAGAGACGCCGCACGAATAGACCTTGCGGGGGCGGCCCGGCGTAGGAGCGCGGCGGCCCGTAGCATGAGGCCATGGTCGCAATCGCCGGAGGACACGGGAGGATTGCGCTGAGGCTGGCCGAGCGCCTCAGCGGACGTGGCGAGACCGTGGTCTGCCTGATCCGCAATCCGGACCACGCCGGCGACGTCCGGGAACGGGGCGGGCAGGCGGTGCGGAAGATGACGATGGACCGCGACGGCGCGATCAAGCTGCTCCGGGCGGCCGAGGAGGTTGACGCGGCGCGATACCTGATGGTCAGCTCCGTCGGCGCCGAGGCTCCTCCCGACGGGGACGACGTGTTCAGCGTGTACCTGCGGGCGAAGGCCGAGGCCGACGCGGCGGTGCAGGCGAGCGGTCGCGACTGGACGATCGTCAGGCCCGGCCCTCTGCGCGACGAGCCCGGCACCGGAAAGGTCAGGATCGAGGTGGACCCGTTCCGCGGTGACGTCCCGCGCGACGATGTCGCCGCCGTGCTTGATGCGCTGTTGGCCGGGCCACGCGCGAGCGGGCGGATCCTCTACGTCGGCGCCGGCGAGACCCCGATCGACCAGGCCCTCGACGCCGTCGTCTGAGCCGCCTGGGGATCTGAACGGACAAATGAGCGCACTTTCGGCAGTCCCGGATTCCGAGCCCACGCGAACGCGAGTTCTGGTGGCCGAGGACATCGGCGCCCCCGGCCTCGAGTTGTTGCGCGAGCATTTCGACGTCGAGCTCGGGATCGGCTGGTCGCGCGAGCAATTGGCCGAGCGAATCGGCGAGTTCGAGGGGATCCTGATTCGCTCGGGGACGAAGCTCGACGCTTCGCTGATCGCCGAGGCCGGCCGCCTGCGTGCGGTCGGCCGTGCCGGGGTGGGGGTCGACAACGTCGACGTGGCCGCAGCGACCAAGCAGGGCGTGGTGGTCGCCAACGCGCCGCAGTCGAACGTGATCACCGCGGCCGAGCACACGATGGCGATGCTGCTGGGGCTCGCCCGGAACCTGCCTCAGGCCCACGCATCGCTGACAGGCGGGAAGTGGGAGCGCTCGAAGTTCTCGGGGGTTGAGCTGTACGAGAAGACGCTCGGCATCCTCGGGTTCGGCCGGATCGGGCAGCTCGTCGCCCACCGCGCACTCGCGTTCGGGATGCACGTGATCGCATTCGACCCGTTCGTCTCGGCCGAGCGCTACCGGGAGCTGGGCGTGGAGAAGGCCGATTCCGCCGACGCGGTGTACGCCACGGCCGACTTCATCACGCTGCATCTGCCGAATACGCCGGACACCAAGGGCTGGCTCAACGCTCAGGCGCTCGCGAAGTGCAAGGACGGCGTGCGGATCCTGAACGTGGCGCGCGGGCCGCTCATCGTCGATCAGGATCTGCAGGCCGCGCTCGACTCGGGCAAGGTCGGCGGGGCGGCGCTCGACGTGTTCAGCTCCGAGCCGGTCACCGACCACCCGTTGTTCGGCTACCCGAACGTGATCGTGACGCCGCACCTAGGGGCTTCGACTGCCGAGGCCACGGACCGTGCCGGCTACCAGGCCGCCGAGCAAGTGATCGCGGCGCTGACCGGTGGGGTCGTGACAAGCGCGGTGAACGTGCCCGCGATCGCCGCCGAGGACGTCGACATGCTCGCGCCGTTCGTGTCGCTGTGCCGCGGGCTCGGAAAGATCGCGATCGCGATCGCGGAGGGCTCGTCGATCGACCGCGTCCGTCTCGAGTTCCTCGGGCGGATCGCCGAGCGCGATACGCGGCTGCTCTCGATCCACGCGCTGATCGGCGTGCTGAGCGGGCATGTCGAGGAGGAGGTCGGGTTGGTCAACGCGCCGGCGATCGCCGACGAGCGCGGGATCGAACTGGTCGAGACCAAGACCTCGACCGCCTATGACTACAGCGACCTGGTCAGGGTGAGCATCGACTCGGGAGAAAGCAGTGTGCGCGTCGCCGGGACCCTGCACGGCCGTCGCCACCGTCCCCATCTGCTCGAGGTCTGGGACCAGCGCTTCGACGTCCAGCTCGAGAAGCAGATCACCGTGCTCCGCTACCGCGACGTCCCGGGCATGATCGGCCGCGTCGGGACGTGCTTTGGCCGTCACAACATCAACATCGTCTCCGCCGCCGCCGGCCGGGACCCGGACGACTCAGTCCAGGAGAAGGCACGGCTCCAGGTGATGGTGGTGACCACGGACGGGCCGGTTCCCGCCGAAGTGATCGAGGAGATCGTCGCCGGCGACGGTTTCGACGCCGGTCGAACCATCACGCTCTAGCTACTTGCCCCGGATAAACGGGTGAGTCCGCGAGAACCAATACGGCCGCGTCGATCGACGCGGCCGTTCCGGGCAAATGGTTGTTGCTCTTAGTCGAGCGAGTGGATGGTTTCAGCTGCGCCGGATGGCGAGGGTGTCAAGGTTGTAGGTGAGGATTGACCATCCGGTCCAGGTCTGCATCCCGTCGTGGTCCTTCAGGCGGCTCCGACGCAGTCCGTATCCGCGTTTGAGGTGGCTGATCCGCCCTTCGCTGCCGGTCCGGTAGCGGGCAAGGCGCCGCTGGGTTCGTCGGCTTCCGGGCTGTTGTCGGCCGGCGATGAACGTCCGCTCGGGCTCTAGACCCTGGAGCGTCTGGGCGGTCGGGCCGACGTTGAAGCCTCCGTCGAGCGCAACCTCCCGCGGCGTGATCCCCAGCCGCTCCAGCTCGGCGACGGTGTCGGGCAGCAGCGCGTCCTCGGCCGGGTTGCCGATCTGAGTGGTGGCGGGGATGATCAGCCCACGCGCTCCGGTCTTGGTGTTCTCGGTCACTTCGCAGATCTGCGTCACGAACCCGAACTCGTTGGGCTTGCCGAGCTTGCCCTTGCGGATCGGCCGGGCGTCCGGGTCGAAGATCGACACGACACGGTCGGTGATCCGCTCGCCGCGCATCCTCTTCTGGATCTGCTCGGCGACCCGCTCCCCCCGCGCGATGAAGATCTCGAGTCTGTCGATCTGTCGCAGCTTGGCCTTGGCGCCCCGGCCGCGAGCGCGTCGCCGCGCGACCACCGCCAGCCGCTTCGCCTCGCGGATCGAGCGCTCCACGAGCTTGCCCGCCTGTGCGGTGAACTCGAGCACCTGCTGCTTGCGTTCCCCCGTCCGGCGTCCCAACGTCCGTGACATCGCACGCACGCGACGGCCGATCGCACGCGAGCGATCCCGAACATGCCCCGCATCGCGCCCCACCTTCGCCAACAGCTTGCGCGCCTCGCGAGCCAACACGCGAGCGCTGTCCAACGCCAACCCCGAATCGGTGGGATAACGCACGTCGGCCTCCACCACAGTCGAGTCGATCCTCACTGCCCGCGGACGAAACCGCTTCTCCCGCCTGGCCGCCTCGATCACCACCCTGGTGATCTCGTTGACCACCCCGGCCCCGAGCCGGCGAGTCAACTTGCGCACCGTCGACTCGTCCGGGACCCGCTCCCCCAGCGCGATCAGACAGAACCGCCGCAGATGAATCGAGTCCGACACCTCCCGCATCAACGTCTCGTACCCCCAGCCGGTGCGCTGCTTGATCACCATCAACCGCACGTACGTGGCCATCGAGATCGTCGGGCGACCATGAGCGAGCGCCTCGCGCTGCCAAGCCGACACGATCGGCTCCAACAGCACCGGTTCGCTCAGCAGCACATCCAACGCCGCCAAATCCTCCGGCAACTCCTTCACTTCGCCCGGCAAGACCTCGTCCCACAACGACTCGACCTGCCCGCCAGCCAGCCGCAGCATTCACAACCTCCTCGACCAAGAAACTCGCCATTTGCAGGACGAATTCTCTTGATCAGGCCGGACGGAACCCCGGACTATTTCCGGGGCAAGTAGCTAGACCGCGTGTATGCGGATCCTGGGGCGGGCGTTGTTGACGTAGCCCTTGGGATTCCAGAGCGCGGCCTCGTCCTCGGGCTGGGTGGCCGCCGACGAGTCCCAGGCGCGAACGAGCACCTCGTGCTCCCCGGGCGCAAGGTCCAACCTGATCCGCCACTGCCGCCACGCCCACCGGCCGAGATCATCCAACAGGTCGGCCTGAGTCCAGCTCGCGCCGCCGTCGGTCGAGACATCAACCCGGGCGACGTACCGATCGCCGCCGGCAAACGCGTAACCGCATACCTTGACCGGGCCGGCGGTGACCGTCTCGCCATCGCGTGGGGACAGCACATCGGAGTTGAGCGCCACCAGCCCCAGCGGCATCCCCACCCCCGGGCCAGGCGTCTCGTCCGCGGGCACCAGCCGGTAGACGACGTGCTGGAAGTAACCCGGC
>Ga0335076_10001672_pt1 | contig 21624 bp, 21 predicted proteins | sample Lox_Sample_25_FD_206717 | JGI IMG/M metagenome (GOLD analysis project Ga0335076, IMG submission 206717) | Soil microbial communities from Loxahatchee National Wildlife Refuge, Florida, United States - Lox_Sample_2.5 | ecosystem: Environmental > Terrestrial > Soil > Wetlands | place: USA... | reverse complement strand
GCGCGTCCTCTCGCGCGCGAATCACGACCCGCCGCTCCCACGCCACCACGTCCTCGTGACGCAAACCGAGCGCCTGTCCGATCCTCATTCCCGTCGAGGCCAGCAGCGCGAACAGAAACCGGTCACGCAGCCGCCGCTGACAATCGATCACCGCCGCCACCTGCTCAAGCGACAGCGTCTGAGGCAGCGACCGGCGCTCGGGCAGGCGCACCGCCCGGCCGCGCGGACGGGCGCGCGCGATCCCATGCAGAAACGGCTTGTAGCCACCGCGGCCCGAGCGCGTCTTCACCACCAGATCCTTCGGGAGTGTCGACCCGCGCCTGGCCTGAAACTCATAGAAGCCGACCACCCCGCTCAGCATCCGATTGACCGTCCGCGCCGACAGCCGCGCCGACTCCTCCGCCAACACCACCACGTTCGCCGCCGGCCGCCTGGCCCACGCCGCGAACTCGCCCAGCTCCATCACCCCGACCCGATCCCAAGCAAGCTCGCGCTCGGTCAGAAACGTCCAGAACGCCCGCAAGTCATACGCATACGCCTCGACCGTGTTCGGCGAACGCTCGCAATCCGTCAGCCAAGCCAGATACTCGTCAACCAGGCCGACCGGTCGCAGATCCGGGCCGATGACCGTGAACGACTCGACCGCCCGCGCCGGCAAAAACACGCGGCGAACAACGAAGCGCGGCTCCGGCTCGTTGACGTCATGAACGTGCAAAGCGCCGGGAACATAACGACCGCCGCGGACGTCAAAACCACACCTTTCCAGACGTCATAGACATCAACCAAGCGGGGGGACTTAAAGTGTGTTATCCGGACTCGCCGGTTATCCGGATGCGTCGGCAGAGATGCCGTATGGCTTTTGGTGACCCGGCGGGGGGGTCGGCATAGCGCGCTGGGTGATGATCCAGATCGGCATCTGGTGTGGCGCGCAAGTGAGGCGCCGCGCGGTCACGTATCGAGGTGGTCGAGGAATTGGCGTGAACGCGACCGCGATTGCGGCGGTGATGAACCGCCGAAACTTCGGACGGGCCAGGACATCGGCGAGCTCATCGAGCACGGAGGGGCTGACGATCAGCTCGAAGCGTTCGTTGGTCCAGGCGGTGACGATCTGACGCGGTGGGCCGGCCGGTGAGATCGCGGCCGACACGAGCACGTTTGGGATCCAGAACCGCGCGCACGCGCCATTATCGACGCTTGGGCGGGCGCCGCTCGCGACGCATCGCGTGCAGCTCGCTGTTGGCGAGCTGCATCGCCTAGTCGGCATCGAGCGTCTCAGTGGTCTCGCGCGCTTGCAGTTCGAGCGCGGCAGCGACGCGCTCGCGGCCGCCGGCGAGTTTGAGGTACCGCTCGTAGGAGAGCACGACCGCCTCGGGGCGCCGACGCGCGCCGATCACGACCGGCTCGGCGTCAGCGCCGTCCTGGCGGAACCGCTCGAGCAGCGCGGGCAGTTGCGCGCGCGCTTCGCGGGTCGCGAGCACCTGGTGCGGTTTGCGTTCCATACCAAGAAAGGTAGCACGAACGTGTACACCTATGCGGTCACATCCAGCGTGCCCAGCGGCGGTAGGCCTCGATCCATTCCCATCCGTCCGGCGCCGGGTCGGGAACGGGCAGCTGGAGGATCGGGATCAGTTGGCGATGCCCGTCGCGTGTGCAGATCGCGACGATCTCGTCGGTGGTGGTGACGTCGACGCTGGCGACGGTGACCGGCATCCCGAGGACCGTCGTCGTGAACGGGAGCTCGAGGTGTTCCTCGATCATTGTGAACAGGCCGGTGACCTGCTCTGCGTCGTTGTAGCAGTCGACGGTCGCCTGCTCGATCAGTTCATCGAGCTCGGCGGTGCTGATCGTCGATTGCGCTCGGCGCGGCATAGCCGTCGAGATCGAGTCCCGCCCCCGCCGGAGGGATCGATGAACAGGTTCGTCGTGCAGCCCGACGGGCACGTCTCGCGACCGTCGATCGTCGTGACCGTGTGCGTCCGGGCGTTGTAGATGACCATGAAGCCCCCGCCGCCGGGACCGGCGACGAACGGAACGGTCACCCCGAGCGCGCTCGCGGTTGCGACGGCGGCGTCGACCGCGTCGCCGCCACGGCGGAGCACGTGATGCCGGCACGGCTGGCGCCGACGTCCATCGACGCGACGGCGCCCCCGGTTCCGACCGCGGTTGGCTCGTTCGGGTAGCGCGCGCCGTGTCGGGCGGACGACCCGTGCGCGAACGCGCCGGCCGGTGCGGCGCCTAAGGCGGCGGCGCAGAGCACCGCGACGACAGGTGCGATCCGTCGATTACCCATCAACACCCACCTCCCAGCGGCCTTCAGGACACCTCGAACCTTTCCCAACGAAGGCGGGTCGGAAACCGCAAGATCCGCGCCGGTCTCAGGCGGGGACTTCGAGATTCCGCTGCCGAACGGCCACGCGCCGTGCGGTCTCGCCTAGCGCGTCGCGCACGGCGAGGACGGTGGGTGCGCCGCTCAGCGTCGCGCGCGTGGCGGTGAAGATCGTTCGCTGAAGGCGTTCCTCGCGCAGTCGGCGGGCGATGATGTGTGGCATCTCGGCGGTCAGGAGCGCGGGCAGCAGCGCCACGGCGCGTCCCGAGGCGACGAGCGCGCTCAGCAAGAGGCCGTCGTCGCTGCGGTGCCGGACGTCAGGCTCGAACCCGCCGAGTCGATTACACACGTTGCGAAGCACCGCGTCGAGACCGGTTCCGCGTTGACCGCCGGCCCACGCAGCGTCGGCGCACGCCGCGAGGCGGACGGCGCCTCGCTTCGGTGCGGCGGGATGGTCGGGATGGAGCGCGAGCAGCACGTCCTCGCGCATCAGATCGTGGCGGTCGATGTCGGGCAGGCGGGGGACGGGGAGAGGCTCGTACTCGATGCCCACGACGAGGTCGACGGCGCGCGAGCGCAGGTCATCCAGCGCCGGCGCGGTCTCCCGCTGGACCACCTCGACCTGGAGCTCCGGGGCGGTGGCGGCGAGCCCGTCCAGCAAACCGGGGAGGAGCGCGAGCGCCGGCGTCTGTACGAACGTCATCCGCAGCCGCCCATGGGGTGGATCGCCCGCGGCGCTCGCGAGCTCGGCGCGGATGGCCTCGTCGGCGGCGACGGCCTCGGCGGCGTACACGGCAAGTCGCTGCCCGGCCGCGGTCAGCTCGACGTTGCGGCCGACGCGGCGCAGCAGCGTCGCGCCGGCCTCGCGTTCGAGCTGGGCGAGCTGGACGGAGACCGACGACGGGCTGTAGGAGAGGGTCTCCGCGACCGCGGCAATCGTCCCCAGCCGCGACAGCTCCTGAAGCAGGCGTAGGCGACGGAGCTCCATCATTCGGATTTTCGCATGATTTCACGTCAACAATCGGCGCTTGTAATGAATGGTTGTCGCGCCGAAACTTGAAGACGTGGTGTTCGTCTCTCTGCTCCTCGCTCCCGCGCTCATGGCGGTTGCCGCCGTGATCGGACAGCGCCTGGGACCGTCGGCGGCGGGATGGGTGGTCGCGTTACCGGTATCCTTTGCCTCGGCGGTCATCGCGGTCACGTTGGATGCCGGAGCCCGGGCAACGAGCACGATGGCGCTCAGCGCCGGCACGCATGTCCCCGCACAGATCGCCTTCGCAGTTGCCTTCGCCGGCGTTCTCTCGCGCCGCGGCCTGCTGCTCGGCGCGACCGCGGGCGCAGCTGCGTACGTGGCGTGCTCGGTCGCGCTTTCGCACGTGCCGGACGTGGTCGTTCTGGTCTCCGCGATCCCCGCGCTGGCGCTGGCGCCGCGTCTGATGCCCGCCGAACGGCCGAGTCCCGCATCGCAAACGCGCCGGCGGTCGACCGCGTTGACGTGTGCGGTGTCCTCGCTGATCGTCGGTACCGCGGTGCTCACGAGCCGGGCGGCGGGACCGCAAGCGGCCGGCGCGGTCGTAGCCTTCCCGACGATGAGCACAACCCTTGCCGTCGTCCTCGTGGCCCGCGACGGTCGTCCGGCGGGAGTCCACGCGCTCGCCGGCCTGGTTCGGAGCCTGCCCTGCTACCTGGTCTTCTGCCTGGTGACCGTGGTCGCGACGCCCACGCTCGGGCTGGCTGCGCTGGCGCTCGCTCTGCCGGCGTGCGTGGCCGCTGGGCGCGCTACGTGGCGAGGCGTACCGGTGGCGCATCAACCCGCGCCGGCTGGGTGAGCGACGTGCGGTCGTCAGACGAAGTCACGTACGAACGGCTCAACCTACGTGTCGAGGGCATTGACCTAGTGGTCGCCGTCAGCCGTCGAGCCGGAACGCGGGCGCCGATCGTGTTCCTTCACGGCTTCGGCTCGACGAACGAGGACGACGTCGACATCGCATATGACGCGGCGTTCGCGGGGCGTCCATTCCTCGCCTACGACGCGCCCGGGTGTGGAGAGACCGACTGCGAGCATCTGTCGGAGGTGTCGATACCGTTTCTTGTCGACACCGCTCGCGCGCTGCTGCTCGCGGATCACGATCCGGGGCGCGTGCTGAGCTTCGTCGACATCGAGGGCAACGTCGCGCCGGAGGACTGCTTCCTCAGTCGCCAGGTCGTGACCTATCCGTCCGACGATGCCCAGCGGTTCTTCGACGACTTCATCTAGCGAACCCGGCGCTCGCCGTTCTTCTCGAGCGCACTGTACGCGGCGAACCTTCGTTACAAGGTGCGTCCGGGAGCCGTGCGCGGGATCTTCGAGTCGATGGTCGAGTTATCCGACAACGGCGAACTGATGTCGAGGTTCCTCGCGCTGCCGTTTCCCCGGATGTTCATGTACGGCGGGCAGAACTCCTCGCTGTCATATCTGCCGGCGTTGGCGGCGAACGGCGTCGAGCTGGCCGAAATCCCGAGCAGTGGGCACTTCCCGATGTACTCGAACCCCGTCGCGATGTCGCAACGGATCGCCGAGTTCGTGAGCCAGAGCGAGTGCTGGGTGGCGGATAACTTGTAACTCGCCGCCCGTTTGGGCACGAGTTCCCAAAACAGCGTGTCCATGACCCCGGATCGGGATCTCGGTCAGCGAAGAGCGTCGAGTTCCCGGTTAGCCGCCACCGCGTCGAGCCCCGGGGGTCACTCGATCGGGCCCCACCGCTCGACCAGCGGCCCGTCCAGTCCGCGGACTGGGTCCTCATCGGGCAGAGGAACGCGGGCGATGTTGGCGAGCACTTCGTCGTGCTCGGACGGATCACCGCGGCGCAGATCCCAGCGCATCCCGGTCGGATACGCGCCGACGACCAGCAGATCGGTGCTCGACCCGCCGTTGAAATGCCCGGTTCCGGCAGGCAGGACGACCACGTCGCCGGCGGAGAGCGTGAGCTGACGGCCTTTCGGCCCGCCAAGCGTCACATCGACCGTTCCCCGGGCGATCCCGAGCACTTCGTGGGCGGTCGAGTGGAAGTGGTGGAACGGGAAGATCCCGTTGCGCCAGGCGCCCAACCAGCCGTGTGCAGCAAACAGTTCCTCATGTGCCGCGGCCCCCGCCTCGCCGTCGAGCGCGCCGCGGTAGAGGAGCACCGGCAGCGCCGAGTTCGGGATGCCCCCGTCGTCGTCGAACGTGTAGGCCTCAGGCGTCATCTCTTGAGGTTCTCACAAGTTATGGTGGCGAACATGGTGACTCGTGAGCTCGAGGCGTTCGTCAGGGCGGCGCTGCCGGCACCACCCGCGCGCGTGCTCGAGGTCGGGGCCGGGCGGGGAGAGCTCGCGGTCGCTCTGAGCGATGCGGGCTACGAGATCACGGCCGTCGATCCCGCCGCGGAACCTGGCGGGATCGTTCAGCCGCACCCCTTGCTCGAGGTGCAAGGCTCGTTCGATGCGGCGGTCTCGGTCGTCGCGCTGCATCACATCGATCCGCTCGAGCAGTCCTGCGCGCACCTGGCGACGATGCTCCCGCCGGGGGGACAGCTCGTAGTGGACGAACTCGATATCGACCGCTACGACGAGAGGGCGATCCGCTGGTGGAGCTCGCAGCGACAGGCGCTCGGCGTCGAGGAACACGAGCACGTCCCGTCGGACATCCTCGGCCACATGCGCGAGCACATACACCCGCTCGAGCGGGTCCTCGCGGCGCTGGCGCCGCACTTCGACTTCGGGCGGCCGGTGCCGGGTCCGTACCTTCACCGCTGGGAGCTGCGCCCCAGCCTGTACGCGGCCGAGGTCGACTTGATCGCGGACGGATTGCTGCCGGCGGTCGGCTGCCGGTTGATCGCCACGCGCCGATCAGGCGTTGCGCGATCGTAAGGTCGTTAGCGGTTGTGGGGCGGATCGGGTGAATCGATCTCCCGCCGTCGGACCTGCAAATCACGACACTTGACGCGATCGCCGTTGACCGTGCCGTGCTACGCATGCCCCAGATGCGAAGTACGGCACGGTCCCGCCGGGGAAGCTCGGTTGTCGTGTTACGCATGCTCGGCGCCACGCGGAACGCTCGCGGGCCAGCGGCACCCACCCTCAGGTGCCCGCCTTTACCCGCCGGCGACGAACTGTTGCTGGATTTTGGTGCGCGGGCTCTGGCGGTCAGCGCAACACCTGACGGTTGGAGGGTTCGTGTGGGCTGTGTGGTCGGGTTAGAGCGCCCGTCGTCGTGGCCGGCAGTCGAGCCGGGGGGCGCGACCTGCCGCTAGAACAGCGGCTCGGACTCGCGGTACAGCGGCTCGATCCCGGCCGCGGCCAGCAGTTCGCAGTACCCGATCACGTATTCGAGCGGGCGCTCCATCGCCGCGGCGTGGCGAGGGGCGATGCAGTACGTGCGTTCGGTCAGGTGCGGCCCCTGCCAGCCGTCAAGCAGCTTGGCCGCGGTGGCGCCGCGGAGCATCGCACGGATCTCTCTGTCACTCATCTCCCGGAGCCAGCAGGGAAAAACACGACCCTTCTGCCCGCTCCGGCGGCTTTTGAACCAGGGATGGCGGAATCCGTGAAGTGAGCCGGGCGCGCGGCGATTGCGCAGTCGCCACGCGCCGGTGGCGAGACGACCTATGGAAGCGGGCTCTTGCCCTTCTTGACGACCGTGACCGTTCCCGAGCTCTCGGGCTTGGCGGCGGGCGCGTAGTCGTAGACGATTCCCGTGGCGAAGTTCATGACGAACACGTCAACGATCGCGTGAGACTTGGGATCGAGCCAGGTCACGTAGATCTCGTGATTGCCGATCGGCATCGCCACATAGTCCTCGACCGGGAACTTCGTGCCGACGTACGGGCCCTTGATCGGGACGCCGTGGACCGTTCCGCTCTTGTACGTCTGCTGGAACGTGTTGCCGGTGTTACGCCCGAGCGTGTAGGCCGTGTCGAGCACGTAACCGTTGAGGTTGAACCGCGTAATGCTGGGGCCCGCCTTTGCGGCGCGGGCGGGACCGGCGGCCGCCGTGGCGGCGGTGATCGCGGCGTAGGCGCCGACCGAGGCGGCGGCGACCAGAACCGCAGAAGCGAACCGAAGTCGCTTGATTGAACGCATGCATCCTCCCTCTATGGACGATGAGCTCGTTGGACTGAGGGCGCGATCGTACGGCGTGTCCAGACGCCGCTCCAGCACCGTTTGCAGTATCTGGCGCTGAGAATCAAGAAATCGGGCTCGTTTGGTCATGGACGAGCCCGCCGCCCGAGCCGTTTACGCTTGTCTCATGTGCCGAAACATCCGAACTCTCTACAACTTCGATCCACCCGCCACCGACGAGGAGATGCGAGCCGCGGCGCTCCAGTACGTGCGCAAGATCAGCGGCTTCACCAAGCCCTCGCGCGCCAACGAGGAGGCGTTCGCGCGTGCGATCGACGCCGTCGCGGCAGCGTCCGAGCAGCTCCTGAACGAGCTGCGAACCACGGCGCCGGCCAAGAACCGTGAGGCCGAGGCGGCGAAGGCGCGGGCGCGCTCGGAGCAGCGCTACGCCGCGTAGCTGCGGCCGTCCCACCGGTTGGCGAGTGCCCATCGCGCGCCGGCCGTCCACGCCTGCCGGCGGTTCGACACCCCGATCGGCTCCAGCTCGCCGGCGCGGGTGACCGCGTACAGCTCAGGGGCGGCTCCGAGCCGCTCGACCGCAGCGAGGACGCCGGTGCGGACTCGCTCGGCCTCGGCGGTGCGCCCTTGAGCACGTAGCCCACTCCATCCAAGCCACGAGTCGAACGGCCAGATCGACCCGCGGTGATAGGCATGCGGCTCGAACACGGGCGAATCTGAGGACAGCGTCCGCAGGCCGAAATCGGTCAGCACGTCCGGTTGGCAGAGGCGCTCGGCGGCCTGCGTCGACGGCCCCGGTTCGAACGCGCCGGCCCACAGCAGCCAACCGAACTGCGACCCGGCGCCCACGACCTCGGTGCCGTCGGGCTCGAGCGCCATGACCGGGCCAGAGAACCCGGACGAGATCCGAGCCTTCAAAGCGGCGGCGCGCTGGTCCCAGCCGCCGCGGCGGTCGAGGCTATAGAGCGCTCGTAGGGCCGCGTACGTGACCGCCTGGGTGTCCGCGTCGGCGAGCCGTTGCGCCGGCCGTCGGCCGCTGGGATGAAGGATCCCCCCGCCGGTCCCATCCGCGGGATCGCGGCTGTCCCGCCAGCCTTGTTGGACGAGCCCTCCGGGGACGGTGCTCGGGGCGTGCCGGACCAGGCCGTCGCTCCGATCGAGCTCCTGAGCGAGCCACGCGCCGGCGCTTCGCCACGCCACCTCGAGCTCGCCGCACAGCGCACGGTCCCTGAGCGACGCCAGCACCACCAGAAACCAGGGGGTGGCGTCGGCGGTCGCGAAGTAGTTGAACTCGCCGTGCCCGGGCCAGCCGGCGTCGATCATGCTCGCCGGTGTCTCGGGCCGAAACTCGTGCCCGATCTTGCCTGGCTCCTCGAGCGTGACCGGATCGGCCCGGCGTCCTTGCCGACGCGCGAGCGACCGGAGTGTCGCGCGCGCGACGTCGGGCCGCACCGGCAGGAGCTGCACCGAGCTGATCAGCGAGTCGCGGCCGAACAGGGCGTGGAACCGGCCCGGGTCGCCGGCGCCGAACGGCAGGCTCGACGCGTACAGCCAGCCCTCGTCCGACTCCAGCCCGCTCAGGTCGGGATCGCTCACGTTGGAAGGATCCCGCCGCGCGAATCGTCTTGCTGTTCAGTGATGATGAATAAAAGTCATCAGACGTCCGATGAGCGAGGCGAGATGCCATTGCCCGGACTCGAGCTTCGGCCGGTCGGTCCCGACGACCGCGAGCGCGTGGCTTCGATGTTCGGGCGACTGAGTCCCGACTCGAGGTTCATGCGGTTCAACAGTCCGAAGCCCGGGCTGACGCCGAGGGAGCTTGCCTATCTCACCGACGTCGATCACTTCCGGCATGTGGCGCTGGCCGCGGTTGATCGCCGCGACGGCTCGATCGTCGGGACCGCCCGCTACGTCGAGGAGGCCGGTCGTCCCGGGGTCGCGGACGTGGCGGTCGAGGTCGTCGACGAGCTTCACAACCGGGGCATCGGGACGGCGCTCGTAGCCGCGGTCATCGAGCGGGCCCGTGAGAACGGATTCAGCCTGCTGACCGCCACCACCCTGTGGGAGAACCGGCCGGCGCGCGCCCTCCTCAGGCGTCTCCATTTCCGCGTGCGTGGGAGCCGGCGCGGCGAGCTCGAGCTCGAGCTGGTACTCGACCGCTAGCCGCCAACACACTGAATTCGTGCGCCGGCCCCTCGCACCGGCTACGCTCCTCGTGATCCCCGGGGGGTCTAATGGAGTCAGAGCATGTGCGTGCGCTTGTGGGTCGTGCTCACGAGCTTGCTGAACTCGAGGGAGCGCTCGATCGGCTGGCCGCCGGCGACCCTTGGTGCGTGCAGATCGTCGGCGAGCCCGGCATCGGCAAGTCGCGCCTGCTGTCGGAGTTGTGCCGGCGCGGCGAGGACCGCGGGTATCTCGTCCTGAACGGCCGCGCGGCCGAGTTCGAGCGAGACATCCCGTTCGGGCTGATCGTCGACGCCCTGAACGACTACTTCGGCTCGCTCGAGCCCGCGGTGCTTCGCGCCCTCGACGACGACATACCGCGCGAGCTGGCCGCGATCTTCCCGGCGCTCCCGCGCGACCCCGACACGCCGGCGAGCCGCGGCGAGGGGGCGGAGCGCTACCGGCTGCACTATGCGGTTCGGGGCGTGCTCGAGCGGCTGGCCGGGCGCCAACCGCTGCTGCTCGCGCTCGACGACGTGCACTGGGCCGACGCCGCGTCGGTCGAGATGCTGGCGCATCTGCTGCGGCGGTTCCGTGGGCCGGGGTTGACGGCGGTCGCCTATCGCCAGGCGCCGTCGCGGCTGCTCGCAGCGCTCGAGGGCGCCGCCAGGGCGGGACGCGGGAGCCGCCTCGAGCCCGCGTTGCTCACCGCGGACGAGGCCGAGCGCCTGATCGGATTGGACATCGACGACACCACCCGAGCGATGCTGTACCGGGAGAGCGGCGGCAACCCGTTCTACATCGAGCAGCTCGTCAGGGCCGGCCATGCGGGACGGATCCGCGCGCGCAGGACGATCGGCGGTTCGCGCGAGGCGGTTCCCCGCGCGGTGCTCGCGGCCATCCAGGAGGAGGTGGTCGCGATCTCCGACGAGTCGCGGTGCGCGCTCGAGGCGGCCGCCGTCGCGGGGGAGTCGTTCGAACCCGAGCTGGTGGCGGCGGTCGCCGAGCAGAACGTGGCGTCGGTGTTCACCGCGCTCGACGAGCTGCTCGAGTCCGACTTCATCCGGCCGACCGAGATGCCGCGGCGGTTCCGCTTCCGGCACCCGATCGTGCGGAGGGCGGTGTACGACGGGATCCCGCAGGGTTGGCAGATCGGAGCCCACGCGCGGGCGGCGGCGGCGCTCGAGGCGGCCCACGCTCCGGTCGGCGCCCGCGCCCACCACGTCGAGAGCTCCGCGGCGGTCGGCGACGAGCGGGCGATCTCGCTGCTGGTACAGGCGGGCCGCGACGCCGCTCCGCGCGCGCCCGAGACGGCCGGACGGTGGCTGCTGGCGGCCGCGCGGCTGCTCCGTCCATCGGACGACGAGCGCCGGCGTGAGCTGCTCGGAGAGGCGGCGACCGCGCTCACGTATGCGGGCGCCTACGACGAGGCGCTTGGCGTGCTCGACACGGTCAGCGGTCTCCTGCCGCCCGAGCGCGTCGACGAGCGGGCCGAGCTGGTGGCTCGGATCGCGTTCGCGAGGCGCATGAACGGGCACCCGTTCCAGTCGCGGGCGCTCGTCGAGAGCACGCTCACGACGCTCGCGCCGGGAACTGCCGGCGCGCTCGGGCTGACGCTCGAGCTCGCGCTCGATCACTACTGGCGCGGCGAGTTCGGGGCGATGTACGACGTCGCGCGCGACGTCGCCGACCAGGCTCGGGGCAGCGGCCAGACGCTCTACTGGGCGTGGGGAGCGGCGCTGTGCAGCCTGGCCAGCAGCTCGCTCAACCGGCCCGGCGTCGGACTCGTGGAGCTGCGTGAAGCCGAGGTCGCCTACGACGCGGTGCCCGACGAGCAACTCGCGGAGCACCTCGACGTCGGCGGGTACATCGCCCAGGCCGCGTCCGCACTCGAGCGCGCCGACAACGCGCTGGCTTACGTGCGCCGGGTCCTCGAGCTCGCCGAGAGGACCGGCCAGAGCCCGCTGGTCCCGGGGCTGCTGGTGATCGAGACCAACGCGCTTGTGATGAAGGGACGGATCGCCGAAGCGCTGGCGGTCGCCGACAGCGCCACCGACGCGGTGCTGACGGGGAATGACCAGGTCGCGGTCTGGGCGCTGTGGGCGGACGCGATGGTGTGCTCGCTCGCCGGGGACACGACGAGGGCACTGGGGAGCGCGCGCGAGGCGCTCGCGCGCTCGGAGCGTCTCACCGAGACGTTCTTCTCGAGCCTGTCGCGGCTGCATCTCGCCGCCGCACTGAACGCCGCCGGCGATCCCGCCGGCGCCCGGGCGGAGCTGTCCGCGGTCGAGACGGGCCCCGGCCAGCGGCTGCTCGATCTGCGTGGTGGCAACGGCTGGGAGCTCCTGACCCGCACGCTGCTGGCGCTCGGCGAGCTCGACGCGGCGGCCGAGACCGCGGCGACGGCGGACGCGCGCGCCCGGACCAGCCTGCTCCCGCAGCGAACCGCGACCGCGGTCTGTGCGCGAGCGGCGGTTCTCCTGGCCCGCGGCGACCCCGCGGGAGCGATCGATGCGGCGAGTGAGGCCCTGCCGCTGGCGGAGTCCGCCGGCAACCCGGTGCTCGGCGCGCGCGCCCGGGCGTTGATCGGCACCGCCCTCGGACGCGCCGGCTCGACCCAGCCGGCGATCGCCGAGCTCGAGGAGGCCGAGCGCACGCTGTACGTGGCCGGCGCGCTGCGCGAGGCCGACGCGGCGGCACAGGAGCTGCGCCGGCTCGGGCGGCGCGGGCCGCGGCGAATCCGCGACGCACGTAGCGGCGCCGGGGGGATCGCCGCGCTCAGCCCGCGCGAGCGGGAGGTGGCGACGCTGGTCGCCGCCGGCAAGCGCAACCGCGATGTCGCGGCGGCGCTGTTCGTGAGCGAGAAGACCGTCGAGAGCCACCTCGCCCGGATATACGACAAGCTCGGCGTGCGCTCGCGGGCGGCGCTCGCGGCGATCGTCGCCGGCGAACGGGCCGAACCGGCGCTCCGTTAGGCGGCGGTCGCGGCGGCCTCGGTCAGCGCGCGGGCGATGTGCTGGCGCCCGCGGTGCAACCGGCTGGTGATCGTGGCCTCGCGCGTGTGCAGCGAGCGAGCGGCCTCGCGGTAGGAGAGGCCGACCAGATCTACCGCGATCACCGCGTCGCGGTAGGGCGCCGGCGCGCTCGCGACCGCCTCCATCAGCTCGCGCGAGCTGATGCCGTGCTCGGTGAACGGGGCCGCGGGATCGTCGTCCTCGAACAGCCGGCGCTCGGCCGGCTTACGGACCGCGGTGCGGTAGCCGCTCGAGTAGGTGTTCCGAAGCGCCCGGAGCAGGTAGCCGATCTCGTTGCCGTCGCGGACGAACCGGGGACGCTTGAGCACGTTTACGAACGTCTCCTGGACGAGGTCCTCGGCATCGTGGCGCGAGCCGCACAGCGCCCACGCGGCGCGGTACATCGGCGACATGTACTCGCCCAGCCGGTTCGGATCGAGCATCACGGGAGCGGCACCTCCTGCACCTCCTCCGCCACCGTCCGCTGCGCGACGTAATGAGGCAGCATCGACAGCGCCGCCGTCTCGTCCTCGGCCTCGACCGTCCACCAGATCTGGTGGCTGCCGCGGGCGCACGAGCCGAACGGCCGCCCGTGCCTGAGCGGGCTCAAGAACCCCTTCCACGCGGAGATCGCGATCGCGCACTCCTCGGGTTCGTGGCGGTGAGTGAGGACGTACTTCGGCATGTCGCCAGCTTGCCGAAGCTCACGCAATTGCGGTATGGGGAGATTCCCTGGTTCTGCCGGCCGCTGTCCCTGAACCTTCCCCAGGGCCAGTCCTCGGGCCCTACGTCAGGGCTTGCTCGACGCCGTCGTAGAGCCGTCGGTAGGCGCGGTAGGCGTCTTCATACCGCTCGCGGGTCCCGGGCTGCGGGAGCACGGGCTCATCCGCGATCCGCACCATCCTCACCGCCGCTTCGGGCAGGTCGGCGAAGAATCCCGCGGCGACGCCGGCGAGCATGGCCGCGCCGGCGCTGGTCGTCTCACCGTGCACGACCCGGAACGTCCGACCGGTGACGTCCGCCTTGATCTGGAGCCACAGAGGCGAGCGGGCACCTCCGCCCACGACCCTGATCTCCTCGCCGCCGAGTCCCATCTCCGCGAAGCGATCGACGATGTCTCGGAGCGCGAACGAGCAGCCTTCGAGGATCGCGCGGGACATATGGGCGAGTTCGTGGTGGAGCCCGACGCCCGCGAAGCACCCGCGCATCCGGTCGTTCCAGCGTGGCGCCGTGGATCCCGACAGCGTCGGTAGGAACAGCGCGCCCTCGCTCCCGGCCGGCGCGAGCGCAGCCTGCGCGAACACCTCGCCCTGCGGGATGCCCTGCGTCCGGGCCCACCAGCTCGTGCTTCCCCCCGACACGAAGCCGGGGTTCTCGATCAGCAGCATGCCGTCGACCGCATGGGCGTGGGTCTCGACCAGCCGGAGCTCGTCGAGCACGAGCTCGCGCGACGGGACCGCGACAGGCTCGGCCGTGCCGGTGACGTCGACCACAATGCCCGGTGCGACCGCACCGGCTCCAAGCGCGGCGCCGTGGTCGTCGCCGGTGCCGACCGCGACGCGGCAGCGCGCGGACAACCCGAGCTGATCGGCCACTTCCGGCCGTAGCGGTCCGATCACGTCGTGGGCCGGACGGATCGCCGGCAGCTTCGCGGGATCGAGCCCGGCGAGGTCCACGAGCTCGTGGCACCACTCCCGCGATGACAGGTTGTAGAGCAGCGACGAGGACGCGTCGGCGTGGTCCTGGACGACCTCGCCGGTCAGCCAGCCGTTCAGATGCCCGACCGTGGAGGTAAGCCACCTCGCGGAGCGGAAGTACTGTGGCTCCTCGTCGCGGAGCCACATCGCCTTCGGCGCGGTGTGGGAGGCGTCCGGATTCAGCCCCGTGCGCTCGATCAGCGCGGCCTCGCCGACGGCGTCGGACAGGCTCGCCGACTGCGCCGAGGCGCGCCGGTCGAGCCAGATGATTGCGGGACGCAGGGGACGGAGCTCCCCGTCGAGCGCCACCAGCCCGTCGACCTGACACGCGAGCGCGAGCATCGTCACCTCGTCGCGGCCGACGCCGGCCGCGGTCCGCAGCGCGCGCACGGACTCCGCGATCGCGCGCTCCCAGCGGCACGGATCCTGCTCGGCCCACCCGCTCGCGGGGTAGTGGGTGTCGCAGGGGGCGCTTGCGGTGGCGCGAGTGGCGCCGCCGGCGTCGACCAGCACCGCTTTCACGCTCTGGGAGCCGACATCGATGCCGACGACGTATGTCATCGGGTGTGTGACGCGCGCCGGGTGCCGATCCTTCCAGCGGGATTTAGCCGTGCGATCCGGCTGCGACCGCCGCGCTCAGATCCGTCCGCGTGTTCACACCGAGCTTGCGGTAGCTGGCCGCAAGGTGGGTCTCGACCGTCTTGATGCTGAGGAACAGCTGCTGAGCGATCACGCGGTTGGGCTTGCCGGCGGCCGCCAGCTCGATGATCTGGCGCTGGCGCGGGGTCAGCGCGGATGTGCCCTCGAGCGCCGCGCGACGCGGACGGAGGCCGGTGGCGACGAGCTCGCGGCGCGCTCGCTCGGCGAGCAGAGATGCTCCGACCGCGTCCGCGTCGGCGAGCGCCGGGCGGAGAAGCTCGCGGGCCTCGATGCGCCGGCCAAGCCTCGCGAGCGTGCTCCCGAGCTCGAGCCGGAGCCGGACAGACTCGAGCTCGGCGGCGGCGCGGCTCGCCTCGAGCGAGGCCAGCGCTCGCCGGCAGATCGAGACGCGCGCCCAGTCGTTGCGCTCGGACACGACGCGCGCCACCATCGCCCGGGCGATCGCCACCGGCGCGCCGAATCGCTCGACCAGCGACAGCTCGGCCTCGGCCAGCGCCGCAGCCTCCTCGCGACGGCCGAGGTGGGCGAGCGCGAGCGAGGCGGTCGAGCGCCAGCCGGCGCAGGCCGGGTTCGGGCGACCCCGCTGGTCATCGCGCGCGCCGGCGTCGCGGCCATCCGCATGGGCTCGCTCGAAATCGCCCTCCGCGAGCGCGAGCCGTGCGTGCGTATGGAGGTTGCCCTCGTTGCGAGCGCGGAGCAGGTCGTGGGCCTCGTCGAACGCACCCCGCTCGCCGAGGGCAGCCACCAGCACTCGGGTTGCGCCCGCCGACCACACGCTCGCGATTCCCCCGGCGAGCTCGAGCGCGTCGCGCGCCTCGGCCTCGGCCTCGTTGACGCGACCGGTGCGGAGCGACAGCTGTGCGGCATACGTCGCGGCGGCGGCGCGTATCGGAGCTGATCCGAGAGCGTGCGCCTCGTCGCGGAGGGCCGTGATCGCGCGGCGTGCCTCTCGCGCATGGTCGGTCGCCACGAGCACGGCCACGCACAGGTGATACGCGGCGCGCGATCTCGCCTCGCGGAGCAGGAACCCGCCGTCGAGTGCCTCGAGCGCCATCGCCGCGCATCCCCCGGCATCGGCCGTGCCGAGCTCGGTCGCGAGCCACGCTCGATGGGCGAGCACGACCCGGCGCAGCACCGGATCGGTTGCATTGCCGGCATCGATCGCGGCGGCGTGTCGCGCCCGCTCGGCGTGGCGCTCGGGAAGCGCGAGCAGTGCGTCGAGTAGCGCGGTCTCCAGACGCAGCCGTTCATCGGGTCCCGTTCGGGGGTCGGACTCCTCGCGCGTGAGCAGCCGCACATCGCCGGCGTCCCCGCCGAAGACAACGTCGTACGCGGCGAGGCGGGTGAGTAGGTCCAGGCGGGCGGCCCGGTCGTGGGTCTCGCCGAGCGCGTCTCGCAGGCGCGCCCGCGGGTCGGGGGCGCCGGCGTCGAACGCGGCCGTCGCGAGATTCGCCGAGAGGCGACCGTAATCCGCCGTCGGGGCGCGTTCGTCGAGCGCTCGTTCGAGGTAGGTCGCCGCGGTTCCGGGCGCGCCCCGCTGGGCGGCGTCGGCACCGGCGCGCGCGAGCCACTCGCTGATGTCCGCGTCGCCCTGAGGCCGGCACTCGAGCAAGTGGCGCGCGACGACCTCGCTGGTCGCCCCGAGTTCGATCAGGGCTCGCGCGGACTCCCGGTGAAGCCGCTCGCGGTGGGCCGAGGTCAGTTCGTCTCTGATCGCGCCCGCGATCAGCTCATGGGCGATGCCGTCGCCGTCCGCGCGCACGAGCCCCGCCGCGGTCAGCGCGTCGTGGGCGCTGCCGAGTTCGGCCGGCTCGACCGCCGCGACCTGGGCCACCGCGTGCGGCGCGGCGCCGTCGCCGATCACCGCGTGTGCGGCCGCGACCGCTCGGTCGCGAGGCTCGAGCTCGGCCAGGCGCCTCCGGACCACGGCCCGTAACGCATCGGTGGCGCGCGGCTCGATCACGGCCGTACCGTCGAGCTGAAGGTGGCGGGCGAGCTCGTCGAGGAGCCAGGGACTGCCGGCGCTGGCGCGGTGGAATTCGGAACAGACGTGGATCGAGGCCTCGGGCGCGAGCCCGCGGATCAGACGGGTCGCCCCGATCGATGTGAGTGGCTGAGGGCGGAGAACGGTCGTCGACCGCGCGCCCGCGAGCAGCGCCAACAGGTCGCTCGCCGCCCGGGGGTCGCCGATGCGGGCGGCCACCAGGATCAGCAACGGCAGGTCCTCGACGCGGCCGGCCAGGTAGGAAAGGACCTCGAGCGAAGCGGGGTCGCACCATTGCGCGTCATCGATGGTCAACACCAGTGGCCGCTCGCGGGCGAGCCCGGCGCACAGCCACAGAACGCCATGGGCGACGGGCGTGACGCCGTTGGCGGCCGGTGGTTCCTCACCGAATAACAGTGCTGCCGCGGGCGCCGCCGCGCCGGTGAGCAACTCTGCCTGCTCGCCCGCCGCTAGCCCCCGGAGCGGGGATTCGAGCAGCGTCCGGACCACGCCGAATGGGAAATGGCGCTCGTGTGGGCCAGGGGTCGCGCGGCGCACCAGGCAGCCGGCGTCCGCGGCGAGCCGGACGGCGTGGTCCAGCAATGCGGTCTTCCCCAGGCCGGCGGTGGCTTCGAGGACCACGACGCCACCGGTTCCGCCGGCGAGGCCGGCGATTGCTCGCTGTAGCGCGTCCAGCTCGGTCACGCGCTCGATCAGGGTCGTCTCGGTCATCGAGCCGCCTGTCCCGCCATCGCGCTCAGTCGCCACACGGCCACGGGGTGCGCGACGCCGCGCAGCGCGATCTCGCATGTCGTCGGGTCGTCGCGCACCGCCCCTTGGGTGGTCCAGCTGATCAATGCCTCGTTGGCGCCCGCCTCGCGGGCCAGGCGCGCGGCGACGTTGACCGAGCTGCCGTACCAGTCACCGCCCCGCATGACCGCGCGTCCCGTGTGCACGCCGATGCGCACCGGCAGCAGGTCGGGGCGCGCTCCGACCTCATCGATGACGCGGGCGGCGAGCGCCACGGCCTGCCGGGGATCCGGCGACCAGATCATCGCGCCGTCTCCCATCGACTTGACCTGCCTGGCGCCGTGAGCGCGGGAAAGCCCGTCGATCGTGCGCCGGAACTCGCGCGCGACGCGGGCCGCGGTCTCGTCGCCGTGCTTTTCGGTGAGCGCCACGTACCCGACGAGATCGGCGAACACGAAGGTCGGCGCGGGGTGGCGCGCCATCCAGCGCCACCGCCGGGCGGCGCGGATGCGGCGCAGGCCGACGAGCGCAGCGCCGGCCGCGGACCCACTCAGGACCTGGACGATCGCGAGGTCAAACATCAGATGTCTGATGAGTTGTGCATCGTTGGTAGGAGAGGACGCCAACTATCGACCGATCCTTCCAGGGTGTCACTCGCCAAAGATCAGGGTGCGGTCCCGATTGCCAGGGCAACGGGCCCGATCTACCTTCGCCGCTCCTCACTAGCGACACCGAAGGGAGCAAGATGCGGGTTCAAGTTCATCGGCGGCGATGGCGGGCCGTCATGGCCATTGCCGTCGGCGGCGCCTGCCTGACCGCGATGCTGGGCATCGCGGCCGATCCCGCCGCGGCGGCGTACAAGGCTCAGGTCACGGGCGGGACGCTCCAGATCATCGGCGACGGCGCGAGCGACAAGCTCGAGCTGCTGACCGCACCTGACAATCCGAACATCCTCGAGCTTGACGTCGGCGAGGACGGCACGATCGATTTCTCGTTCGACCGGAGCATGTTCACCGCGATCAACGTGCAGGCCGGCGGGGGCAACGACGAGGTTCGGATCGGCCCGGGCCCCCAGCTCGACAACGTGACGATCGACGGCGGTGCCGGCGACGACACGCTGTTTGGAGGCGACGGCGACGACATCTTGATCGGCGGTCCGGGTAACGACGTGATCGACGGCGGGCGCGGGAGTGACACCGCCCTAATGGGCGCCGGCAACGACACGTTCGTCTGGAACCCGGGCGACGGCAGCGACACCGTCGAGGGTGAGGGCGGCAAAGACGTTCTGCAGTTCAACGGCTCGAACGCCGCCGAGCATTACGACATCTCGGCGAACGGCTCGCGCGTGCGCCTGTTCCGCGACGTGGCCAACGTGACGATGGACCTGAACGGAATCGAGGCGCTGAACCTGAACACGCTCGGCAGCCCGGACACGGTCACCGTCGGCGATCTCACCGGTACCGACCTGACCAAGGCCAACATCGACCTGAGCGGCGTGCCCGGATCCGGCGCCGGCGACGGCGCGGCCGACACCGTCACCGTCGACGGCACCGACGGCGCCGACAACGTCTACGTCGACCCGGCCGCCGGGGGAATCCTGGTGTCGGGGCTGTCCACCGACGTCCAGGTCACGGGGGCCGACGCGGCGAGCGACGACGTCGACGTCAACACCCTAGGCGGCGACGACACGGTCAACAGCGGTCTCGGGATCTCGGGCCCAGCGGCGGTCAACGTCGACGGCGGCACCGGCGATGACACCGCGATCTACTCGGGTACGCCGTTCAACGACACGATCGGGATCGCTCCGGACGCGAACGGGGTGGCGACGTTCGGTACCACGGGCACGGCGTTCGTGGCGGCGGGTTCTGTCGAAAACCTCGACGTCCGCGGCCTTGCCGGAGACGACACGATCACGGGTCAGAACGGCATCGCCGGACCGACGCATCTGACGATCGACGGTGGCGCCGGCAACGACACTCTCCACGGCGGCGACGGCGATGACACGCTGATCGGCGGTTCCGGCAGCGACTCGGTCGACGGCGGCCGCGGCAGCGATGTGGCGCTGCTCGGCGGGGGCGACGATACGTTCACGTGGGATCCGGGCGACGGCAGCGACACGGTCGAGGGACAGGGCGGCAACGACGCGCTGGACTTCAACGGCTCGAACGCATCCGAGAAGATCGATGTCTCGGCGAACGGCTCGCGCGTGCGCCTGTTCCGCGATGTGGCGGACGTGACGATGGATCTCAACGGGATCGAAGCGCTGAACGTGGCCGCGCTCGGCAGCGCCGACACGATCACGGTCAACGACCTGACGGGCACGGATGTGAAGACCGCAAACGTCGACCTGAGCGGTACACCGGGCTCCGGCCTCAGTGACGGCGCGGCCGACACGGTCATCGAGAACGGGACGGACGGCGCGGACCGCGTCCACGTCGTGCGCGTCGGCTCGCAGGTGCAGTCGACGGGGCTCGTGCCCCGCCTGAGCATCTTCGGGAGCGAGCCCGCGCTCGACACGTTCGAGGTCAACACGCTCGCCGGCGACGACCGGGTGACGGTGGCGCCGGACGTGAGCCAGTTGATCGCGCCGATAGTCGACCTCGGCGCCGACCAGTAACGCGAGTCATGGGGCGCCGCCGCGAGTGAGCGGCGGCGCCCCTCTCTTACTTCACCTGTACGAGAGCGATGTCACCGGTCGGGTGAGCCTTTCCGTCGACCAATGCCACGTCCACGCCCAGCTGATTACCGTGGGCGGCGCTCTGCGCGATCGCGGCGCGACCGGCGTCGGTGAGGGTGAAGCTCAGGTAGCCGAGCTCCCCCGCACCGATGAACTCGCGCCCGGTCCGGCCGATGACCGTCGAGCCAAGCGAGAGCGTCGTGCTGACGTGGCAGGGTGAGTAGCCGGCGCACCGCGCGAGGATCGAACCGACGCCGCCGGTTGAGACGAAGCCCGTCGTGCTCACGATCCGCAACGACGAGGACTGCGACACGCTCCGCGGCGGCCCGGCCCCAGTGGTGTCGAACTGAACGAGGTCGAGCGTCGTGGCCGCCGTCCGGCCAGAGCTCCCGCGCACGCTGACCTGCACGGGCAGCGTCCGGCTCCGAGCGTGCTCGAGCATCGAGCGCCCCGCCGCGCTGAGGTCGAAATACAGCTCACCGGTCCCCTGGCGGATGTACTCCCGGCCGGTGCTTGCGATCACGGTTCGTCCCGCGGTGATCGTGGCGGCGAGCAGGCACGGACGGGGGCTGGAGCAGCTCACCGGCAGAGCACCAAGCCCGGCAGCCGGCACCCACGCCGAGCTGCCGTAGATCGTCAGATGCGGCGGGGTGGCTGCCGGCGCCGACGTGGCGAGGACGTGACCGGCTGGGCCGAGCGCTTGAACTCTGAAGTAGGGCTCGTTGCTGTGAACCGGGATCCGGGTTTCGAAGCCGAGCCTCGACGCGGTGCCGAGCGGTTTCAGCGCGCCACGTCGCGCCCCGCTGAGAAGTCGCCACGACGACACGCCGGTGGCGCCATTCCAGCTCGCGTATAGATTGATCGTGCCGGTCGAAGTGGGCGCTATCGCGAGCGCGGGGGCGGTGAGCGGGTTCCCGCTCCAACGAAAGCGGTAGGCCCGGTAACTGCCGGTGGGGGCCGTGAAGTGCGCGTCGAAGTCCTGGCGCCCGGACGCCGTGTACTCCGAGAAGTACGGAAGGTCGCCCCAGCCGATGAACGCGTCTCGATTGGCCAGCGTCTGCATGCTCCCCTCGTGGTCAGTTGAAATCGGCGGCGAGTGGTCGTATTGCTTGATCATCGTCGCCGTCTCGTCCTGCGCGTCCACCCGCTCCCGGATCCCACGCGAGTACGGGTGCACTCTCGGTGGCCCGGCGCCGTCATCGAACACCGTGAGCGACCCGTCGGGCTGGACCACCGCGTCGTGTTGATCCCAGGTCGCG
>Ga0335076_10001671_pt1 | contig 21629 bp, 19 predicted proteins | sample Lox_Sample_25_FD_206717 | JGI IMG/M metagenome (GOLD analysis project Ga0335076, IMG submission 206717) | Soil microbial communities from Loxahatchee National Wildlife Refuge, Florida, United States - Lox_Sample_2.5 | ecosystem: Environmental > Terrestrial > Soil > Wetlands | place: USA... | reverse complement strand
TAACGTCCTCGAGCCGGGCGCGGCGGATTATGGGGACCAATGCAGCGCGCTTGGCGGCATGGTCCTCGGCGCTGGCGTCGGCGAGTATCACCCGCACTTTCTCGACCGCGCGCGCGAGGCCGTGACTGGCGGCATCTATTGTCTCGTTAAAGGTGCAGACGCGAAAAACCTCCCGCGCTCTTTGCCCACTGTCCTCGCGCTGTTCGCGGCAACGCCGGAAGCGGTGAAGGAAAAAATCGTCGGGATCATCAGCAGGTGCGGCGACTTCGATATTAAAAGCTCGCGTCTTGCGAGCTTCCTCGGCAGCGCGGAGGAACTCAACACCGTTCTGGCGGTTCTTCGGTCCCGCACCGGCTGGATGTCGCGGGCTATCCGGGATGACATGGCGACGGCGGGGGGCGTGGATTTTCGGGACTGCGTCCGGCGGCCCACCACTGTTTACGTGATCGTTCCCGATGTTGAGGTAAACGGGAACGGTATCGCCTATTTGAGGCTGATCCTGAGCGCTGCTTTGCGGGCGCTCTATAGCCCGGAAGCGACGGTGCCGACGACGGTGATCGTCGAGCGAGCCGGCGCGCTTCGCTATCACGCCCGGCTTGAGGAAGCGCTCTGGGTCCTAGGCCGGTACAATTCGCGCGCGACGATCATGTTCGACAGCTTTGCGCAGATTAAAAGGCTGTATCCGCAGAGCTGGGAGTTCTTCGCCTCGGGCGCGGTGATTTGTTTGCGGCCGCCCGATACCGAGACCGCGGCATGGGTCGTCAGAAAGATCGCGGATCTGGCGCGCACAAGTTCAAGGCGCATCGCGGAATTGGATTTGCTGAAGATGCCGCCCGGGCGCGGGCTTGTGTTTCTGCCGCATGCCGGATCGCCACGCCAATCGTGGATCAAGAGATATTACGACATTCCGCGTCTGAGCGCCCGCGCGGATGCGAATCCTTTCTACAACAGTTGCTCTCAATCGGGATGGGGGATGCGCGTGAAGATGGCGGTTGCTGCCGCCGCGGCCGGCGCAATTGGCGGCGCGAGCCTGATGCTAAGGGGAGCTGCCCGGCATGCGGCGCCTGGGAAGGGCGCGCGGAATTTTCGATGATGCGGAAGGTGAATGATGGCGCGGCAGATTTGGAAAGGCGGCGTTCCGCTTGGCTTCGACGGTCCCGGCAAGTGGGCGCGGCCGATCGCGTACAGCAAAAAGCAAGACCGAAGTGGTAACGCGCCCACACTGGTCATAGGTCCCCCAGGCAGTTCGAAGACCGTCGGCCTGATCGCGACCCAGCTGCTTGATGAGCCGGGCAAACGCAGTTTTATCGTGCTCGACACCAAGGCGGAGCTCGCCGCGATTACCGCGAATTACCGGCGGCGGGTCTGCGGCAAGGACAATGTGAATATCATCAACCCCTACGGGTTGCTGACCGCAAAGCGGCCCGATCTCAAGAGCGATCAATGGAACCCATGCAACGCCCTCGAGCCGGGCTCGTTGGGCTATGGCGACGAATGCGGCGCGCTGGGAGACGCGGCGGTCAAGCCGGATCTCAACGAGCATCAACCGCACTTCTCGGACTGCGCCCGTTCGGCCATCACCGGCGGCGCCATGTACCTCGTGAAAGATGCCGACGCGAAAGGAATGGCGCGTTCGTTGCCCAGCATCAGGGCGCTTTTTACGCAAGAGCCGGCGAAGCTCAAGAAAAGTATCGAGCAAATGATGCACTGCGGGGATTTCGACGTTACGTCGCGGGTGGCGAAGTTTCTCGCCGAAAACGACGAAATCAACAGCATTAAGAGCACGATCGAGCGCCACACCAGCTGGATGTCGAAACCGCTCCGCGACGACATGGCAACGAAGAAGGGCGTCGACTTCCGGAACTGCACGAAGCGGCCCACGACAATTTACGTGTGCGTCCCGGTGACCGAGCTCGCGGCGAAAGCGGTCTATCTCAGATTGATTTTTAGCGCGGTGTTGCGCGCTCTCTACGTCGAGGACGCGGTGCCGACCACGGTGATCGTGGAGGAGGCCTTTGTTCTGGGATACCACAGGGAGATCGAGCAGGCGCTGTCGATCCTGAGAGGATATAATTCACGCCTTACGGTTGTGTTCCAGAGCCTTCAGCAAACCAAACAATTGTATCCCGCGACCTGGGGCCTGTTTACGGCCGGGAGTGTAGTCAGTTTCAAGCCGGGAGAACAGGAAACCCGCGACTGGGTCGTTAAGCAGGCCGGGACGATCGACGTGCCGGTGCGCAACAGCTCCGATCCAAGATCAGGCGAAGGAACAGCCACCGGCGGCTGGGGAATCCAGCGGGTCGACCGGATCTCGGAAACGGATTTGAACGGGATGCCGCCGGGGCGCGCGCTTGTGTTCCTGCCGCACGCGGAAGCGCCGCGCCAATCCTGGATCAAGGGATATTACGAGATCCCGCGTCTTGCGGCACGCGCCGATCCGAACCCCCTGTTCAAAGGCAGCCAGAAACGGCCAACCGGGGGATTGCGAAAGACGATAGCCGCGGCTGTGCTCGCCGCCGGTGTCCTCGGCGGCGGCGCGTTGTGGGCGTCGGGAGCGCCGCTGCTGGAGACGGGGCGGCATCTGCTGGCCTGGCCGCCGGATGTCGGCGGCTTTGGCCGACCGGGCGGCGCAGCTCAGCACCATGTGCATCACATGCATAAGAGGAACAGATCGTGAGCGACATTCCCGATGACGAAAGGGAAGCCAGGCGGCTGCAGGAACCATTCGCCGGTCGCGGCGCGCAGCCTTTCGAGCCGAGCGAGCAGTACCCACGGCATTACGAGGAGCTGGAGAGAACGGAGGCGCCCGTAATCAACAGCAAGGCCGATGCCGTTGAGGAAATCCTGCTAAAGATGAGCGGCGGGGAAGCTGATTACGGGATTCAGCCGCGCGACGGCGGCTTTGCGTTTGTCAAAACCGTCGCGCCCGCCGACGACCGGCTCGATTATTACGGCGTCCCGGCACAGGAACCGCTTGCCTGGGCGCCAACGCTCGATGCGATTCAGGACAAAATAATCCTGCTCGACAGCGCCGCCTCGGCGGCGGTCCGGACCGGTGCCGCCGAATGGAGCGAAGAGACCATCAGGAACAATCCGTGGACGGCAGTCTATTTGCCGACGCCGGACCTGGAGACGGCCGATATCACGCTCCTGCGCAAGGGGTTGACCGCCGCGAGGGAATGCGCCGACAGCGCCGATAATGAGTTGGCAGGAGGATTGGCCGAAGCGCGCGCCGGTTTGCTCGCCGAGACGATTTATGGGCGCACGCAATATGCCGGTGTCGCCGGGGAGATGCCGGATCGCATCGACCCGCCCGCCAATCAAAACGAGCGCGAACCGGTAACCGCCGCAACGGAAGCGCCGCGGCATGAATTCAGTTTTGAGAGCATCGCCCGCGATCCCTGGTCTGCCGTTAACGACGCGATCCCCAAAGCGCCGAGCGATGAACTCCTCCTCCTGGCGCGCACCGCCGTTGCCGACTGCATCGATCAGTCTTTCCCGGCCGGGCCTCTGGCGCAAGGGATGGGACCGCCCGTCGCCGGCGCCGATCGCGACTTCAACGCGGCCATGGACCGTGACGAGGCTTTATTTGACATCGCTCATGCGCGCGCGCTGGCGCGCGAGCCGATGACGGTCGAGGCGATCGAGGCCGATCCGTGGAACGCGATCACCCGCGATCTTCCGGCTGACGGGCCGCGCGAGCTTTATGAGGCCGTGTTCGATGCGGCGGCGAAGCTGCGCGATGCGCCGCTTGAGGTTTTGGAGAACGCGCCATGGCCCTATGGCCCGGCCTCGGACGGCGAATGGGCCGATCTCGGCGACGCGATCAAATCGCGGATGAAAGACGCCGGCGAGAAACTTCACGAAATCGACCTCCAGGAAGCCCAGGCCCAGCCTGAAATCGTCACAGAGGCAGTGCAGACACAGCAGACGACTGTGGAAACACGCGCGCCTGGCGCGCCTGAAGAGGCGCGGACCGCAAGCGAGGCGGTAGGGCTGGAGCTGTTCGAACCCCCGACCGCCGCCAAAAATTTTCTGTCTGGCTGGTTTATCGCACGGGCGGTCACCGAGCGGCTGTCGCGGGCGGTCGATATCGTGCTCGGCACCATCATCGGCTATTTCGTCGACGACCCGAAAATGACCGAGCAGCAGATCCACGAAACGCTTCAAGCGCGCGGCAATATCGAGACAATCCGCGCGCAGGAGGTTGCCGCGGCGGCCCAGGAAGACCGGGTCGCCTATGAGTACAGCGCGCTGGCGGCAAAATCCGCGCAGCAGGAAAAGGACGTCTATCTGTCGTTGATGCTCGGCACGCCGCCGACGGCCGAGGCCAATCTGGGACGCGACGAGTACGAGCATCAGCGCGAAGAGCAGCGCAGCCAGGATCAGTCAGAGGGCGAACGGTATCGGGGCCGGCACCTTTGATGCGGCAGGTCGCGGTAGCACGCTGAGGCAACCCTGGGTTGACAGGGAAGCGGCGGCAGCGCAAGCAGGTTTTGCGCCGCCGGTACTCGGGATTCGAGAGAGCTGACGATGAAAACGCGAAATGCCGAGCCGATGACGATTGAAGCAATCGAGCGCGACCCGTGGAACGCCGTCGTTCTTGATCTTAAAGACGCGACACCGGAGCTAACCGGGTTTGTCGCCGTCATCGCTGGCCGCATGGCATCCCATTGCGAGGAAATGGCGGCCGCCGCATCCGGCCGGGCCGAGCGAGACGATTGGCTGGCGCTCGCGGATACGGCAAGGGAACGTGCGGCCGAAGCGATGCGCATCGTCGAAAACAGGGAACCCGACGCGCCGCAGCCTATGACTCTTGAGGCCATCGAACGCGAACCCCGTAACGCCCTCAAGATTCAATTGCCCGACGACGCCAGCGCCGAGCTGCTATCGCGTGTCGTCGATACCGTTTGCCATTTGCGGGAAGCATTTCACGAGCGGGCGCAGACTGTCCCCACGGAAGAACTGCGCGATGCCTATCGCCGGCTCGACGGCTTGGCCGAGGCGCGCGAACAGGAAGCCATCCGCCGGCTCGACAAGCTGGAGCCGATGACGATTGAGGGGATCGCTCGCGATCCGCGGTCGGCGATCAACAATGCAATCCCGGAAGCGCCAAGCGATGAGCTGCTCACGGCGGCGCGCGAAGCCGTAGCCCTCTGCGCTCAGGAATCGTTTCGCGCGCTGCAAGCCGCGCCCCTCCGCGAAATGCCGGGCATGGATCAGGATTACAATGCGGCGCGGGCGCGCGCCGATGAGCTTGATGAAATTATCCAAGCCCGCGCGAGCGAAGCCACGCCTGCGGACGCCGCAGCGCCCCCAACTGATAACGCCGCGATTGACCGTGTGCGCGCGGAGTTGCGGGAGGCATGGCAGCAGCCTGCTTTTAACCCATGGGCCATCGACGTCGACAAATGGACTTCGGTCTATCTGCCCATCCCCGGCGACGCTCCCAGCGGCTTGTTGCTCCTTGCACGCGATGCCGCTGCGGATTGCTTCCGCGAGGCCGGGGAGAGCGAGCCGCGCGTACCCAATGACGCGCCGGAGTGGACACGCGCCGCGCCGAATGCCGCGCGGTTCTGGAACGCACTTCCGGGCGACGATGCCAGCGCCGCCAAGGCGCGCCTTGCCGAGCTTGACCGCCTGATTGAACCCAACCCGCAAGCCGCCATCAACTTCCTGGAAACGAAATTCGAGACAGCCGCACCGCTCCTGAAAATGACCATTGCGGCGATCGGCGCCAACAAATGGGCTGCGGTCGATATGCCGATCCCGGAGAATGCCGATGCTCTGTTACTCGACCAAGCCAGCTTTGCGGCCTTCGATTGCTTTAATGAACGTGTGCCGCCGCCCGGCGCGTCACCGGAGGCATGGGCGGAACGCCGCGCCGCCGCAGGCGAGCGCGTCAAGGAACTCGGCGACCGAATGGACGCGGTATGGGATACCCTTGACCGGCCCGAGCGGAAAGACCTCAGAGCCGCCATTGATCATGCTGAAGCAGTGCGCGCCTGGGAGGCTTCGGCTTTCAGCTTCGATACGATCAGTGTCGACCCGTGGACGGCGGTTTATTTGCAGATCCCGGAGAACGCCGAGCGCGATCTTCTGGAACGTGCACGCGGTTGGGCCGCCGATCTGGCCGAATACGCCGCACGCGACCCGCTTATCACCCCGCTTATCACCATGCCGGTTGATGCCCCGGAACCGCTTGCGGCGGCAACCGCGCGCGTGGCCGAGCTTGAGCGACGTATGACTAACCAGCTATCGCCGGAACCTGTACGCGCCGAAACCCGCGATGAAATGGAGCCGCGCTGCCAAGGTCGGCCTGACCCATATTCCGATCAAGCAGCCGGCCGGGCGTACGATCAATACGTTGCTCAAGCCGGAGAGCAGCCAACTGCCGAAAGCCGAAACGCCTTCATCCAAGACTGGCGGGAAGCACGCGAGGAAGATCGTGAGGCTGCAATCGATGCAGCCTATGAGCGTGGTGATCTCGGCAATAGATCGGCGCAGCCGGAAGACGCCGACGCCGAAGCCTTAACCAGCAATCCCCGATATTCGCGCCCGGCACCGGCACAGTCGCTTACCGATCTTGACGCGGACATTGAAGCGACCCTCGCAAGGCCCACTCAGGCGACGCCGTTAATCCACCAGGTATGGGAGGAATCAGTAACGACCGGCGAGCCGGTGATTGTGCAAGCGATCAAACGCGATCCGTGGAACGCGGTCGCCCTCGACATTCCCCCCGCCGCCAGCGCCGAGGTTCTCAACACCATTGCCGGAACCGCGCAGGCTTTGCGCATCCATGCCGAAGAACGCGCCGTTGCCGCTGTCAGCCTTGAGGAAACGGAACACTGGAATGACCTTGCCCTTAAAGCCGACCAGCGTTTCGCCAATGCCATCGTCAAATTTTACGAGGCCGCCGAGCGCGAGGGCATTGAACTCATGAAGAGCGCCCCGAATGAAATCGCCCGGGAGGCCCGTTCGACGCCGGAACCGCAGACAGCTTCACCCATATCAGGGCCGCAGGAAAACGATGCCTATCTTTCAACGATGCTCGGCGCCTCGGCGGCGCACGAAGACGCTCCCGCGCAAGAGCCGCGGCAAGACCAGCGCCGCGGGCGGCATCTTTAACCAGGAGCGAACACGATGGAAGGCGAAGCGCCGAAGAACGAGGCGCCGAAGCGGATCGACCTCCCGGTTTATACCGGGAAGTTGCAGATCTTTTTAGTGCCATGGCCGGAGGACGGGCCGGGAATGTACAGGTTTGTCGAGCGCCATGATCAGATCCCGCGGCGTGACGGTGCAGACCCTCGTCGAGCATGCGATCCAGGAGTTTTTAACCAACCATCCGGAATTGCTGCACAGCGGTCCTGCACCCCACGAGCCCGCGAACTCGCCATCGCGCCGGCTGCGCTAGACTGCCCGGCACTCACCGAAAACGGATTTTGAAGCACGCAAAGACCGGGAGGTTTTAGCCGCGACGACCACGTCTCATGCTGAAGCGCTACGGCGAGAACGCGCTCGAGCAAAGCCGCACCCGCATCGACGAACTCGCCGCCGACGGTGATCACGATGGCGCCGACACCTGGCGCCGGATCTCCGCCGCCGTCGTCCAGCTCGCAAACAACACGCCGTCCGGCCCGCTGCACTGATCAGAACGGCCCCGCAACGACCACCGCGTGCCCCTCCCCCTTCCCCGCCAATCTTGCTAGCGATAACGTCCTGTACCGCCGCCAAGAAGCCGACCGACTCATCCGTCCGGCTTTTCCAAAAAGGGTAGGGGAGGGGCTGGTCGGTCGTGGCGCTCGGCTTCTTCGCTGCCCTCACATCGCGCCATCACCGTCGTCGAGCAAATCGCGCAGCGCCAGCGCGATCTCGAGCAAGCGCCTGGCCGCGCGCTCGATCTCCCGCCGCAACTCGTCTGGCGACGGGCCTCGTGCGAGGTCGTGCGTCACCCAATCGAGATAGGTGATGACGTGCCGGCGAGCCTCGTCGAGTAGGTAAAAGTCTGGGCGTGGCGGCAATGGCCAATTCAGCGCGGCCTCCCAGCCAGCCTCGCCCTTCATGGGGTTGCGCACGATTTGTTCAAAATCGCACGCTAAGGCCCGTCGGCGGCCGCCATGACCTTCGTGCAACGTAGCTAAGAGACACGGTTGCCCGGTTTTAACGGAAGATCCAGTATCCCGCTTGCCGTGAACTTGCGGTGACACACCGGGGGAACACCGGCTAGTTGGGAGGATCAGGTCATGGGCCAAGTATATCTGCACACCTACAGGTACAAAGGCGTCCTCAAATCTGAGCTCGATCATGCGTGGGGGGTTGCCTTGGAGGCGTTCGCCAAGACTGGCAATTACGGCAATGTTGAGTCCGGTATTCGGCACCTCAAGGGTTGGGGAACAAGCTGGGGTGGCCATGTCCTGATCGAGGTGGACGATCCCAAGGCGCTCGACCGTTATCAACTCTTCTGTAACCAGAATTACGGTCACGTGGTGGAGCTAAACTGCGAGCCACTATTCGACTCTGACGCCGCACTCGCGGAGGCGGTCAGCAAGCTCAAGCGATAATCGGAGAAGGCGGCCTCCTCAGAAACGGGGGCCGCATTCCATATGACGATTGTCTTTGAGCGCGGTTTCGAAAGAGGGTTCTGAAAGCAACAAGCGGCGGAAATCGGTGAGGTCCCGAACCCGTGCACAAACTGAAAGGCAGTGACGGCCTGCTTCTTGGCTACGCCCGGGTCTCCAAAGGCGACGAGCAGAGTAATGCACTGCAGGCCAAGGCGCTCCGCACGGCCGGCTGCCGTCGCCTCTTCGAGGAGACCGCCTCCGGCGGGCGCTGGGACCGGCCCGAGCTGCACCGCATGCTCGACCAGCTCCGCGAGGGCGATGTAGTCGTTGTCTGGAAGCTCGACCGCCTGTCGCGGTCGCTGAAAGACGTGCTCCACATTATGGAGCGAATTGGCGACGCCGGCGCCGGCTTCCGCTCGATCACCGAGGCAATCGACACCACGACGCCAGCGGGTCGCATGATGATGCAGATGGTCGGAAGCTTCGCCGAGTTCGAACGGGCGATGATCCGGGAACGGACGTCCGCCGGTCTGGCCGCGGCACGCGCCGAGGGCCGCATCGGCGGCCGGCGCAAGAAGCTCGATCCGGCCAAGCGTCGCGAAATCGCGGAAAGCGTCATCTCCGGCCGCAAGACCGGCGCCGAAATGGCGCGGCTCTATAATGTCAGCGCGCCGACCGTGTCACGGATCGTCGCTCAACACCGGATGGTCAGCCGATAGCTCAATATTATTGGAGTGACTATCGAGGGTGCTAGCCGTTAACGTTAATTTTTACTGTTTTTGGCGGGCGGTTGCGGTCACGCGGCGTTGGCGTCAACACCGTCGTAAACATGCAGTCCACAGCCGCCGCAAACACCTCGCAGGCCGACAGCGTGATATTCTGGGCCCCTCGTTCGACCCGAGACACGTAGCCCTGCGTCATCCTCAGACGCGCCGCGAGCGCGTCCTGGCTGAGCCCGGCCCGCCTGCGCGCCTCGCGCAAATGTCGCCCGAATTCGACGAAGCCGCTGGCGCCGGCGCTGTCGCGAGGCTTTGGTGGGGTTACCTCCGTCGAAACTGCGCAGCCGACTGCCTGCGCAAACCTCACGCAGGCCGACAGCGTAATATTCTCCATGCCCAGCTCGACGCGAGACACGTAACCCTGTCTGATCCCCAGACGCGCCGCGACTTCGGCTTGGCTCAGGCCGGCCCGTCTGCGCGCCTCGCGCAAACGCCGCCCGAATTCGATTATTAACTGCCGCTCGCCGTCCGCACTCCCTTCCGGCTGTCCCAATCCCCCTCACAGCCCCAGGTGGAACATCGCCCGAGATATGACCGTTCACGGCTCTAGTGCAACGATTCGTCAACTTGTGCAGCACCACGCCGCGTGGACACTACCGGTGTTCCCGCTGGGCTTGAATGCCACAAGATTTTGAGAGAAGCTGGCGGAAACAAGTGTCTCGGCAACGACGGGGCGGGAATGCCGATCAGGCCTGAGATGCGCAGATTCTACGCGCGCGAGTGGCTGGAGATCAGTCGCAAGGTGCGGTTCGAGCGTGGCGGCGGTGTGTGCCAGTGCTGCGGGCGCCCGCATGGGGTCAGGGTTCGCTGCCTGCCCGACGGCCGCTGGTTTGATGCCGAGCGCGGGAGCTGGCGCAACGGTCGCGGCCGCGCGGCGCGCTGGCCCGATCTGATCGAGCTTGCCCGGATCCGCCACACCCGGGTGGTGCTGGCGGCTGCACACCTCGACCACGACCCCCGCAACAACCGGCTGCGCAACCTGAAGAGCCTCTGCCAGCGCTGCCACCTGATCCATGATCGCCCCTACCATCGAGCGCAGCGGCGGCTCACCTACCTGTTGCGTCGGGCGCTCGGCGATCTGTTTTTCGGACCCTACCCGCCTGATTTCGTGGGACAGATGCCGGCTATCGTCGCCTGCCTGCGGGCGTGATTGCATCGAAACGGGTAGGGGAGGGGAGTACCCGCGCCCAGCGATGCGGTCTGTCGCGATGGCGCTTGGCGGCGTCGGCTCTGGCGCCCCGCATTCGATCGCGTCGAGCCCGCAAACCCTGATTAGAGATGCTCACGACTTACAGCACGACCATGTCATCCGCTAGAGTTGAATGGCGTTCTGGAGCGCCCGTAATCCATCGGTGAGCGCGGCTGGCCCGGGCTGCAAGATGAGCGCCGACTTGATTTCGCGAAGCGTGCCGTTCCGAACGGCCGGCAGGCCGGCAAAACCCGGACGCGCAGCTACCTTCTCCGGCTGGAATTTCTTGCCGCACCAGGAGCCGATGATGATTTCTGGGGCGCCGGCGATGATTTCCTCGGCGCTGACAACTCGTTCCTTAGCAGACTTCCCAGCAGCACGGTCGGCGAAGATGTCGATCCCACCGGCCGCGTCGATCAGCTCGGAGACCCAGCCGATGCCCGAAATCATCGGCTCATCCCATTCCTCGAAATAGACCCGTGGCCGCCTCGACAATGCCGCAACCTGGCGCCGCGCCGACGTAAGCCGGTCGGCCAGCTCATTGACGAGTTGGTCAGCGCGGCCGGTCGCGCTAACGATCGCCCCCAGCATACGGATCATGTCGAAAATCTCGGCGATGGTGCGCTGATTGAACGCGTGGACGTTGACGCCCTGGCGAACCAGAGCGGCGACGATGTCGGCCTGAAGATCGGAAAAGGTGAGGACCAAATCGGGCCTCAGCTTGAGGATCTTTGGTATGTCCGCCGAGGTGAAAGCCGAGACCCGCGGCTTTTCCCGCCGTGCCTGGGGCGGTCGTACGCAATAGCCGGAGATGCCAACGATGCGATCCTGCTCACCAAGAAAGTAAAGCGTCTCGACCGTCTCCTCGGTCAAGCAGACGATGCGCTCGGGCGGAAACATTGCTCGCCCGTCCTCGGGTTTCTAAACGGGGAAAGCAGCGGAAGAGGCGCGGCCGCGGTCTCGCGAGATTACCCCGCTATACCGCAAAATCTCATAGGTTCCGACGAGGGCGACAGTCCATCCGAGGTTCAGCAGTCCCACATGGCCGATGATCGCCGGTGTGAACGCATCCTGTCCGCCGAGCCCGAAGGTCCCGAGGAACAACAGGCCTTGGTAGGCAACGAAGGCCGCCACGAAGGCGGCGCCGATCGCGGATACGTTGCTCCCGATCCCCAGGCGCAATAACGCGCTCGCGAGAGCCGTCGCCAACAATGTCGCCGCGCCGATCGCAAAACCCCACAGAATGGTGTCGACGTTCCACCGGTAACCAAGGACGGCAAAGCCGATCGCCTGATTAGCGAGCCATACTGCCGCCACCGTCAGGAGAGCCGCGCGCGGCGAGAGCGCATAACCCGCGGCGACCGCGAAGGCGACAAAGGGGGTGATACAGGCAAACTCCCAGCTGCTGACCCCAGAAACTGCGACCAGCAGGATTGGCAGGACCCAGCACTGGCGAGCGATCGAGCCGGCGGAACGAACCAATTTGGAGTCTCCTTTTAGACTTCAGTGTGAGAAGCGCACCCCGGATCTGTCGACCGGATCGGGGCCGACTGATCCGGTCCAGCGGCCGCGCAACTCGTCCCAGAGCGCCAGCCGCGACCAATCCGGCTCCGGCGCGAGCTTGTCGCCCTCGGCGGTGAGGAAAGGGTTCGGCAACAGGATCGTCAGTTGCTGCTCGCCGGCACCGTTGAAGAGCCGCAAGCCCCATGACGCCGGCACGCACGAGCGATCGAGCCGGCGATAGAGTTCCGCGCGGGCGGTTTGCCGGTGCCGGGCCAGCGCCGGCGGTGTCGGATCAAGCCGCGGTCCCCGCGTCGGTCCGATGCACAGATGAAAGTGCGATGCGCCAAAGGCGACGGTCAGGTAGCCGTCCAGCATTCCGACATAGGTCGGCGCGTGCGGTGCCCGCATTTCCCAAGCGGCACCCTGGATCAGCGGTCCAAAGGTGATCTTGTCCCAATGGTGCTCGAACAGATCGCGCAGCAATTGTTCCAGGCTCGCCGCGTCGGTCGGCAGCGGGAAGATGTCGACGGCGGCACCATCGGGATCAATGCCGCGTTGCGGGCGGATATCCACGCTCATTCACCCTCCGCGCAGCTCATGGCCCCGGCCGTGCCGCGTTAAAAGCGAGCCGGATACCGGCAAAAATACCAAATCCGGGGCGCTGAAAGCCAATCGGATCCTGGTAATACCGATCGAGCAGATTGTCGATCCGTGCGTACGCCGTCAGGCCGTTGCGCAGATCGTAGGAGCCTTCAAGGTTCACGATCGTGTAGCCGTTGGCGGTCAGGCCGGAAACCGTGCCGGCAGGGTCCACATCGACCCACGGGCCAACATAGAGGATTGTCGACGACAGCACGGCTTTGTCGGTGATGTGCCACGCCGTGTTCAGGCTCGCCTTATGCTTGGGCCGCCGTAAGAGCTCAGTGTCGGTGATGTCGTCCATCGCGATCAGGTAGGTGTAATCGCCGTGCAGGCTCAGTGCTGTCCATGGCGTGTAATCGACAAAAGTCTCGACACCATAAGTCGTCGCCTTGCCAATGTTCACATAGGAGGTGACGGTGTCGTTGACGTCGATCAGGTTGGTAATGTTGTTGCGGAAGTAGGTGGCGCCAAACGTGACCCGTTTGGCGAACAGGGTTTGTTCGAAACCGGCATCCCAACCGATGCTGGTTTCGGGCTTGAGGTCGGGATTGCCGAAAAAACCAAATGACGGGAAGTTTTCATAGAGTTCGGCGAGCGTCGGTGTCTTGAAGCCGGTGCCGACGCTGGCTTTGAGCTTGGTGCCGGTTTCCGGGAACAGAAGGGCCGGAGCGGTGCGGAATGTCGGCTTACCACCGAACGGGTGGTAATCGTCATAGCGAAAGCTCAGCGCGTTGAAGAAGCGCGGGCCAAAACTCGAATTCAGCTGGAACAGCCCGGCATTGTCGGTAATCTCGGCGCCGACCGGCTCCGTCAGGTGCTGCAGTTGATGTTCGGCCCGGAGAATCAAAAGCTGCCCCGGATAGAACTTTATATTGCCCTGCCAGTCGACCTTCACCTGGTCGCCGTTGAAAAGGCTCGCGACCGCGCTCGGCGCATTGGGGTCGAGATCGCTTTGATCGAATTTTGTGTAGGCAAGCCCCACGCTCTGATCGAGAGCGCCGCCAAACGACACGAGATGTGCGGCGCCGCGGGTGAACAGCTGCTGGTCGTCTTCTGTGCTCTTCAAGTTCTCCGGGCCTAGCGCATCGTCGCCGGTGAAGTTCAGCATCGTATCGACGTAACGGACGACCACTCCGAGATCGAAATTGTCGGTAAGATTGGCCCCCAGCCGAGTTGACACTGTCTTGTTGTCGTAGGAATCGCCCTGCAGCGCACCCGGACGCCCCGCCGGAACGAGATCGACCGGCGTGACCGGGGTATCCAGCGTCTGGGCGTGAGCAAAGTCGAGATAGTAGTTGAAGCGTGACAGCGACCCGCTTACCGCGGCGTTCTGATTGTCCGTCGTAAACGAGCCGTGCTCGACGCTGCTGGCGAATTGCGCCGGACCCGCCCCGCTTTTCGTAATGATGTTGATGACGCCGCCGATCGCATCGGAGCCGTAGAGCCCGCTTACCGGCCCGCGCAGGATTTCCACGCGGTCGAGGTCCCAGGTCAGGACGTGCTCGAAATTAAAGGTGCCGGTCGCGGGATCGGTGGCGTCGATCCCGTCGATCAGAACCTTGGTCTGATCCGAGTTGGCACCCCGGATAAACACAGAAGTGGCACCGCCAGGCCCGCCGGTCTGCACCACGTTGAGGCCCGGTACATCGGCCAAGGCCTCGGGCAAGGTGCGTTCCTGCTTGCGCTGCATCTTGTCGCTGGTGATGACCGTGACGCTGCTCCCGAGGTCACTCTCCGGCGTCGGCACCCGGGTCGCGGTGACGACGACAGGGTTGAGCGCCATGTTGCTGTCTGCGGACGGGGCCTCCTGCGCCGATGCGCGGCAGCACAGCAGGATTTGAACGAGGGCGAACGCCAACGACGGAGCAACCGAGCCGGTTAGGCTCGTCAGACGAGGAAGCAAAATGGGCACACCAATGACCTCGCGGCGACCGTGACACGTCACCGCGAACCAAAGCCGCCCCGTGCTCAGAGAGCCGGTTTGGTCTCCATTGGTGCACCCCGCCCAATGTGCCCGCGCGTGACCACGTCGACGGCAGGTCTCCTGGCTCGCGGGTCACCGCCTTGCGCCGCCTTCCCGGTTGCCCAGTGGCTCAATGGCGCTCGGCTCGCCGCCTACAGTTGCGGGGGCAGCCGCGGCATCGGGCTTGTACCCTCACCGCGTTCCCTTTCAATCCCCGAAGGGAACCGTCGGCGCCATCGTCTCATTTGGCCTCTTGGCCGTCAACCGCGGCGTGCAGATCTCGACTGCGCTAGCATCCGCCACCGACCGTTAGCGCCTGACAGCACTGACGCAACTCGCCCAATGCTGGCCGGCACGAACTCGGACCGCCGGCCCCCGCGCTCGTCCCCCGAAGTCCGAAGCGTGTGATCTCGTAGCCCTTAGCCGACCTCGCGGACATGAGTGTGCAGATGCCGGGAGCCGCGACCGCCATGGTCGTGCTTCGCCGCTTCCAACTCGACCGGCACGGCGACGAGCTGGCCGTGACGCACGCCCCGCTCGGCAATTAGATGCTCGGCAAAGTCGCGGATGTCCTTCATCACGCCGCGCAGCACCGCAACCTCGAGGCAGCTCCGATGGTCGAGATGCACATGCATCGTCGCCAGCGACAAATCGTGGTGGTCGTGAAAGCTGCGGGTCAGCCGTTTGGCAAGCTCGCGGCCCGCGTGATCGTAGACATAGACGAGTGCGGCTACGCTCTCGGTCTCAGACTGAGAGCACGCGCCCGACCGAGCCATCCCGGTGCGGGCGAGGTCGCGGATTGCCTCCGAGCGGTTTTGGTAGCCGCGCTCGCCGATCATCTTGTCGACCGCAGCCAGCAACTCGTCGTCAATCGTGACGGTTACCCGTTGCATCTCCGAAACCTCATCGTAGTATGATTTATCCATACGAACATCATACGCCAGGGTTCCCTGCTGCCGATGCGCCGCCCGACCCGATGATACGCCGCCTTGCCGCCAGCGCATTGCCGCTCGTAGCACTGGCGCCGGCGGCAACTGCGCAGACGCCAGCGACGACCCCGAGCGCTGCTCCCGCCGCTCCCGGCACCACGCTGGAATTAGGCGAGGTTGCGGTTACGGCGCCCCGTGTCAATCTTCTCGGAACGGCGACGACGGCCAGCCAAGGTATGGTCGATGACCAGGAAATACAGCTCACCCCGATCTATCGTCCCGGACAAATTCTGGAGACAATACCGGGTCTGACAGTGACCTCGCATAGCGGCGAGGGCAAGGCCAACCAGTATCTGTTGCGTGGCTACAATCTCGACCATGGCACCGACCTCGAAACCTATGTTGACGGCATGCCGATCAACCAGCCCACCCACGCACATGGGCAAGGCTATACCGACCTGAATTTCATGATCCCGGAGCTCGCCGACCAAATCACCTATACGAAGGGGCCGTATTACGCCGAGGTCGGCGATTTCGGCGCCATCGGATCCGACAGAATCAGCTATCGGAATTCGATCCCGGATCAGGTCACCCTGACCGCCGGCATGTACAGTTATCAGCGCCTGCTCGGGACAAGCACTGAGACCCTAGGCCAAGGGCGACTGCTCGAGGCTGTGGAATTGCAACATTATGACGGCCCGTTTGTCATCCCCGACGACGAACGCAAAGGTAATATCGTTGTGCGTTATAGCAGCGGTAACACGAATAACGGCTTTTCGTTGACCGGAATGTTCTACCATAACGACTGGACCAACACGACCGACATCCCGGTCCGCGCGATTTGGGAAGGCGTGGTTCCCAATGAATTCGGGACGCTCAATCCGACCGACGGCGGTCACGCCACTCGCGGCAGCCTTTCGGCGCAATACTACGCCAATCTGGGCGGCGGGCAATTCTCTGCCAATGCCTACTACATCTATAATCAACTGCATCTATTCAACGACTTCACCCATTATTTGGTCGATCCGATCAACGGCGATCAGGAAGACCAGTTCGAATCGCGCAGCGTGATCGGCAACGCGGTCAATTATACCGTGCCGGTCACAATCGGCCGGTTTCGCAGCGAAATTGAGGTCGGCGGGCTCACGCGTTACGACATTCTCGATGTCGGACGACTGCCGAGCGAAGATCAAGTTGCGTTGAGCCCGCAGGAAGCGGCGAACGATCCTCCGTCTTTTTCCAATCATGATCTCGTAAATCTGTTTGCCGGCGCTCTCTACTTGCAGGCGACCACCCACTGGACGCCCTGGTTTCGCACGGTGCTGGGCGTGCGAGAGGACTATCAGCATGGCATCGACCGGGATTTATTGGCGCCGCTGCATATGACGGCGGGGTACACCAATGCCGGCGTCCAGGCCCAATCCTTGCCGCAGCCAAAAGCCAGCCTGATCTTCAGGCCGTGGAGCAACGCCGAATTCTATCTGTCCGCCGGCGAAGGATTTCACAGCGCCGATCTGCGCGGTGTCGATCAGACGCGCAACGCAGCGTTGGGGCTCCCGTATTCGCCGCTGCTGGCACAGCAGTGGGGAGAAGAAGTCGGTGTGCGCGCCACCGCCTTTGATAAAAAATTCACGATGACCTTTGCCCTTTATAATCTCTGGCAGCGGTCGGAGACGATCATCGACCCGGACATCGGCATGGACGTCGCCGGCCCGCCGAGCCAACGATACGGTCTCGAATTCAACCCGACCTATGAGATCACCAGATACCTTGAGCTGTACGGCAGCTTCTCGGCAAATCATGCGCGTGTCACGCAGCCCTTTGACGACGGAACGGGCCATCTCGGGACCTTCATCACCGATGCTCCGGTCACGGCCGGCTCGCTCGCGTTGTATTTGCACGATCTCGGTCCGTGGAGCGGCGGCTTGATCTATCGCTATCTGGGTAATTATCCGCTCTCGTCCGGACCTTGCGTCAACTCTGCTGCCGTGAATGACTTTCCAGGGGTGGCGACATCCTGCGCCAACGCCCCGACCGCCCAGGGCGAGGTATGGGGAAAGGGGTTCAGCCAAGTAAATCTCGATCTCCACTATGCCCTTCCGCGTGGCTGGATTGCCTCTCTCGGCATCTACAATCTCCTCAACCGGCGCGCAGCGGCGGCAGAGTTCTGGTACGTCGATCGATTGCAGAGCGAAATCTCTTCCTATCCGGATGGCCGCGCCGATATTCACGAACATCCGCTCGAGCCGTTGATGGCCAGATTCTCGGTCTCGAAACTCTTCTAATTTTTTCTGCTACTGGCCGCTGCTATGATTACTGCCGCAATCCTCCCCCGAAGGCGAACCATCGCAGGGCACGGCGGTGATCGGTGGTTAGGACGGCCCGGTCGGGACGACATTAGGGGGGCCTCCCACCCCCGGTGCCGATACGCAAAACGCAATCGCGCTCGGGCCGCTATCCGAACCGGTGGCGGGCGGCGCGAAGCGGCAACCCTGCTCGCCGACTCTCGGTTCACGTCATCGCGTCACGGTGCCCACCGAAAGCCTGGCCGATAATGCGTAGGAATTCGCGGTTGCGGCTGCTGCTTGCCCCCATTGTGCTCGGCTTGTCCGGCTGCAGCCATACGCTCGATGTCTACCTGACGGGACGAGCTTCGGGTGTGACCGCACACACCGAGGTCGTTACGATTAGCAACGAACCCGGCGGAGCAGTGTCTCTGATCCTCAAGGGGAAAAAGTACACCGGCCGATGGGTTTATATGAGCGGCGATCCGTTCGCACCGCCCGGAGCCGGCACCGGTACGATGAACCTGACCGCGCCCGATGGCTCGTCGCTCCACTGCATGTATCAATATAGCGAATGGTCGCAAAGCGGGGTCGGGGTCTGCCAGGGCAGCGATGGCGAGATTTATGATGTGCAAATCAGCTAATATGAAGTCAATCAACGCACACCGCCGGCATCCTCCTGGTGTACTTTCTAGCCGGTATGGGGCTGGATCGCGGTTTTCTCCTGAAACGAGATGTTGATGAGTGGTCATCTGTCCTCGTTCGCGGATCTGCTGGCTCCGGTTCGGCAAGAACCATTTTTCGAGCAGTATTGGGAGAGCCAGCCGCTTCACATCCGGCGTTCTGACGCCGACCACTACGCACCGCTCTTGACTGCTCGCGATGTTGAGGCGACTCTGTCCGCGGGAGGTCTCAGGTACCCGGCGATCCAGCTCGCCAGAGACGGCGGCTTCTTTCCTCCCGAGGCATTCACCAGAAACGTTCGCTCGGGGGGTGATGTTTTCACCGGCATCCCCGACCTCGATCGCATCCGCGCCGAGTATCGGTCGGGTGCAACAATCTCGCTGCCGGGGTTCCATCGGGCCTGGGCACCGCTCGGCAGGCTGGCCGCCGCGATCGAGGCGGAGTTCGATCATCCGGTACACACGAACGTTTACATAACCCCGGGGAACGCCGTCGGGTTCAGCCCGCACTACGACACCCATGAAGTCTTTGTGCTGCAGATCGCCGGCAGCAAGCGTTGGCGCGTCCACAGCCCACCCCTGTCGCTACCGCACCGGAGCCAGCCCTTTGATCCGCGAACTTACGAGTCTTCCGGCCCGCTGTTCGAACTCGATCTGCTGCCCGGCGATCTTCTCTACCTGCCGCGGGGATATGTGCACACGACCCAGACTTCAGCCAGTTTCTCGCTCCACGTCACGCTAGGGATCACGGTCTACACCTGGGTCGAGCTGCTTGCCGAATGGATTCAGTCGAGTAGGAGTAAGGAGAGTTTTCGCCGCGCGCTGCCGCCGGGATTTGCCCAGAATGAACAGCTCAGGCAGTCGCTTGCGGATCGGCTGACCGGCATGATCGACGAGCTCCGATCAACGAGCGATTACGCCGCATTTCTCGACCACTTCTGCCATCGAGTGCGATCGGCCCGCGCGGGTCTCGGTTCGAGCTTCTCCGTCAACGTGACGGCCGGCGCGCCGCCCGCTCAGAATAAAAGCGGTTAAATGCTGGGGTTGATGGGCACGCGCCGATCGCGATCCCCGGAGTATTGGTAAGCCGGTTTCTGTCGGCCCCGACATCGGGCTGCTCGGTTGATCGCTCCCTCGCGTCTGACGATGTGTTGCCTGGAAGCCGCTGGATGCTGAATTTGTTGACGCACGCGTTTGATGACAACAGCGGCATGCTTCGCGGCCGGCTTGTCGGCCTTTATGCGATCCTTGGCGCCGCCAACATCGCCGCATGGGCATCGGCGCTGTACGCGCTGGCCGGCCGCCCGGTCATGCTCGGGGCGGCGCTGCTCGCCTACAGTTTCGGTCTGCGCCATGCCGTCGATGCCGATCACATCGCCGCCATCGACAACGTCACCCGCAAGCTGATGCAGGAAGGCAAGCGGCCGATCAGTGTCGGCTTCTGGTTCGCGATCGGCCATTCCGCGGTGGTCATCCTGCTTGCGCTCGCCATCGCGCTGATGACCGCAGCGCTTGCGACCCGCTTCGCAACGGTCAAAAGCTTTGGCAATATCGTCGGAACGCTGATCTCGACGCTGTTCCTGTTTCTGATTGCGGCGATCAATCTCGTAATCCTGTTGGGGATCGCAAAAGCGTTCGGCAAGGTGCGGCGCGGCGCGAGCTTCAACGAGCGTGATTTCGATCTGCTGTTGAACAATCGAGGTCTGTTGGCGCGCCTGTTCCGTCCGTTGTTGCGGATGATCCGGCACAGCTGGCACATGCTGCCGCTCGGCTTTTTGTTCGGCCTCGGCTTTGACACCGCCACCGAGGTCGGGCTGCTCGGCATCTCCGCCACTCAGGCCGGGCAGGGCATGTCGATCTGGGCAATCCTGCTGTTCCCGGCGCTGTTTGCGGCCGGCATGTCGCTGATCGACACGACCGACGGCGTGCTGATGGTCGGCGCCTACAATTGGGCATTTTTGCAGCCGGTGCGAAAGCTCTACTACAACCTCGTCATCACCGCCGTATCGGTCGCGGTGGCGGTGCTGATCGGCGGCATCGAGGGGCTGGGGCTGATCGGCGACCAGCTGGGTCTCGAGGGCCGGTTTTGGAGCGCCGTCGATACCCTCAACAACAACTTCAACAGCATCGGCTTTATGATTATCGGTATGTTCATCTTCGCTTGGCTCGCCTCGGTGATCTATTACCGTTACGCAGGGCTGGGCGACCTGAAAGCCGCCCCGACGAGGCGCTGACATTTCGTGTAACACAACGCCTTGGGGCAGGTCGTGTCGCTACACTTTGGCGTCTTTCCGTCCGCACCGCCTCGGGCTAACGAACAGCGGTAATTAACCAACCAGATCGACGCGGGCTGCTCCTCGAGTACTGTGTCTAGTCTAAATCTTGAGGCGCTGCGCGGCCTGCGCAACGGCAGCCTTGGCGGCCGCGATTGCGGGAGCACGGATTTGCCGAACCCGATCGGTTAGGGCTACGCCCGCCCGCAGCGGTGTTCCTGCGGCAAAGGGCGGTTTCGGATCATATTCCAGCACCAGCTCGAACAACCGCGCCGCCTCGTCGCCTCGCAGCTGTCGCGCCAGTTCGATCGCAAAGTCGAGGCCCGCCGTGACACCTGCACCGGTGATCCGGTTGCGGTCCGAGACCACTCGCTCGGCCTTCGGCGTCGCGCCCAGCATAGGAAGCAAGTCACGCACGTACCAATGTGATGTCGCTGCATAGCCGCGCAACAAACCGGCCGCGCCAAGCAGCAGCGAGCCCGTGCAGACGCTGGTGACCAACCTCGCTCGGGCGCCGCGGTCGGCGAGAAAATCGATGAGGGCAGTATTGCCCATGGCCGCGACGGTTCCTTCCAGGCCGCCGGGGACAAACAGCACATCGAGGTCAGTCGGGCATTCTGCGATTGTCATGGTCGGCCGAAGGAAGATTCCGACATCCGTGCGGACCGGTGTGTCGTCTTTGCTGACCAAATATGTATCGGCATGCATCAGGTTGAACACGGTCTGCGGGCCTACCAGGTCAAGTAAAATCATCCCTGGATAAACCAGTGCCCCAACTTTCAGATGGGAGGTATTGTTGGCCGTTGTCACCTCTGGCGCCAC